>Ga0307509_10002291_pt1 | contig 31249 bp, 39 predicted proteins | sample 10_EM_MG_FD_202245 | JGI IMG/M metagenome (GOLD analysis project Ga0307509, IMG submission 202245) | Populus trichocarpa ectomycorrhiza microbial communities from riparian zone in the Pacific Northwest, United States - 10_EM | ecosystem: Host-associated > Plants > Roots > Unclassified | place...
AAAGAAATTCCCACCATAACACGTAAAGAAACATAAATCACTACCCGGACCTTAGGCCCGCTTCGAAAAATACATTCATACCCGGGGGCCCTCAAAGGAGCGCCCGCATACAAAGGCGGATCTTGAAGTGGCGGGGGTGCCACTTGTTGCTCCAACTAGTACTGTATATGGCAAAAAAAAAACCCGTGCATGTCCGAGCGCCCCCATACGCATCCGCAACCCTTGTCTCCGGATGCCTCTTACCCCCGATCATACAGTTCTCGAGCACTGGTACGGGTACTAACATATAGTTCTCAGACCCCGGGCAGGGAATAATATGGGCAAGATACCGGGAGAACGAACTAGGAGAATCTCGCTACAAAGTATGATAGGACGTTGGGGTTGTCTCTCTCTCTCTCCTGGGGAAATCTTCTGTTGGGTTTTCATTTTTTTAAAATTTGTCTCACAACCGAGAGATAAATCTTTTTCGCTCCGTTTTCTCCCCCCTCGATCCAAGGGGGAGGGAGGATGGATTTACCTAGCGCGATTCTCAATTACCCCAGATTTTTTTTGTATTTTTTTTTCTTTTTTCAATCGCTAGGATTGAGGAGGAGGAGGAGGAGATTGGAAAAGAGGAGGAGGTCAAAGGTTTACTACCGTAATATTACAGTAAAAAATAATATACGGTACGACAAGTCAAAACACGCCAAAAGAAAAGAACGGCGTTTCCAAAAGTGAAAGTCAAGACGATCTGGGACCTTAAACTTACAAAAGTTTCGCCAAGTCCGCCCCAGGATCTCCTAACTCTGAGCCAGTGGGATTTGGGGGGGGACTTGGCAGCGAAATGTGACTGGCCGTGGCAGAAAAAAGTTATGAGACAAATAGCCATAGCTGTAGAATACCGATAACTGTTGTACGAGTACTCGTACAAGTACAGGTCATAAACAGGGGGGAGGAGGAGGAGGGGCAAAAGGAAAATGACCGTGATCTCTCTCTCTCAAAGGGATGAATTTCGGCATTGTGGTATCTTCATGAAACATCACTCTACCAAGGAGGGTGCCGAGCCGCATTCCTGATGTGCTCAGAGATACGGTAAGAAAGAGATCCTGAGACGGACGGACCTGGCGAATTTCAGTGTAAGAGTCCGAATTGTTTTTCCCGATGGCAACTTTTGACACTGGTATCTATTACCAGCACCGTAGAGAAGTGTGTGCGGAAAGTCCTTGCAACCTGGCTGGGACTGTACGAGTACCAGCGCGAGCACCCTGCTTGAACGCGCTGCTCACGCGCCCAAAGCCAGTAGTGATCGCCCGGGCAATGGGAATCGGTATGACGCTTTGGGTGATGTACTCGTACTGAATTCGGGAAGTTCATGAATCGGCGTAGGTATCACGTGCGCTCCAAGGTTTTCATGATGCTTCTTCGCTGCTGAATCAACAAGTCCCTACGGTATTCTAGAATGTATTAAAAGTAGTATATTAAAGGAGTCGTTGTGGTCATACCGGTACTGAAGTTTGTCGAATGGTGGTTTCCTCCTGTAATCACGGATCATCCTGAAGCTGTCTATCTACAGTACCAAATTCAGTACGGCATTCAATAGGATAACCATGATTCCTATTGGACCGACGATCGCTACCAACTTTGGGTGGGCAACTTAAACTCGGCACCGCGAGTACGAGTTCCGTACTAGCACTGCACGGTACTGCTGGTACAGTACTCGAGTAAAGGCTGGGTGACGACTGTTGGTGTCTGAGCGTCCTGAGTGGTTCAGGGTGGTTCAGGCCGCTTGGTGGATTTTCGCTTGCCCATGACCGAACACGGTTAGTCGGGGTGTTCGAATGCACCACCGTACCCGATTGGGGCAACAATCTAGCGAGCATCACAAAAGGTTAATTACCCCCCAAGCACAAGGGTACCGTAGGAGCCCATTGACCGGAACAGACAGGGATTGGTATGCTTCCTGTAGTTTTACGAATATATTATATTAAAGGGATATATTTGGCTGGTTAACTGTTCCATAACCTCTTGTCGGAACTCTGTACGAGTACTGTATGATACCAGTGGAGAATGACCCTGATATCAACTTTGAGTTGGGCTGAAGGCAAACGAATTACCAATACAATGGACGGCTTCAGAACACGAAGTCGTGGATTGTGATACACAAGAGGCGATGAGAGAGGGGATCTGACGGATTGCGCGCAGTTTGCGGTTGTGGTGTGCTTGACCTGTGTTGCCACACGGGTTGGGTTGGGGAACCCCTTTTTTCGCATCTAGTGTAGCATGCATCTCTGCACAATCACCAAAGGACCTCTGTTGCGCACAAGGGGGATTTGGAAACCCGGGGCAAAAAAGGAAAAGAAAAAAGAAAAGAAAAAGGTTAGCTACATGAGCAGCAGAACAGTACTTCGAATACACGATGAGGTTGGAATTTCTCGCCAGATGCCCGGAAAGGCGCATTTCAGATCCCGTCAACAGCCTGGATGGGCAAAAGAAAAGAAAAGAAAGGGAGAAAAGAGAAAGAGAGTCGCCATACGAGCATCAGGAGGCATTTCGGTCCAGGTCCGTCCGCTATCAAAGATCTTCACAGCCTCTGTATTGCTGCTGCTGGTGTTCATGGGAGATGAAGACTCCAGTGTCGAAATTTTTATGATAAAAGCGGAATTTCGGTCCCCATGGAGATGCAGTTACCGGTACTGTAGGAATCTCGAAGTTTGGCAAAAAGCATCGCCACCTCTGCAAGTTGTGAGATCAGAGATTAAGCGTGCATTTGAGGCGCCGAGCCAGTTGGAAGTACCGAAAGCCAAGACAGGGATTGACGCGTACCAGGATCCTGATTCCTTCAGTCCTGCACCTTTGCTTCTTTGGTGCTTCTTTTGGTTCCCTTTTTTCTTTTTTTTTCTTTCTTTCCTATTTTTTTTTCCTTTTTCCTTTTTCCTTCTTCCGTGCTTCTCCCCCTCCCAGCCGCTCAGTGGATGGATGGACGAGAAATTTGGGCAATACGGTAGGGTAAAACCGACATGTGGGATGGGGAAGAGGGGGGAGCGAGGGAGTGTCATAGTGGGACGGTGCAGAGCTGTATCATACTTTTCCAGCACTCTCTACCTGCAGCACAGCATCAGACTGTCCACTGAAGGTATGAGTATGATGGGAAAACTCTACGAGCACTGCACCCTACTCGGAATGGCATGCGCAGGAGTGGGTCTGTGTGCTGCAGATGGTATGAATCTGTATGATTACCGCACGATGCTGTAGGCAGCCAGCATTCTTTGTGTCGATCGTCTTCTGATATAATATTCATCTACTGAATTCTCAGAAACTTGCAAGGCATGATTCCTGGCAAAAATACTGTTGCTAAGGCACCATTTTTGTGGGCCCTGAGGCAGGGCAGAGAACAAGGGAGAGAAATACAGTAACCCAGGGGTTGCTATAACAAGAAACGGGCTGTTCCTTCTCATGAAAGTTTTGCTTGACCGCTGCACACATGGGACAAGTCAGGTAGTTGTTGAGACGTATCGCGGGAGAAGCTATATCCTAGCTAGGCTAAGCATGCCTTGCTCTCTTCTTCCCTCCTATTGTCATATCATATATCTCGAGAGGGATCGCCCGCCACTCATTGACCTTGTGTGATAGGAGTTTGTTCGCGTGCCTCGCAATAATAACTTGGGGTAGGCTGTAAGGTATAGTACGCTAGATATCTATTTGGAGTGGATGCCAGTCGTATTGCTATTCTGTTGTGTTCGAGTGATGAGAGAAGGGAAAGCAATATACAGTACCGTAGTAGCTGACAACCAAAGCTCGGAATAAAGTTACGAATAGGGAGAAAGTAAACAAGGGAATGATGTTTAATCTGTATTGTGAACGAGATCCGAGCTTCCAACCCTAACTTGTTTACCTTTTCTTTTTTCACTTTCATCCCCATCGCCTGTTCGTCTTAGCTTGACAAGTTAGGAATCCATCGCGAACTACGGTCTTCATACCAGTCTCGATCAGCCTCGTTGCCCGGAAATATTGTCTTGTCTCTCTCTCTCTTAGCCCGGCTTCATTTAGACTACGATTTGCGCTTGGGCATTTGCTCTGCGATACATCATTTTACCACCGAACGGTACTGCTATCGCTATCCTCTGCTCCTTTCCTCCCTCGAGGAGTCTGATCGGTGCGCCATTCTGCCAAAGCCCCACCCCCTTCCGAAAGCCGTACCGTGCCTTACTATCTTTGATAATTGATCAGTCTTGCACCGAGTCAATAGGGCTTTCTTCCTTCTCTCTCCTCTTGAACCTGCTGCCCATCCATCCTTCCCTCCCCACCCCCTTCTGAACGAACAGCGGGTGCACCCTTTTTTTATTTTTTACTTCCCTCCTTCCATAAAGAAGTCCCCTATTACATTTCCTAATAGGGGTCTGCTGCTGCTTCTGCTGGGGCAATTAATTATCCTATTTCCATCTGCGGACGATAAACGGGTTCTTATAAGCTGTTACAGCCCCCGCTCATTTTTCTCACGTTTTTGACCTCTGAACGAAAAAAAAACTCCCGCTCCTTCCAGTACACGCCGCCGCTGTTGTTGCTGCGCTGTTGTTGCTGCTCACTATATCATCTCGTTCTTCCCTCCTGCTCTCTTCGTTCCTTCTTCTAAGGAGCTCTCAGCAAAACAAATTATTGCGAAAAAAAATTCACTCATACCGTTAATGATAACCCTGTTGGTAGCCGCTCTTCACGTTGCTACTTAGGGAGGATTACCTGCCTTGCTAATATTCGATTTTTGTTTTCGCTCCCTTTTTTTTTTCAATAAAAAAAAGGTTTAATTTCTAGCCTGCCACCGCACTTGCTCCAAAGTTTGTCGACAAGTGGATCGGGTTCGGGTTGAGAGCTGTTACTATCGTATTTTACCGACTGCTGCATATTAATATCGACCGTAATACATACAAAGAAAAAAATGAATAGACCTACTCGACCGGACTGCCTCGACTTGCAGCAGCAGCAGCAGCAGCAACCACATCATCAACAACCTTCTCTCACACACCAAAGAAGTCGAAGTAATGGGTCTATAGATTACCCTCTAAGCTCGCACGGATCTATCATCTCGATGAACTATCCATTGGCTTCAGTTACTCCGGAATCGGCTTATATCGCCGCGTCCGCTGCCACGGGGATTGTGACAAGTAATCATGAGAGTTTTCTACAGGATGAAGGAATTGTTAGCCCTGGATCCCCTACGATCCTCGTTACGCCACCGTCACTGAGGCTCATCAACCAATTTCTCGACTTTCTCCTGTACGAGTTCCTTTCTTCGGCAAAATCGACCTCACTTAAACTCTTGAGACCAGCGGTTGAGGAGGTTCTTCGCTGTCGACTTGCAAATGAAGCTATTTCTGGCGCTGATCAGGAGCTAGCGTCTTACCTTGGAGGGGGGGATGGGGAGGATGACGGGGATTTCGGCGAACCGCAGGAAACGACTGGGACATGGGATTTAGAGGGGACATGGAAGAAGACCAGGTTGCGATGTATGGTTTACTCGTCTCTAGGGGATCTGGAGGAGGACGATGAGGCCGTATATTCTGGAGCTGGTCTTGAGGGATTAGTTGGAGCTCAACAGTATAATGATCACAGTGCTATGCCCGATATTGTTTCACCAGCGGTGGCAATCTGGCTCACCGCTGTTTTGGAGTTTGTGGGTGAACAAACGCTGCTCGTTGCTGGTCATGCAGCCATCAACCGCTTTGCTCAGAAGCTACCTGCCAATGAGGCCAGGGAAACAACCGATGTGATCGAGAGGCCTATTGTTGAGGAGCTGGATACAGAAAAGGTGGCCTTGAACCCGTCGCTCAGCCGACTATGGCGACAATGGCGCAAGCGGGTACGAGGAAGAAGTTCGTTCTCCATTCCCTCCCTACAACGCCATGAGAGACGAGCTAGTACCTCTAGCCGGACAAGCGCCAGCAGTTTTATGACGGGAAATACTCTGAGGGACGAACCCTCTGCGGCCAAGGGCACACTTGAAGGCGATGGGGCGCCTGTGGTAGGAATGGACAAAGAACTGGAAGTAGGGGATGATGCTGCTACCTTAGAGGCTAGGAAGGAAGCATCGCTACCTCCGATCGACGAAGTCGCTCCTCCTCTAGCTGACGAAGATTCTGGGGGATCCGAAAGCCACAAAGTTGAACCGATGAGTGTCAACGAGCTTATGGTAAGTTTTGCATTTTTTTTAAAAAAAAAAAGTGTGGGGGAAAAGAAAGGATACTGGTCTCGTGGCATCGGTCCCTGGTACCTTCTGTGCTAACATTTCGAAGGAATTGGAAATCGCGGAAAGATTGGAAAAACGCCGCCCACAAAGCTTGATCGTTTTACCCTGGACTACGGAGTCGCCTTTTGTTACTCGTTCACCTGGCGTTAAGCGACCTCGCTCACTACCGGATCTTACCCGGGGGGATTTCCCTGATCCGGTCGCTGAAGACGATATAGAACAGATAGATTCAGACAACCTTGAAATGGCCAAAAGTGAAGAGACAGGCGAGGCGGCGGAAATCGACCAAGCCTCCTACACATCACCCGAGGAGCAGCGTGATTGGCCTGCCGAACCAGGCAAGGAACTAGAGTCTGTGGTTGAAACATACGGAACAGACGAACAGTCGGGCGGCTCGATCATTGTCGAGGATTCAAATTCTGAGGCCATGGAGGCGACACAGGCTGATAGAGAGTTCCCTGTGGATGAAACCATCGAAATCGAGTCACCTGAAACAGCAGAAAATGCTGTTTCGGTAGCTGGAGATGACGAGGATTTTAGTGGCGGGATTGGAATTGCTCGCACTTCAGATGATGTCTTTGTAGCACCGCGGACATGCTTGTCTCCCTCGCGAGCCTGTTTTGAGGAAGTTGAGGAAACGGCGATGCATCAACCGCAACAGGAGGACGAAGCAGGGAGAGCTCCGGCTGGCCCAGTATATTACGCTACTGCTGGTTCTTCAGACGCTCAATCAATGCATCCCGCCGGAATTGTCGAAACTCCGCGATCCGCAGAGGATCAACCTCCCCCAGTTCCCGAGAAGGCAGCGAGGCGCGCATCAATTGCGCCTGTGGTAGATGATCACACTGAGACAGTAGATAGTACGGTCATTTCGGATGGCGAGACACCAGTAGTGACTAGCCGAAGAGGTTCCAGAACAGAAACATCCACCTATCCTGCCGCGAATCTTACTGGAAATGAAAATTCTTCGCATTCTAAAAAGGGGTCGTCGACGAGCAGCAAACATTCTCAATACTCTCAGCTTTCTGATAGGAAGATTGGCCAACTTACCCTGGTTCAGCCTTCTTCTAGCAGCTGTATCTCGATATCATCTGAACGCGCAAATGGAGTGCGGGGATGGACACCTCCAACGACCCCTGACAAGTCTCGTCGTTCTTCAAGCTTCAGCAAAGCCCAGCGCCCAATATATTCTTCCGGTTCCACTACTTCACAATCGTCAGCCAAGTTCAAGAGCTTTGTTTCCTGGCCAGTAGTGGGTGCGGGCCACTCTAAGGTTCCGGAGTCGGATGACGAGAGTAGTTTGCATAGTGAACGGCAGTCGGCGAAATTCGCAAATATGGATCCGAGAGAGCGTAGTTTTGAGGAATTGATTTCTCGCAATGATACAATTCACTGCACAATCACCCCTGATCCGATCAGGAGAATAGAGGTACGGCTTGCATAATTGCGTGTGACTTAGGGCCGTTTATAACTGTTGATTTAGGAATCCTCGCGCTCCAAGACGCAGACTGCAGACCTGGCAGACTTCCTGCGCAGTACCGGACCGGATGGCGCTGAGCGCCCACGCACCGTAACGCCAAATAAATCAGGCTCGCGCCCTTCGTCCGCAAGGGCCAAGGCGATCATTCCGAAAGACCCAACCGGTGGTGATAGCATTACCCTGGCACAAATGCTCCGTTCGACAGCATCCCCTCCCATTACCACCCCAGCCTTTGCTGGCTCTCTATCATCTCCCAGGCACTCTGATACTGCCATTCAAACCGTGAAAATGCCTAGCTTGTTCGGGCCCGTCCCCGCCACGGCTCCTCCGCGGGTCGACAGCTTCGGCCCAACGCCTTTTTCCTCTCCTAGTGGAATCATAATTCCAACGGTCATGAAACAGCATCGGTCTGATTCGTTATCAACTACCCATTCGCGGCCGAGGACTCGTTTAGTTGCTCGCGATGCGAGTGGATCTACCAGCAGTGCTTCTACATCAGCACTGGCTGACTTCTTCCGCAACACGACGCCTCCGGTTGATGGGGAGCAAACCGTCCAACGACGAATATCCCGCAGTGTTGCTCCTTTCCGCAACACGATGGATTCGGCTCAATTTGATACTGCCCGGGATCCTGAGCGAACTGAAACGGTGGATTCGGTTGCCACCGGCCTTGGGTTTGCAGTGAACTCCGCACCTGATGATTCTTTACAATCGTCATTTTCCTCGTCTACTGCTCTTCTTCGGAGCACCCCCGAGAGAGCTCACGATTACGGAAGTATACCTCCTACTTCAGGTGTATTAACTCCACAGAGGAAGCAGACCAGGGTTAGGGACCCGTACGCTATCGACATCGACGAGCTAGACGATGATCCGGATCTGGGTGGGCTCGGATTGGTGGTTCTTGGGGGGAAACAAGAAGAGAGTTTGATTGACTTCCTGAGGAACGTTCCACCACCACCCCAGCCTCCAACTCCCCCAGAGGACCCCAAGGATAAGACGGTGCAAAAGAAGAATAGTTCGGTCAGCCTGATGGGTCGGTTCAGCCGCTCATCAGTCCGCAAGAACTCCATCGCTTCAAACGCGGACAGGGTCATCCCCATGGTTCCCCAACTCCCCGCTCAGTCGGACGGGCTAGGAAAGCACATCCCGTTGCTCTCAGATACAGACCACATGTCACCGCACCATTCGAGCAACGCGCCACTATCGTCGTTATCAATTAAGCGCCATGACTCCTACCGGCCAGCTTCTGGGCTAGGGGAGCACCGAATGATGGGAAACGGCGGTGTGAAACCGAGGGTCCAGTATCAAGCCAGGGGTGCCCGAATAGAGCGAGACGACACGGACAGCTTGGTGGACTTCCTAAAGTACACTCCGCCTCCGCCTACGGATGTTTCTCCGTCGATGCATAAGGAGGAGGGAGGTCTTCCGAAGTTTAAGCTCTCGTTTGGGAGGAAGCCGAAGAGGAGTGAAGTGTATTAGGTTTCATGTTTCACTTCCCTGTTTCCTAAGCCGCCTCTTGGTCCTTCGCTTTGTGTGATGACTTTTTCTCTTCTTCCCCACTTGCTCCTTTTTGGGCCCTTCTTGCTCTACGTTCTTTTATTCTTTCACTTTACCTATACGTTCTCTCCCTTTCTACTTATCACGCTCTTAACTAGTCTGGGGAAATGGAGGGTGAAGGGAAAGAAGGAGTAGCAATGCTTTGGCCTTTTTTCTCACATGTATGACCTTTTCCCCCTTCCCTCCTGTCCTATTCTCGAAATTTTTGATTTACTCGATTTTACCTTATCCTTCTTTCTCGTCATCACCTCTAGCTCACCTCCACCGCCCCACACAGTTTAATTTTCCTTTCCCCCCACTCTTCACAAAAAGCTCTTGTTTTATTCTCAATATTTCCGTTTTTCTATAGCGCAGCGCAACAAGGGTAGAGATGGTTCTTTTCTCTTTTTTCTTTTCTTTCTTTGCTCTGACTTTTTTGTTTATCACTCCTATGGCGACATGTGTTGGGTTTTTACTCTCTTCCTTTCTTGTAAATAATGTTTTCCCCGTTTTAAACCGAATTGAGTTAGTGAGTTTGGAACATTTTTGGAATCGAATGAAATTTTGGGTTGAGTTAAAGTCAGAGTCATGGCCTGTCACTCGATCTCGAGTCTCAGTTGGTTTTTGGGTTGGCGCTGAGTTTATCAAGTGTGATGCATCCTTTCCTTTATGGGCGGGAGGGAGAGGATAGTGGGTGGGTTGTATCCCCCCACTTGCTCCCGAATTCCCCAACTTCCGGGCGCACGGACCATTCCCGAAGGCGGGGCACGAACTGGCCGACGTGAGAGAGAAGAGTATAACATATAATGAGCCACAGTCTTCAACAGGAATTCAGATTTTTGTGACATCCCAACAAGTCTGGTAAAGAAACTCGAAGACGGTTCCCTTCGCTGGTAACTTATATATATATAACACCCCCCCCCCCCGGGTAACTTAGCGCACAAGACAAGCGAAATCAGGAAAGGGGGAAATGGACTCGGGTGGATGGATGGATGGATAGATGGAGTTTGGGGAAACATATCGTACTCGTTATTGTACTGTGCACTTGTGAGGAGGAGGAAGACTGTCAGATGGAAGGGAGGGGAGGGAGGGTCGTGGCTTTATTTTTTATTTTTTATTGTTTTCCACTTCGTTTTTGACGGGTGCTTTTTTGTATATATAATACTGTGCTGTGCGGTGCTGGTATCATAATGTAGGAGGGATAGTAGGATCATATTGGTATGTGAGTTTGAGGTATTGTATTATATCATAATTGGGATATTGTTATTGCATATAGCGTTGCGAATGGGGTACAAGTATATACTGTAAGGGGATATGTCGTATAAGTTATGTGTTATTATATCATAGTATTATGATATATATATGTCGGTTTTGGGAGTTGGGTACTGTAGGCTTGTCTGATAGTTCTTACTCACTTACTCACTGTATCATAAGGTACGTGCATGAGAATTCTCAAGGGAGAAGAAGAAATGAAAAGAAGAGAAAAAGATCTATAAGGGGAAGGCTATAAAAAAACTAAACTTGTAGGTTGGTTATGGTATGGTATGGTATTATATAAAAAACGGTCTCTTGCGGGTATATGGAGTTATATAATAACTTTATGTTGTAACTGAGCTTTGTGAAAAATAGCTTCGGAAGCAAAAAGTGTGCCCCGGGCGCTTGCCTACTATTATACTAGCCCTCTCTTTCTATTATTCGATGAAAGAGTTGTGGCGAAAAGTTCATGGTAATGCTGCTTGGGGTGTATCCGAATCGTGTTATCTAAATGGCTTTTGCTGTTCTGTTGTTGGTAGGTATGTTCTTAAAGTATAGGTTGGGAAGGGGCGTGAGAGGTTTGTGGATGGGGCGGGGGTAGTTGGTTTTGATGGCATTATGGGCATATTGGTATGAATTATCTCCCGCCGGTTGCAGGCTAAGGGGAAAGGAGAAAGAGAGGGGAGGGGGAGGGGAAAAGATGAGGTATGGTTTTTTTTCTCCTTCTGGCTTCGTATAGAACACACCTCACCTCCCCCTTTCCTCCTCTTCTATCGGCTCTTAGCTGCCTTGGGTATCCCTACATCTTACTCGTAGTATACTGGTATTAGGGGAGAAAAGTGGGAGGAGGCATAGTACGTAAAGTTAACCATCTGGGCTGGACAACCATGTAGTCAACTAGCTTAGTCCCCAAGTATCATACCATTTCCTTTTTTTGTTTGGTCTGATGGGTATTTATTTTGATGAATTTTTGCTTGTTTGAATTTCGGTTGTTTTTGTTTGCATAGCATCAGGACGCAAGTGAATAGCTCCCCTTGGCCCCCTTCTGCCTTCCCATATACATGCCTGCCCGCATACACCCGCACAAACGACTATGACCCGAAGTAGAAGAATTGGAACATGTGGAGAGAAAAAGGGGTTTTTAAGAAAGGGCCGAGCTAGTTAAAAAAAACATGAGGAAAGGGAGAACAGAGAGAGAATCTAGAACTTCATGAGATGCGGTCTGTCACCTTTGCTCAAGGAGAAGGTGGAACTAATGTAAGCCGAAAGGTGGGGGGTCTGCTTGATGGACTTTGTGACGGCTGCATCAACCTCTTTTTGGTCGGCTTTGCGGGCTTCGGGGATAGTCTTCTTCTGTTGGTTTTGTGAACAATCAGGTTAGTTATAACCCAGCTAAAGAAGAGGGGAGGAGGGGGTGTTTTACCTCAGGCTTCTTTCCCGCCTCGAAGAACTTCTCCTCCTTGGACTTCCTGGCCTCCTTGTCCTTTGCAAAGTACTTCTCGTCAAACTTGTCCAAGTCGATGCCAGAGATGTCGACGATAGTGGAGGTTGCGATGACGTAGCGGGAGTTTACGCGGCGGAGGGGAACACCGTTGAGCTTGAAGGGGCCGGTAATGAGGATGACGCCGCCAGAGAGGGGCTTCAGATAGACAACGCGCTTTCCACGGAACCGGCCGGCGAGGATGATGAGGACTGCGCCAGGCTTAAGGGAGGGGCGGAGGGTGGTGGGCTTTTGAGTCTTACGAACCTGTTGAGAATTTTAGTTATTATCCTTGGGCTCTGAAATTTTCACGGAGGATCTTCAGTTTTTGAAGTTCCCGACCCCCCCTCTTGCATAAAATTGTATCTGGAATTGGCCGGAGAAGGGAGGCTCAGAGCTTCCTTCCACTCCCTTGCCATTTACTTCCATTTCCCCGTAGCCGTTCCCAACCTCCCGATACCAAATAAACTGAAAAGGTTAAAGAAAGAACCAACCTTCTTGTTGACTGGTTCATCCTCAGCAGGGTACCACTTGCTCGCCTTCTGGGCGGGAATTTCCCTCTTCCCGGACGCGAACGTGACCTGCTTATTCTCTGCCGACATTGCTGAATTATCGATGGGTGGTTGTTGGGAAACTTGTTGCCGGTGAGGTTGTCGTTTGGCCTGTGGTTGGGTGGGCTCGAATTCACTTTGAAGGAATTCTGTGTGTGAGTATTTTTTTGGCTGGGCATGTGTGCGATTTGTGGGGGGATTGGATTAGGGCTTAACGTGACGGTGATGCTTATTGTTAGGATCTGATTAGATCTCGCCATGTGGGACATAGATTAGATTGATCTTGTCGGATTTTAAGTTCTGAGTTCTGGGTGAGCGGCAGCTGTTTGGAAGGCAACAGAGCTTTGACTTTCACTTTCGTCATCATCACCTTGTTTGCCCCATCCCCATTTTTGACGACTCTACAATATCATAACATCCATCATGGCTGCAGTAGCACCCGTTATATCTATTAAAGCTGGGAAGTGTACTCAGAATGTTTGTTTCTCATCCTTTACTGCTGATCGTATTGAACTTATCGTGCTTTGCTATACAGGGTACAACCGTCTCTCCCCAACCTGAGCTTGGCCTGTTATATCTCTACCACAATCCTGATGATGGTATTTGGTTCCCTCAACCCTCCTCGTATCTTAATATTGTTTTTCTAACCGTTGCTTGATAAAACAGAGTTTTTGCATTTTTGCTGGAAGCCTCGCGGTGCCGTCGAGCCAGCTGCCGAGGATGACCTTATAATTATCCCTGGGGATGCAAAAATTGCCAAATATACTGGCTGTGCAACTGGGCGTGTTATGGTCCTCAAGTTCTCGTCATCTTCCCAACGCCTCTTTTTCTGGTTACAGACGAAGGCCGAGTCGACTAACTTGGGACACTGGTCCGCGAGAGATGACGGATGGGTTCACCGAATCAATGCTGCCCTCCAAGGTCCTGGGGATGATGACGAGGAGATGGGGGATATTGGCCTTGGTAGTGAGGAAGTTGAGGAGGAGGGGAGTGCCAGCAGGAGAGGTGGTGCTGACGGAGGCAGGGCGTAGGTGTTCCTTGGTTTCCCTATCTTGCAACTTGTCCTTTTTTGTTCCCTCGCATTGCTCTTTTTTGAAGCTTGCATTGTTTCTTTGGGAGGAAGACGTTATGGTGGCGAAATTTGAATTGTGAATTAATGTCCGAATATACGGGGATGCATTGCTCAAATTGCGAATGGTCTTAACTTTACCACCTTGTGCTTTTTGCGGTTGTGATTTGTGGAGGCTATTTAGCTGACTGGGCATGTCTCAAGTCCTGTTTCTCAACCTCGGAATCAGAACGATTTCCTCCAAAATCTTATTTCCCAGATACAGCTCCCTGGAGGGGAGCGTGGTGGCGGTGGAGGTGGATACCAGCAACGGGAGCCGACAATCTCCCTTCACGACCTTCTCCCTTCGACAACTACCGCACCGCTACTAGCAACCATGACCTCTGAGGCCGTTGATGATCTAATCTCAAACCTCCCGCAGGGAATTATCCCACGCAATGCAACCCTCGCTCAGAAAAAGGAGGTTATCCGTAAGGTCTTGCACAGCCCGCAATTTAATCAGAGTCTTGTTGGCCTCTCTGTTGCTTTGAGGGACGGTGGACTGAGGGGTATTTCGGACAGTCTGGGGGTTACGTTAGCCCCTGGAGAAGTGGGCACTGGGAGTGACCAAGTCACCATCTTCGTTGAGGCTATCAAGAGGGAGGAAGAGAAAAAGGCAGATGGCAATATGGATATCGATTAGATGTGATACCAGATCTGTACTATAGTAGCCATAGCCATTTGGACAGAATAAAAAGCAGCTCGGCACTTTTTGTTGCCTCTCGTATGTGGATGTGCCTTCAGTCGAACTACGCAGTGATGAGTTTAGTGGTTGATATGAATTTACAAACATGGTCTTTTACGATATAGAAGCATAATTCATCACTCGGGCCCCCTGATTTTGCAACAGGTGCTATGGGGGCTGCGTCTTTCACGGCTGGTCAGCACCTTTTATGATTTGATACACGAGGGAAGAGCGTTAGGTCCACGATGGGGTTTGCAACCTATTAGCTTATAGGTATATTGCTTGTAATTGTTGAGTTGCTTCGTGCTCAATAGTGCTCGTTTACAGGTATGGGGTTGGAGAACTGCGGTAATACTTGTCTCGGTATAAGTTTTATGTGCTATCGTTCATTAAAGGTGCCCGATGTCGTTCTTGGGTTGCTGGCTAGGGACGGGGACGAGGTGAGGTGAGCTTTTTACAAAAGAGGGACATCTAGCAGCTGTGTGGCGGATTGGCCTTCAGCTAGCTAAGCTCACTGCTGGCGAATTAGATGATATCATATTTATGATTCATAGCACTGGTGGAGCTCAACCCATAGGCCCGAGTAGATGTCTATAGCATGCATTCCTCAATGTGTTTGAAAGCCCCATGAAGTGTTATGGTCTTTGGGAAGGGTTATTAGAGCTAGCCACTCTTAGGTCGGTGTTTAATAAAACAGTGAGCTAATTTCGCACCAGCTAACCTGCCGATTTTTCCCTGGCCCGAGGATAAAGAGAGCTCACTTCCTGGGCTCTCTACTTCGGCCGAAGAAGTGTACCTTTGAGCTACTTACCCCCACCCCCTACTCTGGCTCGGCTTGGTCTAGTATTTTATGGGGAGCTGCCTGAGTGGTCTCTCGGGTTGATTATAGTACAGTTTTTCCTCTGATTCTCGGGGACAGGGAGACCGGCATCCAAAGAGGGTTTACTATTCTAGGGAACCTAAGAATTTGCCTCTATTGGATGCTCCGCATATACCATTTGGGGTGTTTTATTGCTGTGCCTGACTTTGACGATTTGTGTAATAATGCCCTGTGCTGGTAGTCGAGTGATTTGACATGAGAGCACTGATGAGCAACCAACCAGATGGGAGTGTCCGTAGGAGAACTTAGTGCCGAGCGCCAGATGAACCACCTAACTCTAGTTTATCGCATTCGATGCGCCAAGTTTAGGATTGAATTTCCTCCGAGATCTTTCAAAGACCCTGTAAAATATTTTAGGGTGCTGTGTGATTAAGTTAAATGTTCGTAGATTGGTACCCCTATTGCCAAGAAACCTTTACCCTGGAAGATCATCTTGAGCCTCCCATAACATAAGTAAACCACTCCTCTGACCTAACCCTCCACTAACTCCCCTATAATACAAAGCGCCGTATCATACGATGACGACCCCGAAGATGGCCGGCACGACACCCAATATGGGTGGCGCAATGTCTTTCTCCCCAGCTCTTCTTGGGCAATCTCCATCTCACCTACTAAATTTTAAGCACCGATCATCGGCCTTCAACTCCCCGGACATGGCGGCTCTAGGTGGGGTACCGCAGATATCAATGCCCGGAGACGAGAGCAAGAAGAAGGAATTGGGCGATATCTTGAAGCTACTAGCTATGCGACCGGGAAGGATATCAGAGGAGGGAGTGGAGAGACTCGTGAAGCGCATGGGGTACTATCATCCCGGGATTAGCTCGGGTTGGCGTCGCTAATAGTTGCAGTTTGGAGAGCTATAAAGATAATGCGAATGGAGTTGTTACAATGTCACTGGCGGCTAAGATCTTCCTTCTTGACGTATGCCCGTGCTGTTGTTACACTCGGCGGGGGAGTGGAATAGCTAATGGGAGCAGATTGATTTCAAAGACAACAAGATACCGCGCGTAGCTCTCTCGTTTTCGAATACTCCTGGCCCATCGGAAGAGCTAGCTCCCCTAGCCGCATCTATTCTCCATGCAAACCTATCACCCCCCGGTGTGCGCGCTCCATTGATAAATCCGTCACTTGCCGATTTCGCCGATAACCTCGAGCGCCTGACCAAAGCCGATCGATTGAGCTACCCGCCAAACTTGAATTGTTTCACGGCTATCACTGGGTTGTATCAATCCCTTGAGAAGATATATAACCATGAAAAGGAGTCTCTTGAAGGAGGGAGCGTTGGCGCAATGTGTAAAGGGAATGGAAGACCTAGAATGCATATTCGGAAGAAGGTGGGGCTCAGCATCGATTACTGGCGGGAGAAGCGCATCCCTAGAGGAAATGAAGACGAAGAGGATGACAACGAAGAGATATGGAGGGTCCTGGTTGAGGTCGAGGAAATCCCCCCAGACTTTACGAATATGAATCCGATTACACCTGTGAGGACTTCGGATCATTGGGTCTCGGATGAGATCAAGAAGCCCATGTACTTACTCACCTCTATTCATCTCATGTTATGTGGCTAAACTTTCCAGTGAGGACAACTTATTCGGCGAGAGCGAGGACATGGTCACAGACTGGCTGGAACCGCCACTGGAAGGAATTCTCGATATGACTGATACTAACCCTCGACCACCCCCAGCGCGTTTTGTCGCCCGCCTGGATCCGCCAGTAGTAGTCCCCTTCCAAGACGAAATGCAACTCTTTGCCGGCCTAATGCTCTCTCCACCTCCAGCTCTCAGCCTAGGCACCTTACAGGCAAAGCTGTTCCCGGATGCTCCTTCAGCATTGGGTGTCCAACGAAGACTCTATGTTCCCAATGATGACCTAGAAGAGGAGGAAGGTATCCACCACGAATACAAACTACATAGCCTAAAGCCGATCTTCGCACGCCAAATCCTTGAAGTGCCCTTCTCGCACCCAAAGGAGCTCGCCAGCGTATTCTCTATCTTGAGGCAATTCGCGCATGTCGGCGCCTTACTCAAGAGTTGTTTCAGTCCTGTGGCTGGGATAATCCCGAAAACGGAGGATCCGGCGGCGCCGTTGGAAGACAAGGAGATGGATCTGGATGCATTCTTAGCTGATGGTAATGACATGGCTGATGGAACGGCTCAACCGGTTCCAGTAGATATCAATGTTACGGAAGGACAGGACGGTGCGTTTACTCTAGGGGTCATATTCCCGCAGAAGACCAGGCAGGGGGTGGTTGGGTGCAACTTTGAAGTAGGCAGGAATGCCGATATTCGTGTCACGGAATTGAGCGCTGATGATGGGAAGTTGGGCCTTGATGCTAATGGACTTGAATGGGCACTTGCTATTGGAAGTGATTTGGGGATAGTGGTGGAATGGCTTAGACGGAAGAGTTAATCTTGTATTCCTTCCTTCTTCCTTTCTTAATGTGTATGTTTGATACTTTTGTGTATGATACTTCTCATCGCCTTCACGGATCGGCGTTTTTCTTAGGTATAATTTTCAGGGATCCGGTGTTGAAATCACTATCACTGTTTCCCACTTTTAGTTTCCCCTCCCTCATTGGAAGATCCTGGGGTATAACATCATGTACCCTCATCTACTCAACACAACCCCTGCAAAACACTCTGATACCTCCTCGCAACATCATCCCCCACCAGCGGCACCCAGAACCTATCCGTCCCATACAGCTTTCCACCAACCGCCTTGAAAGTCCTCGCCATCGCCTCCGCAATCTGCCCAACCAATTCCCTCGCCTCCTCGAGCGCGCCGGGACACGACTTGATAAGGGCCACCTGTGATATCCCCAACCATTACCACCCACCCACCCACCCATCCATCGGGGGGGAGAGCAACAACCTTTTTGCAAAACCCTCTTCTCGGACTCAAACTGACTGAACGACACCGCCATTACCCCCCCGATGACTGTGCGACTGCTCTGCTTACAGTCCAGCTCCGAACTAGAATTCGCGAGCCCAGTGATCCAGTTGCTTGTCATGCTCACGCGCTTCCCGGGACCCGTGAATGCGTGCACGAAGGCTTTGCGAGGGGGTAGGCGTGCTGGCATTTGTCCAGCTGCCGATCTTATCGGCCCAGGTTTGCAGGTCCCGGGCGATTTTTGGAGCGGTGTCTGAGAGGGTTGCGCTCACGATTGGGGTGGTGGTGAGGAGGAGGGCGTAGAGAAGGAGGAGGGGGAGGAAGGAAGAGAGGAAGCTTGGGGGAGACGCATGTTGAATGGTGGTGGGCCTTTTTTTCTGTTCCATACGGCGTTTTGATAGGAAAAGGGTGGTATTGAGGTTGGGGATTTGTGGTGATGGTGGAGAGTTTATATAGATTATTGGAAACTTTAACTCCTCCCGTATCACTCTAGTATGTATATAATATAGCCTAACTATCGGAAGGTTCTAATCACCTAATCCACTCCGGAATCCCCACTCCCTACGCCTGAAGAGGTGGAGGTTGGGGGTGGGGGAGAAAGGAAGAAGAGAAGAAGGGAAGAAAACACCGAATCATTCCCCGTGAATGAAAGAGCACAACAATCCAAGCACTACTCATTCTCAAACGTACGATTTCCCATAACTTACTCGCGGGGACTCAAATCCAAAGCCCCCCAGCATCACATCATCTCCAGTAAAGTGCAGTTGCGGGGGTTAAAATCGCAGAGTGAAATAATAATATACCCTCAATGACAAAATCCGTGCCCCCCTCCCCCCCTCCATATTTTACACCAATAACGGACATTTTCACCTCACAAAATCTCATCTCGTTGCTTTGCGGGGGGGGGGGGGAATTGTTGGAGTTCCATAGAGGGTTTGAGGGCCATCTAGATATATTATTACCATTTATATGTGACTGACGAGCTCTACCAGAAAGAGCGATAGTGGGAAAAAGGTATGATATTTCCGATCTTATGAGGGTTTTCCATACGATATCCAATCATGATGAGCCAAGCCCTCAGTATTCATAATAGAATAGGGATGCTCTCGTAGCTTCTATCATATCATACCCAGAAAGTTTAGACAATCGCCCACAACTATATAGCTTCGGTTTTGTCAGTTCCGTATTGTTGCTCTTGGATGAATTGGGGTGCTTCAAAACCGGCCACTTTTGGCGTGTATCATAAAATGGGAGGATGCACCAATTCCGCAAACCGAAATCGTTAACTTGTACATACATATCATACAGCGGCCCCATTGTGTTCTAACAACCCCTCCCTGTCGAAAGATACCCTTCCCGTTATATACCCCCTTCGCATGTTAGAGTTTTTCTATACGTTCGCTTTTCCCAATGAGCTTTGTCGGTTGATGATACTCAAGTCCCCGTTGGACGAGCCCAGGTTTGCAGCACCCTGACAGGGCTCCTTTCGCCGGGGTGGATCAGCTCCGCACTTTATAACTGGATGCTGGTGTATGTATAGTACGCTGAGTGCTTGAGACGGCACTGCGCAGGCGGGTTGGTTGGTTCGGGGGGATGTTGAGGGGGAAGGGAATTATTTACCTCTTTTAACTCGGAGAGGTACATAACCTATAATCTCAGTTTCTTCTATCCTGCATGCTGGAGATTTTTGTTCCTTTTTCCCCTTTTTTGTTTTTGTATGATATACGGTAGGTTGGTCACAGGTCACGGGTAACTTAGGGTGTTCGAACTTGGGATACCGGTAGTCTAAGTTTTTGTCATGGTCGGTATTGCACATATCATGCAAGGCATGGGAGGAGGAACTGTAACTCTAACATACCCGTTTTCAGAAACGTGGATTAATGTATCATAATGATCATATCATGGATAATTTTCACAATCCTGTTCGCTGGGGATTCTCATTATTATACTTCAATTAGCCCTCTTGTATACTAGCACGTGGCCTACCGCACCATCTCTATCCTCTACCGCCCAGCCACCATTTCCTTCAGGTATCCTACTCCACGGAATCCTGCGGCGGATACAAATATCCATCTTAATTCAAAATCCACCACCCCCCACGGCCTCGAGGTGTGTCCTGCGGTTTTCGGAATCATGGGTGCCCACTCGTCGTCTGGGGCGGTTGGGTCAACGCATGATGTCTACTGTATTATAGCATGGTGCTGCGACCAGGAACGTTGTGGGCAGCGATGGGGTGTTCTCATACGAGGAGGAGGTGGAGGAGGAGGAGGTCAGTGAGCTAACATGGGCTATGTTTATCTTAGTGTCGGTAAAGACTTAATCAGTGAGCAGGAGTATGATACATAAATTAATTACTCAGTGCAATAGATGTATAATTGAATCAAACATCCCATTCCTCCCCAAGATCTGAACCACAATGGAAAGCCCGAATAGAATCCTGTACGTACACATAATCGAAACCCCCACTATCTTAAAAAAAGGGGCGAGAAACAGTACAAGAATTAATCTATCCAACACCCTCTGGGAGGTACAACAGAGGGGCCAAAAAAAGCACAAGGGCTTATCCTATCAGAGGAGGAGGCTCCAAGGACCCACACACGGCTCGATAATTTTCGAGTTTCCACGGGTTTAAGCCTACCGTAACGTGATGGGTGGAATCTAAGGTTATCTTTAAAAAAAATCTGGGTGATATATAGCAGATCAATTGAAATTACTTGGACATGTTGAGGGTGTGTAGGTTTCGGTAGGTGCTAACTCAATGCATGGACCAAGCGCTCTGGAGGGTGGAATACCTCGAAAGGAAGGTGTCCCCTAGGATCGAATAAAACTCTAGCTTATGACACTCTGCTGTTCGCACAGCCTCCGGGGATATCTCCAAAAGAACCTCCTATACCACATCAATAGCTAAGTGATCGGTAGTCCTAAACCCTCCTGGGATTCATCATTGGACAAAAGTTACACAAAACATCGAGTACCAGCTTGTGACCTGACTAATCACTTGCCAAGCCTCACGCAACACACGTCAACCCAGCTCCTACCCACCCATCCCCCAAATCCGGCTTTCGCCAGATATCACAACCAAACTCAACCTCCCCCACCACAACCACAACCACCAATACAAAAACAAAACTCACGAAAACAAAAATACCACCACCCACCTCTCTCCTGACACCACCTCAAACATGCCAAAATGTACCTCCTCCATCCCCCCATCCCCTCAAACCACCCCAGCTAACAAAAACAAACCCCCAGTCTTTTGCGACTACTGCGACGTCTACCTAACCCACGACTCCATCTCCGTCCGAAAAGCGCACAACAGCGGCCGCAACCACCTGCGCAATGTCGTGGACTACTACCAGCAGATCGGGCACGAAAAGGCGCAATCCGTGATCGACAGCATAACCTCCAGCTACGCGGCGGAAGGGCAACCCATGCCATCGGTGCACTCGACCACTCCCGGGGCCGGAGGCGCTGGAAATGTCGGCGTTGGCGGGTTCCCGCTGTTACCGCCCTCGGCAGCGGCAGCAGCGGCGGCTGCGGGTCTGCAGATGCCCTTGTCGCTACCGCCACCGCCGTTCGGGTTCCCGGCTAGGCCCGGTATGATGGTTCCGCCGCCGCCTCCGCCGTTTGGGTTTCCTCCGCCGTTGGGGGGAGTTGGGAGGGGGGGCGCTGCTGGGTTTCCCGGGTTTCCGGGGATGGAAGGGGCGGGAGGGGGCGTCCAGCCGCAGTTGTTGCCTGGAATGGTGGTCCCACCAGGGTTTGCGCCGCCTCCGGGTGGGATGATGGTTCCACCCCCGGGTGCCGGGTTTCCTATGCCCCCACCCCCAGGGGGGTTTCCGGCTGGAGCGCCGCCACCTGGGTATGGGCCGCCTGGAGCGAAATAGTTTGATTGATGGATGGATGGGACTAGGGGAGGGGATTTCCTTGAAAAGTTTATTGCATTGTACTCTATGATACCGCAAAAGCCGGAATAACCGGGAACCACGCTAGGACGTTAGACTTACCTCTCCTATTCTATTTTTTATTTCTTGCCTGTTTCAACCAATGGCTGAGAGGGAATCTCTTCGTTGCGTTTTCTCAGTTATTCCAGTTTATACGGTAGGCTATAAATGAAGGTCTCGATTGATTTCTCTGTTCAGCGATATACCGAACAAGTAAAGAAACAACGTTGAACGAACTGAGAGTGGAGTAATATACATCCGAGAACCAAACAACCAATTGCGTCATTAAAACACCAATCCATGCTTAGCCGACCGGTCCAGACAACCAGCCAAAGAAGCAAGTACGGTAGCCAGAGCATACATCAATAAAATTATACATCAGAATAAATGGAATGAGAAAAGAGAAGAGGAGATACGAAAACTGGAGAGTAACTGGAGGGACATCACCGATTAGCACCTATAGTAAATGAAATGCATGGACAAGAACGAAGGGACAAGAAGATATATGCACCAGAAAGGGAAGAGGTTCGCCCGGGCAGGTGCCGTGGCTTCTTTATCGTGCTCCTCTCTCCCAGCCTACAAAGCATGAACTTCAAGAAATAAAAACGTATGGCATAAAATGGATACCAAAGGGATAGAAAGGAAAAAAAAAAAAAAAGATTTGCGCAGCCCAAAAATAACAGTTGCTTTTCCTCTCTTCCCATAGATTAAGAAAGCTACTTTATTCGAGCAGACTTCGCACGCGCACGCACATGAACACACATGCACGCACATCCCAATACCAAGCAAGCCCGAGAGTTCTATTCTGCCCACGAAAGTTTTTTATATTTTTAACTAATTGTGGTTTTCGTTTTTTGCTCTTGTTACCTTCCCAGACCTGTCATTCCTTGGAGCCGGTTTGCCAGTTGGGGGTATTTCTCTTGTACCTGCTTGTTTGTTAATATGGAGAACTCTACAAAAGGGACCAGATATGGGAATGCTTGTTACCTCCAGCTGCGTCCTTGTAGCCTCGGCATAGGAGAGAGCGTTAATAATCTCCCCTTCGGTGCGGGAGAGTGTGGCGGCTTTCTCAAAGTACTTGAGTGCTTCGATCACCTTTCCTTGCTGTAACAGCAATTGCGCCATTGTAGCAACGGCGATATCACAGTCAGGATCAACTATCACTTTTGTCAGTTTTAAATCCACAATAATTAGTCAGAAGATAAACATACTAATCAAAGCCCTCTCGCACAACTTCTCTGCCTCCGTAAAGTCCTGCTTCCATTGGAAGAGAGCGAGAGCCTTATTTATCAACGGTAGCACATTCATAGCCATGGGCTTGGCCGTCCTTTCCATCTCAACAGCAGTATCAAACTTTTCAATGGCTTCTAGATACTTTTGCTGGTCAAGCAGCAGTTCGCCATAGTAGTTGTAGACATCAGGAGTAGATTCGAAATTCTTAATACACTTTCGGAAGGTAGCCATCGATGAAGCAATAGAGCCCATCTTGTACTGGGTTACACCGAGCTGGATATGTGAGAAGATAAAGGAGCGGTCGAGGTCGATGGACTTTTGATAGTCTTTTGCCGCATCGGCGAACTCAGACAAGATAAAGTGAAGCTGGGCACGATGATAATAAATATCCGGATCATCAGCATTGTGTTCAAGAGCTGTTGCAAAATCGGCCGCTGCCGCCTCACGATCGCCTGAAAAGTATTTCGTTAGTATAGTGCGAGCAACTCACGCAGTAAATGGGGGGGTACCAAGTTCTAATAGCATACTGGCGCGCTTGATGTAACTTTGGGTCATGCTGGGGTCCAGCTCGATACTCCCGTTCAAATCTTTCAAAGCCTCCGCCGCATCACCTTGCAAGTACTTGAAAGTTCCTCGCCAGTTCAATGCATACGCTTCATGGTTTGTTTCCAGCTCCACAGCGGTTTCAAACTCCCGCCCTGCTTCCTCATAGCCCTCGACCGTCTTTCTCTCAACAGCTTCCAATCCAAGTCTGAGGTGATAGTCACCAGTGCCCTCCGGAATGACAGCGTCTTCCTCAAGGCCCGGCGGCGGGGGTCTGCTTCTGAAACTCTGTAGGTAATTGGACACAAACGTAGAGGAAGGCAGCTTTTTTGGCCTTTCTGCAAGCATCTTTTTCCCCTTCTCCTCTGCAACCTTCTTTAGCAGCCTTTCCACACTCTGAGCGGCACCCTCATTTCTAAATCCATCAATAATACAGCTTGCAGTAAAGTCCAATAAAGCCTCACTGTTCTTCCCCAATTGCTCGTAAGCATGTGCCCGACGATTCAAGGCCTTAACATATTCGGGGTCCAAAGCAATAGCAGCAGTGGTGTCTTCAACAACCTTCTTCCATTCCTCAAGGGCATTGAAACAAGCAGAACGGTTCGAGTAGAATATTGGGTCTGGCCTGCAGAGAATCGCCTTGGTGTACAACTCAATGGCCAGTGGGAAATCCTTGCTACCATACGCCCTGTTACCGGCAGCCTTGAGCTTTCCAGCATAATCCTTCCGTTGCTACAAAACAAATACTATCAGCCCCGAAGCATTACTCCGTAGCGAGAACTAAGGGGGGCAGTTTGGGGAGTGAAAAAAGGTGTAGTAAATACCTCTAGAGTTAGTTGCTCTACAATTTCCTCATCAACTTCGGGAAGAGGTTCCTCTGGCTTCTGCGACTTGACATCTAAAACCACACAGAAGGTTCATTAGCACCACTTACGTCATAATCAACCATCCCCGAGTGTCCAAATGAGAGAAACTAGAAAAATCAGAAGAGAGAAAAAAAAGAGGCAAGAATCCAGGTTCCTCCCCCCCTTTTTTGGTGGCCCATGGCGGTGATTAGGGGAAAAGGGGGCTATTCTCAATAAACCGTGAAAGAATTCTTATGCATACCCTCAGCTGCCTTCTTGTCCTTATCCGTACCCTTCCCTTTATCCGTCCGCCGCTCTCTCTTTTTCCCTTTCCCCCCAGATTGACTCGATTGGGTGACGTAGTATATCCCTCCGGCGCTCGCGACTATTACTACTGCACCAATGGTGTACGCCACAGCCTTGTTCTCAGAAACATAGGTAGACAGACGAGACCACAGAGACGCCGACTCCGGCGAGTGAAACCCGACGACTTGGGATGGGAGCGGCGGAATCGGTTCCGAAGCCATGACTTACGCGGTGTTGTAGTTGTGAATCGATAAGAGGCGGCCGAGGTGGTGATTTGTATGGAGGGGGTGCGGAGTTAAATGCGGGTGTTCGGTAGTGCTGGAGCGGGTAGGGATTGATAAGGGTAGATGGGATTGTTGAGGCTGGTGGGTGGAGTTGCAGCGGGGTGGGAAGTGGGGTGCGTTTTGAGATGGGAAGGTGAGCGGGTGTGCGTGTGGGTACGGGCGTCTGGTGATTGTCCTGGTTTGCTCGTAGTAGATTAAATGATGATGAATGTGGTGTTGAAGAAGAAGAGGGGAGATAAGGTGGTGGGGTGCGGGTTAGCGTAAAAGTTGAAGATTCCGTGGGGTGCAAACGCTTGAGTGAAGATTGGGGATGAGATTTTCTGCCGCACACGGACAACTGATGAGATGACGGCCTTAAAGGGAATTGATGGATGGATGGATAGACGGAGATCTTTGGATGGGGAGTTTTTTTCGTTTTGTTCTTAGTCCACTGTAGGGAAGAAACAGGTTTAAAGAAAATGTTGCCCGAGAAGGAGGAAAGGTGTGTGTACGTGTTTGTGGGAAAGAGAGAGAGAGAAGTTTGAGAGTGTGTGCATTCAGAAAGTATGGCAGCAGGAAGAGGAAAGGAAAGGAGAGGGAAAGAAAAGTCTCTTAAGACACTCAAGTAGAGTGTAGGTGAGGACCTACGATACGCTCTTATGATGCGTTTACTTTTTATTTTGGACCTTACTTTTACTCGTACTTTGTTTTTTTCCCTACCTCCTCCCCCAATCTTGTTTATCTTCCGCCCTGAAACCTCTCGATCCTTTCCCAAGATGTGCTGCAACGAGTGCGGGTACGAGTGCTGGATTGAACCCGCAGTGAAGCGAATATCCTCCGACTCAGCAGACTCCTCTTTCACTTTACCCCTTCCTCCCCCCCCCCTTCTCCTCCCCCCCCCTTCTCCTCCCTTCCCTCATTGTATCATAGCCTGCCTCTTCCTTCCTTCCCAACCACTCAACCCTCACACACTACTCGAACCATCCACAGGAAACCACTACCCCCACACGACACTACCCCCTCACTCTATCGATACCGCCCCGGCTCCAAAAAAAGACAACTTTTCCTCACTCCTTTTTATCACCCATCCCCCATCTTCCTCCTCTTCATCTCTTATGCGATAGACTCAATCAATACCTCCCCTTCCCCCCTTCCCTCCCTCCTGCAAGGCTCCCTCAACCCATTCCTACCATGCTCCTGCTACCAAGTTATTGCCGCATATTCGACGCACGTACATTACGATTCAGCCAAGCAATTTCAGCCCTCTCCCCGCATTTTCCCATCGGACATCGCCCATTATAGTAGCACAAGTGCACAAACTCTCCCACGTGAACCTTTTGGTCATTCTGCCATTTTGAAAAGGATAAAAAGTGTGGAAACGTGAGGGAGGGGGGGAGGGGGGGAAGGAACTGCAGATAAATGTGGAATAATAGCAGGCGGGGTCAGAGGGTTGCGGGAGGTTCATTGTGATATAGTACCCCGTTCTGGTAGTGTAAGGTGCTCTCTTCGAGACGTCAACCGAGCTTGACAAGAGCCTGAAGCTGCACTGTGCTGTAGATCAGAAATATTGGTGTGTATATAGAGTACCGAAAAGCTCACTACCGTACCACAATCGACTCGCAACAGGAGAAAAGTAAGCGCCATCCATCCATCTTACGTCCTCGCTTCCGCACTGTTAGATCTGGATCTGCGGTAACTGTCTCACACCCGACCCATCACTGCTCAAATGCTACCCCTCCCCCTCCGCTTAAAGAAAAAGAAAACCGTCCCCCACCCTTCAACCTCCCAATCTCACTCTCAACACCACCCCCAAGCCCGCCAACATCCACCCACCCCTCGATCATATTCCTCCTCACAACTTCTAATCTTCTCTCCTGCTGCTCCGTCCACGCATTCTGCAGACTCATCTCCACCGGGAACGGCCTCACGGGAGCTCTCGCAAGGATGATCCTAACGCCAACGAACGCGGTCCATACTTGTGGGAGGTAGGTTTTGTATATCGGAGCCTCTCCATCCGGGGAAGATCTTATTGTGCCGTTATTCGTTGCAATAATAGGAACCTGTAAAAATGTTTTTTGTAGAGACTGTAGTGATTGAATTATAGAGGTGTACGTCTCCGTATTACCATCCGTGAGCCCCTCCCGCAACCCCTCCCAAACGAACCCTTCAATCCCATCCACAAAAATCCCCGCCAACTCCCTCCCGCTACTCCCATTCCCTTTCCAATCCAACAGATACCCCTCCAACCCCCCAACCGTAGCAACAAACTCTCCAGCAGTATCGGGGCGGAAAACGTGTACGTGCTCTAGAGCCTCCTCCACCACCTGTTCCACTTTCGCATCGCCGGCGTGACGAGGCTTAGCGAATTCAGAAACCACATCGCGAAGTCGGACGACGTCAAAACGGCCGGAACAATCGAGGAGCACTACACAGGCTCCCTTTCCACCAAGAGAAGCAGGGAGGGTTGCTAGGCCGACGAGAAGGTATAGGAGGGAAGTTTTACCGGTGCAGGGACCCAGCCCGAGGAGCTCGAGGACACGCCGCCGGGTGCGGACTTTGTAGGCTGCCGAAAGGAGGGCATCTATTTCTGGGAGGCCAAGGGTGGATTCCTGCTGTGCTGTTGTCAACAGCAGCTGAATTGAAGGTTAGCGCTAGGTGAACTGTGGGGGTGCTGGTGCTGGTGTTAAGATCAAAGTGAAGGACGTGCAGTATTAAGGCCAGTCCAGACAATCTCATCTAGTATCCTACTACTACCGCTGTGGGACATGTTGCATTTAGAGAAGATCCGGCTGGCGGAGTTGGAAGAGAAGGTCCGCAAGGAGGGGATTGACTTGAAGGGGTGCGTGTTGAAGGAGATGATTCAGTGGGATTGTAGGGTTGTCGGGGAGGAGATTAAGTGTTTCGCGGTAGAGAGGTTATTCCGAAGGTATGAGTTTAATTTCTTGCTGAAGCTGAGGTGGGGAGGAGCGGAGCGATCATATGCTAATCGGAAGGGGGGTGCCAGATGTGCCAATGGGAGGACTATTGAAGTTACCGGGTTAGAGAGGATTGGAGAGGAAAGAAGGTAGACTGATATTGCAGCCATGGCCTTGCGCGGGGCCCCTTCGGTCAGGTGCGCGGGGGGGGGGAATATTTCTTGTTAATGATAGCTATGGTACAAGGGGGGTTATAGATACAGGATAGAAACCTATTGGCCGCGTCACAAACACACTTACCGTATTATACCTAGTTATGGGACATGTTATAGTTATGGGACATTCTGGAATTACAGTGTCTCATATATAGAAATATCAATAACTCAACCAATACTAGATGAAATAGGCTACAAATTCAATGTAGTCTAGCTATCATATCCTTTAAAGTAAGGTATAAATACCTCCTGCATATTATCAAAAAAGGATAAGTTACAATGCAAAGTGTAGAGAAAGTATCTATTTATCATATAGTCTGTAACCGCTTCCTCTGGGGTAGCGGTCTTGCAAGGGATATCAGTATTGACTCTAACCAAACCGGTAGTATAAATGAGATCAAGTACCGGAGACGCCAAGAAGGAATTGAGTAGGCTCTATTACTTTATTGAAACTACTAAGAGAAGGCCAAGTGCTTGAGGCCTGTGCAAAGCTCAAAGATTCTTGAATCGAACTGAATAGAAGATAACTGCTGAACCAAGTATATTGAAAACTCTGTCTGTCAAAGTCTGATCTTTCTAAGTCCAGAGAGATACAGGTCGTTAAATACACTTGCGATAATCCATCTTGTATCAATTATATGCAAATTGTAACAAACCAGTCTTGCCTTCAGGTGTTCGTAACGGGAAACAACTATCATGACTATTATAGACTATTGATATAGTCTATGGAGCCTACTTAGTCTATCGTTATAGACTAACATCCTGCGTTCGTCATAGGTGTAGTGATCGTAGGATGTCATATCGTATAGGAATAGAGTACTCGCATACAGGCGAGGTAACATAGAGATAAGGGTAGCAGGTATATCGAACATGTTGCACCTATGGAAGGTCACCGTCACTGGGCTTGGCCTGTGCCCCAGTATCTGAGTGGTTTTATTACTTAGATGGTTGCGCGAAGAGCTCTAACTACTGTGACCGTTTTTTTTCTTTTTTTTTGAATCAAATGCATTTGTTTAAGGTACAAAGACATCATCCTCCGTCTCCTCTACACACCCGGCGATTGAAATCTCAACACCACGAGATTATCACCACTTTTCCCAACTCTACCCCCGGTCATGGATTCGTCCTAGGGGGTGGAGACATACCTCCTCTACTCTCTCCTTCCCTTAGGTTTATCCCTTTGGGCTTTCTTAACTCTGGGTTGATGGATTTCGTCTTCTTTTGATGATGTTTCCTCTTCCTACCCCGCTTTTGCTCTGCTTCGCTTAGAGCATTAGCACGGTCGGCAACACTCTCCTCACCGCCCATATTACAGACGGCTGGGTACACGGTTTGCAGTAAGAGAAAACCTTTCAACAGGCCACGGTCGATTTCTCTACTCTCTTTATCTTTAAGAGGCTGCCTCGTCAAGACACGAACGCGATTACCGATAGTTTCTACGGCACAGAGTTGGGTCTACCCCTCTTTCTCCTCTTCTCCTCACGGTCGGATCAGCTGGCACCCTACTGCTACTTCACCTTTCTGGCTGGTACCCACAACTACCTGGCTGGTATCCATAACTACTTCTTCACCATTCGGACTATGACTATGGTCCATCACAGCCTGCCTCTGGGGGGATGGTATTGCAGTATCTCCTTCCTCTTTTTCGAGTGTGCGGCCAAAATAGATGGCATCTTCAGCCTCCCCAGGACTTCGATCATGAAGAGCCTGGCCTCTCCCGCGCTGAGTGTGTGGAACTTTCAAGTGGTCTCCGCTACGTTTGCTTTTTGTTTTTCCTTTGTTCGGATGATCGTGCCATGGGTTTTCCTGACTCTTCCTGCTTGTTCTTTGATTTGATTTCTTTCGTCTATCTTCTGAGCTAGTCAAGGGTTTCTTGTTGGGGGTGAGATGTGCTGTTGATTCCATACCAGAGGGACTTGGGGGGTTGGCTTTTTCCCAGGGGTAGTTGCATCAGCAAAAAATTACCCTGCGTCAGATACCGCGCCATTGCGTCCTGTGCGTCCTGAGTTGCGTCCTCTGTGTCCCCTGCGCCCTGTGCGTCCTGAGTTGCGTCCCCTGCGTCCTGTGTGTCCTGAGTTGCCTGACAACGCCCGCTCAAATTCCATGTGTCCTGAGTTTCCTCGCAACGCCGGCTCACATCCCATGCCACCCGGGCCGCGCTGCGAGCTTCTTTGTGTCAAGATGGGAGGTTGCCTCATAGCAGCGTCCTGAATACCTCCAGGCGCCCGCCCGTTCAAGTTACATCGATCTGCTAATGGATGCAGCCTATTATCGTGTCTTCGTTGCGTCGGCTGGCATCGGGAATAGTAGCACTTTTTTTTTTAAATCATGTCTTCCGTGCGCGGGTCATATACTACTGATCATCCGCCCTTGTAGTTTATGGATCTGGTGATTCTACTCTATAGCTTGTTTATTCATCGGTAGATTATATACTACTATACTAGCACTAGGTTCCTCCCTCAATCAATCCCCGACGCAAAATAGCATCACAGATGCCTTCTGATATCCGGATCCCTTAATATACCTGTTTTTAAATGTTCTCAAATCGATACGGCTATTGACAATCCAGCGCCGATCCCCCTCTGGGATAAGGTGCGCGAGGCCGAGAATTGTCCCTATGTCAACTACAGTAAACTCGTGAGCATCCTCCTTCATTTGGACGGTAACAAGACTATGTACGTCTGATATCCGCCCTGAGTTCACTGCGCTCACAAACTGAACGCCAGCGAGGCGGCGCACTTGATCCTCGCATCTGTCGTCTCTGATTTTGAAGAGTGCAATGAGCTTGGCTGGAAGACGGCCCCGGAGCGCACCATACATGTCTTCCATTCCGGCCCGCACCCAAACCCAATCATTGCGACTCCCGTGGTTCCTAAAGTTGAGAGCCCCCGTGCATCGCGCACGGTGG
>Ga0307509_10002292_pt1 | contig 31245 bp, 21 predicted proteins | sample 10_EM_MG_FD_202245 | JGI IMG/M metagenome (GOLD analysis project Ga0307509, IMG submission 202245) | Populus trichocarpa ectomycorrhiza microbial communities from riparian zone in the Pacific Northwest, United States - 10_EM | ecosystem: Host-associated > Plants > Roots > Unclassified | place...
GTGTAACATTCCCATAATTCTCTTGACCTTATGCGAATGTCCTCCCGAAAGGTTACCCTGCCTAGTAGAGTACCTCAAGGCTACTCAACAGTTGCCTAGGCCTTATCCTAGGTTTACCAGCTATTTGAATAAAGTATACGAGACCATACCACCTCTGGTTACCTCTTGGTATTCCATTTGGGCTAAGGTGATAGTGATTGTAGCTACCTATCATAGGGTCGTTACACCAACCTAGACCTTTCCCCGCAACCACCAAACCTCGCCCCGCTCCAGGCATCTCTTCGTGACATTGCCTCCCGCCTTCCATCAGTCGCCCAGGCCTCTTTCCCCCCCCAACGCCCTGGTGTCACACAGCAGGCCACACACCCCTCCACTGGGTCCCGTCCCACCCCCACCAGCAACACCAACCCCGCCCGCCAAGACAAGGGCCTGGAAAGAGCTCCTCCGGCTCCACCCGCACCACCACCCAATACGGTCTGGCCCTCTCCCTCAGCTGACCCTGATCTCCCGAGATACGACATGTCAACTTCCCCTCCCACACTATACGGCAACCCCGAGGCGTTTGCCTAGAAATACCCCCACACCTGGGAGGCGGAGGAGTTCGCCAAGGGGAAGTACCCCTCCGGTCCCTCTTGGACCCCCGGCCACTTGGACCCCGGCTGGCGTCCCCCCACCACCATGGCTTCCAAGTCCACCCCCACCTATGCCCAAGCTGCCGCACCCCCTGGTAAAGGAAAGAAGGGTCGTCAGGCGAAAAGTCCTACCTCGGCTTCCTCCGTTGCGGTTGCGTCGGGTGAGGTTTTTACGAAATCTCCCCCTCCTCTCCCCCAAGCTGTCCGCAGATTCTTCGCCGCCAGAACCACCTTCGAACCCCACCCTGAAGCGCTCAAAATAGCAGCCCATTTCCCAGACATCACTGCCTCTGTTCTCAGAGAGGCCAACTGCTCCCTTCCCCTCTTCTTCACTTGCACGGTCAACGACAAAGGCTCAGTGTCACTGCTCGGTACCGACCTTCACACCCCCGCCTCCGCTTATACCCCTTATTTCGCTCCCCTTACCTCAAGGTTGAACAAAGCCTTTCCGATAGGCAACTCTCCGTGGGATATCTATAAACCCGCCCCAAATGAAACACAACTTTTGATTCACTCCGTCCCTAGGGCTTTCCTCCCCTCAGACGATGACCAACTCTTCCCCTCTCTTCACGAGTCCATCCGCAATGCCAGGGGAGTCTCCATTCTCTCGGCGCGTTACCTTAACCCAGACTCGGAAACCCGTGCACAGAAAAACGCCACCTCAGTGGTTGTTAGAGTTGCCCCGCCCGACTCTTACGCTATCCTCCCCTCCATCAACCTCTTCTCCCGGAACCGGAGAGTCAAACAAATGTCCCCCTCCTCTAAGAACTCCCAGTGCAAGAAGTGCTGGAAGTTCGGCCACATCCCTACCCGCTGTCCCAGCTCACTACCCGTCTGCCCCTTCTGCTCGCTCGCCCACACCATGGCAGAGCATCGCTGCCCTAACCCTTCCTGCCCTAAGGGTGGCAATCTCAGACCTGTCCTCGCCTGCTGTCCATCCTCGGTGGCATGCTGTCCTAACTGCCAAGAAGAGCACTCTGCGCGCAGCAGGGATTGCCCCTCCCGCCCGAAAGCCACTCCCGACACGCCAAAGGTGCTATCTCGACAGACGCAGGATGGCATGGACCTCGTTGAAGACCAGGCTGGCCCTTCGACGATCCTTCCCTCAGCACCAGGTGCCCCTCCTCACACCCCGAGTGCCCCTGTACTGCCACGCGATGCTTCTCCACCTAGGGAGAGAGCCCGCCGCACCATCACCATCACCGATCTCGCCCCAAGAGAGAGCGGTGATGAATCCGTAGACTCCGACTCCTCTGCGGGCTCTGCCCAGTAATGGAGAATTTTTTCACTCGATACACCGACAGCAGTGCTGTCTTCCCGTCCTTTCCAATCGTTCAACATAACTGCCTTGGGAGCTGGGATGTTTTCCTCTCACTTTTTCACAGCTTTACCATGCTGCCTCACCCTCCTTTACTTGTAGCCATCCAAGACCCCCTATCCAGACGATCAGTCCTTCCAACATTCCCAGGATTCATGTCCTTCGCCCCACCCCCTCCTGGCCGCCCACGGGTAGCCATTTATGTTTCTCGTACTTTGAACCAACACCTGTCCTGCTCAACCGTTTTTCACGAATCCTCGGAGATGCTTTCAGTTCATGTATTTTCTCCAGAGGGACTTTTTGGATCCCCCCACCACTCCCTTAGGGTCACTTCGGTGTACCTTCTTCGCATGAACTGTCCTCCCTACCGCTCCGTATCGCCCGAACGGATTTTTTCTTCTCTCCCCTACCCCTACCTGGTTTTGGGCGATTTTAACCTCCACCATCCATTGGCAGATCCCTGGCGCTCCCTGTCCGAAAGGGAGTTCATCATCTCTACACGGTACTTTGATGCCGCTTTTGACGTCCCATACCATCTTCTCAACACTCCCGGGGTCTACACTCGGTTCCCGTTCGACACTATTTCGCGACCCTCTGTTTTGGAATTGGCATTTGCGAATACCGCCCTCTCCTCCCTCGTCTCCTCATGGGACACCCCCCTCCCCTCCACCGGCTCAGACCACGTTCCATGTGTGATAACACTGAGGCCACCCGCGATTATGCTGCCCCCCCCTACTCGACACTGGGCCCTCCTTGACCTAGAAGCGGTTGGAAAAGCACTGGATTCTTTCACCACTCTACCCTGCCCGACGAAGCCCACACCCAACTCACTTAGTAGATGGTTTGACATCTCCTCTACCCGCCTTACCTCCCTCCTTACCTCCCATGCCCCAAGCAAACGCCCATGCCCCCGCTCGAAACCAGGGTGGTCCCCTCGCCTGTCGTCCCTGAGAAGGGAGTACCACAGGTTCACAAGATTATCCCGCCTCGATCCCTCCCCCCTCAACTGGAGCAATGTCAAGAGCTCAAGAAGAACCTATTTCAAAGCCATCGCCTCGGCCAAGAAGGCACACTGGTCGGACTTCCTGTCCTCAGCCACCCCACGCTCAGTATGGACGGCCAAGAGATTCGCATTCGGCCGCCCACCACAAAGGTTCCCGGACTTACCAGGGGCCTCTGACCCCGGCGAGGTAGCGGAAAAACTCCTTGACCACTTCTTCCCGTCCAAACCCCCACCTTCCCCCCTCCTCTGCCTTTCACGTTACGAGGACTATACACCACTCACCTCCGAAGAGGTATCCAGGGCCCTCTCTAAATCTTCGAACATCTCCGCACCTGGACCAGATCACATCCCGTACTTTGTGTGGAAGTCTATACACTGCATCAAGCCCTCCCTTCTCCCTTCCCTCATGGACCCTCTGCTAGCCCACGGTTTTCACCCTTCCTCCCTCAAAAAAGCGCTTGGTATTGTCCTCGACAAGCCGGGCAAACCCTCATACGCCTCACCGTCCTCTTTTAGGGTCATCGTCCTCTTTCGAACGCTCTCTAAGATTCTTGGGAGGGTTGTAGCTTCCCGCCTTTCAGCTCAGGCAACGATATGCTCCGTCATCCATCCCCTTCAATGCGGGTCCCTCCCTGGAAGATCCACCGCCGATGCCGCCCTCATCCTACAACACAACGTTGAGTCCTTCCACCGCCTCCAGTACAAGGTCTCTACTCTCTTCCTTGACGTGAAGGGTGGCTTCGACAATGTGGAGTCCCCCTCACTCCTCTCTCTCCTCCGCAGGAAAGGGGTCAGCCCGTACCTAGTACAATGGATCGGCTCTTTCCTTAGAGACCGCACCTGCCGCCTTACCTTCCAAGGGTCCCCCCGCTCCTTCGCCCCCGTCTCAGTTGGGGTCCCTCAAGGATCCCCCATCTCCCCCCTCCTGTTCGTCATATATGTTTCCTCCCTCCACCTGGAAATCCCCAGGTCACTTATTGTTTCCTACGTCGATGACTTTGCTGTCACAGTGGCTTCGCCCTCCTACAGAACCAACGTTCGCCTCCTTCAGAAGTCTTTCTCGTCGCTCAAATGAAAACCCTCGGGGATTAACATCTCCTTCTCTATTCCAAAAACTAAACTGATCCACTGGAAGACCTCCAGGAGCAACGAGCCCCCGTGCTCCCTCCCAGTGCAGCTGGAAGAACAGCTCTTCTACCCACAACCCCGCCTGAAATGGCTGGGCTTTATCTTCACCCCCGCCTTTGACCCAAGATCCCACTTCTCCAGGAGGTATACGCTTGCAAATGCTGCCCTAGCCACGATCCGCCGCCTCTCCCCCCGCGGGATGGGCCTTCCACCCCACCTTTGTCTATCCTTGGCGCGCTCGCTCCTCGCCCCAATTCTCCTATATGGGTCCGCCGTCTGGAACCCTCCTCTGTCCATCATGGGCCCGATGTCCGTCTTCTGGCATCGGGTCTGTAGATGGATAACCAATTGTTTTTCCTCCACCAACTTAAGATGTTTGCACAGGGAAGCCTGTCTTCCCCCGCTACCCGTCCTTGTGCCCCACCAGCGCCGCCTTGCTGGCCTCAGGCTCATATGCTCCCCTCCAGAAATAAACCCTGCCAGGGCACGCCTTCCTAAGTCCGTTCCCACCTTCTCGCCACACCGTGCCCCTTTGATGGCACGTGGGAAAATTTCCTCCCAACCCTACCTCTTCTTCAACCTTGACTGACGTTCAGCACCAGACAAGACCAAAAACCCAAGGTACCGACACAACGCCATCACAGCTTTGGCTAATACAGCCGCCCCCCTCATACACGACTCTAAAACGTTGCCACCCATCTCTCTCCACTTGACAGACTACCTACCCCCAATTCCGGGGATTGTTCCATCTTATGCCCGCCTCAAGCTGAGGGCCAAGCAACTCCTCCTTTCTGACTGGTCCTCCACCCCAGCCCCCCCATACTACCCCTATCCACCCTCAACACGTCCCCACTCCTTCATGGGTCTGGGCAAGTTTGTAGCGGGTAGGATACACCAGATGCGCTCTGGGAAAAGCTATCTAGCGGCTCACCCCTCGTGGGGCAGTCGTGATGCCGACAGGTCCTGCCCTTTGTGTTCTGGGGCCCGGCAGACCTTCGAACATGCCATCCTGTCCTGCCCCTCCTCCGCCCGCCAGAGATCCCGCCTCCTCCAAGGTGTCTCTGACTTGGCCCCCGAGGCCCCGGTCTGGTCCGATCAACAGCTGCTTATTGCGCTCGCTGAGTACATCCGCACTACCGCCACTGGCTTCCCACTGGGGATGCCCCCACTTGCTCCCTGTCTTCACGCCCCCCCTTCAAACCCCCTCCTTAAAACTACCTCCCTACCCGCCCCTGGCCCTCGAGACTAGTAAGGCGGTTTATACTTCCATTCTAGCTACGGCTGCTTTGCGACACTTATTGGTCGCGTTGGGGGAAATGGTTATGTTTATTTCTTTTGTTGATTGTTACTTTGATTTTCGGTTTTGTTTTGGCCATATCGTTAAAGATGCATGTCATTTCTTGTACCGTAGAAACAATGAACATATGATTTAAAAAAAAAAAGAAAAAAGGAAAAAAAAGAAAAATTGGTCGGTGAACCTTGGAGAAACACGGTTAGTCAAATCGGAAGAAGGGGAACCAAGTCATAAGAAGCAGGAAGAGAATCCAGCCAGGCACCGAGACGACACAACATCGATGTAATAGTTCATAGAAGTCGATAGTTGAGTTCGATCATGTTAAAAGAACTGGAAACTGGATAAGGGAAAAAACCAGGGCACGGATCGAGGAAAGATTGAGAGACGATGAGGGCCAGGAAGGGTGCAAAAAAGCGTGATTCGACTTCCGACTTTGCATGCCTGGAAGCTAGCCAATAGAGACGAGACTATTCTACCTCGATCTAAGGGACAAGATGGCCCAAAATTACTGGAACCTAGCAAAAGCGGACGCTGCATAGTAGGGGATAGATAAAAGACACCGGAAGTGAAAAGCTAGGGTACATCGGGTATTCAGACTCACTATCTAGTTTAAACTATCCCTGAGACAGAGACAGGCGCCGCTCTAGCATACGGGTTCCGAATATGTTGAGGAAGAGCTTGGGCGAGGATCATTACCCGAGCTGTGGTTTTAGTGATTAGGGCACGCTTATCTTAAGCCTCTACGCTATCCAAGACCCAACAGGTTTCTTGGTTAAACCCAAATGGTATAGACGAAGGTATCATTCCCGATCAGTCACCAATGATCCACGAAATAAGTCGATGATACGGACTGCGCAGGACTAGTTGCAAGGTGGAGCCATTGTGCGAGAGGGTAATGACTAGTATTTGGGAACTCCGCGGCAGGAGGTAAAGACCGCTGGTAGTGGGCTGCCCGAAACACTAATTCAGAAAGTTTATCGGAGGAGTCCTCTCTGGACGAAACTGCGCGGGCGTGGTAATAAACAACCACAGTCAACGAGAGAATGCATTTTAAAACAAAAAAGGAAGAACCGGATAGCCCTCAGAGGCCTATACTGAGTTGTCCAAAACATTATTCATGTCTGGAAGGACCTGCCCAATTAGATGTTGAGGGCAAACGCACGCGTATTCATGTTTTATTGTATTCTGGAGCTAGTTGCTTCCTATTAAGCGAAACGCTAGTCGAACGACTCGACATTCCATATAAAGTCCGAAAAAAACCCATCAGAATAGTCAGATTCGATCGGCCTTCAAGTTCATCAGGCGGCCAAAGATATACCCGCCCCATCACACTGGAAATCAGAAATGGACATAGGTCCCCCATCTCCGCCGAGATAGTGCCCACAGGACGCTTTGACCTCATCACCGCCTTTGGATGGTGGTACCATGAACACTAGTTGTCCCATTTGCACGATCCGAAAAAATGGAGTTTCGGACAAATAACATGTCGTGATCATGTCGAAGACGAGGCGGTGAAAAATCTGTTTGAATATGAGGAGACAGTCGCATTCGATCCAAAGGCTCAGTATGTGGGAAGAATAGGAAAAATAGAAGAGAAGGATCCCGTAGAGTTGGAAACTTTACCACTGGAATATACACAGTTTAAGTATTTGTTTCAATCCGAAGCGACGGAAAAAATGCGCCCAAGATGGACGTATAACGACCCTACGATAGGTAGCTACAATCACTATCACCTTAGCCCAAATGCTATACCTAGAGGTAACCAGAGGTGGTATGGTCTCGTATACTTGATACAAATAGCTGGTTGTAACATGTATACATGTTCCGGTAACTGTATACAGGAGCGGAGTGCAGGATATCCTATGTTTAATTTGATTACTTTGCTTACTTTGATTAGTTTGATTGTTTTACAGCCCCGGGGCTATATTAAGGCCCGGTAGCTTGTGTTAAGTTTAGTTTTGCATGTTTGTTGTTTTATTTAGGAACACAAGTGAAGGAACGGTCATGTAAGCTGACGATAGCATTGAGGCAGTGTTATGACTCTTAGGTTTCATGTGGGATCACAGGACATGCAGGGCAAGGTGCACTGCCCGGTAATGATCGTGGTTGCAGGATATCTGATTACTATCGCTTTGGGAGAACTCTTGTATTTAAACTCAACTCCTGACTAGCAGGAGAACGGCAGACTTCAGCAGACTCATGTTTCAAGAATATACTTGGTTGAACGGCGATCTCAGAGTTCCACTTGCCCTTTAACTATTATCTCTCTTTATCTTCGAGTTCTCTGAAGCCTTCCTTAGACCTAGCACTTGCTGGTCAACCCCTAGCCCTCTATTGTACCTTTCGTTAGACAGGAGTAAACCTGTTACAGCTTCGCACTAGGAGAAATCGGTATTTTAGATAAATTGCATTTCTCTACCAGCTTTCTTTTCAAGCAAAAAACTACCAATAAATACTCCTAGATCTCGCTTATTTTTAAGGAAACATTTAAATTTTTTAGGAATTTTTATGATTGTGTTTTCTCGCCTGAAAGTTGTTGAGGGATTATAGAAAAATTAAAGAGAGTAAACAAGCAATATTGCTAAAGTTGAGCCATCGTTTATTATACCATGAAAAACAGGAGCCTATGTTTAACATACCATGATATACGATGACAGGGGGCGAAGTTTGCAAACTATGACCTCCTCCCCACCACAATGGGGCTGCTACAGAAATAATCATTATTTAGGATGCTAAATACCTTAGTGGATCCAAGAAAATAAAAATAAAAATAAAAATCATTTGAAAATTACCAAAAATGTGCCAAGTGAACCCTAATTTTTAATATTTTTCCCAGTCGCAAAGAGAGGGCTTGGCACAGTTATGTTGTTAAAAAATCGTTGAATTTCACATAATTTTATGCCAAGATTGCTTCAAACAAAGCTGGCAAGAAGTCATGGAACAGTTAATTATGTTAGCCAGCTAAATATATCCTGTCTGTCCCATTAGTTTCCTACCTGTGTAACTGTGGCTTGAAACTTCATCTCTGTCATGGTATATCATGGTATTTTAAACATACCCCCCCTGTTTTTCATGGTATTTTAAACGTTCGCTGGCTCAAGTTAGCCATTTTTTTTACCTCTAAATAAAAGTATTATTTAAATACCTTGTGTTACTTAGGTTTTATTGACAAATTTCCATCTAACCAAATTCACAGGGGTGTTGCCTGCCAAGAACACCTTAAAAAATCGGCTTTTTCACAAATCGCAATTTTTTGTGCCTAATATTTCTCCAAGAATTTTAAACAATATCTTAATAAATCCAGCTCGTTTCATTTTATTTTCAAGTAATAATTTTATAATTTTATAATTTTTTATGGCAGTGTTTTCCTGCTTAGGAGTTGAGTGTGATTTTCTTGGCGATTAGTGAAACATTACCTTTGGCTGGCATTAGAAAACATTGATGGTATTTTGTAGGGTGGGCCCGGGATTTGCTGGTATTCTGTAGGTTTTCTCAATATCCACCCCTTGGTTGCTACAAGTACCGTATCCACCGGGGCCATAATTACGTGACCGGGGCCCGGTACCCGGCGTTGCAACACAAGTATCTCGGCAGTGCCGGGCGGGAACTAATTCATGCCATCAGAACCCACGATCGCACACTTTACAACCATGGTTCGCGAAATAACACATCCAGATAGGGGCACCTATTCTCTGTGGGGGCGGGGCTATCTTGCTGGCCTTTGCGATGCAGGCATGTCAGTAATTTAATCACTTTATCAGCACTATCACAGATCATGAAGGTGCCAAATTACTCATATATATACCGTAGTCTGGTGTCGGGGTACATCCGTTGCAACACCTGCTACCTGGCCCCGGTAACGTAATTCTGACCCCGGTGGATATGTTGACTGGGGCCATTTCAGACTCTACGGTACTCGTAGGCACCATCCATACCGTACTCAGCGAGCCCGGTTTTGGAGAAATAATATCTGGTAATTCGGCTCCAGGTGCGAAATAGGGTACCGGTACCCGAACGGTACTGATTTCGTCTGCTCCCCCTGGAAGTGATAATTCTTGATGCCACATAACTCTACCGTAACACAACAATGTGATATGCCATCAGCCGCTTGGGGTATGCGCATCTCGTAGCCGCCAATTAGCAGCAAGCTTTGGGATCGTGATTGAGCCAACTTTTCTTCGCCCTCCGGGAATTACTTCAACCGAATCCACCGCACAAAGTTACTCAAGAACCCATCCGCTACAACCCTCAAAACCGCGAAAAATACAAAATGTCTCGACAGCACATCACCGACGACAGTTCTTCCAATATGTGGGGTTACTCTCCAACGGCTGACGAGAGGTCGGAGATTTTGGCCTGGCTATCGCCACTTGAACCTCAGATACGGCACCACGACATCCAAACCCGTAGGGTCGACGGGATGGGAGGCTGGCTCCTACTAAGTGAAGAATACCAGAATTGGTTTGGTAGTATCTATGGCCACAGATCTGATTGTGCAGCCTTGTTTTGCTACGGGGGTCCAGGGGTTGGCAAGACTTACATTTGGTGAGAAAGAAGATGCTCGAGGGAAGAAAGATATTGCTAATAAGCAACGATGTTAGCTCCCTGGTAATGGATACGCTACGCCGGGCCGCGGAGGAAAACGCTGCCGTTGCGTGCTTCTATTTCGACATCGCCGCTGAGGAGGAGCAATCCCCAGCTGCTGTTCTGAGTTCGTTGCTGAAACAGGTTGTCGCCGGACTTGAAGAGGTCCCGGAAAGAATATCCAGAGCCTTCCGGGACCGGGAGAAGGCCAGTGGTTGCCAGAGGCTACCGCTCTCAGAAATTGTTGGGTTCTTGCAAGATATCTCGTCCTCTCGATGCACATTTATATGCATTGACGCTCTGGACGAGTGCCCGTCAAGACATCGGTTGGAGCTTCTCGATTTACTCAACCAACTTCTCCAGAAGTCCCCGAGCACTCGACTATTCATGACCGGGAGACCAGATATTCTGGGTGAGGTTGAGGGGCATCTTGGTGGGAGGGCAGCGACTAGATCTATAACACCCATCAAGAATGATATCACCACATTCCTCCGAGCGAAGCTGAAAACGGGCATTGTGCCAGACGCAATGAGCGAGAGTTTAGAGGAGGAAATTATTCGGAATATCCCCGAAGCAGTGCCCGAAATGTAAGTAGGAAGGGAACACTTCCAAAAGTACCTAAAGGTGTCTGCTGAACGACCTTGTATTTAGATTCGCGCTTGACTTCCTAAGCGCCGAGACGATTCTAAAAGACACTGCTATACATCGGAGACAAAGGTTCAGAATAAATAAGAATGTCTTGGGCTTGGGAGGCGCGTACGGGGGGATACTGGGCAGGATAAAGGCTCAGGGTGGAGAGGAAGCAAGACTCGTGGCGGCAGCTCTGATGTGGATCTCCCATTCGAGGCGACCTTTACAGGTGGAGGAGATATGTCACGCCGTAGCAATCCGGATAGGGTCAACTGATCTCGATAGCGATGATATTCCATCGATATCGACCTTGGTAGGCTGTTGCCGGGGACTTATCACCATAGACCAGGATACCTCGACACTTAAGCTGATTCATTTTACCCTCAAAGAGTATCTTTGCGTACATCCCGACCTCTTTGACAGAGCTCACTCGACCATGGCCGAAACCTGCCTGACGTATCTCAACTTTCAGCACGTCAATAATCTTTCGGTAGGCCCACCCCCTGACCTGCGTGGGACACCCTTCCTTGAATATTCTTCTCTGTATTGGGGAGCCCATATGCGAATGGGGCCCTCAGATCGCGCAAAAGAATTTGCGCTCCAGCTTCTCGAGCAGTTCAATAGTCACATATCTGCCAAAATCCTTTGGAAGTCGATCAATGAGGGGTTGCCCCTTGGCTGTGACCCTGGCGATAAGCCGTTTTCCGCATTGCACTGTAGCTCATACTTCGGCGTCCCCGAAATCGCAAATACCTTGATAGAGATGAACAAATGGGATGTGAACGAAACTGATGGTGCGGGTGTGACGCCACTCATATGGGCTGCAAGGTATGGGCATGGAGAGGTAGTGGGGTTGCTCTTGCAAAAAAAAGATATTCAACCTGATCAGCAGGATGAGGATTATGGTCGAACCGCACTCTCGTGGGCTGCTGGAAATGGACATGATGAAGTGGTGAGTTTATTTCTTGACCCCCGATTTGTCAACCCTGCGAGAATAGGCCGTCGATGGGGGAGGGTGGGTCTACTACCTGTCTGGAGAGGTATAAACCCCGATAGTTCAAGCAAATCCGGTCGAACGCCCCTCTCCTGGGCCGCTGAGAATGGCCATGAGGGAATAGTGAGGCTACTGCTGGGCCGGGGAGATGCCAACCCCCACAGCTCAGATGAATTTAACCAAACACCGCTATCGTATGCTGCCTCGGTGGGGCATGATGGTGTAGTGAAGCTACTTGTGGAGAGCCCAGATATCGATCCCAATTTATCAGATGGCGGTGGCCTAACACCCCTATCATATGCTGCCAAGTGGGGGCGAGAGGATCTAGTGCGGAGGTTTTTAGAAAATAGCGGCGTCAGACCCGATTTACCGGATAACAATTATCGAACACCCCTATCTTATGCTGCCTCGACAGGACATGAAGGTATAGTGAAGCTGCTTCTAGGACGCAGGGATGTCAATCCTAATTCACTGGATCGCAATGGCCTACCTCCACTATCATATGCTGCTGCGGGAAGACATGGAGGTGTAGTGAAGCAACTCGTGGAAAGCCGGCACATCGATCCTAATTTATCAGATGGCGATGGCCTAACACCCCTCTCATATGCTGCCAAGTGGGGGCGAGAGGATCTAGTGCGGAGGTTTTTACAACATAGCGGTGTCAAACCCGATTTACCGGATAACAATCATCGAACACCCCTATCTTATGCTGCCTCGAGAGGACACGAAGGTGTAGTGGAGCTGCTTCTGGCATGCGGGGATGTCAATCCTAATTCATTGGATAGCAATGGCCGACCTCCACTATCATATGCCGCCGCGGGAGGACATGAAGGGGTAGTGAAGCTACTCGTGGAAAGCCCGAATATCCATCCCAATTCATCAGATAGCAACGGCCTAACACCCTTATCGTATGCTGCCAAGTGGGGGCGAGAAGATCTAGTGCAGCGGTTTTTGGAAAATAGCGATACCAATCCCGATTTAGCGGATAACAATCACAGAACGCCCCTATCATATGCTGTGTCGAGCGGATGCGAAGGTGTAGTGGGGATGCTTCTGGGACACGGAGATGTCAATCCCAACTCTCTGGATAGTGTTGGTCGACCTTTGCTGTCATATGCTGCTGCGGGGGGGCATGGAGGTGTGGTAAAGCTTCTCGTGGAAAGCCCGAATATCGATCCCAATTCATCGGATAGCAATGGCCTAACACCCCTATCGTATGCTTCCCAGTGGGGGCGAGAGGCTCTAGTGCAGCAGCATTTAAGACGTTGGGGTGTCAATCCTAATATACCAGATAGTAGCGGCCGAACACCCCTTTCATTTGCTGCCTCGAGAGGACATGAAGGTGTAGTGGAGATACTTCTGGGACACGGGGATATTAATCCTAATTCTTCTGATGGCAATGGCCTAACACCGCTATCATACGCCGCCATTACCGGGGCCCTGGGTGTAGTGAAGCTACTTCTCGATTCCCAAGGTGTCAATCCCAATTCACTAGATAGCCGCGGCCGAACCCCCCTATCATTTGCTGCCTTCAGAGGGCATGAAGGTGTGCTGAAGGTGCTTCTTGGGCGTGAGGATGTTAATCCCAACTCACCGGACTTCAAAGGACAGACACCCTTGTCATATGCTACCATGATGAAGCGGGAGGGTGTAGTGAAATTATTGTCGGACGCTCCAAACTCTAATTCCAAACCATTGGAAACCCCCAATCGATCGTACCTGTACCTAGCTCTACTGGTCATTTTCTCTGCTTTTAGCGCTAGTTTAGAGTTTCCTTTCTTCCTTTTGACTTTATTCTTGTCTGTTTTTTCTACTCTTCTATTTTTCCGTCCTTCCCCTTTATAGAGCACCATAGGTATGGGGATGCTCGTGAATCAATCTCTCGCCATCCACAGCCCTTTTCAGCAATTGGTATTTCAGTTTTGGTTAGGTCCGGGGTATTTTATTTTCTTGTCCATAACCCTTTTATTTCTTCCCCCCATTTTAATTAAGATTCTCTTTGTGTAGCATTCCTAGAATATGATATTAGTAGAATTTTTCATTCATAATAATACACATCTTGTTAAGATCTACATTCACCGCATGGCCAAAGTGCGCCACGAGGCCGATTGTGCCCTCGGCATCCTCTAACCTTCTCCTTTTTCTTCCCCTATCTATTTATTTTTCCAGCGACTTTAGACTTCGAATTCGGGGGTTCCAGGGCTGGCTGAGATGGTGGATTTCGAGAGATTCCTTCACTAGAAACAAAAGGACTTGGGGCCGATAGGTCTACCCTATAGAACGCAGGAACTGCCAATTGCCCATCAGCTCAATCCCCACTAATGAAAGAAATTCCACAAGCCGCAATCAATTCAATTCAATTCAAGCCAAATAATACTGACTTTCCAACCCCGCTCAGTGCCTCAAGGAAAGGCAGGAAAGAACCCGAAGTGTAAGGAAAAGCCCAACCGATCCTCGTAACTGAAATCTCTATACTCTCATAACCCTCAGTAATCCTCCAAAACGAATCCTGTCCCTTCTCCGATCCTCCATGATGAATTCTCCGGTGGTGGGCTAAATTTACCGGGTTCTTTTCCTCAGGCAAAGAGAGAAACGTCGCCTCCTTATATAATTTAATAATCAGTCGCAAACCGAACACATAAACATCCCCGGAGCGAACATGATGCGTTTCCCATTGGCTACCGATATGTTACAGTTATTCCACACGTTTTTATAACTGTCATGATATTACCACAGTCGGTATTCATCCAAGTGGCAGACTTTTGAGTTGGCATCGGATTCATCTCGAGTAGCTGTCGGCGTTGTTCTCGAAATTTGTTATCACCACGGACAGCAGATGGCACGAACCACCACTAACCAGATTGGTGCGGTTAATTCCCTGCCCTGAGAAATCATGGGCACTTGCTCAACGTCACTTTAGATTTACTAGGTTAGCGCCCAGCAAGGTAGCAACCTCGGCGAGGTTTGGTAAATATTTGGGGGTGTTCAGTAGTTTCGGTTGGCCCGTATCCAGATTTAGCGTCAAGCCATGCCATGTATGATATGGAGGAACACTGAAGTGTGGACGGGCGAACGTTTTAGAGCATGAACGGATGTATAGGGCATATGCGGAGACATATGGCTATCACATGTATGATAGAGAATACAACTCCAAGATCTCCGTCAAGCACACCCGAACGCGAATCGTGCCACCTCCATCACCCTTCTCAGCCGCAACCAGTTGGGACACAAGGACAAATCACTGCAAAAACTAATTACTACCATATGGGGAATATCTCTTGCTTAGGACATGGGAAATTCACTTCATTTAAAGGTCTTAGCATACCAGTGTCATCTTAATATTCTGTTTGCTCTCGCACTAGAATGGAGGTTCACAGGATATCTACGGGGGTGCTCGAGTACATCCCATAAGTTTTGTATATTTCTACTAGTGGGGTCCAATTTGCCCCCTCACTCCATCAGAGGATAACACCCCTACAAGCAAAATAGGCAAAACTTACAGACTGTACCCCCGCGGATGCACGGCATACGTTCCATTTCATTAAAGAAGTTTGCTTCCCCAAACCCGGGGCCAGAATCAACATCTGGATGAGTAAACAAGGGTTTTGTAATATTAACTTGTGTGCGCCAACAGCCTCCTGCATCCTAGATCTTCAAAACGCTTGTATGGAAGCTGGATGCCTTTTCTCATCCTAATTCCCGGAGGCCCTCCACTATCCCCGATCACGATAACCCGGATATTCCCCGTTCGAATTGTCTCGGAGTTCTGAATTCTACTATTCCCAAACCTCACCCGTCGTGATGGATCCCCCACTGTGCTGGGTAACTCACTGCATTTTGGCCGTCTGGAATGGCTGGGTGCGTGGAACCTACCGTAGCCCAAGTGGGTAAACCAGGGGTGGTGAAGGTCATAACAGAGGCGATAAGGAAGTCCCACCACGCTAAATAATTGCTCCCAGTCCACTCAATAATTCTATTCGCTGCGTGAGAGAAATTACCCATCCCTTGCAGGGAACCAATACTATAATTCTTCACGCCGAGTTAACAAAATCATCCCTTAGAGAAACAATGCACGGGAAGGAAATAAAGTGTAGAAGTCTTCGTGGAGTGAGATTTCTCTGTGCTGTGAAATGCCAAGCCACCATACGGTAACCTCGCCAAAAAGAATCTCTCGTTCCTGAGGGTCTCTGCCGAGTGGCTCTACGATCTGAAGTGGAGGTCCCTGGCCATCTATCAGCGATACCAGTTTTTACGAACAAAGGTCCAAAAACCAAAAATGAAGCAACTGTTGAGTGGAAGCTGGTAAACTGAAGCAAAAATACAAGTGGTGTTCAATAGCACGCGTGGAAACACGGATTTCCAGCACTGAAAGTGACACAGGACCGGATCATCTCGGGTTGTACAACATTTCACCTCAAGTTGGACAGGGCCTGGAACCTGAAATGGGTTACACTTGGTTTCCATGGTAACCAAGGGGTAGATTTTGAATGCCAGGCACCCTTGCAGAGCCGCATTGTTGTCGACACCTAATATCCACCCCTTGGTTGCTATGTTGGCTGGGGGCCATTTCAGACTCTCGGCACCATCCATACTCAGCGACGCCCTGTTTTTGCGAAATACTATTTGGTAATTCGGCTCAAGCTGCGAAATAGGGTACGGTACTGGTGCCCAAACGATACAGATTTCGTCTGCTCCCCTGGAAGTGATAATCCTTGATGCCACATTGCACAACAATAATGATGTGGCACTTGCATGCCGCCATCAGCCTCTTGGGCTCTGCGCATCTGGCAGCCGCCAATTACCAGCAAGCTTTGGGATCGTGATTGACCCAACTTTTCTTCGCCCTCCGGGAACTAGTTCAACCGAATCCACCACACAAAGTTACTCAAGAACCCATCCACCACAACCCTCAAAACCGCGAAAAATACAAAATGTCTCGACAGCACATCACCGGGGACAATTCTCTCGATATCGTTTCTGTTGACGATGTGTGGGGTTACCCTCCTGCGGCCGACGAGAGGTCGGAGGTTTTGGCCTGGCTATCGCCACTTGAGCCCCAGATACGGCACCAGGATATTCGGGCCCGCAGGGTCGATGAGGTGGGAGACTGGCTCTTTCAAACGGAGGAATATCGGAACTGGTTCGGTAGTATTCGTGGGGACGGATCTGATGGTACCGCCTTGTTTTGCTACGGAGGTCCAGGGGTTGGAAAGACTCACATTAGGTGAGAGAGAAGATACTCCAGGGAAGAAAAATATTGCTAATAAGCTGAGGTGTTAGCTCCTTGGTGATGGATACGTTATGCAAGCAGGCCGTGGAGGAAAACGCTGCCGTTGCGTGCTTCTACTTCGACTTCGCCGCTGAGGAGGAGCAATCCCCAGCTGCTGTTCTGGGTTCGGTGCTGAGACAGGTAGTTGCAGGACTTAAAGAAGTTCCGGAAATAATAGTCAGGGCTTTCCAAGACCGCGAGAGGGCCATTGGTGACCAGAGGCTACCGCTCTCAGAAATTGTGGAGTTCTTGCAGAATATCTCGTCTTCACGATGCGCATTTATATGCATTGACGCTCTGGACGAGTGTCCGTCAAAACATCGGGGTGACCTCCTCGATTTACTCAACCATATTCTCTGGGACTCCTCCGGCATTCGGCTATTCATAACCGGGAGACCACATATCCTGGGTGAAGTTGAGAAGCGCCTCAGGGGGAGGACAGCGACTAGATCCATAACACCCGTCAAGAATGATATCATCACATTCCTCCGAGCGAAGCTGAAAGAGGACACGATGCCGGACGCGATGGATGAGAGTTTAGAGGATGAAATTCTGCGGAATATCCCCGAAACAGCTGCCGAAACGTAAGGGAGGGATTCTTCTAGAAAAATACCTAAAACTATTTGCTGAACGATCTTGTATTTAGATTCCAGCTTGTCTTCCTAAGCATCCAGGCTATTCTACGAGAGACGACCGTGCACCGAAGGAGGCAAAGGCTTGAAGCAGTGAATAATGGCTTGGGCTTGGGGGGGGCATACGAGGCAACGCTGGGGAGGATAAAGGCTCAAGGTGGTGAGAAAGCAAGACTCGGGATGGCCGCCCTGATGTGGATCTCTCATTCGAGGCGGCCTTTGCGGCTTGAGGAGATATGTCACGCCGTAGCGATAGAGATAGGGTCAAATCACGATAACTATATTGTTCCTACGGTATCGACCTTGGTAGGCTGTTGCAAGGGACTTATAACCATAGACTGGGATACCTCGACTATTAGATTGATTAATTTTACCCTCCAAGAGTATCTGTGTGCACATCCAGACTTCTATGGTATAGCTCACTCGACGATGGCCGAAACTTGCTTGACGTATCTCAACTTTCGTCACGTCAAGGCTTTTTCAGCTGGCCTGCTCCCTGACCCGCGAGGCATACCCTTCATTGAATATTCTTCTCTCTATTGGGGAACCCATATGCGAATGGGACCCTCGGGTTGCGCGAAACAACTTGCGCTCCAGTTCCTTAACCAGTTCGAGGGTCACATATCTGCGGAACTCCTTTGGAAGTCGATCAATGGGGGGTTGCCTCTTGGCTGTGACCCTGGCGACAAGCCATTTTCCGCACTGCACTGTATCTCATACTTCGGCATCGCCGAAGTCGCAAATACTTTGATAGAGATGAACAGATGGGATGTGAATGAAACCGATGGTGGGGGTCAGACGCCACTCATCTGGGCTGCAAGGTACGGGCATGAAGAGGTAGTGAGGTTGCTCTTGCAAAAAAGTTATATTCAACCTGATCAGAAGGACGCGAATTATGACCGAACCGCACTCTCGTGGGCTGCCGAGAATGGCCATGAGGGAATAGTGAAGTTACTGTTGGAGCGGAGGGATGTCAATCCCGATAGCTCAAGCGAATCCGGTCAAACACCGCTCTTGTGGGCTGCCAGGAATGGCCATAAGGGAATAGTGAAGCTGCTATTGGGGCGGAAAGAGGTCGACCCCGACACCCCAGACATGATGTATCGCCAATCGCCGCTCTCGTGGGCTGCCGAGAACGGCCATGAGGGAATAGTGAAGCTACTGTTGGACAAGGAAGGTGTCAAACCCGATCGCTCAAGCAAATCCGGTCGGACACCACTCTCGTTGGCTGCCGAGAACGGCCATGAGCGAACAACGATGCTACTGTTGGAGCGGAGGGATGTCAACCCAGATAGCTCAAGCGAATCCGGTCGAACACCGCTCTCGTATGCTGCCAGCAATGGCCATGAGGGAATAGTGAAGCTACTATTGGAGCGGAAAGATGTCAACCCGGATACCCCAGACAAGATTAATGGCCGAACACCGCTCTTGTTGGCTGCCACGAATGGCTATGAGGGAATCGTGAGGCTACTATTGGGGCGGAAAGATGTCAAACCCGACACCCCAGACACGATGTACCGCCAATCGTCGCTCTCGTATGCTGCCGAGAATGGCCATGAGGGAATAGTGAAGCTACTGTTAGGGCGGAAAGATGTCAACCCGGATACCCCAGACAAGATTAATGGCCAATCGCCGCTCTCGTTGGCTGCCGAGAACGGCCATGAGGGAATAGTGAAGCTACTGTTGAAACGAAGGGATGTCAACCCCGATAGCACAAGCAAATCGGGTCGAACGCCACTCTCGTTGGCTGCCGAGAACGACCATGAGGGAATAGTGAAGCTACTCGTGGAAAGCCCGGCTATCCATCCTAATTCATCAGATAACAGTGGCCTAACACCCCTATCATATGCTGCCCAGTGGGGGCGCGAGGATCTTGTGGAGCGGTTTTTAGAACGTAGCCGCCTCAAACCCGATTTACCGGATAACAATCATCGAACACCCCTATCTTATGCTGCCTCGACAGGACATGAAGGTATAGTGAACCTGCTTCTAGGACGCAGGGATGTCAATCCTAATTCACTGGATCGCAATGGACTACCTCCACTATCATATGCTGCTGCGGGAAGACATGGAGGTGTAGTGAAGCAACTCGTGGAAAGCCGGTATATCGATCCTAATTTATCGGATACCGATGGCATAACACCCCTATCATATGCTGCCAAGTGGGGGCGAGAGGATCTAGTGCGGAGCTTTTTACAACATAGCGGTATCAAACCCGATTTACCAGATAACAGTCACCGAACACCCCTATCTTATGCTGCCTCGAGAGGACACGGAGGTGTAGTGGAGCTGCTTCTGGCATGCGGGGATGTCAATCCTAATTCATTGGATAGCAATAGTCGACCTCCGCTATCATATGCTGCCGCCGGGGGACATGGAGGTGTAGTGAAGCTCCTCCTCGGCCGTGGGGATGTCAACCCCGATTCCTCAGATAACAGCGGTCGGACCCCTCTATCATACGCCGTCACTTCGGCGGATGATGGTGTAGTGAAGCTCTTTCTCGGACGCGAGGACATTAGCCCTGATCTAGCAGATAGTGAAGGCCGAACACCCCTATCATATGCTGTATCGAGAGGATACGAAGGCATGGTGGAGCTGCTTCTAGGACGCGGAGATGTCAATCCCAACTCTCTGGATCGAGTTGGTCGACCTTTGCTGTCATATGCTGCTGCGGGGGGGCATGGAGGTGTGGCGAGACTACTTGTGGAAAGTCCGAATATTGATCCTAACCTATCAGATGGCGATGGCCTAACACCCTTATCGTATGCTGCCCAGTGGGGGCGAGAAGATCTAGTACGGCTGTATTTGGAGCGTTGGGGTGTCAATCCCGATTTATCAGACAACAACGGCCGAACACCCCTCTCCTTTGCTGCCTCAGAGGGGCATGAAAGTGTAGTGAGGCTTCTCCTAGGACACGGGGATGTCGATCCCAATTCATCGGATAGCAATAACCTGACACCGCTATCGTATGCTGCTATTTTCGGGGCCCTGGGTGTGGTGAAGCTGCTTCTAGACTCCGACGGTGTCAATCCCAATTCACCAGATAGCAGCGGCCGAACACCCCTTTCATTTGCTGCCTCGGGAGGACATGAAGATGTAGTAAAGGTGCTTCTGGGGCGCGGGGGTACCATTCCCAATTCGCCCGACGGCAATGGTCTGACGCCGCTATCATACGCCGCCATTACCGGGGCTCCACGTGTAGTGAAGCTACTTCTAGAATCAAATTGTGTCAAGCCCAATTTACCGGATGCCCACGGCCGAACACCCCTGTCATTTGCTGCCTTCAGAGGGCATGAAGGTGTAGTTAAGGTGCTTCTTGAGCATGAGGATGTCAATCCCAACTCACCGGATTTCAAAGGCCGGACACCCTTGTTCTATGCTACCATGATGCGGCGAGAGGGTGTAGTGAAGTTATTGTCGTTATCGGACGATACAAACTCTAATTCCGAATGGTCGGAAACCCCTAATCGACTGCACTTGTACGTAGCTCTACTAGTTATTGTTTCTGCTTTTGGGGCTAGTTTAGAGTTTCCTTATTTCCTTTTGACTTTTTTCTTGTTTCTTTTTTCTATTTTACTATTTTTCTATTTTTTCCCTTTATAGAGTACCGTAGGCATGGGAATTCCCGTCAATTAATCTCACGCTATCTATATCCCTTTTCGGTAATTGGTATTTCAGTTTTGCTTAGGTCCGGGGGTGTTTTATTATCTTGTCCGTACTACCCTTTTGTTTCTTTCCCCCTTCCATTTTCATTGAGATTTCCTTTGTGTAGCATTCCTAGAGTATGATATTAACACTATCGCTCTATGTCCTCCAGCAAACAGAATAATTTTACCATCTTTTATTAATTTTCTATAAAATGAATTATTTACCCTATTACAAACTGATACTTTCTCAACACTTTATATCATAACTTATTCTCTTTTGCAAATAGCAGAGAATAATATATAGAGTATCTTCACATGAATGTCACCTATCTAGGAGCGGATTTACAGCCTATTTCATGTAGTATTGGTTGAGGTATTGATATATTTATTAATGAGACAAAAAATCTAAAAAGTGTCCCATAACTAGCGAGTGTCCCATAACTAGGTCCAATACGTTACTAGTGGGGTCCAATTTGCCCCCTTACCCCATCCAAGGATAAAACCCCTACTAGCAAAATATGCTAAACTTATAGGCTATACCTCTGTAGATACAGGGCATACGTTCCATTTCATCAGAGACGTTTGCTTCCCCAAACCTGAGGCGAGAGTAAGTATCTGGATAACTAAAGGAAGGTTTTATAATAATATTATCATTCTAATATTAACTTGTCTGCACCAAGAGCCTCGTGCGTCCAAGATCTTCAAAACGCTTGAGTGGAAGCCAGATGATCTTTCTCGTCCTAATTACCGGAGGCCCCCAACTATCCTGGATCACGGTGGCCCGAATACCTGCTACCCCGCTTGAATTTCTAGGAGTTCTAAATCCCACTATGCCAAAACCTGGCCTCCTGTGATGGATCCCCCGTTGTGCTAGGTACTTGTAACTCTGCATTTTGGCTGTTCGGAATAGCTGGTTGGGACAGTAAAGGGAATCTACCATAGCCCAAGAGACTAAACCAAGGGTTGGTGAAAGCCTTAACAGAGGCGATAAGGAAGTCCCACCACGCTAAATAATTGCTCCCTGTCTGCTTAATAATTCTATTCGCCGCATGAGAGAAATCGCACATCCCTTTGTTGGGAACCAATACTATGAGTAATTCTTCACACCGGGTTAACAAAACCATCTCTTAGAGAAGCAACACAACGCGCGGGCAGGAAATTAGTTAAAGTGCAAAAGTCTTCGTGGAGTGAGATTTCTCCGTGCTTGCGAAATACCAAGCCACCGTACGGTAACCTCCGCCAAAGAGAATCTTTCGTTCCCAAGGAGCTCTGCCGAGTGGCTTTATGAGCCGAAGTGGAGGCCCCTGGCCATCTACCGGTATTAGAGTGCTTCTGGAGTCCCGTTTGGGTTGTTCAAAGGAAATTTTTAAGTTGGCTAAGACAGCGACACCATTACCTTATGGGTATAACCTGAAGGGCTGGGCTAGTTGAATTTATATTTTTTCTCACATTGGAGCCAAAGTTTCTAAGATTCTTGAGAACACAGACCCATTTTTTCTATATATTGCTTCAAGTGGAATAGCCCCTGGACCGTGCTGAACTTGAAAACCTCCTTTAAACAACCCAAACGAGACACCAGAAGCACTCGATTGGCGGTTTATGAACAAAGGTCCAAAGACCCAAAATGAAGCAACAGTGGAAGCTGGTAAACTGAAGCAAAAAAATACAAGTGGTGCTCGAGAGCACGCGTGGAAACAGGGATTACCGCGCTGAAAGCGATACAGTACCGGTACCGTATTATCTCGAGTTATATAGCATTTCGCCCAAGGTCGGACGGTTCCTGGGGCCCGAAATGGGCCTCTCGGGTACTCCCGGTTCCCGTAGTAACCAAGGAGTGGATTTTGAATGTCCGGCACGAGTATGATACTCGTGCTTCGCCCCCAAGTGCGTGGCGCTTGTTTGATCACCATCCGACCTAATATCCACCTCTTGATCACTAGGTTGACTAAGGGCATCAAGAGCCCATTCAGACTCTAAGGTACGGTACTCAGCGACAATACTATCTGGTAATTCGGCTCGAGGGACGAAGTAGAGTACTGGTGCCCGAGCTATACCCGAGTACTGTACTCGTACTGATTTCGTCTGCTCCCCTGAACTGATAATTTTTGAAGTCACATAGCAACAATGGCCTCCGGTCGAAAAAATCGGGAAACGGGGATCGGGCTTCTGGGGTTTTGATTGGAGGGTTCGGTGTGCTCGAGCCAATTGAGCAACCGTGTTGCTGACTTTTAATTTCCACAATTCCCGATCTTTTCGACCGGAGGCTGGTATGATATCGCACTCGCATGCCGCCATCAGCCGCTTGGGGCCTGCGCATCTGGTAGCTGCCGATTACGAGTAAGCTTTGGGATTATGATTGACCTACGGTAACTTTTTCTTCGTCCTCTAGTGATTATTTTAACCGAATCTACCGCGCGAAGTTACTTAAGAATCCATCTTCTACATCTTTCAAAACTATGAAAAATACAAAATGTCTCGACAGCACATCACCGACTACAATTCTCCCAATATCAATGCTTTTAACAAGAATGTGTGGGGTTGCTCTCCTGCGGCTGGCGAGAGGTCGGAGATTTTGGCCTGGCTATCGCCACTTGAACCTCAGATACGGCACCACGACATCCAAACCCGTAGAGTCGACGGGATGGGAGGCTGGCTCCTACGAAGTGAAGAATATCGGAATTGGTTTGGTAGTATCTGTGGCCGCAGATCTGATGGTGCAGCCTTGTTTTGCCACGGAGGTCCAGGGGTTGGCAAGACTTACATTAGGTGAGAAAGAAGATACTCGAGGGAAGAAAGATATTGCTAATAAGCTGCGATGTTAGCTCCCTGGTAATGGATACGCTATGCCAGCGGGCCGCCCAGGAAAACGCTGCCGTTGCGTGCTTCTACTTCGACACCGCCGCTGAGGAGGAGCAATCCCCAGCTGCTGTTCTGAGTTCGTTGCTGAAACAGGTGGTTGCTGAACTTGAAGAAGTTCCGGAAAGAATGGCCAAAGCCTTCCGGGAGCGGGAGAAGGTCCGTGGTGGCCAGCGGCTACGGCTCTCAGAAATTGTTGGGCTCTTGCAGGATATCTCGTCCTCTCGATGCACATTTATATGCATTGACGCCCTGGACGAGTGTCCGTCAAGACATCGGTTGGAGCTTCTCGATTCGCTCAACCAACTTCTCCAGAAGTCCCCCAGCACTCGACTATTCATGACCGGGAGACCAGATATCCTGGGTGAGGTTGAGAAGCATCTTGGGGGAAGGGCAGTGACTAGATCCGTAACACCCATCAAGAATGATATCATTACATTCCTCCGAGCGAAGCTGAAAAAGGGCCCGGTGTTGGACGTGATGGACAAGAGTTTAGAGGAGGAAATTATTCGGAATATTCCCGAAGCAGTGCCCGAAATGTAAGTAGGAAGGTAACATTTCCAAAAAAAAATCCCTAAAGGTATTTGCTGAACCATCTTGTATTTCTTGTATTTAGATTCGCGCTTGACTTCCTAAGCGCCGAGACGATTCTACAAGGCACTGCTATACACCGGAGACAAAGGTTCAGAATAAATGAGAATATCTTAGGCTTGGGGGGCGCGTACGGGGCAATGCTGGGGAGGATAAAGGCTCAGGGTGGAAAGGAAGCAAGACTCGGGATGGCCGTTCTGATGTGGATCTCCCATTCGAGGCGGCCTTTGCAGGTGGAGGAGATATGTCACGCCGTAGCAATCCGGATAGGGTCAAAAGGTCTCGATAATAATGATATTCCTTCGATATCGACCTTGGTAGGCTGTTGCTGTGGACTTATCACCATAGACCAGGATACCTCGACTATTAGGTTGATTCATTTTACCCTCCAAGAGTATCTTTGCGCGCAACCCGACCTCTTTGGCAGAGTTCACTCGACGATGGCCGGAACTTGCTTGACGTATCTCAACTTCAAGCACGTCAAACATCTTTCAGCTGGCCCGCTCCTTGCGCCACAAGCCACACCCTTCCTTGAATATTGTTCTCTCTATTGGGGAACCCACATGCGCATGGAGCCCTCACATCTCGCGAAAACATCTGCGCTGCAGCTCCTTGATCAGTTCGATGGTCACATATCTGCCAAACTCCTTTGGAAGTCGATCAATGGGGGATTGCCCCTTGACTGTGATCCTGGAGATAAGCCATTTTCCGCACTGCACTGTATCTCATACTTCGGCATCGCCGAAGTCGCAAATACCTTAATAAAGACGAACAGATGGGATGTGAATGAAGTAGATGGTGCGGGTGTGACGCCACTCATATGGGCTGCAAGGTACGGTCATGGAGAGGTAGTGAGGTTAATCTTGCGAAGAGGAGATATCCAACCTGATCAACCGGACGCGAATTATGGCCGAACCGCACTCTCGTGGGCTGCCGGGAATGGCCATGAGAGAGTAGTGAAGCTACTGTTAGAGCGGAAAGATGTCAACCCCGAAACCCCGGACGCGACGTATGGCCAATCTCCGCTCTCGTTGGCTGCCGAGAACGGCCATGAGGGAATAGTGAAGCTACTTTTAGAGCGGAGGGATGTCAGCCCCGATAGCTCAACCAAATCCGGTCGAACACCGCTCTCGTTGGCTGCGGCGAATGGCCATGAGGGAATAGTGAAGCAACTGCTGGAGCGTAGGAATGTCGACCCCGATAGCTCAAGCAAGGTCGGTCGAACGCCACTCTCGTGGGCCGCCGAGAACTGCCATGAAGGAATAGTGAAGCTGCTGTTGGAACGGAGGGATGTTAACCCCGATAGCTCAAGCAAGGCCCGTCGAACGCCACTCTCCTGGGCTGCAGAGAACGGTCATGAGGGAATAGTGAAGCTGCTGCTGGAGCGGAGGGATGTCAACCCCGATAGCTCAAGCAAGGCCGGTCGAACCCCACTCTCGTGGGCTGCAGACAACGGCCATGAGGGAATAGTGAAGCTGCTGTTGGAGCGGAGGGATGTCAACCCCGATAGCTCAAGCAACTCCGGTCGAACGCCGCTCTGGTGGGCTGCCGAGAATTGCCATGACGGAACAGTAAAGCTATTGTTGGAGCGGAAAGATGTCAACCCCGAAACCCCGGACGCGACGTATGGCCAATCTCCGCTCTCGTTGGCTGCCGAGAATGGCCGTGAGGGAATAGTGAGGCTACTATTAGGGCGGAAAGATGTCGACCCTGACACCCCAGACATGACGCATGGTCGATCACCGCTCTTATGGGCCGCCAAGAACGGCTACGAGGGAATAGTGAAGCTACTGTTAGGGCGGGAAGATGTTGACCCCAATAGCGCAAACCAATTTGGTCGAACACCCCTCTCTTGGGCTGCTGAGAATGGCGATGAGGGAATAGTGAGGCTACTGCTGGGGCGGGAAGGTACCAGTCCCGACTGCTCAGATGAATCTAACCAAACACCGCTATCATATGCCGCCCAGGGGGGACATGAAGGTGTAGTGAAGCTACTTGTGGAGAGCCCGGATATCGATCCTAATTCATCGGATAACAGTGGCCTAACACCCCTATCATATGCTGCCCAGTGGGGGCGCGAGGATCTAGTGGAGCGGTTTTTAGAACAGAGCGATGTCAATCCCGATTTACCGGATAACAATAACCGAACACCCCTATCTTATGCTGCCTCGAGAGGACATGAAGGCGTAGTGGAGCCTCTTCTGGGACGTGGGGATGTTAATCCTAATTCATTCGATCACAATTGCCAACACCCACTATCATATGCTGCCGCCGGGGGACATGAAGGGGTAGTGAAGCTACTTGTGGAAAGCCGGGATATCGATCCCAATTTATCGGATAGCGATGGCATAACACCCCTATCATATGCTGCCAAGTGGGGGCGAGAGGATCTAGTGTGGAGCTTTTTACAACATAGCGGTATCAAACCCGATTTACCAGATAACAATGGCCGGACCCCCCTATCTTATGCTGCCTCGAGCGGACACGAAAGTGTAGTGGAGCTGCTTCTGGGACGCGGGGATGTTGATCCCAATTCAATGGATAGCAATAGTCGGCCCCCGCTGTCGTATGCTGCCGCGGAGGGATATGGAGATATAGTGAAGCTATTCCTCGACCGTGGTGACGTCAATCCCGATTCCCCGGATAACAGTGGTCGGACACCTTTATCATATGCTGTCACTTCGGAGGATGAGGGTGTAGTGAGGGTCTTTCTCGAACACAAGGATATTCGTCCTGATTTAGCGGATAGTGAAGGTCGAACACCCCTATCATATGCTGTATCGAGAGGATGCGAAGGTGTAGTGGAGCTGCTTCTAGGACGCGGGGATGTTAATCCCAACTCTCTGGATCGAGTTGGTCGACCTTTGCTGTCATATGCTGCTGCGGGGGGGCATGGAGGTGTGGCGAGACTGCTTGTGGAAAGTCCGAATATCGATCCTAACCTATCAGATGGCGATGGCCTAACACCCTTATCGTATGCTGCCCAATGGGGGCGAGAAGATCTAGTACGGCTGTATTTAGAGCGTTGGGGTGTCAATCCCGATTTATCAGATGGCAATGGCCGAACACCCTTGTCATTCGCCGCCTCAGGGGGACATGAAGGTGTAGTGAGGCTACTTCTAGGGCGCGATGATGTCGATCCCAATTCATCGGATAGCAACAACCTGACACCGCTATCGTATGCTACCATTTTCGGGGCCCTGGGTGTGGTGAAGCTACTTCTAGACTCCGACGGTGTCAATCCTAATTCACCAGATCGCAGCGGCCGAACACCCCTTTCATTTGCTGCCTCTGGAGGACATGAAGATGTAGTGAAGGTCCTTCTGGGGAGCGGGAGTACTAGTCCTAATTCGTCTGACGGCAATGGTCTGACGCCGCTATCATACGCTGCTATTACCGGGGCTCCAGGTATAGTGAAGCTACTTCTCGATTCTCAAGGTGTCAAACCCAATTCACCAGATCGCTGTGGCCGAACACCCCTATCATTTGCTGCCTTCAGAGGGCATGAAGGTGTAGTTAAGGTGCTTCTTGAGCGTGAGGATGTCAATCCCAACTCACCGGACTTCAAAGGCCGGACACCCTTGTTCTATGCTACCATGATGCGGCGAGAGGGTGTAGTGAAGTTATTATCCTTATCGGACGATATCAACTCTAATTCCGAATGGTCGGAAACCCCCAATCGACTGCACTTGTACGTAGCTCTACTAGTTATTATCTCTGCTTTTAGCGCTAGTTTAGAGTTTCCTTATTTCCTTTTGACTTTATTCCTGTTTGTCTTTTCTATTTTGCTATTTTTCCATTTTTTCCCTTTATAGAGTACCGTAAGCACAATAATTCTCCTGAATTAATCTCACGCTATCCACATCCCTTTTCGGCCATTGGTATTTCAGTTTTGGTTTATGTCCGGGGGTGCTTTATTATCTTTTCCGTACCACCCTTTTGTTCTCCCCCCCCCCTCCGCGTTTATTAAGATTCTCTTTGTGCAGCATTCCTAGAATATGATATTAGTAGAATTATTCATTCATAATAATACACATCTTGCTAACATCCATATTCCCTTCATGGCCAAAGTGCGCTACTCGGCCGATGGTGTCCTCGGCATCCTCTAACCTTCCACTCTTTCTCCCTCTCTCTATCTATTTTTCCAGCAGCTTTTGACTTCGAATCCGGGGGTCCCAGCCCTGGCGGAGATGCTGGATTTCGAGAGATTCCATTCCACTACAAACAAAAGACCCTCGGGCCCATAGGTCTACCCTCTAGGACACAGGAACCTCTAATTGCTCATCGGGTAAATCCACCAAGATGGAAGAAATTCCACAAGCCACAATTAATTCAATTCAATCCAAGCCAAATATTGACTTCCCAACCCAGCTCAGTACCTCAAGGAAAGACCGGAAAGAACCCGAAGTGTAAGGAGAAGCCCAACCGACCCTGGTAACTGAACTCTCTATCCCCTGATAACCCTCACTATTTCTTCGACATGAATCCTGTCCCTTCTCCGATCCTCCATGAATTCTCCTGTCGTGAGCTAAATTTACAAGGTTTATTTTTCAGGCAAAAAGAGAAAAGTGGCCTCCTTATATAATAATCAATCGCAAACCAAACACATAAACAAACATGATGTGTTTCCCATTGGTTACCGATATGTTGTAGTTATTCCACACGTATTTATAATTATCATGACATTACTACAGTAGGTATTCACCGGAATGGCATAATTTTGATCTGGTGTCAGATTCATCTCATAGCTCTCGGGGTTGTTCTCGAAATTAGTTAGAGCACAACCCACTGACCTGATTGGTGCGGTTAATTCCCTGCCCTGAGTAATCATGGGCACTTGTTCAACATCACTTTTTGACTTGACGGGGGGTTAGCACCCAGCGAGTCTTGGTAAATATTTGGGAGTGCTCAGTAGTTTTTGTTGGTATAATACGTATCCAAACCTAGTGTCAAGCCATGCCAGGCCTCACTGAGGGTGCCCCTTTCTAAATTCATCTCAAATGTGCTTTCATCTACTCGTACGAGTGGTGCCCCCCTCAGTCGCAACCAGTTAGGGCACAAGGGCGAAACACTACAAAAACTAGTTACTACCATACAAGGAATATCTCTTGTTTGGGGCACGGAAATTCGCTTCATTTAAAGGTCTTGGTATACCAGTGTCATCATGATACCGGTATTCTGTTTGCTCTCGCACTAGAATGGAGATTCAGCGGATATCGATAGAGGTGCTCGAGTGCTGCACATCCCATGAGTTTGTATATTTTACTAGTGGGGTCCGATTTGCCCCCTCACCCCATCCGAGGATAACACTCCTGCTGGCAAAATATGCAAAACATATGGGCTGTACCTGTAGATACAGGACATACGTTCCATTTCATCAGAGAAGCTCGCTTCCCCAAACCTGGGGCGAGAATAAGTATCTGGACGACTAAACAAGGGGTTTATAATGATGGAGGTGGCAAGATTCGTGTTCGGGTGTGTTTGTCAGAGGAGATTTTGAGTCGCATTGACCCGCGTTCTATGGAGGTTGCTAGCTGCGGTTCACCTTAAGTAGTGAAAACTCTGCCCATACATGTGATAGCCATGTCTCTCCGCATACCGGTATGCCCTACCGGTATACATCCATTCATGCCTTAGAACGTTCGCCCGTCCACACTTTAGTGTTCCTCCATACATGTCCCCGCTTCCCTTTGCCTGCGCTATCTCTGCTCTTAATGCAGTGCTCTACTACTGGGATTATTATACCATCACATAATACCAATTATTAACTTGTGCGCACCAACAGCCTCCTGCGCCCAAGATCTCCAAAACGCCAGTACGGAAGACAGATGCCTCTTCTCGACCTAATTACCGGGTCCCTCCCCACTCCCGGATCACGATAACCCGAATACTTGTTGCCCTGTTGGAATTTCTGGGATTTCTAAATCCCACAATGCCAAAACCTGACCTCTCGTGATGGATCTCCCGCCGTGCTGGGCAACTCTGCATTTTGGCCGTCTGGAATGGCTGGGTGCGACCTGCCCAAGAGACTAAGTCAGGGGTGGCGAAGGCCACAACAGAGGCGATGAGTAAGTCCCACCACGCTGAATAATCGCTCCCAGTCCGCTTGTAATAATTCTACTCACTGCATGGGAGAAATCACCTATCTCCAGTAGGGAACCGATACTGTAATTCTGGGTAAACAAAGTCATCGCTTGGAGAAACAACACAATGCCTGGACATGAAATAAAGTGCAAAAGTCTTCGGGGAGTGAGATTTCTCTGGACTTGCGAAATTCGGAGCCACCACAACCCCCGCCAAAGAGAATCTCTGTTTCCTGAGGAGCTCTACCGGGTGGCACGAGCTGGAGCGGAGGTCCTTGGCCACCTATTGGCGGTACCAGTATTTATGAACAAAGGTCCAAAAACCCAAAATGAAGCAACAGTCGAGTGGAAGCTGGTAAACTAAAGCAAAAATACAAGTAGTGTTCAATAGCACGTGTGGAAACACGGATTCCAGCGCTGAAGGTGATACAGGACTGTATTATCTCGTGTTGTACTAGGGGTAGGCAAAAGTCGGGCGCACCCCATATACAGTAACTATGGTTTTCTACCATACAAACGGCTTTTTGTGGCTTTTTTTTGTATGTGAGCAAAAGTCGGGCGCACCCCCAGAATAGGAAATAAAC
>Ga0307509_10002293_pt1 | contig 31221 bp, 37 predicted proteins | sample 10_EM_MG_FD_202245 | JGI IMG/M metagenome (GOLD analysis project Ga0307509, IMG submission 202245) | Populus trichocarpa ectomycorrhiza microbial communities from riparian zone in the Pacific Northwest, United States - 10_EM | ecosystem: Host-associated > Plants > Roots > Unclassified | place...
CAGGACGCACAGGACGCACAGGACGCACAGGACGCACAGGACGCACAGGACGCACAGGACGCACAGGACGCACAGGACGCACAGGACGCACAGGACGCACAGGACGCACAGGACGCACAGGACGCAGAGTCTGAGTCAGGACGCAACACTAAGGTATCTGACACAGACCACCTTTTTGCAGATGTGGCTGGTATCAGATGAACATCTCGTGAATAATAGAATACTTCTGGGAAGTGCTGAAGTCCAATACTGTCTATAATCACGTTGAGCATGAATTAATACTGTCTGGAATATGGTGGCATTAAATAACTCAACTGAGGCAACTTTTGATAAAGGGACCATAGTTTTAACCCTACAAATAGTGTTTGTTACAGGGCGGGGTGTGGCGGGTTTTCCCTTGCCAGACCTTGCCCATATGCAGGGCCAAGGAGACTATGTTTCGGGTAATCCCTGCCCTGCCCCTGTCCGGGGCCCACCTGCATTCATTCCGTGGTCGGGGTCCCCTTTGTTACCACATATTTTTAACAGGGGCCCGTCTGGGGTCGGGGTGGGGCGGGGGCCTGAGCCGGGACAGTGGCAGGGAATGCTGAAAAAGACACCCTGCCCCAGGCCGTTGAGTGGGGCGGGGCGGGGAAAAGGGCTGGGGGCCGGCGTTTTGAGGGGTCCCCCGTCTGCCCTGTAACGAACCCTACCTACAAACACTCCATAGTACACATTTTCCAGTTGGGCCCTTGTTTTTTGGCCAGTACAATTCAGTAGTAACCATTCCTTCCCTACTGTGTGTACTAGGAGGAATTCAAAGAAAACGGCTTATTAGGCAAAACAAAGTTTCCGCCTTGGCTAGTGGATACCTTATATAGCAATCACCCTCATGATAAGTAGCTACAGAGGACTAGACTTCACTCCCTATGACATACCAAGAGGTAACCAGAGGGAGGCTAGTTTAATCTACATACTATCCGCTTTCTAGGTATCTGAGTCAGTTTGGATATTTACCTGCAAAGTGGCTTAATCACATAGTGTTAGGCATGGTAACTCAGGTAGTGACCCTAGTAGGCAGGGTAATCTTGGAAGGGCATCTTCATATAAAACCAAATAAACATAGTAAATATTGCTTGAGTGTTTGTAATAACATTATATGTGGCTAGGCTGAGTCTCAGAGAGAACAAAGGGGTGAAATGGTCAAGATGCGCTATGTTGAGAATTTTGGTACTCTACCATAGGGACCCAGTTACCCTACTTTCACTGATGAGGTACACTCCGAGCTAAGGAGAAAGGGATTCCCCTAAGGGCAACTCCAATGTTTTCGCCTGATGCCCAATTATTACTTCGGTTTCCACGGTATCCCGCTTTGATAAATTAATTTTCCGCTAGAGCGGAATTGCGAAGTTAACAAAATGTGATGAAATAATCTCTTTGCTTCATTCACTCTTTATCGTCACCATCCTCATCCTTTCCATGAATTTCCCTAATTACCAATCTAGATATTTGTAAAGTACGACTGCAAAAATACTCGTCAGATTCGCTTTTTACACCAAAAATGGACATTTTTCAACAAACAATTCTCCACACTGTTTATATAAAAACACTTGAAATCTTTCCATCAGCTAGGGAATCACTATCTATTCAAACCTATAAAAGTAGAAGTGTAAGGAATCAAATCCATCCTCAGGGTTCATGATTGTGTCAACTAGTGTAAAAGTGACCTAAGTTTTTGTATGGGGCTCCATACAAAAAAGTACTTGGCAACTGCGACCAGATACTTAAACGACCTGTTCTCCATCTCTTGGTAGTATTTAAGGATTCTGTAACTTTCATGATGTTATCTATGGGTTTGCTAATGCCAGGATAAATCTTCGCTGATTCTCATAGACATTGGGCAATGAGAGATGGTGGTGAACATGGGCACTTTTGCTGTAAAAAGGGCATCAGACGAATACTTTTGCCCTAGTACTGTATGATACCGTGCCGTGCCCACCTCGATCCCTTCCTGACTATATCAAAAGTTTCCAACTGTGACAGCCAACCACCATAATTTATTGACTACCATGTCGTGAACTATCCTAAGACCAAAAGAACCTCGTGACATGTATTGTGCGGTAATGGGGGGGAGAAAGAAAAAAGTGGACCTCTCAAAATATGGTATAATGAAATTGTGAGAAAAAGTAGCATGCATGTTGGTAAGAACGGATATTTTGAAAAATTGAAGGAAAATGCAAACCAGATGTAAAATGGAAAAAAAAATGAATTTAGCATTTGCAGACTCAAGGAGCTTCAAAGGGGAAGGGGTTCAAAAGGAAAAACCAAACTTGGTGGAATTTCCGGTGTCGGCTTGTGGCATCGCTTTTGTCAAAGGACTCGGCGTGCAATAATTCGCCCGCTACCTCTCCATACATAGTGATTCTGATTAGCTAACCTAGACCCATGTGGAAGGATCACCAAGTCTTCTATCATACCTGACATCCACTTTCCCCGGAGAGGCCTGCTTTAGAATCTTCAAAATATCTCTTCTTTCGAGCTTTTCTGCCAACTCTAACACCGTCATCTGGTAATTGTTTTTGATGGCTGGGTTAGCACCACCCTTAACTAGACACTTGACGCTCGCGGTGTGATCAAATTCAGTAGCGAGGTGGAGTGGAGTGTTACTGGAGCGACTTTTCTTGTTGGTTTTCCTGCAAAGATCCCACCCACGCCTTCAGCTTAGCTGCTATGTGTCGTGGTGGTGGCCAAGTGCGGTATGTCCCCCATATGAGATTTGAGAGGATCTGGATCATCTGGTGTATCAGAGGTACGAGCCCTAGACAGACAGCAATATGCAGTGGTGTCTGCTTATCTACCAAAACTTCCATTCCCTAACCTCCGCAGAGCTCAATCCATGGCTTTCTTGTGATGTCGCATTTGTCAAAGAACTGATGCTGCAGCCAGTCCGGATCTTTGCCGTGGAAATCTTCCTCTGAGATCTCAATGCTCCGACAGGCATGAATGAGCCAGGATTCCGCGGCATATCTGAGAAATAGCAGATTGACCACAGCTTGTCGGGTTTTCCGCGCTAATTCGCGCGGAGTCTCTCCCGATTCCCCCCTGTGATCCCATCATGGGTGCCTTTCCCGGCCTCCAAAGACATCATGAAGATATTGGAAGCAGGCCCGGGAAACTGCTGGCTGTCTCTCTTTCAGAAACCCCCGGGTGGGCATTGTTGCAATTTTGGTCGAAAAAGGTTAGAGTTATGATATGATGAAGGGATACAATTGTCTCGGTTGCTCAGGCGAAGATACACTGAAAGCGGTGTAAGGCTCTACGGAGATTGAAGTATCAGGAACTTTGTGAATAACGGCAGCGTTTGTTATCTAGAATTCGGCATGGGCTAGCTTAATTCCACCCCTCCGGACCCACTAGCATTGGTATCCCCCTCCGCAGAAACTAACTCAAGGGCAGCACACCATCTATTGCAATTCCCCCCATCTTTATGATGCCTCTCTTTCAATCGAAAAATAAAATAGAACAGTCTGGTAGCGGATGCCAGAAAGCTAACCAAACCAATGTCCAGACCTCATAATCACCGTCGCCATGGGGAGAAAGAAGATTTCCTTGTCAACGTTGGTCGGGAACAACCCTCCCATTCTCATCTACCTCAAGCCTTGTGTTCTTGCCTCCATCTGCCATCCGCCCACCCCGAGCATTCTTGTCAAGTCTCCTCAAAGGTGGTCTAGGGTATTCGCTAAGCGCACCGTGGAATCATATAGCTGAAGATTGGATATTCAAATATTGGCGGTGCTCGGGGACGGAATCTGATCTAATGAATGTTTAAGGGGGGTGTTAGAGGAATAGAATGGAAAGAGCAAATGTCTACCGTTAAAGAGCATAACGTAACCATTATCAGGTCTCATTAATGGCCGTTGGAAGGAGTGAATGGCCCTTGTACCAGGACCAGCCCCGCTCCGACCGTGAATGTTTCCGATCCTCGTACCGGGTAGGACGTATTCATGATTCAGGCTTGGCCGGATCTGTGGAGGAAAGTTTCACAAGGATTGGATTAGGGTGTCCTGAAAGTGCCGGGTGTCAGAAGGAGGGTGAGAGGTCATATGCAGCGTTAGATCAGCCCGATCCACAGCGGCCTGCTAGACTTGAGACATTAATGTCCAGCGGTTGAGTTTATCATAGAGTTCCTGTACAGTATTAGCGCAAGTTCTCCTGTTATGGGAATGGTAAATGTGAGCCAAGAATACCTGTGTTTGTGCCAGCTTCCTCGCTTTCTCTCACCACCCTTGCATCAACTCATGGTTCTTCCTTCTCAATTCATCTTCAACCCCCATCCCGGCAATCTTATTCCGTAGGGCAGATATTTCAGCATTAGCATCACACATAATCTTCTCATTCTCCCTTTGAATTTCGGTTCCCCGCGCCGGCAAGGATTTTGCAAGATGTTCTCGATAAAATCTATGCCATGGTCAACCCCTTGTCTTACTGTAGGGAGGGAGCTAACACGGACATTTCCTGGGTCACTTGATAAGTCCAGAAGGTGAGCCCACGAGTGCAGATTTCTATTATGATACTCGGACTGAGACCACTGAGAACACTAGTCTTGTAGTCGTCGCTTGGGTTGAGAACTGCGATTACTACGTCGTCCGGCTTGGAAACTGATGTACCGCAGGCTGGACAGGTTCGCTGACCATTTGGAGGGGGTTCGTGAGCTGTAGAGCGGCAGCACATGGGAGGCAGAAAATACGATCGTAGGACGTGAGGAAAAGATAGTCAACTTAAGGGCTCCTGAGGAATATGTCCTCCAAGAGTGCAGTGAACACGCTCGGGTGTTCAGTAAAGAACCGGAAGACAACCCCACCTTATCCCGCACGAGTGCATCTCTCCGTGAAGACAAGGAGGTTGTTTTGCGATTTTTACTGACACCCCCGAGCCGTATGATGGGTTTATTCAATAACAGCAGGGAGGTAATTGCCTGCAGGTAGTCACAACAGTGCGGCCATCAGTTTGAGCACATCGAAGGTCGTTACAGCGGAGGATAAAGCCATCCATCCTAACGCGGTATTTCGGTCAAACGAGCAAGAAGTTGTAGCGATGATCAGAACAATGATCAGTTTCGGTGTGAAGAAAAGAAAAGAATTGATGCGATTGTGGAAATTTAAAATTTCATTCCTCAAGCATATGCAGTGTCGAGGTTAACGCCGACACGTACTCGCACTTGTATTGGGATGACACATCCAATCATCAATTTCATTCAATTTCTCCTTGCAACTAAACATACGAAGGATTTTACGTCGGGGTCAACCATTAGTCTGGTCCCAGATTCCATGTTACCAAACAAGCGAAAGGTAGGAGAAGGAGGAGTAGAAGTAAATATCATACACAGTACCATACCATATTTTTCAGAGGAGCCTTCTGATAGTATCATACATTATACCATCTCTAACTCGGGAGCAGCCAGAGCAGACTGCCGAGAAGGAGGCTCAACCGAAAAGAATGCATTCCTACCCATATCCCACCGTACCATGTTCGAGTAATCTGTATTGGGATCAAATCCCGTCCACACGCTCGCGGGGAGTATCTGCTTCTTCCGTTCGTACCAGCAGCGATCCACCACTTTTGTCATTGTAGGACCATCTCTGTTGGGATTCGGAGCGCAAATTTGTGAGGCGCGCGATGGAGATAAAGGGAAATCAAACAATAATCCGTTGGGCCCCATCGTGCGATTGACGATAAAATAGTAGAATTCAAAATGCTGTCGCGCGAGTTAGTGATCGTGGGAAGGGAGGAAGAGGTGGAAGAAATACGTGAGGTATTATCACTTTATCGCGAACAAGTAGTAAATCATCCACTGAAACCCTGAACCACTCCCTGCGTCCAGACATTCTCCTAGCACGTTCGAGAAAGAGCCATACACCCTCTCCTTTCTTAACCGTCACTCTCTCTGCGGTGGGCGGAGCAACATTAGTGCCTAGTGGGTGTTAGCCGTATGTCAATTTCAAAAATTAGAGCACGCACAACACCTACCAGCATAAAAAACAAACGGAATACTGATCTCTTTACTCTTAATCTTCTCCTGCAAAGCCAAAAACTCCCTCCTCAAAGTCCCACGTTCCTGAGCCTCCCTCAAAAGTGTATTCTTCGTCAAGACCTTCGGAGCCCGTAGCCCCCCAGTTTTGGATTAACCTTCCGCTTCTTCACCTCGCCCTCCTCGGCACTCTTATTGCTATCCTCACTATTAGACCTTGTCGTGTCGGCGGATGAAGAGTGACCGCCATCATCCGTGCCATAATCACCATCACCCTCCCCAGCGAATGATAATTTCCCTTTGCCCGCCTTCGTGCGCTTCTTTGTTCTCTTACCGCCCCTGCCGGTGGGCGCCTCACCACCTTCCCGAGATGAGCTAGCAGGTCCCCCACCCCCGCCGCCGCTGCGTATCGGTTGTAGTTTTTCGGCTGCTTCGCGGTCCCACTGTTCCTCTAGTTCGATGCAACGCTTCTTGAATCCGCTTAGATGCACAAGACTGATAGTCTGCGTCTTTAGCATATCCTCCAGGGTTTCGGTGTTTGCGACTAAACGTGCGGGGGTGCTGGTGGTTGGGTCGGCCATGGTAAACACGGGTATATATGGCGGTCATGGTGGGGTTTGCTGATGGGGTGATTGGAATTGGTGTTTCGGAGGTTGGCCCCAGGTAATATTTGAAGCCAGTTGGTAGGGCTGTTGGGGTATTGATCTGCAGTAAGGGGATGATGGGTGATCTGGAACCGGACATTCGGATAGACGATGATGTGCGTGCCTTCTAAGTGGCGTTGTGGTTACCGTAGTGTCCACTTCAATTTTTAGCGGTAACAGTCCCACGTGACTACGGGTCATTGGACATGATAAGCCGACCAACTACACCACGAAACCACATGACACCTTTAACCCTTGCCAACGATGTCTACAATTAGCTCCACTCGCCTCGAAGCGAGCCACTCGAGCTTCAGAATGACCCTGCCCTGCCCTCTTCGCATCATGGCAGCCTCGAGCCTCCAGGGAGGCGGTCGCTTTCACCAATATTAAATGCCGCATTACATCACATGCCACGTGCAGAGATCTGCGATCTTCTGGATGACTGGCCTCCCCTCCCCCGGTTGCTCGCAACCAGATCTCCAACCAAATAAGCAGCGATGCCGGTGTCCCGCTCGATTTAGAACATGCCTATACCAAGCCCTCAGATGGCGCACTCGCGGGATCAGAGGGAGTTTCGCGAATGTTGCCGGAGCGCAGGCCGATTACCAATTTTGAGGGGGGCCTGCCCGGGCTGGCACTGGGGAGTCATTGACGAGCGGAGGGTGTGTGAGATTGCAAAGGGACTAGGGTGGTGTCGATGAACGTGCAGTGATTGATTCCTCCGATGAAGACGAGACTAGTAGTGTCGCGGCCAGCGTTGGATCAAATTCGCCTGTGGGTGAGGAAGAGGAGAGGAGAGGGAGGGCCGCTGCGCTCAGAAATGGTTCCGGCCCCAGTAGTAAAAGTAGCACCGCGAGAACTGAGGGGACAGTAGAGAAAGGTGCAGGTATGATCAAATTATGATCAGGATTGTGGGCGATTCCGCTGGGGGCGGAAGTAAGAGAAAGAAGAAATGGGGTGGAATAGACCCAGGAAGAGGGCAATTAGTATACGGAGGACAAGTATGAGTTTACTGACTGCTGCGGAGGAAGAACGTATGTACTCCTGCCCACATTCTAAGGGTGGTTCTGACTTCTCCGATAGGGAAGGCTGAGTGCTAGGTAGGGTGTTCGCTCCCTCTTGCCCTCGATATCGATTACCCGTAGCATCCCTGGAGCAAACCTCCTACAAACATAGACGATCGGGTGTGCCTCATTCTACAAATTTCGACCTACCGTGGCATAACTCTACGCCAATGTCCTCGGATACAGAAGCGGACGCCCACGATCTGCATCGTGCTCAACGAATGGGGATGATCTTCTCTCCTATCACTTCCACACCGGAGGCTCAACATGTCGTTAGGACAATTCTGCGTGGGGAATATGAGTCAATAGTCAAGGACGCAGAGGAAGGTAGTAAGTTGGGCGAAAAGTATCTTGTTGCTACGGATTTGAGTGGGGAGGCCCAGCATGCCCTGGAGTGCACAATCGGGACGGTTCTGGGAGCTGGCGATACTCCGATGGCCATATATGTCATCGATCATGATACGGTGGAAGATGGCGGCAAGATTGTTCCAGATAAGATGATAGCGGAAGAATTGAGTAACTAGGCTGCCGCAATGAGGACCAGCCTTGCTGCTATGAACATGCCTCATACAACCGAAATACCGTCTCCCCCACCCAACATGGGGGATATTTCGGAGAGGAGTAGGGAGCACACGGAGGCTGAGCCGGAGAGGTGTGTTGCGGCAGGGGCGATCGCTAGGCTGGTGGGAAAGCTTCTGGGGGAGACGAGGCTGAAGGTCAGGGACGCTGTAGGGGTGATTCACTGCGGGAGTCTGAAGCGTCTTCTCACTGAAATCCTGAGTTTGTAATTTATTTCTCGATATACCATTGTCTCACTAAAATGATTTAGATCGACTTTATGGACCCTACACTTGTGGTCCTTGGTTCCCATGGTAGAAATGCACTAGAGGAGTGGGTGCCCTAAATTATACTCTGTTAGTAGTACTTGGCGTCCTTCCAGGATCTGGTCACTAAATCCTCTATTCCTGTCATGGTTTCCCGGAAAAAACTCAAGTATGCTAAAAGTTTGCTAAAGCCAACGAAGTTTTCACTTCTCTCTGCTACCCCTCGCATCCAATCAATTAGATACACTACCCGGGTTAGTGCACACATCTCTTCTTCCTACGTCATCTTGAAAAATCTTTTGATTTCCTTATCAAACATGGCCCCTACAAACCGCTCCGCATTCCGGAATGCCTTTATATATGATTTTAAGAATTCCGGCGGCGCAGTCCTCGGAGGTCTCTGGGTCGCAAAAGGGATTACGAATGCTGATCTCTATCTTATGGTAGAGATTTTCTGTTCAATAAAGGATATGTACTGCCTGCACGACGAGAGCGAGAAAGTGGTTCAAAGGGATGCACAGCAGCTCCAACCAGGCAAATATTTCGTTGTCACCAATGGTAGGTTTCTTCATTGCTTCCATGATTAGCATTTACTCACCGCGGATAGCTTCTATCATTGTCACCGACGAAGTGCCGCTGCTTCGTGCCGGGCGGTATTTAGAAACCAGAACTCAGAATGAATCATTTGGTGATGCGGTGAGAACAAGAGACAAGCGATGCGTTATAACAGGTCTTCCGGTGAGGATGGCCCAGGCTGGAAGGTGGCGGGGCTTCAACTCGTGTCATATTTTTCCTTTGGCGTACAAGGGAAAATGGAAAGAACTTGGGTACGATGGTTTGTTCAATCCCTTCACCAATGAATCCGACGGGTACTGCATCAACTCTGTGAGGAATAGGATATTGCTCAATTGCAGTATACATTGTTACTTCGACGCCTACGAGGTGACTATAAATCCCGATGTATGAATGGCTAGCTCTTCAAGTTTTCTTAGCTAATAATTGGGTAGGATAATTATAAAATTGTCTGCTTGATACACCAGCTTGATACCGATGAGATCGCCCGTCGTCATCTTGGCCAGAGGTTCACGAATAACCCACTCCGGCCGCATGATGAACTCCTACGATGGCACTTTTAGTGTTCCCTAGAATCCAGTCCGTCCGTCTTTGGCCTAGGATGGGAGGGACGCCAAGTTTGAGGCCTTTGCCCAGGATGGACGCCAAATTGTAGTCCGCCCTGATGTATGCCCGGGACGGCCGGCCGGGCCCTACCGGGAGTTACCATTTCCAGTAAGACTGCAGGGCCCTGCTGTCAACCTACAGTCTTACAGTGAATATCGAGGACGGATGCCTTGCCCGGCCGTCCATACCAACCCTGCCCGGGACGGACGGGACTATTGGACACCAGGGCCCTGCAGTCCGCCTGGGATGGTTGGGAACACTGGGAACTTTCACCAGGCGGTTCTTACTACGGTGGTGGGGGCCTGAGTAGCTCGGAAAGGACGGGGGGATGGTGGGCCGATCGGGGAGTTGAAGGGGTGATTATCCCCATCCAATCTCCTATCATATTTTACAGCAACTAATATACTTGCTGTCACTGTAGGATTCGATGTCTCTTCTTTTACCATGACATTTCCTCGAAAGTTATACCAAAAGGGAATCGACTTTGGCATGACTCTTGAGGGGGGATGGAGCTAGAACTCCTTTTTCATTACATCAATTGAATGTACTTGCAATTGCGCTTTTTTCTCTTTTGATCCCCCCCGTTCCAATTGTTTGTTTCCCATCCGTGATTTGTGTGTTTTTTTCTGTATTGTATACTGCCGTAACTGGCGAGGAGGAGGCACAATTTTTCCATTTCCTTCTTTCTCGCCTTTCTTATTAATTTTTACTTTTTTCTGATAATCTCCTTAGATGGTTGAATGGTAGGCTGTTGAGTGATGGATACTTCGGTCATTATCGAGGTTAAGTACCGCTATGCGTTCTTATTTTTATGCTTTTTTTAATGTAAGCAGGCGCAGCCAGAAATATGAGGTTAAACACTGCTGTGCGTTCTTCTGGAGCTTGGCTATGTCTTGGCTAGGACAGATATTGATCACCGAGTCCTCATCGCCGTATCATCCTGTTGCTTGAAAGTCTTTATCAACAACTGAGGAATAGAGTATAAAAATGAGATCTGGAACCGAGCATTTGAGTAAGTTTTGGATACCGTTCGGCATTTTTTTTTTGATTTTGGAGAAGCGAGTCTGCATGTACTTGGACGGAGTCTGTGATGGCAAAGACGGTGATTTTTCTATATACCGGGTATGAATTTCTACCGATTTTACTATTTTTTCATAACTATCGTTGTTGTCGTTTCATCATGAAAGAATTGCTTATAAATGCGTTGCAACGCCGACAACCGTACTCGCGGTTGGGCTATTATTGTTTCTTGAATGTATTGCACTTGTTGGTGAAATGATCGGTATTGCAGGAATGGTGGTTGGTATGGTGGAATGTATCCTGTACGGAGGTACAGCGTGTAAGTTTTGTGGGTTCCGCAAACCAGGACTGCCACCCTCACCCCCTGTGTAACCTACAAATCTTATACGCTGTATGATACCTCCATAGTCTACTGAGAGACTTGTAAAATCTCGCTCATGCATTAGTGCCGCAGCTAGTCTCTTAGTATTTGAGTGATATCTGAATCTAATCTGATGACTGTGTACTGTACTCAAAACTATGGGCCTAATCGTCTCAGTTTAATGACTTAATAGAATGGGTACGGCAATACTAGGTGACCGCTAGTGTTTTTTTTCCTTTTTTTGTTGTGTTTCATGGAGTTGTGTGTTATCTACCATGGGCTCTTCTCTTCTTTCTCTCGAGTGGGCATTGGGGTTGGATCGGCGTTCTCTACTGGTGCAATTGTAAACATGTTAGCTTAAACAAAAAACAAAAAATAATTGTAATAAATTTTGCTTTTGGAACCTTATTAGCTCAACTCATTATATGATATCATACCAGAAATAAGTTGAGGTTAAGGGTGGAGGTCTAAACGATCACGGATTACCCGGTCGCCAGTTCTTGTTTGTGTATGATATGACCGCTTTTTTTTGTCACCACCTTGCAACCTATCCCATAACTCTCCATCGCAACCATTCCTTCTATCATACCTTAGCACAAACTTTCCTCCCTTTTCATCAAAGCATGTCTATAACAGATGAAGATAGTCTACCAACCACGCCGCCTACTAATCGCTTAGCGTGGCGTGATACCCACATCTACGCTTCCGACAGTCGTGATACTATGCTCGGAGGCCTCTGGGCCTCTGAAGGTATTACCAACGCCAATCTCTATTCCATGTTGGAGATTATCTGTTCCTTTACCGATACTTTCCATCTATATGACGACCGCAAACGGTTGGTTGGGAAGGATGGGCGACAGCTTCGACCAGGCAATTACTTTGTTGTCACTAATGGTAGGTTTCTTCATTGCTTCCATCATTCGCCGCTACTCAGTGCGAATAGGTTCCGTCAGTGTCACCGATGAAGTCCCGCTAATTTGTGCGGTTTCGTTACCCTCTGGGACTCGTGTTGAATCGTTCCGCGATGCTGTGTTCCAGCGAGATCAGCGATGCGTTATAACAGGCAAGCAGGCAATGTTTGGTCATGTCGGCAGGTGGATGGGGTTCGAAGCGACTCATATATTTCCTTTGGCATACGAGAGGCAGTGGAATGATTGTAACCTCAGTCGTTTGATCACCGTCCCCCCCGCCAATGAGTCCCACGGATCCATCAACTCGGTCCAGAATGGGATCATGCTCACGTGCAAGATGCACCAATTCTTTGCTTCCTATGATTTGGCAATTAACCCTGATGTATGTAGGGCTAAATATTCAAGGCTTCGTGGCTAATAATTATACAGGATAACCACAAGATCGTGTGCTTCACACCTGATCTCGCTCACTATCACATCGCCGGTCGTCATCTTGACCAGACGTTCACCGATAACCTACTCCGGCCGCCTGATGAACTCCTACGCTGGCACTTTCGCCAGGCAGCCCTCGTTAATATCAAGGGTGTTGGAGAGCCTACTTTTGAGGATGATTTCCCGCCTGGCTCAGATGTGGTGAGCGAGATTATGAGAGGCCCAAAAGCAGGCGAGAGAATGGAGTTTGAGCTATTTAGCCGTTTCAATGCAATGGTCACTCCTGAGCCAAGAGTAGGCGGCCGGGTGATGTGTAACTAGGGAACTGCAATATTTTATATAACCATGGGGTTTGGCACTGATGTTTGTTCATAAATTCTCAGCAATCGGGCGCACTATGAGGTTCCATGTTAAGCCACAGTAGCGATTGAAACCCTTTTGATAGATCATGGCTGTTGTCTCGCTTAAACGGGATGGAATGTAGAATGGGTGTTATTTAGAGCCTTGAAACGGAATCAGGGGCTGCTTCGATATTTGTGGAGAATAAGGATGGCTGCCTGCTTAATAACTCTCATACAAAAATCTTCACTACTTTGGAGCTATGGCTCACCCTCTTCTTCCATTTAATCTATAAATAAATCCACGGTTCTCTTCCTGATCTCTTCCTCTTCATTGATTCTTTTTATTTGCTTCATTACATGAATCTTGTGTTGTTGTCCGTGAGTCGTTCATGTTTTGTTCTCTTCTTTTGTGGTTTCCTGGATGGTCAGTTTCAGACTCCCAGGACTGTTCATAGTTTAAAGGCTGAACACTGATCCCCTGCAGTGTCAATAGTGCCAAATTTCCTGACATCACGCTGAAATGTGAACTAACAAAATATAGTAGCTTCACACTTTTCTAGAAATCTCAATTGAGTGATATTAAAGGCATTTCAGGACAAGTTGTGATGCAGATCTTTTCCCAAGCAGAGCTTTCATATAGGAGGAAAAAACAAGATGCATGACTTGATCCAACCTCTCTCCCGGAGCGGCCCACATTGACCAACCAGATGTAAGTGGGATCCGAAACGACTACATGTCACTATTAGTTAGAGCAATTAAGAGAAGGATTCAAAGGATCAAGTTGAAGATTTATCCCCTGTTTTAACTTGGTGTGCCATCTAGGGCATCAATTGTGCCTTTCAGTAGCTGTAATATAAGTGTAGTCAAATTAGGCTCGTAGAAGGGAGATATCCAGGACAGCAAATATATTCTCTAAGTAGGGGTCCGATATTTGTATATTTCCATCCAGTCCAGAAATATGCAAAATACCAAACAGTGAGGTGTATTCTAATAAGCCTGAATAGGTTTCCAAAAATTATCCTTGACAGCAAAAGGTCCAGTAGAGTGCAACCTGGAACAGTGGGGTGCGACTGTATAGCCCGCAGCCATTGGGCATGTCCAAGAAGATCATGACTTGAGCTACTACTTGGACTTTGATGAAATCCTACGGTACAGTGATACCAAGGTTTTATCTCAACGGAGATACTACTACCCAACTTTTTTAAGTATCCGGATAAATTGGCTCCAAGACTGATACAAATCAGCGCCAAAGTCTTTCGATATTAAAAAAAATCAGCTATTAGAGTACTAGTGAAAAAGAAGCTAAGCATGAATGTTTCCAAATAGCCCATAGCCAATTCATTGGCCCACCCTACTGCTCACACCTAAGTCACCCACTCTACTCCTAAAGCAGCTCACATAATAAGCCATGAATGCAATTTTAAGTAATAGTGAGTCAAGGTTGACTCACTGTTTTTGCATTAAATAATTGTCTTACTGGGCACAATCGGTATTGCGCAGAATCCCAGACGTTAATGGCAAGATCTTTCTAACATGTCTACATGTTCTGGTAATAGTATACAGCAGCTGTTGTGCAGGATCTCCTATATTTACTTTGCTTTATATTTGATTTATTTGACTTGATCTCGGCTCCACCACTTTCGCTTAGTGAGATAGGCTATGCTATCATATGCTATGTTTTGTTTGCTCTGCTTGAAATGTATATTTTGGATTCCAGGTATGGAATGGCCATAAACTGTAGTTGAGGATGAGATATGACTGTTTGCTCTTGCAGCATCAGCGAAAAGGTGGTCTGCATCAGATACCGTAGTGTTGCGTCCTGACGCAGACTCTTCATACCCTGCATCGGGTGCGCCCTGTACCTGTGTGGCACATCTGGTTGCGTCCGGTGCGTCCAGAGACCCTTGCCTACACTGAGTCCCCTCTGGACACATGCCACTAAGCAACCCTGCCTCCCATGCATCCTGACTTAAACTGCAACACCATCGCACATCAGGATTCACCGCTACCCCTGAATCTCCTTTCAGCCTTCTTTGTCTTCTAGCCCGGATGTGAGCAAGATGTATTTCTTGGCAAACAACATATAGTTAGTGCTAGCGCCTGGTGAGAAAGCTATCATACCCTTAATCTTAAATTTGTGTTAAAGACCCCTCGGCACACAGGACATGGCACTCAGAGTTCTATGTTCAGAACATCATCTTGGAATGAGCGAACATGCCAGCTCACTCCTGTCTGAAAGTAAGTCATAGCTATAACACTCGCAAGTCTAACCTAGTTGCTGGTGGTTCCTTGACACTTAGCCTCAAACCGGACGCCACGCGACACACTCTTTGCATCACAACAGACAACATTCACACTCCTGGGCCACAGCTGCAACACTCCACCACAGCCAGACAATCAATCCTGAATCTGACACCTGGAGGTTCCTGAGCTCGATGCCCGCTATCCAGCGGTATAAGATTTATCCCCTGCGGGATATTATTCATGAAGTTACAGGGCTAAATGGGGTGCGGTGCTGGCGATCCAAGAACTCGATAGCAGATTCCTCCATAACCACTGCTCCGATCCTGGATCCAATTGCGGGAGGTTGTGAGGCTCGATGCTGGCTACGCAATGGTACAAAGGAGGTATCTGTGGCATCAAATCTCACGAAGTCGCTGACCCTTGTGAGAGTTGTCTTTATAGGTACCCTGGCGATCACAGAGCTCGATGGCAGATTCCTCAACACCCACTGCTCCGAACCTGGACCCAAGTACGGGAGATCGTTGGGCCCGACGCTGGCTACACAATGGTATAAATGAAGTTTCTATAGCATCAACACTCAGGAAGTCGCTGACCCTTGTGAGAGTTGTCTTTATAGGTACCCTGGCGATCCCAGACCTCGATGGCAGATTCCTCCACAACCAGAGCTCCGATCCTGATTCTGATTGCGGGAGATCGTTGGGCTCAATGCCAGCTACACAACGGTATAAAGGACGTCTCTGGGGCATTAAAGCTCAGGAAATCGCTGTCCTCTGTGAAGTGGATATCTATACCACTAGCAGAGTAGCCCTGGCGCTTGTTTACACGATGGAGGATTACTTTACAACTGCTGAACAGATCTTGATTCGGTTTGCGGGAGGTTGTTAGGCTTGACGCCAGCTATCCTACGGTATAAGTTAAATCTCTGTCACACCAAAACCCAGGAATTCAGTGTCTTCCGTGGCGAGAATCTTTATTGTAGGCTTGGCGATTCTTTACTCGATGGCATATTACTCCACAACCGTTGGACAGACTTTCATTCTGTTTGCTGGGAGGCTGTTGGGCTCGACGCCAGCTTTCTAATGGTACAAGATATGTCTTTGTCGCATCAAGATCCAGGAATTCACTGTCTTCTGTGGAGAGAATCTTTATAGTACTAGTAGCCCTGGCTATCTTTTACTCGACGGCATATTGCTCCACAATGGCAGGACCGATCTTGATTCCGTTTGTGGCAGGTTGTTTGGCTCGATGTCAGCTCCCTAACGGTATAAGGTACTTCTCTGTTGCATCAAGGCTCATGAATCCGCCAACCCTTCTGAAACTGGTCTTTGTAAAGGTCGATGAACTCGATGGGAGATTCCACCACAACTGCTTAACCAATTCTGGATCTGATTGCGGGTAGTTGTTGGGGTTGACGCCAGCTACGGGTTGGTATATGGTACATCTCGGTCGCATCAACACCCATGGATCTGCCTGCCATTCTGTGATTGGTCTTTGGACTAAACTAATAGAAAGCCCGTTAGCAGATAGCTCCACAACCGCCTCACCGATTCTGGACCTGATTGCGGGAGCATGTTGGCCTCGACGCCAGCATTACAATGGTATAAGATCCTACTCCTAGCGACCTTTATTCACAAAGCTACAGGGTCCCGAGTAGGGGTTTAGTGCTGTGGAAAGGTCGAGTTCCTGGTAGATGAGTGGTTGCTTATGAGTATCATGATCAGTCCTGTATATTAGAACAATAGAACACTAGTAGTCATAAATTGAATACACTTAGAGCATGAAATCTATTGTGACGCAGGTTAGGAACAAGTAAAGGGGGAACCCTTCAGTAATCACAGGAAGATCTGGTATGTCGTGAGATGGCGTCCTGAGTATTAGGTGCTGTGTCCGGTGCGTTCTCAGTTTTAGGTACTGTGTCCGGTTGCGTCAGCCCGTTCTGTGGTAGGGTGGTTGTATCCTGATTCGTGATTGGCGTTCCAGAGTCAGGTGAGTCAGACGTACAGAATGCACAGAATGCAGGGCAATATCTTTGCTGATGCCCCCTTGTTGATCTAAGCAAAGGGAATAATATTTGCTGACTCAATTGGTAAGCCATCCCACCCCTTACGTCCGTTAATTATCCTCTCAGAATCCTCATCATCATTGCAGCTCTCAATACATCATCAAATAAGAATAAGGACTTGAGCTGTGCAATAGGGCATTCCAATTGATATTGGTAATACCAAGCCCATTAGAGATTAGAGAACAAGCTAGTGCTGAGGCCTATATTGACAATCTCATATTACCCATCAGAAAAGTTATTCATGGCCTCTGATTAAATATTCCTCTCACAATATTATATTACTATTTCATTTCCCAAATCCTAAATATAAACTTTCGGTAACTCAAACTCAAAATTATATAAATAACTATATTATCATACACTCTGTACACCTTAGCACTAATAGTGGAGTCAAAACATAACCAAATAAATCACATATAATTTTCAAGTACCATTCAAAAATCTGCCATATTGCTCTTTTGTTTTTTATTACTAAAATATGTCAATAAATTTCATTATCACAGTATCGAATTATGAATATCGGATATATATTTCAAAAGAGGCTGTATAGGAAAATAGAAAATTCCTCTTGCATGTAACCTAAAAGAAAGAGATCTCTGGACTAATAAAATAGGTTGGGTCTTTAATAATAGTTGAAGTCCAGTCTGGTATATCAGACCAAGAATCTTCTTCAACAGGATGAAATGAGTGATCATTGACAGCTGTAGAGGTTGTCTCTGCCATAGTACAGGAATATCGCACTTGAAGGATATAAGCAGAGTTTACTTGAATAATCAGAGAAGAAAAGACTGAATCTTTAATAATATCAGAAGAAAGATTTTTGATATTATCAGAAATGGGGTTATAATTGACAACAGGATTAAGACTTTGAAAAAAATCACAGGGAAAGTTGTTTGCAATTAGAGAAACAGGACCTTTAACAATATGAGAAGAGATATCTTGAATTGGAACAAAAGTGGGATCCTCAAAGAGATAAGAGGATGATGCATCATTTGTATTTTGAAAAAGACTGGTAGGATCTTTAATAATAAAAGAAGAACAATCCTCAACCTTATTCAATAAGGTTTTATCCCTTGGATCAGAAGTCAAATCTTCACTGATGGAAGTGGATAGTGTAGTTGTATTATTCTGACAATGAGTCATCTTTTGGTTGTTGTCAATATTTGGTGTAAGATAAGTATATCCACTGCCAGTAAGACAGAGATAACAGAATATAAGATCTTGTTGTGGTTGAGTACAAGATCTAATAGCTTCTGAGTGCTCCGTTGTAAATTCAAGGTAAGGTAAATGGGTGAGGTGAATAGCAAAATCTCGAAATGAGATCAACTTTGCTATCAACTGGGGTTGGGTTAAAAGATGCAAATCATTGTCATTTTGAAAGGCTATATCGAGTAATTTTTGGAGATCTTCATTTGACAGTTTAACATACTGCGATATGGTATGCCTATTTCAAATATATGCTTTTTAGTAATAATCTCAAGTTGTATAAACATAGCTCAAACAGGATGTGGTACCTGGAAACCTTCGTGATATAACACTAGAGTTATCTGAACTTTAGTCAATAGAGATTTTAAAATTGGAAAGTAAAATCATACCACTTGTAAAGGAGGTTAATTTTTCACTATTAGGCAATTGCCAAATCCAAAACAATTTTCCTTTATCCTTTTGTAAAGTCAAACCCCAGGATTTGACCTATGAGTTTCAGGTCAAACAACTAGTTTGACTTTTGTTATAATATGATAATATTATAAGTGAAATTTTAAATTTCACCTTTATCTTATGCAAAAGTCAAAACTTGGTTTTGCCTTTTTGTCTTCGTGTTAGGGCTAGGGTTGTAGATTTAAGATATTATAAAAAGAAAAGTGGAATAATATCTGTGCTTCCAAGCGGGAATTTTGAGGAAAATTGGAGGATAGAAGTAGCGGGAAGAAAACTGGGGTATGCCCCCCTTATATACTCCAGTACTCCCACAAGATTCATTATGGCTAATTTAGTGGCAGGGCTCACTTCATCTATGATATGAGTCATAGGCTTGTAAAGTGATATCGTATTGTGCATGGGCGAAATTAACCGATCACGCGGAAGCGACTGGTGGCAACCCATTATTTCCTGGCCTCCATAAAAATCATTACCACTCAAGAGGCACCCCATACTCGTGTAATATAATACCTGCTCCTTTTTATTAAGGCTGATGGTATACTAAGTACTGATTACTCCCATGTGTTTAAAATATTTTTGCTTACTTTTCGTGGTTGCATTGAGGTGGTGTATCGAGGAGGTTGACAGCATCACCGACAAAATTATGAGCGTCCGTCGATCGGTTAACTTTGTTCACGTGCGATATATTATGTATGATATTTAGAGTGGGCTTTCTAATCCTCAACCCTCAACCATGAAAAGCCAGCCAAGACCCACTATTGCTTCGTTGGGTGATGTCATACTATTATGGTCCTAATACCTATACTCTGGCCAGTGCCCTAAAAGGCATCCTATGTTCAGAAGTTGCCCTCATGTTGGAAATTTCTATTCAAAGGAGTACTGCTTTCCTATAAAACTTGGGCCAAAAATCACAACCTTTATCACTACCAACCAGCTTATCATAACCTAAAGCAGTCTTGGCCAATACAACAATACAGCAATAAGGACTCAGCACTCAATGGCTACACGAAGGACGACCCGGAGTATGTCTCGCAAGCAATCCACCGCGGGCGGTAGCCTTTCACCCCCAGGTTCTTCTGCCCCGGAGACCATTACCAGCGTATCCTCCGCAGAGCCCCCAGAGATTTCTGGTCAGAGGATTCCGTGGGACGAACCTTTGGATACTACTAGATCGGAAATTCCATTGGGCGGGATCTCTCAAGCGATAGAGGAAATGAATATTTCCGGGGAAGGAGTGGACCCTTGCGCCCACGATCCAATGGAATCCGATCCAAATGATTTAGCCAGAGCGGACTCTGAAACAGGTATCGTTTCCACACCGGATGTTTCCACTTTTGACATGGACTTGGGAGGATTCTTGATGGATCGCCTTGACGGACATGTGATGAGTAAGTTCCACAGAGCGATGCCTTCTCTGATCGTGAGCCCTTCAATAAATAAATAGATTAACCCTTGCGCAGGCTACCCCCGCCGGACCGGAAGTCCTTGGCCTACAGGGCTATATCCGGCCGTCCCAAGCACTTACACCGATAACCTTAATGGTCACGAGTTCATCTGGGCAGGAGCTGCGGTTATTGAAAGAAAGAGGCGTAAGACTAAACCTCAGTCGCTTAAAAAATTGGAGGGAATTCTCACCTTGTTGCGCTCCAAACCCCACAAAAAGAACCGGGAGCGGAAGGAGCAGCAGGGGCAGAGCCGCGCATTCAAACGCAGCCTGCGCGCCCATAGACACCGCCTACAAAAAATGGTCCTTGGTGCGAGGAGAATTGCGGACACCGTCACTGAGATCTATGAGAAGCGGGAGACAGAGTTTTTCATGAACGAAGATGAGCGGAAGAAGGCGGTGGATGTAGAACAGAGAGTCTGGAGGATTAGGGTCGCAGCGAGAGGGGTCAGGTGGTTCAAGAACAGGGCTCCGGAGTACCAAGCGTTGGCCCAAAATTTGAAGGAAATTATACTTCTAGAGATTGCCAAGAACAAATCGATTTGCAAGCAGTTGAGGGAGAGGTATCGAAGTGTCGTCTGGGGCGAGAAGGGGTGGAAGGCTGATATGGGTTTGGTGGAAAGTGACAAGGAAAGGGAGGAATGGGATAGCGAGAGGAGTGAGGAAAGTGATGAATCAGAGGAGGGCGACGAAAGCGAGGATACCGAAGATGAGAGCGAAGAAGACTACGGTGGTGGCGAGAATCAGTACCACCCTAACTCTCGTTGCTCTAGGAAGAGCGGAGCCTCGATAAAGAGAGGGTTTCCATTGGTAAGGCTGGTGGTGAAGCCAGGGCGGGAGGAGTAGCCAAAGCTTTGAATTTTATTTGCCTTTTTTCTCTCCATGTCCCAGGGTCCAGGGCGTTGTATGGGTTCAATCATGCTGTAATCCCCAATCCTTTGTCTTTCCAGAGTTTGTAGTGCCTACTCGGTACCATGCCCCCGTTGGAATAGAGCCTTTTGTGGTTATTTGTTGTCAATGTCAGCGTAGTGACAGCTAAATGTATAGCTATAGGTGTATTGGAGAGACTCAACAAGAAGCATGTCAAATTTCTTAGTGCCATGAGATAGAACTAGGGTGTTGATAGCCTGTGATTGGAGGGGTTTTCCCAAACTCGGCTTGCCCTTGCATTCTTGTGGGGTGGGAAACACTGCGACAAGAGCAAATGGGTAACTTGCTTTGAGAATATTCTGGGAGGGTGATTTTAACATGCCGACACCGACTCCGAATGAGAGTCGATATTGCCCGGCTCAACGCCCCCGTAGTTCCACCCTCCTTAGAGGCGGATTTGGATGGACTGTAGATCGAAGCACGGTAGACCCCACTCATCGGCTATAGTCCCCAGCATTGTTTCTATTTGGCAGCTAAATCATTCCTCTACCCATCATTTAGACCATGCGGCCAGGCCATAAACCCGCTTAATTCGGCCTTCCTCAATAGTCGCTCTTTCTATCCTATCGGGTTCTCGGGTATGATGAGTGATCCAATTCCCGGTAGTGCTTAGCGAGCTGAATTCTGCGCAGAGCTGTCATTACTGTTTTTGAGCGAGCCGATAATATTCGAGAGCTCGGCCGGCAGCGGGAAGCGTTTTTGCACTCTTGATTTCATTCACTCCACTTGTTGGTTCGGTTTTCGTAGTGTTGGTAGAGAGAGATAGGGCTAAGTTCATGAGACATCACTCAAGCAGTTCCCGCCGTCCCCCATTTTGCCTCTTCTTCCCAGGCTACCGCTTGCCATAGCCGATGAACCTGCCCCTAATCCTGAACATTCATTGTTCCCGCGCAGGCACCGCCAACAGCGGTGCCTTCATTCTATAACCCAGTAACAAGCAGCATGTTAAATTCCCATGCGAGGCCTAGTCGCTGGCTAAGCCTTTGCTAGGTATTTCGTACATGCTGTTCCTATGGATATCAAAGGTTGCTAGTATGTCCCAGATGTTCAGCTGCTCCTGCTGGGAGTTTGCTCGACTTCTAAACCCGGATATCTCGATGTAAACTCTTGAATGCTGTGACTTTCTCTCTACTGGTATGCGGCAGGCGCGTCCTCCGTCGTCTGATAGAGCAGTCATTCTCGTCAATGCTGTGACTCAGGATCATTCTGAGATTGAAGCTGAACAGTTTTTCCTTAGTAAAGTACCCCCGCTGCATGCTTCCCTCACTGCATCTCAGGCAAGGCGAAAACCCCCTGCTCATCAATGTGTGTGTGAAATGTCTTCAGAAAAGGAGAAGCGACGACCGTGGCAAGGCCCCAACTATGGCCGGAGAAGACGATGCAATACGAGAGGAACAACGCCCCGAACTGCCATTAATACCCCGCCAGATCGATGGCGGAATAGGATCGATGGCACAATAGGGATGCTGGAGAAATTGAAGGACTCTAAGAAATAAGAAAATGTGGAGCGTTTTTTTAAAATCTGCCTCCTTTCAGCTTAGCAATACATCGTCAGACTGTGGGTCAGAGAGGAGCCCATGGAATTGACAATTTGAGAGGGAGATTATATGAAAAGTTAGGAGAAAGAAACTGATACGGGTGCGATTGAGGGTTCGGTAGTGTGTGACGTGGTAGCCCATAGTATGCCTTAGATAGGTAGAGCGTTGTGCACTACACAAAGTGGAGTGGCGGAAGCAATTGTTTCCTATATGGGGTAGGAAATATGTTGGCGGTCTGGGGTGTCTGACAATAAGAGTTCTATCCCAGTTGCAAAGCGCAACAAGACCTCAAATAATTGCCCGGTCAGAGTTGCTTCTCCTAGGAAGGTCTGTTTTTTCTCCCTTCATATTTGTTCCCGGGGGACAGGTTTTTTGGTGAATTTCTGTTCCCTTTTCCCAAGAAGGAAATTTGTACTATGATATCATACCTGGTATGATACTATACTTGTCTAACAATTCCTAGTGGGAGAGGAATATCTAAGGCTTCTACCCTACAAAAAACTTTGTGACTATTCTTTTCTCCCGTTTTTTTTCCCACAAGTGCGGAACATTTGTCAAATACATATAAATAGGCGGGCCACAGAGAAGTGCCTTGCTAAATTCATGAGAACGGACTCCCACAAGGATACAACAAGACAGCCAACAACAATCCATCCACCATGTTCAGAATCATGTTTGCTCGTCATTTCATGCGCGCCATCCCTAGGACTCAACGCCGTTATCTTACCTCCGGAGAGAACTTGACCAATGGAGGTAATTCCAGTGGTGGAAAGGACTTTTCCAAAAGCGACATCGGTGGAAAGGACTCTGCCAAAAGCAACATTGACGGAAAGGACTTTGCCAAAAGCAACATGGATGGAAAGGACCATGTGGGAAAGGAGGATCTCACCATTCTCCAGAGAGTGAGTCTGCTAGGGAAGGTAAGATACAAGTCAACCGATCTACATGGCTATCAGTCTGACTGGTTGTGAGAAAATGGAATCGGCTTTGGGTGATGTGCCTGAGGTTCCCAAGTGGATTGCCGGTCTGCTGATCATCCTATTCGTAAGAAATAAGTGCTTCTCTTCTCCGGGCCTGATATTGACGAAATGCACTAGGCCATCGAAGAATTCCGTTTTCGTGCAAGGGAGGGTCAATTTCGCAAGCTCATCGGTGATCAAAAAGTTGAATTGGAAAATAAGATAGACGGTCAAAAGTACTCTGCACTTGCAGACCGCCTACTTCGACTTGAAATCCGCGATGATTATTTGAGAGATCACCTGGCTGTCAACGGAGCAAAGGCTGGGGCTAAGGTTTAGACATTGCTTGAGTCAATTCTTTTGGTTTTTTTTTCAACTTTGTTGGCGAGGTGGGTAGTTTCGGCTCCTCTCTTGAGAAAGAGGTATCCATAGTTGGCTATGACTACCAACTCATGCGGTTGCCACTAGAGGTACTATGGCTAGTCAATCCTACGCCCTTGGGCATACATTACCATTAGAAACAAAGTTCATGTTTCTACTCAAGAACAAGTAATTTTATCAGGTGAAGGGTTCTTACGTGAGAGGGTGAATGACATGACAAGTGCGCTCCTTAATCAAAGGCCATTCCGAATGCAGTGATAGGATTCTGTGTTTAGTTGTGAGGATGTGAAGCACAAGAAGTAAATTCAAAAAGATAGATGACAGGGGCTTTCCCCTTTCACATATATAGCTAAATCCTAGCAATATAGCAGGCCCTAAGCCGCATTTGGCCCACATGTGGAGTCTTTTGGCAGAGTGTCGGCGAGTAGTGTAGAGAAAAATAGCAGTATTTTTGTCGATTCCGAGTGCCGGTGGAGGGTAAAGTCGGTAAGGGAGAGGTCAACGGATATCTTTAGGCCATGTTCCGTAAGTTTACACTGGTGTATTTGTGAGCGGTACCGAGAAGTACCATTTCCGTAATACCTCTCGGAGATATTAGACCCCATTTACGGGAGCTGATTTTGCATAAAGGGGCGCTGGTGGTATTTCGGCGGCTTCCCCCGCCGTTGGCCGCTTTTGAGCTGGCCAACCAATCTCAATGGGCCAAGTGGTTTCGCCTCGGTTGGACCGGAAAGGGAGAAAGAGAAAAATGGCATTGCCTATTTGCTCAGGAGGGCAGCCGGACATCCTTTCAGGCAAGGGTTGAAAGCTCCCAGCTTCAGGATTCCTAAAGAGTTATAGTTCTTGGACAAAACTCATCTTTGGTAAGCCCAAGTACCCCCTAAAACACGCCAAAATCACCCAATTTCGGGGTCTTGTAAATCGCTATTACCACCACCACCTCTCAATTAATTAAGATAAAGAATATATCAATATTCAGCCTGGAGCTCCACAATACTGGAATTGTTATTTTTATAATGAATTCTATAGTTTTGTGTCCTGTGTAGGTCAATGGAGGCAACACATGGAGATCTAGACACCAAGCCAGGAGAATTAGTTTGGTGACCCATAGAAAAAGCTACTTGATTTCAAAATCGCCAGTTTTGCATTGTAGCAGTTCACCCAATAATACCCTATTTTCTTCAATATTTAAACTGGCAGCTTGAAATCGACAGAATGACCATTCCACTATGAATTGATAAATTTCCCCAACAGATGGTGGAGTTATCATGTTCTAAAAAACGGCATTTTTGGTGTAACAAGGGCCACCAACGATGAGTTTTGTCAGGGTGCTGTACATGTGTGATGTTCCTGAAAGGTGTTCCGCGTTAACCCTCAGGAAGTGTGCAAACCAAGGAACGGCGACAAATATTGCTACCATCTAGGCGAAAATTGGGTTTCCTGGGACAAAGTTTAGCCGTGGCAAACCCAATTGATATTGCTATCTAATCGAGATGGTTCAATGGGAGGTGGGATGGTAAGCAACCTCAAAATGTGTTGTAAATAGCGCAATAGTCAAGCTCTATTCCGAAGGCTTAGGAAGACGAGAAAAACCATAGAGAGTTACATTCTATCTAAGGGACCGGAGTACCGGCTATTTATGCTTCGCAACAGGAATACTTGTCCCCAGATAAAAGGAATGTAATGCGCATAGAATTACATCAATGATTAACTGATTGAGTAGTGAGTGGGATGAAGGATCTGAAGCGAATGAGTTGAGCTTATGCTCTGACGGCATTGAAGTGAAACTAGTATGAAGTAGGAAGTGTTGTCGTACTCAAGAACGTAGAAAGAGCATATCCGAAAGTATAATTTCAACAAAATGGCAGATGGCAAGATTGAGTGACCAATCATGATGGCTCGAGCTCACGTTGGGCGGAGAGAGCTGCTATTTCCAGGGCTGATTAACCTTTGTAATGTGCTGTGGTTTGTGTGACTTGCCTTGTGTGACTGTTTTCTCAGAGCAAAGTATAAACAACACATTGCACCCCTTTCCTCCCTTCCTCACATAACTACTTCTCGGCCTTCTAATAATCAACATTACCGTGCGACATTTGCCCAAACACATCTATTTCAACCTTGGGCTTTTGTCTCTGCAGAAACTCTGTGCAGACTGTTGAGACGCCATCACTGGCTGAAGATACCCTACCATCCGATTTGCGTTAGACCGCGGTATAGACAGACCACTATGGACTCCGCTCTCAGTCCATATTTGGGTAACGCGCCTACTGTCAACTATGGAGATGTTGTGAATACACCGCTATTGTGGGGTGAGGTGAGGGCCGACACCCCAGATATGGAAGATGTCAGAATGCAACTCTGGTTGGCTGCGAAGAGTGGATATGAGGGAGTTGCAAAGTTGCTATTGGATCGAGAGGATATCAATCCCAACGAAGTAGACACAAAATATGGCCGGACACCGCTCTCATGGGCTGCTCAGGGTGGCCACGAGAGTGTAGTGATCTTACTCTTAGGACGGAAGGATATAAATCCCAACACTAGCGATTCACGATCAGGCCTAACACCACTGGTATGGGCTGCGAAGAGAGGGCACAAACGTGTAGTGAGGGCTCTATTGCAGCGGGTAAATATTGATCCCAACAAGGCCGAGACCAGGAATGGCCGAACGCCACTGGCATGGGCTGCGAAGAGAGGGCATAAAGGTGTGGTAAAGGCTCTATTGCAGCGGGTAAATATTGATCCCAACAAGGCCGACCAAAAATGGCCGAACGCCACTCGCATGGGCTGCGAAGAGAGGGTATAACTTAAAGGTGTAGTAAAGGCTCTATTGCAGCGGGTAAATATCAATCTCAACTCGGCCGAGACGAAAACCGGCAGAACGCCACTTTCATGGGCTGTGGAGAATGGGCATGAGGCAGTAGTAAGGTTGCTTTTAGGACGGGAGGATGTGAACCCCAACATCGCAGACACCGATTTTGGCGAATCACCACTTTTGTGGGCAGCGAGGGAGGGACATGAGGAGGTAGTAAAGTTGCTTTTAGAACGAGAGGATGCCGATCCTAACATTGCAGACACCGATTTTGGCGAAACACCGCTCTCGTGGGCTGTGAGAAGGCGCCATAAGGGAGTAGTAAAGTTGCTTTTGGGACGAGAGAATGTCAATCCCAACATTGCTGGCACCAAATACGGCAAGACACCACTCTTGTTGGCTGTGAGGGGGGGACATGAGGGAGTAGTAAAGTTGCTTTTAGGACGAGAGGATGCCGATCCTAACATTGCAGACACCGATTTTGGCGAAACACCAGTCGGGTGGGCTATGAGGGAGGGACATGAGGGAGTAGTAAAGCTGCTCCTGGGACGAGAGGATGTCAATCCCAACATTGCTGGCACCAAATATGGCAAACCACCGCTCTTGTGGGCCGCGAGAGAGGGGCACGAGGGAATGGTAAAGCTGCTTTTAGGACGGGAGGATGTGAATCCCAACATTGCAGACACCGATTTTGGCAAAACACCACTCGTGTGGGCTGTGAGGGAGGGGCATGAGGGAGTAGTAAAGCTGCTCTTGGAACGAGAGGATGTGGATCCCAACCTTGCAGACACCGATTCTGGCGAAACACCACTCTTGTGGGCTGTGAGGGGGGGGCATGAGCGAGTATTAAAGCTGCTCTTGGGACGAGAGGATGTCAATCCCAACATTGCTGATACCAGATATGGCGAAACACCACTCACACGGGCTGCTGTGTATGGTAATGAAGGAGTCGTAAAGTTGCTATTAGAGAAGGCGGATATACTTGGCACCACTATAGGGAGGGGTGTCTACAGAACGGCACTCAACCGGGCTGCACAAGGTGGACACTACGCGGTGGTGGAACTACTATTAGAGCGACATCACGACAGCCACAACACCCCCGATCTCGGATATGCTAAAACCCCACTCTCATGGGCAGCGGAAAACGGGCATAAGGCAGTAGTCCAAGCGCTATTGGAGAAACAGGATATTAATCCCAACACCGGAGACTCAATATTTGGCCGAACACCACTCTGGCGAGCTGCAAAGAATGGGCATGAAGAAGTTGTAAAGATACTCTTGGAACAAGACCATATCAACCCCAATGCCGCAGACACTCTATTGGGTCTAACACCACTTTTGTTGGCCGCTAGCAACGGGGATAATAGAGTAGTAAATTTGCTTTTGGGACACGAGGATATCAATCCTAACATTGCTGACAGGAGGTTTGGCCGAACACCCCTCTTGCTGGCTGCGAATAGAGGCCATAAAGGAGTAGTAAAGCTGCTTTTAGGACGGGAGGACGTTAATCCCAACACTGCAGACACCATGTTCAGTCGAACACCACTCATGTGGGCTATAAAGCGGAAGCATAAGGAGATAGTAAATTTGCTATCGAGACGTCAGGCCCGGAATCCATGATCTCAGTAGTGTAACAGCACTCGAATTACCGATGGTGTGTGGATGTTAAACAATTAAGTCTTACCGCATGCACTTAATCTTTCCTATCTGTCATAATAGATATCAATGCAATCTCAGATGCACTGCTTTTCTAATCCATCTCACTGACTTCCAAAAATTGTGAGTCTATCGCATTGAGGCTTTCAGAGCCAAAGCCCTGTTTCTCGATATGCTGACCCCATCGGAACTGCTATTGGCGGCTTCAACGATATATTTTTGTGGGGGATCAATGGTAATCGCTCAGTAGTGGAGTATATTTCCTTTATAACTTTCATATTTTGTCACTCTGTTTTAGTTGTTTTCTTTGTCGCTTATTACGAACCCAAAAGGGGCTGTAGGTGTACCTACTATACAAATGCAAGTACCTTTGATCAGAACTCAAGTCCTCAGTTGCATGCAACATATCAGGCTTTAAGCCTACTCTTAGCATAATTTCCACCAATAATAATTTTTTAATTGGCTGCTAGCAAAATAAAATCATTGAATTTTGCTACTTCATTTTCTACCTAGTGCCATAAAGTTGATAGAAAGGGTCCGTGAGACTAGGTCGCTGACATGTTTGAATGTTGGTTGCATACTTGTTTGAATGTTGGTTGCGTACTTTGCCCGAAATTGTCGGGTGCGCCTTCGTAGCTTTAAAACACGAAAGCAAAGACTATGTTCGCTTCGGGAGGTATGGTTGAAAGTTTTTCTCTTATAAAGTTTCCTCCCTCGTGTGTCCTTTACTTTGCTTTCCTTTATTTTCTCGAGCTACCTGACGACTCCTTAATGGCCCCAACACAAATTACTCTCACTCACTTGAGCCACTCCGCTTCACTCCCAAAACCCGTCAGCCCCGTCATTACCTCCATTGCAACAACACCTCTATTCCTAACGGTCCCCCACTGCCCCACTTCTCCCCCCCCTTGAATAGTCGAACCTCTTCCCCCAACTGCGCTCCAATCTATTTCCTTATAGCTGCTGTACTGGATTCTCCTCCAGATCAACCCTCGACCGATATGGCTGGAGCTCCAAGCCCGCGAAGCTCAACTGGGCATCATGTTTGGTCCAGCTCTTATTGCACACCTAATCGCAATTCCATGTCATTCTTGCATAGCGCTCCAAAATTGCTATGGGATGGTGATAAGCCTGGAAACCTTACCAATGATGCCTACAATTTTGCAATCATCCCTTCGGTTCCCCTGCCCGCCCTGAAGCGAGCAAGCCACTCAAGCTTCTTGGAATGACCCTGATAAGCACTCTTGGCATCATGGCAGCCTCGGGCCTCTGGGGAGGCGGTCACTTTCACCAATTTCAAACACCGCATCACATCACATGCCGAGATCTGCATCCCCGCGATCCTCTTCTGGGTGGCTGGCCTCTTCTCCCCCGGTTGCTCTCAACCAGATCTCCAACCAAATAACCAACGATACCGGTGCCCCGCTTGGTTTGGAACATGCCAATACCAGGCTCTCAGATGATGCACTTTCGATATTAGGGAGAGTTTTGCGAATGTTGCCCGAGCGCAGGCCGGTTACCACTTTTGAGGGGGAGTATATCCACGCTGGCACCGGGGAGTCATTGACGAGCAGAGCGTGTATGAGATTGTTGAAGGACTGGGGTAATGTCGATAAACGTGCAGTGATTGATTCTTCAGATGAAGCCGAGCAGAGGAAAGGGAAAGCCACTGGCCTCAGAAATGGTTCCGGCCCTAGTAGTAAAAGTGGCACCGAGAAAACGGAGGAGATAGTAGTGAAAGGTCCAGTTATGATCAAATTATGATCAGGATTGTGGGCGATTCTGATGGGGGTGGAAGCAAGAGAAAAAAGAAAGGATGTGGAATAGACACCAGGAAAGGAGCTATTAGTATGCGGGGGACAAGCATGAGTTTACTAGCTGCTATGGAGGAAGAACGTATGTACTCCTGCCTACTTTCTAGGGGTGGTTCTGACTTTTCCGATAGGGAAGGGTGTAAGTCCTAGGTATTGTGTTCGCTCCCCCCTGCTCTCGATATCGATTACCCCATCGGGTAGCGTCCCTGGAGCATCTACTACGAAAAATAGACGATCATGTGTGCATCCTTCTACAAATTTCAACCTAGTGTCACATAACTCTACGCCAATGCCCTCAGACACAGAAGTGGACGCCCGCGCTCTGCATCGTGCTCAACCAAGGGAGATGATCTCTCCTATCACTTCTACACTGTAGGTTCAATGTGTCATTAGGACAATTCTGCGTCGGAAATATGAGTCGATAGTCAAGGAGGCAGAGGAAGGCGAATAGATCGCATTGTGAATAAAGAAGAGAGAAAGGGGTTTTCTAAGAAGTGAGAAAGAAATTGAGTTTAACAGGGTTCGAACCCCGGACTTCTAGTATGTTAAATTAGTGCAAACCAACTACACCACAAAACCTTACAAATCTTATGCACGGGACAATACAAGGTGTCATCAAAGAACAATTGGAAGCAGCTGCTTAGAAGCGGAGAAAATTTGATATCAACAAAGGTCTCTTGTTGCTTTGTTCAAGTTCTATTATTTATGAAAGCATTATGAGACTATAACTCCTGGCTTATGATATTCATAAAAGATAACCCCTTGAAAGACCAAGGCAGAATCATGAAGTATCACTCATCTAGTCCCCACTGTCCAGTGTTGTAAGTAGCGGTGGTTGTCAGGGGCTTCCTGATAACCTCAAACATGGAGAAGTCTAGACTCATGCGAGGAGACACGAGGGGTTGTTTGGGAGCTGTTTAGAATGGAGAGAGATGCGTTACG
>Ga0307509_10002294_pt1 | contig 31207 bp, 23 predicted proteins | sample 10_EM_MG_FD_202245 | JGI IMG/M metagenome (GOLD analysis project Ga0307509, IMG submission 202245) | Populus trichocarpa ectomycorrhiza microbial communities from riparian zone in the Pacific Northwest, United States - 10_EM | ecosystem: Host-associated > Plants > Roots > Unclassified | place...
TCCTCCTCCTGTCCGATCGCGACATTCCTACTTAGGAAATGCTTTCCCCGACCGTACAAACACACGCCCGAACCCGAAGCCTCCTCATGCTCGAGTCCGAAGCCTCCTCATGCCCGAAGGCAAAGCGCGTTCCCGGAAGCTATCTAAAGACAAAGGAAGTATCCTGAGAGTATGGCGAGCAGCATGGTTTCCAACAGAAACCGGTAGACAATACGTGATGTGTTGATGGAATCCGTGGGAGCGAAGAAAACCGGGGTCTCGGTGGAACCCTATGATACCTGTATAATACCTCGTGACTGCCCAACTGCCAATCAGCCTCCCCGGAAAATTTGTCAGCAACATCCGTTGTGTTTACCAGATCAGGAGCACGGGATTCGGGCAGTAAATGATAACTTACTCTATAGGAGGCACAAGTCCTCCGCTCAGACGAAAGAACATCCTAGAACGCCTATATTGGAACCATCTAGCTTAGTATTAATATACACAAGCACACAGGAAAGATCCTCTTCTTAGTGAAGATATTTGCCACCCCAGGGAATTTGCACCAAAAATGGCTAGTTTCGAACGTTTTTGCCTCATCCAAGAGCAATACAGAATTAATGAAATCAAGCTAACGTATTGGACCGGGAAGTGGATCAGACGGGGAAACGGATCAGTAAAAATGCACAAAAAATCGAAATATGGAAATTACAATTGACGTACAATCCTGAAAAGAAGAGATTCAGAAGGGTAGGTGATATCTCTGATAGTGCACTATTTTAGATTTGCTTATTATTGAGCTAAATTCGAAGGATTTATTTTTTCGAACTTCTCGCAGTGAGGATTTGTGCAAATTCACATACGAACAGATTCCCTTCTGCGCCTGATCCACTTCCCCCCTCCCAGTACGTTATAGTGCATTGTGTAGGAAGTATTCTAAAGATACTGGACAGAAATTGAGAATTTTCTCACTCCCCGTCGAGTCCCGGACGAGGGCCGAGAGCTTAAGGTCATGATTAGGCATCTATCGCAATGTATCTCCTAGAATCGCCAAGGGGTCAAGTCCTGTCAGAAAGGGCCCAGCAACTTAAATCGATGCCATAGTCAGAATGAAAAGTTCTATTAGTTGATCCAGTACACCTATGGGCAGGGAGGGGCACAGACATTCAGGTTTCAGTATTAATATTGATTACAGTGGTGGTTGCAAGTGGAATCATCATTGTGGTTATCACGATAGCTGCGTTTTACGGAGGATCGAGATCGAGCCCGTTGGCCCAGGACTTCACCTCTTTGCGAGTAGGGGAAATTCGTGTAAGATCAGAAGTACTGTGCACCTCGAAATCCCTCCCCCATCATCACGCCTGCACGATCGTGCTTCCTTCATCACACTACAAGTGTACCGGCTTCTAGATTCCTCGGGGTTCAATGTTGGAAGCTCACGAAGATTCCATATCTCAGGCATAGTTGAAACAAAGATGGTGCATGGCAGAGGAAATTTTGTTTAAAGTAGGCTTCAAGATTGAGTAGTATGGTATCAGAAGAATGATGGTATGTTTGGTTTTTTAACAACAAGATTCAAGCACAGCGGATTCAGAGTTCTGATGCGGAGGCAGTGGAGTCAATCGTATATAGAAGATATCAAAAGAACAATAAAGAGTGAAATGGTTGACAACAACGAAGACAGAGAATAAGGAAACGACGGATGGTAGGGACAAAGAGTGATAGTTAATAGAAAACAACAGCGGAGGATACTCCTCCTTTTATCTACAGAACTCTTTCCCAGTTCTCCCACTGATTTCTCGCCCACCTTCTCGCGTACAAATGAACAAGAACCTGCTTGCCTATTCTAATCGGTGTGGTGGTGTCCGGTGGTGTGACATGGAAGCTACTAGCTGTTTGGCATTCGGTGATGATGCGACATAGGAGTTCGTAGATGTGAGAGGACTAATTTGTAGCGCAGTGTGGAGTTTGCAGGTTGTGTCAAACTAGTTGTGGTGTGACGTTGCAGTTGATAGTTGTTTTGAGGTTGTTGATAGTGCGACAGAAGAGTCTCAACTCATGTAGGCTTCTCGGCCGAAATAGGTTGCTAATAGCTCATGGTGATTGATGTCAGTTTCCGATGATGGTGAGCAGCACAAGCAAGCAGATCTTCAACATGGTTCAGGAGTTAGACGAAGCAGGAATGTTTGAGATGTTTTAGGAATCAGCACTAAGATCACCAGAGGTTAGGAATTAAGGTTTGCTAGGGGTTGGGAGAGATCAGTATCGCACTAAGATGATTAGGAAACAGAAGACGGTAGCAGGACTGTAACGAATTGCAGATTATGAGGGGAAAAGTGTAAGTGTAGGAAGCCAGAAAAAGGGAATGAGGAAATAATGGTCTCGGGAAATTTCAAAGGAGCTGTCTTGAATGATGAGACGGTTGAGCTAAGACAGGAGAGGTTATGGGCCATGGTGCGGATGAAGAGTTTTTCTGTAAAGTCGAGTTCGTGTATATATAGGACACCTTAGTCGACATAGAAACAATCAAGCACTCCAAGATACTCTCTACCGAAAATAGCCAAATTTTATGATGTAAGACTCATTCCTTCACATTTCCGACTTGCCGGCCCCAAATATCCCGATGCCGTAACTTTGGATTCAGCGGGGATAGCCAAGCGAGGATATTAGATCGATCATCGGCGACCGTAGATTTATCGACAGCGGTGTTCGAAGAGTTGATATTATTGATGAATGATAGAGACATTTTTATGTTCTTTGTTGCCTTGAGGAAGGTGTATGATCGATGATAAAGGCAGTCGACTACCGGCCTTAGAATTCCTCGGGGCTGAAGAAAAAAAGCGGGGTGTTTGGTGGAACCTCATGGGTGTCTCAGAGCTGCCCAATCAATGTCGCCCAGGTTCTCAGAAACACCCTAGCTACTGTACAAGTACTAGGACAAAACCTTTCGTCCGATGCTCTTTTTACACTAAAAGTAGCTACTTTCACTATCCTCTCTCAGACGATAACACAATGCTTATGAGAATCTGTAAAAACTTGGTAGTGCATCAGCAAACTTCTATATAACACGAAGAATACGACAGAATTGAAATAAATTATAAAATACTGTATATCAATATTCAGCCTGGAGCTCAGAGATACTGTACTATAATTCTTATTTTTTTAATGAATTCCATCGTTTTGTTTCCGGTGCAGGTCTATGGAGGTAGCTCATGGAGAGGTAGATGCTAAGCCGGGAGAATTTGTGTGGTGACCGGTAGAAAATAGTATGATATCATACCTGATTTCAAAATCGCTAATTTGGCATCATCGCAGTTCGCACTATTTTCTTCGAAATTTAAACTGGTAGCTTGAAATCAACAGAATGACCATTCCATCATGAATTGATTCATTTTCACAAGCGATGGTGGAGTTCTCGTGCTCTAAAAAACGGCATCATTGGTGTAAAAAGGGCCACCAACGATGAGTTTTGTCCCGGTGCTGGTATGATACTATATTTCTTTATTGCACCGCACAACGGTTATTTAACGGAAGGTACATAGACTGTCCGGCACCCTAATCTACGGTACATTCAAAGACTACCCATCAACATTGTGGCGCTTTTCCTACTTGGCTACGGGGATTATAGGGGTTTGTGACTCCCGACCCGAGCATGATACCGAATACCCGGGGGAAAAAAACGTAAAAAACCCTTTCATGGTAGGGAAGAGGAGAGCTGAGGCAGGATGGAATAGCCTTCCCAGCCTTCTAGGCCGAAATTGCACAGCGCTGGGAGCCATTCAACCCCTACTAACAAGTTAGGGTAGGATAGGGGTGCTTATAAAGTGGGAGCTAATGAAGGAATCTTCTCTGTAAACTGCTAAGATGCTAGAACAATCCATTACACTCCCTGATGATCTGCAACACTTCCTAGAGTTCTCTGATCCTCCCGTAGCTTTGTAGTTAACCACATCCAACGCATAATGAAAACCAAGAACCCCCATGCACCAATAAACAGCTTAGCTTTCGGATCGCTTCTCATGGGTGCCAGAAACTACAGTACTTCCATTTATTTATATTTTTATCCAAACAACGTTCATGGTAATACCTCACAGGGGACAAAAAGGTATTAGGGGGAAAGGAAGTGAACGCAAAGCAGTAGAGTGTATCAAGAACCAAGAAACAAAAATGAACACCAAGATAAAGAAAACGCCAAACTACACCATTCTATCTCCATTGAAAAAATAAAAATAAATAGCCTACAATCATCCCAAAGTGCACATTACAAATAGAGGTTGGTAAATCCGGACCTGACTCCATAGAGGAACGCGGGTAGGGATTTGGCCAGGTATGTGGCTGATTTGTGGATCACAATGGCAAATTATTTCCTGCCACCCACGGAAGGAATTTAGGTAAAGTTTCTGTAGTAGGCTTAGTCTGGGCCGAAAGAAATACGGCGGTTACTAGAAAATGGCCCAGGAGGAGAAGGCAGGAAGTGATGAGAGTGGGAGGAGAGGCGGTATGGGAGGAAATGGCATAGAGATTATCCGGAGCCTAGGGAAATGGCACATCGGTTATCAGTGGGCGAAAGGGGACTGGAGCAATGGGGTCACGCCCTGGAGGCTGCAGTAGCGCTACCACTCCTGTGTGACCAGCTCTAGTAGCACAGAAGAGCGGCGTTTGGCCGTAGATGTTCTGTTTTCTGGGGTTGACATCTTCTCGGTCAAGTAGAATCTTCACTACTCCCTCATGCCCATATTCAGCGGCACCCCAGAGCGGCGTTTGGCCATAGATATCCGGTTCGTCGGGATTGACGTCCTCCCGTTCGAGCAGAATCCTTACCACTCTCTCATTCCCATTCTCAGCGGCACCCCAGAGCGGTGTTCGGCCGTTGATATCCGACTTGTCCGGGCTGACGTCGTCCCGTTTGAGTAGTATTTTCACCACTTCCTCGTGCCTATAATAAGCAGCACTCCATAGCGGTGTTCTACCGTAGACACTCTGTTTGTCGGGGTTGACGTCCTTCCGTCCGAGTAACAATTTCACCACTTCCCCGTGGCCATTCTCAGCAGCACATAGGAGCGGCGTTCGTTTGCTCCCATCAGGTGTGTCGGGGGTGACGTCATCACGCCCGAGTAGCATTTTCACCACTCCCTCGTGCCCATAAAAAGCAGCACACCAGAGCGGTGTCCTGCTGTACATACCGCGCTGGTCGGGGTTAATGTCATCCCGCCCGAGTAGTATTTCCACCACTCCTTCGTGTCCATTCAAAGCCGCCCACACGAGAGGTGCACTACCTGTGCAATCTGTTTGGTTGATGTCACACTCGCCCACCTCTACCAAGCCAGCTACCATACTAACAATCCCAAAGAACGACGCACAGTGTAGGCTACTGAACAGGGAGATAATACCGAAGTTAACATGGAAGGGGCGCTGTTTTACTGCATTCAAGAGGATTTTTGTGGATATGTGGCGGCCGTAGGGACCAAACAGCTTCAGCGCAAGCTTTTTCGCATAATCTGAAAGATCTCGTTTTGCGTGCCTTCCCCAATATAGAGACGAATATTCTAGAAAAGGTGTACCCTGGAAATCGGAAGGGGGACTGGCCGAAAGAGCCTGGACCTGATGAGAATTCAGATAGGTTAGGCAAGTTTCTGCCATTCCCGCGTGAGCTGTAGTAAGAAGCTCGGGGTGGGCACGGAGGTACTCCTGAAGACTAAAATGGATTAACCGGAGTGTTGAAGCCTCTTTGTCCACGGAAATAAGTCCTTGACAACAGTATAGCAAAGTTCCTATTGAAGGAACATTGCCGCCATCGAGGTCCGCCGATCCTATTTCGACTCCTAGAGCGTGGCATAGTTCGTTGGCTTTCAAGGGCCGCTCCGAGTGAGAGACCCACATCAGAGCGGCTATTCCGAGCTTAGATTTTGCCTCGCTTTGTCCTTTTATCCGACTCAACGTCTCACCGTAAACACTTCCCAACCCCAAGCCGTCTGCCATCGCCTCGAGTCTTTGTCGCCTACGACTGATTGTGGGCTCCTGCAAGATCGTTTCGATATTCAACGAGACTAGTAGGAATCTAAAAATGCACCGGTTAGCGGACCAATTGAGGTAGCTCGTCGGTTACTGTTCCATCTACCCACATTTCAGAAATATCTTCGGGAATTTTTCTCAGGATATCAGCCTTCAGATCAGTGTCCATCGCATCCGATGTTGTGTCTTCGTCTAGTCTAGTATGAAGATAGCGAATGATGTCATGTCTGTTGGTAGTGATGCACATTGTCATTACTCTTCTGGAAAGGCGCTTCCGGACCTCAGCTTGGATGTGTGGTCTTCCTGTCATGAAAATCCGAGTGCCTGGAGAGCTTTGTAGAATTTGGCTAAGCGAATCTAGAATCTTGACTTGATATCCCGAAACACACTCATCGAGAGCATCAATGCATATGAACGTAGGCTTTTCGGAAGCAGTATTCTGCAGCATCTTCACAATATCGGCAAGCTGCGGTCCCCGCCCGCCAATGGCATTTTTTTGGTCTTCGTATGCTAATGATATCTCCTTTGGGATAGCCTCTAGTCCGAAAACCAGCTGTTTCAGCAGGGCACCTAATATGCTCGTAGGGGACTGCTCCTTTCGGGCGGCGAAATCAAAATAAAAGCATGCGACCGTGGCATTTTGTCCTCTAGCCCGATCACACAACCTGTCTATCACCAAGGAACTAACATTATAGCTTGTTAACACCCGCCCTTCTGCCTTTATTCATAGAAGTTCGTCTCACCTAATAAAAGTCTTTCCAACCCCAGGATCCCCATAGCAAAACAAAACCCCGTTATCGGATTCACTCCTGCCACTACTAGCGTACCAGCTTTTAAATTCCTCGGTTTGCAACACCCATTCCCCTACATTTTCGACCCGGCTTTCTTGAATGTCCTTGTGTCGCAGCCTAGGCTCTATTGTGGATAACCAGGCCAAGATTTGGGATTGGTCATCGGTAATAGTACAACCGTTCCACACATTATTAAAGGAGCTGGTAATATTAAAGGAATCGGTATTGTTGTGAAAGTGGTGTAGAGACATCTTCGCTGTCCGGAAACTGGTAGGGAATGGTGATTGAACTGGCCGGTTGATGAAATGGCAGAGAGCAGAAGAAAGGTGGGGCATTTTGTAGAGCCTCATGGATACCTCAGGGCCATCCAATCAATCTCTCGCCCAAAGCCTCCTCAGCAGCGCGGCGGCTGTGTTTGCCGTATTAGCAGAATGCAGTGATAATGGTCACAAAAAACCGTTATCTCCGCAACCATTCGACGCGAGCATCTTGATCTCAATTAATTATCTACCACATCTCGCACTCAGAACCTGGCATGGATTTCACGATATCCAAATTCATGCTGGACTAGCCCTTTTCCGCGCTATTGGTGGGCTCGTGAAATCTCTAGGGAGGGGGGGGTCTGAGACTGTGTCCTACCTTTTGTTCTTGGACCATCGGGGTCACTAGGCTTGGAATAAGCTTTTCGGCGCCTTAGGCTTCACTTGCCGGAATAAGCGCCAGTCCGCTAACTTACTCAAGTACTAATCGCAGCGAGAGGGACACGTGCTAGATTCTCGAGTTCCTGACTGAGAGGTAAATTTTTGTAAAAATTGGCAATGAGGTTGCCCAAGTGCTAGCTTTATTTAGTTAAAATTGGGTTGGATCTAGTTTATCTCGGTGTGATTTGACCCAAACTTTATCTGGCCGGCTTTGACATATTGCCTGGAGAAATAGAGTGCTTCTGGGGTCCCGTTTGGGATGTTTAAAGGAAGATTTTAAGTTCAGCACGGTCCAGGGGCCATTCCACCCGAAGCGATATGTGGAAAAAATGGGTATGTGTTCTCAAGAATATCAGAAACTTTGGCCCCGAAGTCAGAAAAAATCGAAATCCAACCAGCCCAGCCCTCCAGGCTATACCCGTAAGGGAATAGTGTGTGTTACTGTCTTGGCCAACTTAAAAATTTCCTTTAAACAACCCAAAGGGGACACCGGAAGCACCTCTTTAAATTCTATCCTATGTCTCCGCATTGACCCTCCGCTGTGATGAGTGAACACACCAATTGCTATGCACCTAAACCTCTGAATCAAGCCCCAGGGAAGAAGCTGCGTTCGAGGTTTGTGATTGTGCCAACTACCGGTAGTGTAGAAGTGGCTCAAATCTTTCTATGGGGTTCCGTACAAAAAAAACAGTTACAATTGATACCATGAGCTCAACTGGCATTTTCTCCGCTCTTTTATACTGTCCGGGAGAACCCGAAACACCTCCCATGTTGCCTCCCGGCTTGCCGATGCACTGCCAAATTTTGGCCCTTATAGGAATTGTGATGTGAGAGAGGTGGTGAAAATAGATACACTTGGTGTAAAAAGGCCCTCGGGAAAAGAGTTCTGAGGGGTATCATACTTTAATATATCCCATCCTGCAATTGACCCATGCGTAAATTTTCCAAGATCAGATATCGTACCGTTTGATGGCTATGGATGGTGAATAGGTTCGTATTACGAACTAATCGAAAAAGCAGAATAAATATCCTGAGAACAGGCTCTGAAAGGAATTACCATATAGATGACACTCAAAATTTATAATCTCCGAGACTAAAGAAGCAATATAAGTAGTACAGTAAATGCGAAAGAGAAAAGAAATAGCTTAGCTCGGCTTGGGTCCTGAATATCGCTTTGAGGTTGATAACAATCATCAGCACTGTTCCCACAGACTCCGCTACCCATAGCAGTATTACCCTCAATGACTCGTATTTCCCAAGTCTATCGGCCTTGAGCCAGAGGCGTGATATTTCGGAAGTAAGGTACGTTGAATACAACCTCTGGTGCTTGGGGAGAGTTATTCCCCCGACATATACCAATTCTATCGTACAGACTAGGGCTGCACCTATACAGAAGCGGTGAGAAAACATCGAGCGAACGGTGGGGAATTGAATATGACAGAAATATTGAAAAGCATGAATGTTCCATTTCTTGGAGATAGTTGCATCACTGATGCCACGTGACTGAGAGGAATTCGGTTTGATAAAGGTTGCACGATTGAGTAGTATGGTATCAGAAGAGTGACGGTATGTTTGGCTAAGGAGTTAGACGAAGGAGGAATTTCTGGGATATTTGAGGAATTGGCACTAGGGACGACCGTAAGTTTGAGGTTAAAGCTTGCTAGGAGTTGAAACACAACCTTGCCGCACTATGATAGTTAGGAAACAGAAGACGGTGTCAGGAGAGTAACGGATCATGAATGATGAGGGAAACTGTGTAAGAGGACGAAACAAGGAAAGGGGGAATCAGGGAATATGAGTTTCGGGAATGTTCGATGGGGCTGTGAGGGTGGAAAGGAGGAACGAGAAGAGGAGAGACTAGAGGCGATATTCTAGACGAAGAGTTTTTCTATAAAGTCAGGCTTGTGTACTCGAGTATATATAGGACACCTCCGACGACATAGAAACAAAAGACCTCAATACACTCTCTACCGGCCATAGCCTAATTTTGTGAAGAAAAACATCATCGCTCGGCATCAGGCGTAATGGTTGATACGATGTTTTGGTATTGCATTCAGCTGCGATTTACTGCGCGGTATAGTACCAGATTGTATGGTAATGTACCGTATTGTTTAAACACTGGGGTCCTGGAGGGATGGGATAATAATCCTAGTAGCAGAGTGTTGTATTGGAAGTACCGAAGAGCGCAGGTAGCGGGAAGTGTCCATAATATGGAGGAGCATTGAAGTGCGGACGTGTGTAGGTAGACTAGGGTATGAACGGATGTATACTGTTATGCATGTAGAACTTTTCACTACTTAAGGATGTCAGAGTTAACGGGAGTAGATGGTTGTCAATGATCAAAACGGAAAGCGGCTAGAATTAATGAACCAGGGTAGAAAATACCTTTGGTGATTCCATTTATTCTAGCGAAAGACTAAAAGGGTGGCAGCTACACAGCCTGATCCTGTGTTAAAAGTCCTGAGACGCTGCTCGGCAGCTCTCGCGATTGTTGTTTCATCGTTCGCATGGTTTCTAGGGATGAGCCGAGGCTTCGGAGATGCGCTCGAGTTTTAGATCAATATATCCGCCGGAAGGAAAGTGTAAAAGACATAAGAGAGCTGAATGCCGCAGGTTATGAATAGAGGGAGCCTTTATCTTTCCTTTGCTGGCACGAGAGTGCAGAAAAGGGCAAGATAAGTATATAGTGAAGAGAATAGATAGGTGTGGTGACCCAGGAGGGATGGGAGGACTTCGCTGTGGTTTGTATATTCCTGTCTTTACCGTTAGTTAGTGAGAGAGTGAGCGATAGATAGAGGAAGAGAACCGAGAACGTCGCAATCCCGAGCTGACGATCGTGTTATGCTGTATGCACAATACTCTTGGCGTTTCGTTTGGTTGTCGTCGTGGATCGGTGAATCTGTTTAAAACCCACGAGCCCGAATCTTAGGAATGGAGGAAAGTAGGATGTAAGCATGATCACCATCGAATCATATCCATGAGTGAGAATAATTACCACCATACTTTGGCTAACAGGTTGCTCTCAGGCGGCTTTCCCTAGTGTCGAAAATTACTTGCACTTCATACATTATGTTCTCTATACTTGTATCCAAACAATCCTCTCGTCTACGCTTCAAAGAAGGCGAAAAAATAAATTAGTAGAATATGGGTGGACAATAAGTATGCTATTAAGTTAGGATCCAAAACTAGAGAAGAAGAATAAGATCGAACACCAGGGAAATTTCAACCAGAGCAGCCTATCTTGATACGATACAATAGGAATAACCCTTAATAAACGCTAAAGTATAGAATAAGCGAATCCTGGCTCAACGAAACAAAAAATGTGTGCAGAGGTTTAAACGAACTGAAATGGGAAATTGGCAATTCGTACACAAAAGCGGTAAGGGGATGAGGCTTCGACTCGGAGTGCCTTAGACCGCGCCGGGGGTGGCAGAAGTTGGACGCCGTACGAGGGCTCTCATTCGTGTTAAAGCACGTTTAGCAGCCCGCCGGAGCGGGTTTCGGCGGTCACTACGAAGTTTGCGGGGGCGGTCGGCATCCCGTCCCGGCTGTATTGTCGCAGTCCCCTCACCTCCATCACCATCAGCACGCGGGAGCAGTGTTTCGCCATTGTCATCCGGTTTATCAGGGCTGGCGTTGTTCCGTTCAAGTATTATTTCTACCACTCCCTCGTGCCCATTCTGGCTGGCACACATGAGCGGTGTCTTGCCACTGTAATCTGAGTTTTCGGAATTGACCCCGTCCCGTCCGAGTAGAATCCTCACAACTTCCTCGTGCCCACTTGAAGCAGCACACCAGATAGGTGTCGCACCGTACTTATCTGGCTTGTTGGGGTTGACGTCGTCTCGCCCGATTAGTATTTTCACTACTCCCGCTTGCCCAGTCTCAGCAGCACACCAGAGTGGTGTTCGCCGATCTTGATTTGGCTTGTCGGGGTTGATGTCGTTCCTTCCGAGCAGTATTTCCACCACTCCCTCGTATCCATTCTTAGCAGCCCACCAGAGTGGTGTTTCACCCGACCCATTTACTCTATTGGGGTTGATCTTGTCCTGTCCGAGTAGCATTTTCACCACCGCCTCGTGCCCATTCTTAGCAGCACACCAGAGCGGTGTTTCGCTGCACAGATTAGGTATGTCAGGGTCGAGGTCGCCTTGTCCGAGTAGTATTTTCACGACTCCTTCGTGCCCATTCAAAGTAGCCCACACGAGAGGTGTGCAACCTATACAGTCTCTTTGGTTGATATCGCAACCTCCCGTCTCTACCAACAAAGTCACAATCTCAACAATCCCGAAGAAGGATGCATAGTGTAAATGACTAAACAGGACAAGTTCATTGGTGAAAAGATCGAGGTGTTCCGGTTTCTCTTCCCGCAACAGGATTTCAGTGGAAATATGGTTGCTGTAGTCGTCAAATAACTTTAAAACAAGCCGTTTCGCACAATCGGAAAGATCCCTTTTTGCGTGCACCCCCCAATATAGCGAAGAATATTCTAGAAATGGTGTGCTACGGAAATCGCGGGAGGGACTGCCTGAAAGAGCCTTGACCTGATTATAATTCAAATAACTCAAGCAGGTCTCTGCCATGGTCGAGTGAGGTCTGTCAAAAAGCTGAGGATGAGCCCGGAGGTGCTCTCGAAGGGTAAAGTGAATTAATTGGACTGTGGAAGTCTCCTTGTCTACGGAAACAAATCCTTCACAACAGGCTAATAATGTCCCTATTGAAGGAACATTGTTGTCATCGAGATCTGGCGATCCAATTTGGACTCCCAGAGCGTGACACAGTTCGTCAACCTTCAAGGGCCGTTCAGAATGAGAGATCCACATCAAAGTGGCCATGCCGAGCCTCGGTTTATCCCCTTCCTGTCTCGTTATCCGACTTAACGCCTCGCTATAGACACCCTCCAGCCCCCAGCCTTCGGTCATCGCATTGAGCTTTTGCCGCCTGCGGTGGAGTGTTGTTTCCTGCAGGATCGCATCGACTTTCAACGAGACCAACAGGAATCTAGATATGTGTCTGTCAGCACACAACTTTCCGTGTTATTGCTTCAACCCACATTTTAGAAATCTCTTCTGGAATTTTCTTTAGGATATCTGCTGCTAGGTCGCTGTTCATCAATTCCAGGTCCGGGTCTCCATCTAGTCTGCGATGGAGATAACGGATGATATCAGGCCTCTGCGGAGTGATGCGGAGAGCCATTGCTGTTCCAGAGAGACACCTCTCGACCTCGGCTTGGATCTGCGGTCTTCCTGTCAAGAATATCCGAGTCTCTGGAGACTGTTGGAGGATCTGATTGAGAGAGTCAAGAAGCTGGATCCGGTATTCCGCCGCACATTCATCTAGACCGTCGATACATATGAATATGGGCCTCTTGGAAACGGCGGTCTGTAGCATCTTCAAAACATCGGCGAGCTGTAGTCCCCGTCTATCAATCATCCTTCTGTAGTCTCCATATGCTTGCACTATTTCCTCGGGTATCTCTTCACGCCCCCCCACAATCTGCTTGAGCACGGCACCCAGCATGTTCGTGGGTGACTGTTCCTTTCCGGCGGCGAAGTCACAATAGAGACCTGCGACGGTAGCAGTATGTTGCCACGCCTGATCATCCAACCTATCTATCACCAATGAGCTAGCATGGCAAGTTGTCAGTGCTTGACCTTCTGTTCATCTCGATTCGTCCTTCTTACCTAATGAAAGTTTTGTTAGAAATCTGTTAATCCTGTTCGTCATGCTTTTTAGTTTTTTTGTTATATGCAAGGCAGAAGCACGGGAAATATGTTTTTGTTGTTGGATGAGAAAGATCATACACGGTCAAAGAAAAAGCACGATGATGAAAGGAGATGAAGGAAGAACAAGAGCTAAGGTATTAGATCAAAGGCGGAGGAGAAAGGAAGTCTTTGAGATAGATTTCTTTTGTTCACAGATTACGCAGAATGTTTCTTTCTTTTGTCTTGGAGTATGGAGGAGAGAAAGTGGAGATATGTGGTGATCGATAGAAGGGTTAGACAAGGGTTTATGATTTTTTTTGATATATACTTCTGTCCTTACCACTAGTTTAGCAAGCGACGACGAGAAGACTTTTGTGCGCTATCTATTCCATCCTAGTGTTATTCGGTGACGTATATTTGACCCATTTCAATTAAGTTTTTCCAACCCCCGGATCTCCATAGCAAAACAAAACCCGGTTATCGGATTCACTTCCCCCACTACCGGCGTACCAGCTTTTAAATTCTTCGGTTTGCAACACCCATTCCCCTATATTCTCGACCCGTCTCTCCTGAATATCCCTGTGCCTTAGCTCAGGCTCCAGTGGCGATAACCAGGATAGGATATGAGATCGGTCATGGTCACTAGTACGAGTATGGCTCCACCCATCATTAAACCAGATGGTCCTGTTAGCACAGTTGGTGATATTGAAAGAGCTCATATTACCGGAGCAACTCATGTTCGGGCTGTCACGAGAGCGATTTTGAAACATCTTCGCTGTCCAGGAACCGGTAGACAATAGGTGATGGATAGATGGAATCCGTGGGAGCTGAAGAAAAGGGGGGTCTTGGCGGAACCCCATGATACCTGGTGACTACCCAATTAGTCTCCCCCGAAATTTCCTCTGCAATGCTGGTCGTGTTTACCGCATCAGGAGCCAGGAATCACACATCCATTTACAGTGAATGCTAACTTACTCTGCGGGCAGGCACAAGTCCTTTGCTGAGATGAAAGAACATCCTAGAGCGTCCAAGTTGGAATCGCTTAGCACAGTATTAATATATATACAAGCACATGAAGCCTCCTCTTAGTGACGGTATTTGTCGCTCCCGGCGAATTTCCATCGAGGATGACTAGTTTCGAACACTCCTAACTCATCTAAGAGCAATATAGAATTAACGAAACCACGCTATAGTGTAGGAAATTGTCTAAACTTTCTGGACAGAAATTATGAGAATTTCCTCACTCCCCTATGAGGGCCAAGAGCTGAAGGTCATGATTAGGTATTTATTGCGATGTATCTCCTAGAATCGCTACGAGATCAAGTCCTAAGACAAAGGGCCTAACAGCAACTGAAATTGATGCCACATTCAAAATGGCAAGCCCTATTACCAGGTAAGGAGTGACGCAAATATACAAGCTTTCGTATTAATAGCCATTCTATCAGAACCGTGGTTGCAGTTGTCACCGCCTCTGTCGTCTCATGATGGCCGCATTTCACCGGGGATCTAGGTTGAGCCCGTTGGCTCAAGACTTGACCTCTCTGCGAGTAAGGCAAATTTATGTAAGATTAGAAGTACTGTACTGTGCACCTCGAGATCCCTCCCCCATCACCCATTACCACGCCTGTAGGATCTTGCCACCTCTATCACACTACCGACATACCAGCTTCTAAATTGCTCCGTTTGTAAACCTATTCCCCAACACCCCCGACTCGCCGGCCCCAAATACCCTGATGCCGTAACTCTAGGTTCAGTGGGGATAGCCAAGCTAGGATATAGATCGATCACCGGAACGGTAAGGTATTGTCAGTGATGCTCGGGGAGTTGGTATTATTGCTGAATGATTGAACCTGTATTTTGTTGCTTTGAGTAAGGTAAGTTAGATGATGGGTGACGAAAGCAGTCGACTGCCTGCCTTAGAATTCCTCCGGGCGGAGCAAAAGGGGTTTTTGGTGGAAACTCATGGGGGTCAGGCACGGCTGCCTAATCAATGCCGCTCGGGTTTCGTCAAAAAAACCGTGGCTATATTTACCTCATAAGGGCCCGTTTACCTACAGACCGCCGTCTAACAACCAGAGAGTGTGCCGACCGTCAAAGAAAGTTATACACTTGAAGGTGTGTAAAGAAAATAGAATAGTTGTATGTTTAGCTAATATACTCTCTAGTATATAGCTTAAAGCCCGTTTATCTGACTGTCTGTGTCTAAAAATTGGGTTTATAATAGGTGATTAAACTAGACGGTAGCGTCTCGAGCGTTTTCTTATAGGGTGAGAAAGTGTTTGGCCAATTTTCCACGGTCATAGATTCATGTAGCTAGCCCGTCAAAAGGTTACGTTGCCTACTCTAGGTAAAGGTCATCTACTTGTCCACCCCCCTCCGCTGTCAAGCGCCACTTAACGGTCGCGATTGTCTCAGGCTGTTAGACGGCCGTCTCTAGGTAAACGGGCCCTAAGTTGCAAGCAATGCTCTAGGATGGAATCCACTAGCTTGGTATGAGAACATCGAGCCATCGCCACACTCCCTCTATCACAATACCCCATACTCTGAATAACTGGTACGTAAATTTGGTACAACTAAATACTCTTTGATGGCTTGCCTAGACGATAATTCAAAAGTTGCTATCTCTAAGCAATCAACTAGCCGAGGCAGCGGGACAGAAACTCCGAAAGAAACTGTGATTTGAAGCTTTGTCCACGAACCCTTTTCGGGTGCTCACTCCATACTCCGCGATTACAAGGACACAAGCAACAAAACCACCACCATCTATCTTGCATCTTCAACTAATTCGCAGGGAGAGATCTGTCGGCCCCGCTGCTTAGTCAACCCCCCCCCCGCCCCCGGCCCCAAGCGCACCAATGTGACCCCAGCGCCCCTGCCTTTGCTGAAAATAAAATACATCCATCATAATATACCCCATATTTGCAAAATAACAGGCGTCAATCCGTCAAACCTACTGTAATACTTTTTGACCACTAACCTAAGCAGTAAATTAAGGGCGAGAGTTGTTGAATAATAATAGGATGAAAATGTTCTATCGAGGCCGGCCCAGGATCCGCCGCCGTGCTGACTGGCCTGGGTCGGAGACTAAATATCCGGTGAACTCTGAACCAGAGTGCCATCGGGACGACACTCTTAACAAGCCATTTTTAAAGTGACTGGAACATGAGTTGCCTGACCGCAGGGGTAGGCCGTGGCTATTTCTGCAAGATTGGGTGCCCGCGGGGGCTCCGGCCACAGCGCGACCAAACCTTCTTTTCCCCCTTCGTTCCGGGTACCACAAATACCGGTATCCCATATTAACTTCATACTCTGGGCCATTATATGAACAAAAATACTCTGGCTAGTGCAGTAAAAGACAGAAAAATCAAAGAAAGCCAGAAACAGCTTCATCCTGCTTCTAAACACACCAACACTTGAAGGCGCCCATCTCCAAGCAGGTCACAATTATCACATCTCTTTCCTCTGTTGGAAGCCATGACATGCTGCTCGGCATACTCTCATTATTGTTCCTTTGTTGTTGGATAGCTTCTGGGAGCGTGCCTATGGTCTGGGTAACACGCTTTAGCCTTGGATGTGTTTGTGATTCCAGGTAATCATTCCGGCTGCAAGAATGGGCGAGAGCTTTGGAACGGTGCATCCGCCGGGAAAGCTGTGAGTAAGTAAAGCAGGAATGCCGTAAGGGAAGCCTGAAAGAGCTGGAGGCCGGAGGCTATGGGTAGTGGGAGTTTGACTTTCCTTTGTTAGGCAGGGAGTGAGCAAGGGAAGAGGAGACTTACCTGGAATAGAATGGGCATGTGTGGTGGCTAATAGATAGATAGGAGGCTTTTCTAGTTGAAGTATGCTGCTGTTTTTGTCGTTAGATAACTTGGTAGTTATTGTGAAAAGTGTCTTTGAGTGAAGCGAACTTCCTAGCTCATGAGCGTGAGATCATTTTGGTGTGAGAACTCTTGGCGTTTTGTTTTGTCGCAGTCAATCCACGTCTACAAGTAAAATCCTCGGCTACAGTATGTTGTTTTGCCATCACATGCCATCACTCGCTTACCTGAGTTTATAGGTCTCTATTGCAAGTTCAATTATCGCACGACACAACCCAACCCGATGCCTCCTGCGATCTTACTGTCATAGATAGAAAATCAACCGGACTGGTATAAAAAATCACTTCCGATCCGAATCGGGATGCAAGTTAGGAGGGCCCGGGGTTTACCCACACATTCCGGGGCGAAAAGAAACCCTAAGTTTAGTCCCCAAATACGCATCCAACCCCGGCATCGGCGATAAATACCGGGAAACCTACTCCCCCCCTCTAGCTGCATCCTCTGCCTGTAATCTTCCTCATATTCTCACCAAGGCAGAATCTTTACTTGTCTAAAAATCAATCAATTTGATAGCTGGCAGTATAAAGCCGGCTAGTTATAAGGAAACCCAATCCATCATCGCATTTTATGCAAGAGGCTTCTATGGGGAGGGACACGATGTTCCGGGATCAGTGCTCCGAACTGTCCAGCCCGTCCGTCTTGGTTGTAGGCCCGGAGGGACCGCCGGTGGTAGTCCCTCCTTTTCCTACCCTGGGCGGGGGGGACCCCTACGGCAGATGTAGGTAGGACCCTGGTGATATTTCCAGTTTCATCTTTTCAGCCGGTATGCTCAAACACTTCAAGTTCAAGATTTCGTGTCCCTCACTATTTGTGATCTTGCAAGTCATGTCTCACGTGGGTAAATTAATAAGCGAGCAAGCATACATCTTTAAGGAACAACGATTTATTGCCGGTTTGAAAGAGAAATTGAAGGCCGGAGAGGAATGAATTGGCTTAGTCTTAATACTGGGAGGACTTGATGATCTATTTAACCTTCTTCTCTTTCTTGCAGGAATATTATTTACGGCAAATGTTACGTAGCGTCGTAGTACATCGCTCGTATTATTGGGGGCCACCCGCACTCCCCGCAGCCCCACTCACCTTTTGTTCCCTATCCCTCCCGGCCGTTATCCCCAATACTTGCCGTACCTGGCGACCCCCTGCAGCCCTTTCCCACACCCCGCTGACCCCGATACCCCCTATGCCACAATCCCCTCCTTTAGGCCGCCTCCATTGAAGTTTGCCCGAGCGGTGGCTGTCAAGTGCATTTGAGTATAGCGATAAAGGTATAACATGTCGGCCTCAGTGGTCCTCCTTTTTTTTTGGAGTTATCCACGCCGTCCGTGTAGTGCCGGATTGTTCGGAACACAGTCCTGGATGAAAATTTATGGTTACCTGCTACAACATTTCTATATTGCACCGTACAGCAGTGATTTAACGGATGGCATGTATGCTGTGCGGTGCAGTAACTTAAGTTATTAGTGGGGATTGAATGGCTCCCAGCGCTGCGCAATGTTGACCCAGAAGGCACCTGGTAAGGTAGGACTTATCCTACATTACTCTGCCCTCCCCCCCCCACTATGGAATTTTTTTAAACCATTTCGTTCTCACGTCAATTAGGTACGATGCTCCGGTCGGGAGTCACAAACATAGATAATCGCCGTAGCTAAGTAGTAAAAGCCTGACCATGTTCAAGGGATAGTGTTTGAGTAATAAGTTAAGGTAGGATACTGGTGCTAGTAAAGTGAGAACTAATTTCGCTGCTATAAAAATCCAGATGAGACTAATTTTCCTTAATGAGCAGGAACGAGAGAGGGCAGACCGACTTATAAACCTCGTCTTCTAGCCCATAATTGGGGGAAGACGATATGGGGACATGATCTCCATCAAGCCATGTCTAGGGTGTCAAAGTGGCGGGATGGGTCGGGTAGCGGTAGACTGTAGAGTGAGAGGATTTCCCCCGGAACTTAGGAACTATGTGGGGGGAGTGTCGGGTGGAATTTCCACAACTCGTTCGCGCTATCTAAAAAAATGGGCTTATAGTAAAGACAAGTGTGTAGGTAAAACACAAATTGCGCTTCCTGAGCCTTCCGCAGCTCACCACATCTATCTCTATCTCTATCTTCCCAAGTGTCCCAATTCCTCCGTACTGTACACTCCCATGACAGGAGAAAAGCGTGCCGGCAGAACCTTCTCCACAAACTGCTAAGGAACTAGAACAATCCATTACACTCCCGTGCAATCTGCGACACTTCCTCGCGATCTCTCATCCTCCCGTAACTTGAACATCTAATACATATGAAAACCAATAACCGCCATACGCCAATAAATAGCTGGCTCCGGGGTTGCTTCTCGCGGATTTCAGAAACTAATTCCACTTCTCTATACTTGTATCCAAACAACACTCATGGCAATACCTGAGAGGGGATAAAAAGGTATTAGGGGAAAAGGAAGTGAACAAAATGGGACAAAGTTGATTAAGAACCAGGAAACAAAAATGAACACCAAGATAAAGCAAACTCCAAATTACACTATCCTATCTCCTATCTCTATGGAGTAGAAATAGCCTACAATTGTCCCTAAAGTCTATATTACAAATAGAAGTTGGTAAATCCAGACCTGACTCCATAGTGAAATGAGCGTAGGGATTTGGCGGGTATGCGGTTGATCTGTGGATCCCAATGGCAGATGATTTCCTGCCGCGGAAGGAAAAGATTAAGGAAAAGTTTCTGTACCAGGCTTACCCTGGGAGGAGGAAAGGAAATACGGCGGTTACTAGGAAGTACCGATGTTTCAAACTGCAGGAGGAGGTAGGAAGCGATGAGAGTGGGAGGGGTTGCGGTCTGGGTTATCCGGAGCCCGGGGAAATGGTACCCCGGTTATCAGTGGTCGAAAGGGGGGGTGGTTTGATGTAGTAGTGGGGTCGCGCCCTGGGGGTTGCAGTAGCGCTATCACTCCTGTGTGACCAGCTCTAGTAGCACATGAGAGCGGCGTCTGGCCATAGATGTTCTGTTTTCCGGGGTCGACATCGTCCCGTTCAAGTAGAATTTTCACCACTCCCTCATGCCCATACTCAGTGGCACCCCAGAGCGGCGTTTGGCCATAGATATCTGGTTCGTCGGGATTCACGTCGTCCCGTTCAAGCAGAATCCTCACCACTCCCTCACTCCCACTCCGAGCAGCACCCCAGAGCGGTGTTCGGCCATTGATATCCGATTTGCCGGGGCTGACATCGCCGCGCTCGAGTAGCATTTTCACAACCACCTCATGCTTATAATAAGCAGCACTCCATAGTGGTGTTCTACCGTAGATACCTCGTTTGTCGGGGTTGACGTCCTTCCGTCCGAGTAACACTTTCACCACTTCCCCGAGGCCATTCTCAGCGGCCCATAAGAGCGGCGTTCGGTTGCTCCCATCAGGTTTGTCGGGAGTGACGTCATCCCGTCCGAGTGGCATTTTTACCACTCGCCCGTGTCCATAAAAGGCAGCTGTCCAGAGCGGTGTTCGGTCGTAGATACCCCCTTTGTTAGGGTTCACGTCGTCGCGTCCGAGTAGTAATTGTACCACTCCCTCATGTCCTTTCACAGCAGCACACAAGAGTGGTGTTTGACTATGAATATCCGGTTTGTCGGGGTCGACGTCATCCCGTCTGAGGAGTATTTTCACTACTCCCTCATGTCCATTCCAGGCAGCACACGAGAGCGGTGTTCGGCCGTTTATATCTGGTTTGTCCGGGCGAACCTCATCCCTTCCGAGTAGTATTTTCACAGCCCCCTCGTGCCCGTTCTCGGCGGCACACCAGAGTGGTGTTTGACAGTGGTTATTTTCTTTGTCAGGGTTGACATCGCCCCGCTCGAGTAGTATTTTTACCATTTCCTGGTGGCCATTTAAAGCAGCCCACAGGAGTGGCGTCTCGCCCGCGTTATCCGGTTTGTCAGGACTGACGTCGTCCCGCCCGAGTAGTATTTTAACCACCCTCTGGTGCCCGTTCTCAGCGGCGCCCCGGAGCGGTGTTTGGCCGTAGATATCTGGTTTATCGGGATTGACATCGTCTCGCCCGAGTAGTAATTTTATCACAGATTCATGCCCATTCTGGGCAGCGCCCCAGAGAGGTGTTCGTCCGTTCATATCCGATTTGTCGGGAATAACGTCGTCTCGTCTAGCTAATATTTTCACCACTCCCTCCTGGTTATGATAGGCAGCACTCCAGAGCGGCGTCCGGCCGTACATACCCCGTTTGTTAGGGCTGACGTCGCTCCGCGCGAGCAGGATTTTGACCACCCCCTCATGTCCATTCTGCGCGGCACACAAGAGCGGTGTTCGGCCGCACCATTCTGGTTTGTCTGGGTTGACGTCTCCCCGTCTGAGTAGCATTTTCACCACTCCCTCGTGCCCATTCTCTGCAGCAGACAAGAGCGGCGTTCGGTCGTTCCCTTCCGGTTTATCGGGGTTGACGTCGTCCCGTCCCAGTAGTGTTTTAACTACTTCCTCATGCCCATTTTGAGCAGCCCACACTAGAGGTGTGCTACCTGTGCCGTCTGTTTGGTTCATGTCACAATATTCCCCGGCTGCGAAGCTTGCCACGATCTCGGCAATCCCGAAAAAGGCTGCACAGTGTAGGCCACTGAACAGCGAAGGTTTGTTGAAATTAACAGGGAGGTGACCCAATTTTTCAACCTTCAAGAGGATCGCCGTGGATACGTGTTTGTCATAGTCTTCAAATAACTTTAGCGCGAGCTGCTTGGCACAGTCCGAAAGATCCCTTTTTGCGTGTACCCCCCAATATAGAGAAGAATATTCCAGAAAGGGCGCACCAGAGAGATCGGGGGAGGGACTTGCCGAAAGAGCCTTGACCTGATAGGAATTCAGATAACTCAGGCAGATCTCTGCCATTGTCGAGTGAGCTGTGCCAAAAAGCTGTGTGTGATCCCGGAGGTACTCTTCAACCGTAAAATGGATTAGCCGGACCGTGGAAGCCTTCTGGTCTGTGGCAACAAGTCCTTGACAGCAGGCTAGCACCGTCGCTATTGAAGGAACATTATCGGAATCAAGGTCCGGCGACCCTATTTCGACTCCGAGAGCGTGGCATAGTTCGTCGACTTTCAAGGGCCGCTCTGCATGAGAGATCCACATCAGAGCAGTCATGCCGAGCCGTGATTTCTCTCCACCCTGTCCTTCTATCCGACTTAGCATCTCCCCATAAGCGCCCCTAAACCCTAAGCCATCGGTCATCGCGTTGAGCTTTCGTCGCCTGCGACTGATTGTAGTTTCCTGCAGGATCGCATCGATTTTTAATGAGACCAGCAAGAATCTAGATATGTATCTGTTAGCGGATAACTCGATGCAGCTTCTTAGACATTGTTGCTTCTACCGACATTTCAGAAATACTTTCGGGGATTCTCTTCAGGATGGCTGCCCTCAGGCTATCGTCCATCGCCTCGGGAGTTGTGTCTTCGTCCAGTCTAATCTGGAGATAACTCATGATATCAGATCTCTTGGGAGTAATCCGTATAGCTGTTACTCTTCCTGAAAGACGCTTCGCAACCTCGCTCTGGATGTGCGGTCTTCCTGTCATGAACACTCGACTCCCTGGAGACCTTCGCAGAACCTGATTAAGCGAATCGAGAAGCTTGACTCGATATCTTGCCATACATTCGTCTAGAGCATCTATGCATATAAATGTGCGTTTTCTGGAACTGGTGGTTTCAAGCATCTTCACAATCTCAGCAAGCTGCGGCCCCCGTCCGTCGATCACCATTCTGTGTTCCTCATATGCTTGCTCTATTTCCTCGGGTATCTCTTCTAGTCCGCTCACAACCTGTTTGATCAAGGCACCCAGCATACTTGCCGATGACTGCTCTTTTCGGGCTGCGAAATCGAAGTAAAAACATGCAACCGCCACCCCCTGGCCTCCGGCCTGATCGCATAACCTATCTATCACCAACGAGCTAACATTACAGCTTGTTAGCACTTGCGTTTTCCCCTTTATCGAGCTTCTTCCTTGTTACCTAATGAAAGTTTTTCCGACTCCCGGATCACCATAGCAAAATAAAACTGAGTTATCGGATTCACCTCCTACACTACCAGCGCACCAGCGCCTAAATTCCTCAGTGTGTAAGAGCCATTCCCCCACATTTTCAACTCGGCGGTCTTGGACATCCTGGTGCCGTAACTTTGGATTCAGAGGAGATAGCCAGGCTAGGATATTAGATCGGTTATCGGCAGGGGTAACACTCGTGTTGAAAGAGTTGATATTATTACTGAATGATTGAGACATTTTCAGTTTTTTGTTGCTTAAGTTATTGTAGATGATGGATGATGGAGTCGTTCGACTCCAGGTACTAGAATTCCTCGAGGCTGAATAAAAGTGGGGGTTTTTGTGAAACCCAGAGGATACCTTAGGACAGTCCAATCAATCCCCCCAGGTCGGTGCCAAACAATACCCGACCCTTGCAACGGGAGACGCCGCACATCTCCGAGCGCTGCCCAGATGCACATAAGTTACTCGCAAAGGCATGACGTTTGTGAACACAATTGCTACTGTATTACATACTACTAAAATCATGAGGCTCTGGCTGATTTTTTGCCCGTATGCAATAGCAGTTGTGTTCACAAACGTCATGCGTTTGCGAGTACTCGTAATGTCCTGACGTTTGTGAACACAACTGCTATTGCATACACAAAAAATTCAGCTTTTTTGCCCGGATCTTGGCATCATGCAATAGTGGTCCTGTTCACAAACGTCAGGACATTACGAGTACTCGAGTACCGGTACTCGTACAGTGCTAAATTTAGTACAAATTCTTGGCTGCCATAAACGACCCGCCTGCTGTGGACCTGACTGCTCCGCGGATAAGTAAATCGAGCCTTACGACTGAATCATCCGCAAGATCCTGATATCACCTGACCTGCCGGTCGGGAGCATGGACCCTATTGGATATCGCTGGAACTATGCTGCGGCGCGCGAGGTACAGTACCATAATCTGTGAGGATTTTCTTGAACCTGTCCAATCACTGCGGTCTATATGTTTAAACTGTGGCGAATTCGCCTTCTTCGCGCCCTCCTGTTGGCTCGGTTGCCTTAGTCTAGCTTTAGCTCCAATCCGACTTTTGCCAGATTATACGGGTAGGCGGACTTTGTATGGGCTGGCCTCCCAGTGAAAACAAAAACCGGAGGGCGGGAGGCCCAATTGGTGAAATCTCTTCGGTTAGCGAACACCAGAAATTAAAGTTCCGCTTACACGCCTAATCCATTACAAGTGCTGTACTGTATTACCGTAGTACATAATCACAACATAGTTTTCCGTAATGTCGATCCGGGAGGGGGCCCTGTTCTTGAAACCTTGCATTATCCTAAGTTCCATGAGGATAAGTATTTTGCTCCTTGATCCTCATCAAAACTGGCAAGTACTGCACAGAGACGCACAGCGCTGTGCACTAATTCAGAGAGTAGTTGAATGCGATGAATAACAGGCCGCCAGGCTGGGATAATTTAAGATCCAGGATGTACAGCAAAATTAACAAAGGGAAACTTTGGGTTGAGACTCTTAACTCAGCGGTCATTTTTTCATGACAAATTAGAGTTATGAGAACAAGCGAACCCACAATATGCTTAGAAGAAATACCATGTGGTATCATGATTATAGGATTAGGTTGGCTCATTATTTCGGTAAAGTTTTTCGTGCTTCCACAGGCGTTGAGGCGCTATGGTGGCTGAGCTTTTTGCAGACGGAATGCTGTGCCAAACCCAACAGTGGCAGCGAGATCGCGAGCGGCTTAAGCTGTTGCGGGGGATAAATCGGGTAACGGTCGAGAGGTCGAACTAGACTAGGGCCAAAGCTAAAGGTTACGTATAATCGGAAACTTCATTCGCTCGTCCTCCTAAAAGAAAACTAACCAAACAAAGGTCTATATAAGAATAATGAAACTATCTCAACCATTCTATCGTTCTGCCACACCTATCGATCTCTCCCACAGGAATAATCCCATTTGCCTTCATACCTCCGTAATATGAATAACGGAACGACATAACCATAAACCCTTCCGCCTATCCTTCCGTCTAGAACAAATGAAACCACTAAAACTATTATCTAGTCTTGTCTTTCATCTCCGCTTTCTTTATCTCTGACAACTACCCACTTCCATCAACTCTAACACAAGCAACGGTGTTCCAAATAGCTCCTCATTCCCCCCTCTCTGAACAGTTGAAAAATCAGCTATTAAACTTGTACTCTGCTCCACAATGGGAATAGGACTACTATGACTTGTGCAGGATGCTGAAAAAAAAACCCCCAACCTGCCTCACTCTGCTGACACACCCTGCCATAATTAGGTGCTATTTTCTCCGTGTAGATAGCTTAAATAGCGTTACCCTTTCCCCACTACCTTATGAAGCAATCACAAACAGTCACCCCTCCAGAGGTCCAGATCCAACTGCCCACCTGCTTAAGCGGTAAGTTTACGTAAATTAGCATTCACAACCTAGACAAATGTACTATTGTACTGTGACTTCTCGTAGCCCCGCAGGCCACCCTTAACTAGACTAGCATAAAAAGTACTTTCGGTCCTAATGAACAGTGTGTTGAGGGCCGCCCTGGGCATCGGGAAGAGAGCGGGAGAAACCCCAAGCCTAACACCCCCGTCCCGAAACATCAAACATCTTCTGCCCCCAAAATTACTGACAAATATAACTCACACCCCTCTCCTTAGTGATGAGGCACTTTCCTCCTTGCACAATCCTCAAATGCCTCATCACTAAGTCCCGCCCAAAGATCATTCGATCTGCAAATTGGCGATATAAAACCGGTTCGTTATAAAGAACCTCAACTTATTAGAGTTTTCAGCAATAGGGAGCCCAATCGCAAGAAGAAACCCTATTACTTGGCACTAGATTCTAAGGCAGGAGATAAAATATTTCGATATTCCACCATATATAGCTGCAATTTACATAGCGCTATTGGTAGCTTATTCACTCTAGGCAAATCCCAGCTCTGAGAAATAATTGCGAAGATTGGGAGTTAACTTCGCTTACAAAATCTCCACGGCACTAATTTTCATTGATGAGTAAAAGAGTAAAAGAAGTTAGCGGCGTTCCCGACCTCGCACTCGAGCCTGGTATTCACCCTAAGCCAGGGGCGGTACTATCCCTACGGAGGCACCTGTTATAATATAACTGGATTACATTCTCTTCTAATCCAGAACACTTAAAAAATATCCCATATTAACTTTCTACCCCCCAAATCATGAACCAGACTAGTATGATTATGACAGTTCATGCAAAAAAAAACCTAATTTTGCTTAGGTCTGTTCACGCACGCTACTACAGTTGGCCGTTGCTATCCCCAAGGTAACCCAAACATCGCCACCTTGTCTTTGATACAATACAGTACCTTAAAGAGCATCATGGACCATCACTCGCTCCAACCGAACATAGTTTTTAGGAAAAAAGCAATTCAGTTCTGGCTTTCTACGAATTGTTGTAGGTAGGATGAGCCCTTTGATGGGGTTCAGCAACGACTGGTATTCGCCGAACACTGGGCGATACATGTATAATGCATAGTTCCAGTGAATTAGATATTGTTAGAAATCAACTGATCCCCCAGAGCTGCCACATCCCCCTTGCATCTTGTTCAAATAGTAAGTTTACTTACAGTAAAGCAACGTGATCGAGAGCTCTAGCCGGCCGCCATTTTACACTAAAATGAGGCACTCTTTGCCAACCGCCTAACCATCCCCAATGAATCCGGGGGTTTCTCTTTAGGCTAAATTAAACTGGGGAATAGACAGAGAGTAGTTTTCGGAAGAAGAAAAAATAAACCGGCAGAAAGTTTATGGAATTGAGAAACTAGAGAGAATCTATGAAAAAGATAGTTGTCATGAATCTTTTGTATGTCACTCTCATCCAAAGTCTCAAGTAACTGTCTGATTTTACAGCACCATTGCGCAAAAAATGAAAAGTTATTAATTGCGAGGCTTGATATATCATATCTGTTAAAGAAATAGCTGTTTCTATGCTCCTGGCCTGTTCTTTGAATTTCTTACCTATGCAGCTTTAGAGCTATGAGCTTCTGAAAATGGCTGTTTTTAGATTAAAATAGCCAACGGCCTGAGTTTTTTGTTATCGATTCTAGCACTTACACATCGCCATCTAATATAGTATTATAGCCTCCCGTAACCCCACCAGGCACAGTATACTAGCACCAAATAACACTTTGAATAGAGGGGCGGTGGACAGGAGAGGATTGTCAAAAGGTTCTCGACGTGAGGAGGGGAGGGTCGCACGGAAGTAAGCCAATAGACTAAGAGATATGACCTGGAACTTAGGCACTCGGAGGAAGGAATATGGAACGTAAGTTTACCACCTATAATGCTTCGTTCATTTACTCTCGCTCGCTCTGCTCTAACTGCTCGTCTGTACTAAAATCAAACTAAGGTAAAGACAGGTGTATAAGTAAAACATAATACGACTACTGATCCCCCAATGGATCACCCACACCTATCTCTGTGTTTGCCTCATGTCCCTATTCCTCCGTACACTCACATGATAACAAAGAAAAGAACATGCGGATAAACTCTCTATAGAACATTCTCCCGTTTCCGTTCTATCTGCATATCTCCTAAACTATCCTTCCCACTCCCGTAACAAAGCCAAGCACATCCGTCTTCCAACAAGGATTTTCTCAAGAAGTGCAGAGAGGCTAGGGAAATTCCAATTTTAGGTTTTAAATAAATACACCACAAAATGCCCAGATCTTAGGTAAATATCATGTATCTAATTTGCCTATTTCTTACTGGTGCTTTCTGCAAGGAGCCCTCGAATTCTAACCGAAAACTTATCTTAGTGTCGGATTGAAAAGCAACCAAATAGCATATTGGCAATGTAGAGCAGGCTTGCTATGAGGAGGATTGATGGGCTAATCAGCACCCTATGCGACATGAGCTCTTAGAGCAAATGGTGCAGTTTTTCGCTACTGACCCTTTGCTAAAGTCTTCTCTATCGTATTAATGCTATGTGGATAATCTCCCAACAACGCCTATAGGACCCAACAGCATGGGACTCAATTCCTCTTATTTTTCTTTTCTTTCTTTCCTTTTTCCTTTTTCCTTATCATTTGTCCTGTCATTTTTTCTCCTCAAGGTGTTCGAGAAGGCGGGATGCGCGGAGGGGGGATATTCTTATTTATTTTTTCTTCCTCTTTTTTTTTTAACCTGGTCTGCTCCCTACTCGCCCATGTCGTTTCACGAATCTGTTAACGACCTCCCATGAAGCAATTTTCCTGATGATAATATTGCCCGTCCTTCTCGTGCAGTCTATTTATATGCCTAGCATTTCTTGTAGTGTCGCTATGCTGACCTTGGTAGATCATGGATGTTTCTTCAACAAAGTACCATATTCGTTGTGTGCTGCCTGAAACATATCTCCCGTTACTCTCTTATCTTTCCCCTATTTCTGTCTCCTTTCTGTGATAGTTTTCAGTCTCCCTTCTTGATTTAGTGGCTTGCAGTAACCGGCTCAGACCTGGAAGGAGGTGGTATGTAAATATGATGTAACGTACTATATTCATTGTGAGCAGTGACCACCCCTATACTATAGTAAACGGTTAGCGCTCAAGTCATGAAAAACCCTTCCATTTATTATTACGTTTTTCACTATACTTGTATTGAGACCGCTGCCATACCATCTCCTGAGGTGAAGGTAAACTCTAAGGATGGAATAAATGAAAATAAATATGTAGAGAGAATTTACAACTTCAAAAGAAAAAAATGTGAATGTGGCGAGAATTGCGTGCCGCACTGCCTGTATGAACCTAATAGGGATTGGCTCGGGAAAGAACGGAAAGATGACGGCTACGACAGGGTTGTGCATTAAACTGCGGGAGGAGACAAGAAATGTTGAAAGTTCACAAGAGTTCCCTATATTCTGCCGACAATTGTTGTTTAAAGAGCATCTAAAGGGCTTCACTGTTAGAGCAATGGGCTCTCGACTATCAACATAGTTCTCACCAGCTTCACCTTGCATAGTTTGGCACTGGCGGGCCTATATTTCATTCGGGGAACGCCCGATTACTCTTCAATCCGGTCAACAGATAGCTGGTCCTTCTGGGGTTAGCATCGCTGTCGGGAGTGGGTAGTTTCTCCCTTTCGGAAAAGCTCAGCTTCTAGTGCTCGAGACTTAGGGGGCTGTTTTGTGTGACATGTTTTCACTTCCAAGCCAGGGTTTGGAAGTCAAAACATATCCTACCAAATAACCCACTAACTATACGCTTCCATTGTCCAACGATAGGGATAAAAGATACCCCTACTTCGTGAATCGGCCTTAAGAGATGCACCCTCTAGGCCACATCTAGCCTCTCTAATCGCCGCGTGAGCCTCCCTTATACGATTTTCCAAGTTTATTGGCAAACTTGACAAGGATATCGTGCTGCCATTCGTAATATTTCGCTTTGACCTTCCATTTGAACTCGCTCGTAATTAGCAGAAAAATTGCCGAATGACTGACTAACATTCGTGGTGTCTAACCCAGACGGCATTTTTTCGAATATGAGTTAGTAATTGAAGCCCACCATTCAAGATTATCGCGAACCACATAATAGATTTGTTCTATTGGGTAGTAGACACCAGAGGGCGTGGGAGCACAGCTGGTGGACTATACATAATTCGTAAAGGAAAAAGAGGATCCCCCCAAAAATGTAAAGCCTACCAGATCGGAGAACAGTGTTTTAGAATCCCTACAACCTGGTTGGCTTTCATCGCATATCGACCCGCTTTAAGCTTCTAGACGTTTCAGACAACCCTCGGCCATTGGTGCAGCTGGCGGAACCAGCTGGCTCTTGCAAAATCCAACCATGGGTCGGGATATATAAATCGGCTCCTAATCCGTATCTCATACACCAGTCTCTTCATACATGGGTCATAAATATTCCTGGCTTTTGGAATCCCATAGGCACCAAGCCCCTCATTTGGGCTCATCCATTTACGTTGACTATCATCATTAGCTCCTTCGTCGCACATTAAACCCTTAAACATCTCAATATATGACATGGCTGCTTCCTGGAGCCACCCAGGTAAAACCATTCTAATCTCCTGATTCAGCTCTCTAACCCAGTGCGATAAATTGACATAATTCAGCAGATTGAGATGATAGAAGGCGGTTTGAATGACTTGAGTTTATGTGGGAAGGCTTCGACATCATAGGAATAAGTGTAAAGCTCCTCCATGGCTTTTTGTGACGTCTCGTAAATGATGGCCAGAATCCCAGTCTTGCTTGGGGGAGGGACATCGGCTGCAGCGTCTCGGATGAATTGTGCATGTTTGCTCCCCCTTTCTTAGAACCACCCTAGCTATATGTTTTGCAGCTGGTTTCAACCATCTAGTTTTAAGCTGTGCTTTCGAGCTCCAACCCACCAATCGGCCAACGACCCCCTTGAGTTAGGTATAAGTGGGCGACAGTGTAAGGCCACAGGTCCCCGATTCGGGCTGTTGGAGGGGGGGGCATGAGCCGAGGAAACCGCCGATCCAGGTGTGACAACTGTCGACAGGGTTCCGAATGGTCAGCGGAGGACTGGACTGGACTTAGTCAGTACAGTCAAAGTCAAGTCTAGTCTGAAGGTGGAAATTAGACCGACTGGACAGTCTTGATTGTTGGAACTGACTGGATGTAACAATCCTACACGGGTGCGGTTATTTATGCAACAGGTAACGAATTACTTGCGTGGTTCTTATTAGACTATCCTTATAGTCTTGATCGTTCTTGAATATCCGAGAGAGTATTCTTCTTTCCGAGATTAACTTATAATCTCTTCTTCGTTGGTAGACTATCTTATAGTCTTCGTATCTCACACCAATATCTTATTGGGGAGAGGTGTAGAGGGAACTTCTTCGTATCTGACACCAATATCTTATTGGGGAGAGATGTAGAGGGAACTTCTTCGTATCGTGATTGCTCTTACGTTAAAGAGCTAGGTAAAGGTAGAGATAAAGTTATATTGTAGAAAAGTACTTAGATGGTCGCGTGAAGATCCTATATCTACGGCCCGTTGCAATCCTTTATATAGGCCTCTTCCCGCAACAACCCTGACCCTGGTGACTCATAACTCGAGTCACGCGGTCCTATGACTCATAATGAGTCATGCCCGAAATCCATCAGATGACTCCTATGAGTCACT
>Ga0307509_10002295_pt1 | contig 31200 bp, 35 predicted proteins | sample 10_EM_MG_FD_202245 | JGI IMG/M metagenome (GOLD analysis project Ga0307509, IMG submission 202245) | Populus trichocarpa ectomycorrhiza microbial communities from riparian zone in the Pacific Northwest, United States - 10_EM | ecosystem: Host-associated > Plants > Roots > Unclassified | place...
TGTGTTGTTTTGTTGAGTAGGACACGTCTGGTCTTATACACTAGGACTTAGGGGGCGGGTGGGGGGGGTTGAGCATCACATACGATCACTCGTTAATGAAAAATACTATTTGGCTGCAAAAAGGTGTTTTTCTGCTTCTTCATCATGAAGTTAATACTCTGGACAAGCTCATGTATGATGTTCGTCTAGACTCTGGTATGAACCAGTTCGACGGAATGCGGGCATCACTAATGTAGGAGGGCTCGTCGATGTCTGAGCCTAAGCAAAAACTAGCCACAACGACTATTGCTGAGCGACACCAATTCTAGCAAGACACACGCTACGTTAAAACCAGGTTAGATTTATCGATCTTAATCTCCAGACGTTGATTCCACACCATTGAACTTCGAGATATCAGTTTTCACGTCATGCGTTCTTGCTAATTGTCTGGTTCTATTGGCCATCGACTGCCGCGTTATGGAGAGACTATGTGAGCCGTGCCCAATCGGGAAACACATATTAGAAGTCAGCTTAAGGGGAAGTATGGTCAAGAAGCTGATACAAGGGCACGCACAGGTGTCATTAATTGTGTTCTGTCTGATACTAGCTATGAACAAGAAGTAGAAAAGAAATTCAATAACACCAAAGGGAAAACAACATCTAGTACACGGTAAGGTTGTTTGTGTAAAAATGAAAAAAAAGATTAGTCAAAAAAGTACTGAATCTCGTTATATTTGCTGCCCCTGCTGCGTCTTGCTGAACAACGCACCTGCGGAGTAGATATGGTGTTGTTTGGGGCTAGCGGAGAACTACGGTTTTGAGATCCGTGTGGGGGGTGTGTCACTTGAGCTGGTGGCTGGGTCGCGGACTCATTGATTGTGGCTGGCGGGTGTTCAGGTGGGGGAGAGGGATGTTCTATTGGTCTCTCCAGAGTCGTGAGATCGAGCCCAGCATGTGGAGCTGCGGGAGGCGAGAGTGGAAGTGCGTCGCAAATCATAGATAGACTGGCAGGAGTTGGGCCCTCGGCGCCATCGTGTCCTTAATGGCTCACAGATACACCTCCTGAGTTTGCCAGCCAATCAAGCATCCACGGGTGCTCCTTCGCCATTTCGCGAAGCACTTGAAGTTTCTCCCACTTAGAAGGCCCAGAAGGGCCTGAAGAGTGCAACCCCGACGCCGTCGCAATTGAATTAGAGCTTGCCGGTACTTCAATTTGCGATTGAATATTCCGCCGGTGTGTTCAGAGGCCCGGATCTCCAAGTCCCTGGAGATCCTTCTGTAATTAGCTATTCCATTTTAATGTGAAGGATAAAGATAGATGAATGCTGCGGATTAGATACTTACTTCACCGTCGTCCCCATAGATCACCCCAGCGCCATGTGGCGCCCGAGTTTCCCCCTCTTGCTCGGCCCCTAGCCATTCCTCCTTGTCAACAGACTCTTCATCCGCCATTTCCCTCACACAGTCTTCTTCTCCAGCCGACTCATCTCAGATGTCGCGGTCAAAAAATGGCTACCTCCCATTGGGAGGCTCTGGGGTTTCGTCCAGGTCCTCTCCATCATCGCGACGTGACTCGAGAACCATTAGGTCCAGGGGATCGTGGCCTTTGTTAGCGAGGAACCACCCACGAATGTCGTTATTTCTATTGAGGAATATGAGCTGGCATAGAGGGAGTGGATCATCCGGCTACTGACGTAGCATGGCGGCACCTTCGCCTGTCGCGCCAATTAGATAACAGGCGCAGCGAATTTCCTCTTTCACATCTTGCGCTCTTACTACCCGGAGCAAATCCATGATGCTCGGTGTAGTAAGAACGCCCCAGGTGATTCCCCTGTGGGACTCTTTTACAAACCATGGGGGGCTGAGCAACGGATGCACGGTAGGTAGCGCACCAGTACTTGAAATAATATCCATTCTCAAAGCACGCGGGGAAAATGGTGAGTGCCAATCCGAGTAAGGCACTGGGATCTGCTGTCAGTCAAGGGCTGACGGAATAAATATTGGTAATAGTTACCTGGAGGTTCCGCAACGTCGCCACGAAGATCCCGCCCAGCTTTTTGGCGGTCATTCGACTTCTGCAGTTTCTTGGGCGAATCTTTGACCAGAAGTTTCAGATGACGGATGAACTCTCCAACATCATCCGGGTGGTGCTGGCTTTTGATGAGCTCAATACGCTCCTTGACTGGTGAAAGGCTGCGAGCAAATGAAACAATTGAGTCAACTTGTGATTCATTTAGGCGACCGGGGTCGAGAAGGCGATCTATAATATAGGCCTTGATTTGCTTGCGCTATGTAGCATAGGCGGAAGATGCGCTATGCGGATGTTTGAATCCACACCACGATTTCGCATACGCGATGTTGCCATATACAGTGCTCGTTTGAGTTAGACAGTCAGTATAACCAATGCAGACTACTCGATACTTTGGATCTAAATACCCGGAATCCCTGACGGCTGGCTGGAAGTGTGCGCGCTCAACAGGCTCCGGTTCTCTGTTCATTTGAAAAAATGAAAGACTTGTCAGTTCGGTATTCTACTAAAGCACAGCAGGGGGGACAATGATGGCTCACAAGGGGTCTTCCGCGGGGCGACGGCCTGCCGAACGTGTGAGCCTTCTTGTTCGTATTCCGCTCTGAACTTCTGGCGTGCGAGGCTGATCCGCGTGATGTCTGAGAAGCAGAGAGTTAACGTTGATCTCTAAAATTCGGTGTTGATGTTTGCTTACATTCCCTTGCGTAATTGACGTCTCGCTCTGCCTGGGGGCGCCATTTGTGCGTGGATGAAAGAATTGGATCAAGCCGCCAGGGCAAACAAAATGGATGGCCGACTAAGGCTATTGATACGACGTCAAGTAAGACTTACAGGGTATGGATTGTAGTTGACGTAAACATCTCTCCTGACGAAGGCCGTCGGGGCACTTTCGAAAAGCGCAATCGTATGTGTGGTGTGTCTTGAGGTAACAGGAAGATGTGCATGGGGCGCATGAGATGAGCTCTCATAGGCGTCAAGAGCAAGAGCATTGGGGCTGCTCTTGCTCTTCCTTGTTTGTCGCCCTTAGGGTCCGGCGTGTACTGTAGGTGCCTGGGGTAGGGTTGGGTGTAGAAGACACTGTCGTGGTAAAGTATCACGGGGGTGACCAACAATAATCGTCAATAGAAGAAAGAATTGCAAAGGGTGTATATACCAAACGTAGAGAATAGATCGATGGCTTAGTCTCCTATTGCGTGTCGCCAAAGACCTTTTTAAGCCTCATGTGAGTTTGACGCCACGAGACGTCGCGTACTGCGATGCATCTTGGCGCCCCTTGCCGTCTACAAAGGGCTAAGGCTGGGAATAAGAAGTCAACCCAACCCTGCTGTGCATCACAGACCGAACACAACCCCAGGGCATCATGACTTTCGGCTGACGAAGATGAACACCTCCAACTTGATTGACGTGCTATGAGAAATTGAATCTATTCCAAGTCTAATTATCATACTCTATTAAAACTCTCAATATTAAATGCTAATACACTTGGCCTCTCTGTAGACGCACCCTCAATCTATGCGCCATAATAGGGATTAAACACTCGGGGGCAAACATAGTCTCTTAACCTGAAGCTCGTCCTTAGTATCGTCTTCGAAAACCATTTGGCGCTTCTGAAGCTGGTCCTCTTTCAAACAACCTTTAGCAGAACCAACAAGACACTGTCTTTTGGACCTGCGCTCATCCCAATTATTGACATCAAACTACGCCTTACGCTTGCGTGCCTTATCGTCATGCGTGGGACTCCATAGCTGTTGCATGATGCCATATTTGTTCAGCATTCCCAGCGGTTTAACTGAGAGAGGTATCCGACGTCCTGTGGAATCGCCGCCCTGGTCAACATGAGATGTCATACTGACGACCCTACTACGGTGCGAATCAAGTCTTGTGAAACATCAGATCATGGGCTGGACCATCCCGGAAGAAAAATGTGAGAATCTTGCGGGTTTTGTGATCCACTGGCCTTAGTACTATTCATGGGAATAGCTTTTCCCTTCGGTTGAGCTGCAGGGTTGATATTACGTCCGGCTAAGGCGTTTGCCCAATTAGGGACAGCGATTTGGGGCGAGGTATCTGTGTCAAGGCTCCGGTGGTGTAACGGGTCTAGCTTGTGTTGATGGGGGAGGACAATAAATGAGCACGTCAAGCAGGTCCTCATTAGGTTGATTCGGCAAGTGCCAGGTACGTACGTCCTCATCACTCTGGATGAAAATATAATTTGAATTTTGTAATGCGTGTGTAGGGTCTTCACGAAGCTTGCGCCGGCCTTCGCCTGTGGCGCCGAATTTTTAGCGAATGCTGTCCGAGGGTACACATCTTAAAATTGCCCATAACAAGCCCCCAATGTCAGATGAATTTAACTCTGCAAAGTCCATCATGGATATAAGGATAGCGCCAATAGAGGATGCGATAATTGGGTCGCGGTGCGTTACTATCAACAGGATGTCGTTGCCAAACAATGCGCCTGGCCCCTGGGCGACCAACTAGAGCGCTCCAGTCTGTATCTCATTTGTTAGTAAGTCACCACACAAATCATTGGGGTAATGTCGAAAAACACTGCCTTATTTGGCTTACATCACATAGATCTGGCGCGTTTTGCCTTACATTCGGCTGATCTAGCGCATGGCGAATTATCTGGGCCTCATAATAGGCCGGTGCTGGCATACCAAGGATAGTTAAGGGGGCAGCGGGCTGGATTGGCGGAAGGTTATTCATGAGGGGAGCACCCATTTTGTGCATTCTGACTCGCGACGGGCGCAATCTTAACATTGCAGGGGCAATCACCGGGAGAGGATTATTCTGCATTGCGCTTCCTGACGGACCAGGACCGGCAGACACCATAGAGGGAGGTTGGTGTGGCCCTTGGGGATTTCCGGGAGAGGCTGAATATCGTTTGCTGACGGACCACCTTTTGCAGACGCTGTCGAGTGAGGTTGGTTTGGCCCTTGGGGATTCAGTGGGGGAGCCTGGATTTGGTTTCCTGATGGACTAGCATTTGCAAACGCTGTCGAGGGAGGTTGGTTTGGCCCTTGGGGATTCGGCGGGAGAGGCTGGATTTGCTTTCCTGACGGACCAGCATTGGCAGACGCTGTCGAGGGAGGTTGGTTTGGCCCTTGGGGATTCACCGGGGGAGCCTGGATTTGGTTTCCACCACCGGCTGTCTGAGGAGGATTGTTTAGTGGCTGGTTATTCACTACGACCTGAGGAAACATTTGTTGTTGGTTATTCGCCGATGTAACACCTGATACTTTGAGTGTGCTAGCAGACGAGCGCAACCGCAATGTGAGAGGACCCATCGCCGGGGGAGACATATTCAATCCAGCGCTTCCTGACGGACCAGGATTTCGAGAAGCTGGCAAAGGAAGTTGTATTGGCTCTTGGGGATTTGGGGGGGAGGAGGGATTTGGTATGGACCAGCAGCATGGGCAGGTGGGAATTGGGCTGGCCCGGGTGCATTGGCTGTGGGAGCATTTGGGACACCAGCGCCTGTATTGTGTACAGCTGTTGCAAGACCCCACTGGCTCCCAGGGGGGGCATTCGCAGAGAGTAATATGTTCGGGAAGATCACCTGCGCCGGAGGCACTCCCGGCACCTGCGGAAACGGCTTATTTTTCAAGTTGATTGTATTAGTCAACTTGTTCCCACAAGCCTTAACCAGTGGGACCACTGACTCGTCCACCTCCTGCATACCAGGTATGTCGTTCGCTGCGGATGCAGTGGCGAGTTCATCCCAGCTGGGTCTCAATTGCAGGAAGCCGCCGACAATTTGCGGGAATTCTGTGTCAGGGAAGTGGGGAAGATCCGTCTGATAACCCCTTGCTAACATTTGATCCTTAACAGTGTCCCGCTATGCACTGTATATGGCGTCACCTTGGAGACCAACCGCGATGCCCATTGACCTCTTGTGCCCAGTGATTTTTCTTTTGTCCGAGCTTCGAAATGAGATTTCTCCAAGGAGAGAATTAGAAGGAAGCAGTTATGTCTGACCTGCTGGTGCCAGCGGCGGCCCGCCGGGTGACATCAGTGCGTATTGAATGATGTTTATATTCTTCGCGCTATCAAATAGGTTTTCGAGTATATTGATTTAATAAATATGAGAGGCTAGAGATGCGTGTCTTGTGGATCTTGTTGAAGTTCTGAATGGCAGATGATTCTTGGTGTGAGGTCCGCCTGTGTTGATCTGTTCCCATTATATATAAAACACTATGATCTTTTAGGCCGGTTGAAAGATTCAAGTATTTTTAACAATTTATTAGGAAACCGGGATCTGACACTCTACCACAGAGTACACCTATAATCTGATTCAACCTGAACAAATGAAACGGAATAAAGACTCTTGCCTTCGAACAGGACATATTCTCGGTCAACTATCAAGATCCTGAAACACACAATCCAACGCTGCGCCACGTGACCTTTGCGCTAAGCAATTCAAAATACTTGATCCAGTTTAGATCATTCGGGCCACTTGACCCTACGTGCCATCCACACGCGTTGTTGACATCACCCCGATAGCCTTAGACTCGAAACTACACAAGGCCGAGATAATCTGAGATATCTCGCCCCATGCCTAACAAATGTCCATTCTACCGACGGAAATACAGCCGGTCTAGTGCATATGAGAAGCACTTACGAAATGCGCACGCAAATCTGGATATTGTCTTAGGGTCTACAATAAAATATGCATCCTGACCAACTACGAACCATAACAAAGGAAGCAACATATTGCCTCACGAGGGGCATCTCCGCCTGGATTCCGACTCTGAATCGGATTCAGATCCCACCGGACATGCGTACGGCGCATCTGATGACACCCGTCAGGAGTCTGATGCAGAGATACTCAACCAAACTCCAGGTCCATTACCCAGTAAACCGATGCTTTATGAAGGGGCCGGCGAATCAATAGGGGCTGTTAAGGGTTTTGAGCAAGAACAAAGCAATCTGTGTCAGCACCCATGGTCCCCATTTAGTAGGGCGCACGGTTTCAAGCTAGCGTCTTGGTTCATTGAGGGTAAAGTAACTAAGTCACGAATCAATGAATACTTCTCGAGTGGTCTTGGTAATGCTTCATCGGCCAGGTATAGTTCCATGCATACGCTTGAGAACCTCCTCCAGGCATTGGATCCTCACAGTGCATATCTTCAATGGAACGAAGGACAGGTTGATTATGGCAAGCGAACATTGCCATTCTTCTATCGCAAGGATCAAGATTGCGTCAGACATCTCCTCTGCCAGATGGCCTACAGAGATGCCTTCGTCTACGCGCCGCGCATGGAATACGACACCAATGGACAACGGAAATATGCAGAAAGGCACACGGCGGACTCGTGGTGGGATCTTCAAGTACAGACTCATAACCCTTTTGTAAGTAAATAATCGCTTGCTGAAACCAGGAGACACTTCCGCCAGGTGCGACGCTTGTTCCGATGATAGGGATGTCTGATCAGACGCATCTCACAAACGTCTCCGGCGACAAGAAAGCATGGCCTGTCTATATCACGCTTGGAAATCTTCCGTCCGGCCGGGGCAACAGCCCCACATCCATGGCAGTTCTGCTTCTTGCATTATTGCCCATTCCCCCAAATCTATCAAAGTCCTCCAAAGCAGATCAACACCAGAGACAAATCAACGCTGACACCCTATGGGACGTCTGCGAACTCATCTTTGCGCCTCTACAAGATCCGGGGCATGAGTGCGTACCAATTGACTCTGTTGATGGGAAGGTTCAGAGGTGCTTCCCAATCTTGGCCGCGTAGATTGCGGACCACATGGAAAAGGTTGCGCTGCATCGAATACAATCCAACGTCTTTCCTAGATGCGAGGTGCCTGCCATCGAATTAGGCACCAACATGAAAGTCTATCCAGTTAGAGATTACACAATATATCAGCATTACGACTATCAAAATTCGATCGGAGAAACCGACTATGCCGACATCACGCCTGAGAGTCTTGGTATTAGAGTAGGTCAAAATGTTTTTTACGGGCTCAACCGGGTTTCGCCGTCAGATTTACACAAACCAGACATGCTCCATACAGTTTCTCTTGGGTTATTCAAGCACATGGTGGACTGGATCCAGGGCTTTCTGAAAAAGCACAGACGACTTGAGGCATTTGACAAAGTGTGGAATGCATTACCGCCTTACCCAGGATTCCTTGTACCCAAAAAAGCCTACCGCGAGGTTACGCAGTGGGAAGGGAAAGAGATGCGCAACCTTGGGCGGTGTGCTCTAGGCATTCAGGCTGTGACACTGCGTCAGCCTGGGAGTGCCCAACTCATAGCGTTCAAGCGTGCTCTCAGAAGAGTCAGGGCGTTGGTCAATTTCAATATGATGGCACAATACCGAAGCCACACAGCGGAAACAATCACCTATATGGAAGACTATCTGGACACATTTCACAAGATAAAGGATATCCTTTTAGAGTTTCAAGTAACTAAACGCAAATGCGTAAAGATCGATGAGCAACGAAGGGAGCTGCGGGATGATAGGCCTAAGACAAGGGACAGCATTGCACCTGCGAAACGGCGACAGATCCGCGACGCAGAAAGGGAAGAAGAAACCGAGCAAGGTATGGACTTGATCTTTTGTGAATCGCATTTCAACTTCATCAAGATGCATTTGCTCAGTCCCTTTTGGGATCGTATACGCCAGTTTGGCAATATTGAGATGTATTCAACCGAGTTCGGCTAGCTCGCGCATAAGACCGAAATCAAGGCTTGATGGCGGCAATCGAATAAAAATGATGGGTTATGGCAAATTGTGCAGAGCTATAGTCGACAGCATGGCATCCGAATGAGACTATTGAATCTGAAATCTCTGCGACGTTGCGGTGCAGATCGCTCTCCCAACGTGGTGGAACACTTGGACACAACTAGCGCCACAACAGCGCCTGGCCTTCGTAGGAGGATGCTGAAGGGACGCCCGGTGGATGTTTTCAACATGGCCGATTTTAGACGGGTTTTGGGGGTTTCCATTGAAATTATATGTCGTGGATTGATCCAATACAGCCGGCATAATCTGCCGCCAGAGCACCCTCTTCCGGAGGACCCTGCGATACTCGAATCACTTCCAGTGGAGCTACTGACACAACTAGAAATTCCAGTTCTTGAGTTCCAGGAAACAGAAATATACGACATCTACCTTGCGCGATGCACGGGGGCTCTCAACTTTAGGAACCACGGGAGTCGGAATGATTGGGGTTGCGTGAGGGCCGGAACGGAAGACATGTATGGTGCGCTCCAGGGCCGTCTTCCAGCCAGGTTCGTTGGACTCTTCAAAATCAGAGACTACAGATGTGAGGATCGAGTGCGCCGCCTCGCTGGCGTTCAATTTATGAGTGCAGTGAACTCAGGGCGGATATCATAGGTACATAGCCTGGTTACCGTCCAAATGAAGGAGGATGCTCGGGAGTTTACTGTAGTTGACATAGGGACAATTCTCGGCCTGGCACACCTTATGCCAGAGGGGGATCAGCGCTCGATTGTCAATAGCCGTATCGCTTTGAGAACATTTAACGAGGTATATTAAGGGATCCGGATATCAGAAGGCATCTGCGATGCTATTTTGCGTCGGGAATTGATTGAGGGAGGAACCTAGTGCTAGTATAGTAGTATAAAATCTACCGATGAATAAACAAGCTATAGAGTAGAATCAGCAGATCCATACACTACAAGGGCGGATGATCAGTAGTATATGACCCGCGCGCGGAAGACATGATTTAAAAAAGACAGTGCTACTACTCCCGATGCCAGCCGACACAACGAAGACACGATAATAGGCTGCATCCACTAGCAGATCGAAGTAACTTGAACGGGTAGGCGCCTGGAGGTATTCAGGCCGCTGCTATAAGGCAACTCCCATCCTGTCACAACGAAGCTCTTAGCGTGGCCCGGGTGGCATGGGATGTTAGCCGGCGTTGCGCGGAAACTCAGGACGCATGGAATTGGAGCGGGCGTTGCCAGGCAACTCAGGACGCACAGGGCGCAGGGGACGCAACTCAGGACGCATAGGGCGCAGGCGACGCAGAGGATGCAACTCAGGACGCACAGGACGCAGGGTACACAAATTCAACGTCGCGTGCGTCAGGACGCAACGGCGCCATATCTGACTCAGGGTAATATTTTGCTGATGTGGCCCAAGGGGTATTCCTTACTCTATCTGGAAGCAGGTCCATCAGGCCACTGAGCGGCTCCTTCAATCTCTTGTCACTCCCCTCCTCACCCACGGGTACCACCCCCTAGCGATGAACAAGGTCAATGGCATTGTCCTGGACAAACCAGGCAAACCTGATTACCCTATACCTGCTTCCTTCCGCATCATTGTCCTCCTCGAAACTGTTTCCAAGCTCCTCGAAAGACTTTCTCCTCTTCGTCTCGCCTCCGCCACCCTCTCCCTTGGCCTCTTACACCCCAATCAGTGTGGATCCCTAGCCGGTCTAGGCTGTTTCGACGCAGTCGCTACTCTTACCCACGAGGTTTGCCTACTTCAGGCTGCTTCCTTCAAAGTATGAACTCTTTTCCTCGATGTCAAAGGTGGTTTTGACAATGTCTGCACTAACAAGCTGGCCAATACCCTCACCAAAGAAGGTGTCTCCACCTATCTGGTTGCCTGGAATAAGTCTTTCCTCTCTAAACGCCAATGCCAACTCATTTTCCAAGGAGCGCCTAAGGCTTTCTGCCCGGTCGCGGTTGGCACCCCTCCAGGCTCGCCGATTTCTCCTCTGCTTTTTATGCTCTATATAGCCAGCCTCCACCCCACTATCCCCCAAGGTCTGGCAATTTCCTATGTCGACGGCCTCACCATAACGGTCGGCTCGGACACGGTTCCTTCAAATATCCACGCTATTTAATACTATTTCGGCATCAGGCCAAGGCGGGGTTCCGATCTGGGGCTGGCTTTTTCTGTCCCCAAAACTGAACTCATTCACAGGAGAACTCCAAAGGACCGCACAGATGTTTCCTTTGCCCCCATAGTGATCAACGACATGCTTTTTCCTCCCTATCTAGCTGTGAGGTGGTTACCCTACTGCACACCCCTACTATTCACTCCTCGGTTCATTTCCTGAGACGGCTGGCACTTGCCAAAGCCTCTTTCTGCTCAATCCGACAGCTCAGTGCAGCTGGCAAAGGCCTCTCCTCCTGGTGCAACAGAGAGCTAGTCTTCGGCACCATCCTTCCGATTCACACCTACGGCTGTGACCTTTTTGTTCCGGACACAGCCACTCTTGAGAAACTCAACTCGTTGTGGCATGGTATGCTCCGCTGGACAACTAATTGCTTTTACACCACTGCCCTCTGCGCTCTGTACTGGGAGGCTTCGCTACCACCAATTTCCACCATCTGCAAACACCGCCGTCGGTCAGCTGCCCTCCGAGTGGTCTGCGCCCCCTGGGCATTCAACCCTGCCAGCGCCCGGATACCCGGGTCTGTTCCCACCTGGAACCAGGGTCCTTCACCGGACGAACATCGCTTCCTCCTCCAAGGCTCCTCCAAAGCCGTCCACGTTACTTCATCGCTTGGCCGGGCAGTTAATTCTGCCAAGCACTTACCACTAGACTCCTTAGGTCACGAGGTTTCAGACCTTATTGAGGAAATCTCTATCCTCCCGCTCGCCTCAACCGATCTCGTAGGGCTCCCACTATTGTTGGTACCCTCCGTCACCTACCAAGCCCTCAGAATTCCTCTAATACAGTCACTCCTCGCTGACTGGCTAGACATAAGTCCCACGGTAACAATCCTACACGGGTGCAATTATTTGTGCGACAGGTAACGAATTACTTGCGTGGTTCTTATTAGACTATCCTTATAGTCTTTGATCGTTTCTCGGATATCCGAGAGAGTATTCTTGTTTCCGAGATTAACTTATAATCTCTTCTTTGTTGATAGACTATCTTATAGTCTTCGTATCTCACACCAATGTCTTATTGGGGAGAGGTGTAGAGGGAACTTCTTCGTGTTTTAATAAAGTCTTGTTTGCTCTGACGCTAAGAGCTCGTGTGCTTGCATACAAGCGAGAGGTAAAGGTAAAGGTAAAGGTAAAGGTATATTGTAAGAAAGTACTTAGATGGTCGCGTGAAGATCCTATATCTACGGCCCGTCGCGATCCTTTATATAGGCCTCTTCCCGCAACAACCCTGACCCTGGTGACTCATATCTATGAGTCACACGATCATGACTCATAATGAGTCATATCCGAAATCCATCAGATGACTCCTATGAGTCACTGCGCAACATGCCATAAACCAATCATAAAACATAAAACATGTCAGGTGCGCAAAGCGCGCCACCTGCGTAAAACTCGTGACTCATAATGTGAGTCACGCGCAAAAGTCATTACATCATTATGACTCACAATCGTGAGTCATAGAACATCAACCAATCATAACATAACGATGACACGCAAGTGCGAGTCATGTGAGAACTATGAGTCAACTGACTACATAGCGTGAAACATAATTATGACTCACAATCGTGAGTCATAGAAACATCAACATACCTTATGACTAATAACTATTAGTCATGTGAAATCTGCCTTGCTTAGTCACGATTTGTGACACCCACAGTGCCCTCTTCCTATCCTTATGGCGCCTGCCTCACTCCCCATGCCTTTACTGGCCTTCCTCAATTTATTTGTGGCCGCATACACCAGATGCGTACAGGTGCCAGCTTCCTTGCCACACATATATCCTGGAGGACCAGGGACTCCAGCACCCTCTGCCCGTTGTGTGAGGAAGACGATGAGTCCTTCCTACACGCGATTCGCCACTGCCCCGCTAAGGCTCACCCTCACCTCACCCAGCTCTCAGGTGTGGACGACATTCGCCCTGAGGGTCCTCTGTGGCTCTCGGTTCCCCTCCTCAGAGGGTTAGCTGAGTATCTCTACACGACTCGCACGGGCTTTCCTCCGGTCATGTTGCGCATTCGAGCCGGTACTGTGACTCCAGAGCGGTGTTCGGGCTCAGAAAGTGCTTAACACATATCTCCCAAGCATGGCCCCGGCCTTCTAGCTATTGCCACTTCAAACTCCCCTGCTTGAGTTTCTCTTCAGGGTATTTTCTATATGGTTCATGAGTTTCCTTTGTTCCTGCTTGACTGCAGCAGTAGGCACATCAGCAAAAAATTACCCTGAGTCAGATACGGCGCCGTTGTGTCCTGACGCACGCGATGTTGAATCTGCGTCCCCTACGTCCTGTGCGTCCTGAGCTGCGTCCCCTGCATCCTGTGCGTCCTGAGTTGCGTCCTCTGCGTCGCCTGCGCCCTGTGCGTCCAGTGTTGCGCCCCCTGCGTCCTGTGCGTCCTCAGTTGCCTGGCAACGCCCGCTCAAATTCCATGCGTCCTGAGCTTCCTCGCAACGCTGGCTCACATCCCATGCCACCCGGGCCGCGCGGCGAGCTTCTTTGTGTCAGGATGGGAGGTTGCTGCATTGCAGCGTCCTAAATACCTCCAGGCGCCCGCCCATTCAAGTTACTTCGATCTGCTAATGGCTGCAGCCTATTATCGCTTCTTCGTTGCCTCGGCTGGTATCGGGAGTAGTAGCACTTTTTTTTTAAATCATGTCTTCCGCGCGCGGGTTATATACTACTGATCATCCGCCCTTGTAGTTTATGGATCTGGTGATTCTAGTCTATAGCTTGTTTATTCATCGGTAGATTGTATACTACTATACTAGGACTAGGTTCCTCCCTCAATCAATCCCCGACGCAAAAGAGCATCGCAGATGCCTTCTGATATCCTGATCCCTTAATATACCTCGTTAAACTTTCTCAAATGGATCCGGCTATTGACAATCCAGCGCTGATCCCCCTCTGGCATAAGGTGAGCCAGGCCGAGAATTGTCCCTATGTCAACTAGAGTAAACTCCTGAGCATCCTTCTTCTTTTGGACGGTAAACAGGCTATGTACCTCTGATATCCGCCCTGAGTTCAGTGCGCTCACAAACTGAACGCCAGCGAGGCGGCGCACTCGATCCTCGCATCTGTATTCTCTGATTTTGAACAGTGCAACGAGCTTGGCTGGAAGACGGCCCCGGAGCCCACCATAGATGTCTTCCGTTCCGGCCCGCACCCAAACCCAATCATTGCGACTCCCGTGGTTCATAAAGTTGCAAGCCCCCGTGCATTGCGCACGATGCATGTCGTATATTTCCGTTTCTTGGAACTCAAGAACTGGAATTTCTAGTTGGGTCAGTAGCTCCAATGGAAGTGATTCAAGTATCTCAGGGTCCTCCGGAAGACGGCGCTCAGGCGGCACATTATGCCGGCTGTATCGGATCAATCCATCACATATAATGTGAATGGAAACCCCCAAAACCCGTCTAAATCGGCCATGTTGGAAACATCGTCCGCGTGTCCCTTCAGCATCCGCCTACGAAGGCCAGGCGCTGTTGTGGTGCTAGTGGTGTCAAGTGTTCCACCACGTTGGCAGAGAGATCTGCACCGCAACGTCCCAGGGATTCCAGATTCAATAGTCTTATTCGGATGCCATGCTGTCGACTATAGCTTTGCACAATTTGCCATGAGGCATTTTTTTTATTCGATTGCCGCGATCCAGCCTTGATTTGGGTCTTATGCCCTAGCTCGCCGAAGTCGGTTGAATACATCGGAATATTGCCAAACGGGAGTATATCATCACAAAAGTGACTGAGGAAATGCATCTTGATGAAGTTGAAATGCGATTCACAAAAGATCACTTTCATACGTCGCTTGGTTTCTTCTTCCCTTTCTGCGTCGCGCATCCGGCGCCGTTTCGTGGGTGCGATGCGCTCCCTTGTCTTAGGCCTATCATGTCGCAGCTCCCTTCGGTGCTCATCGACCTTCGCGCGTATGCGTTTAGTTACTGGAAACTCTAAAAAGATATCCTTCCTCTTGTGAATTGTGTCCGGATAGTCTTCCATATAGGTGATTGTTTCAGCTGTGTGGCTTCGGTATTGCGCCATCATATTGAAATCGACCAGCGCCCTGACGCATCTGAGGACACGCTTGAACAGTATGAGTTGTGCACTCTCAAGGTGACGCAGTGCCACAGCCAGAACGCCTAGAACACACCGCCTGAGGTTCCGCCTCTCTTTCCCTTGCCACTGCGTAACCTCGCGGTAGGCTTTTTTGGGTACAAGGAATCCTGGGTAAGGCGGTAATGCTATCCAAACTTTGTCAAATGCCTCAAGTCGTCCGTTCTTTTTCTGAATGCCCTGGATCCAGTCCATCATGTGCTTGAATAACCCAGGATAAACTGTTTTGGAGCCTGTCTGGTTTGAGCAAATCTGACGGCGAAACGCGCTTGAGCCCGTAAAAAACATTCTGACCTACTCTAATACCACGACTCTCCGGCGTGATGTCGGCGTGGTCGGCTTCTCCGATCCAATTTTCATAGGCGTAATGCTGATATATTGCGTAATCTCTAACTGGATAGACTTTCATGTTGGTGACTAAATCGACCGCAGGCACCTTGCATCTAGGACAGATGTTGGATTTTATTCCATGCAGCGCAACGTTTTCCATGTGGTCCGCCATCCACGCGGCCAAGATTGAGAAGCACCTCTGAACCTTCCCATCGGCGCACTCAATTGGTACGCCCTCATGCCCCGGATCTTGTAGAGGCGCAAAGATGAGTTCGAATACGTCCCGTAGGGTGTCAGTGTTGATTTGTCTCTGGTGTTGATCTACTTTGGATGAGTTTAATAGTTTTGGCGGAATGGGCAATAGTGCAGGAAGCAGAACTGGCATGGATGTGGGGCTGTTCCGCCGGCCAGACGGAAGATTTCCAAGCGTGATATAGACAGGCCATGCTTTCTTGTCGCCGGAGAAGTTTGTGAGATGCCTCTGATCAGATATCCCTATGATCGGAACAAGCGGCGCACCTGGCGCAAGTGTCTCCTGGGCTCAGTCTGCGATTGTTTAATTACAAAAGGGTTATGAGGCTGTACTTGAAGATCCCACCACCAGTCCGCCGCGTGCATTTCTGCGTATATCCGTTGTCCATTGGTGTCGTATTCCCTGCGGGGCGCGTAGAGGAAGTCATCTCTGTAGGCGATCTGGTGCAGGAGATATATGACGCAATCTAGAACCATGCGATAGAAGAATGGCAATGTTCGCTTGCCATCATCAACCTGTCCTTCGTTCCATTGAAGATATGCACTGTGAGGATCCAATGCCTGGAGGAGGTTCTCAAGTGTATGAATAGAACTATACCTGGCCGATGAAGCATTACCGAGACCACTCGAGAAGTATTCATTGATTCGTGACTTAGGTACTTTACCCTCAATGAACCAAGACGCTAGCTTGAAACCGTGTGCGCTACTAAATGGGGACCATGGGTGCTGACACAGATTGCTTTTTTCTTGCTCTAAACACTTGACAGCTCCTATAGATTCGTAGGCCCCTTCATAAAGCATCGGTTTACTGGGTAATGGACTTGCAGTTTTGTTGAGTATATCTGTATCAGACTAGTGACTGATGGCATCCGATGCGCCGTACGCATGTCCAGTGGAATCTGGATCCGATTCATAGTCTGAATCCAGGCTGAGATGCCCCTCGTGAGGCAATATGTTGCTTCCTTTGTTATGGTTCGTAGTTGGTCAGGATGCATATTTTATTGTAGGCCCTAAGACGATATCCAGATTTGCGTGCGCATTTCGCAGGTGCTTCTCATATGGACCAGACCGGCGGTATTTCCGTCAGCAGAATGGACATTTGTTAGGCATGGGGCGAGATTTCTCAGATTATCTCGCCAGTGTGTAGTTTCGAGTCTAACGCTATCGGGGTGATGTCAACAACGCGTGTGGATTGCACGAAGGGTCAAGTGGCCCGAATGATCTAAACTGGATCAAGTATTTTGAATTGCTTAGCGCAAAGGTCACGCGGCGCAGCGTTGGATTGTGTGTTTCAGGATCTTGATAGTAGACTGAGAATATGTCCTGTTCGAACGCAAGTGTCTTTATTCTGTTTCATTTGTTCAAGTTGAATCAGATTATAGCGGTGCCCTGTGGTAGCGCGTCAGATCGCGGTTCCCTGATTAATTGTTAAAAATACTTGAATGTTTCAACCGGCCTAAGAGATCCTAGTGTTTTATATATAATCGGAACAGATGAACACAGGAGGACCTCATACCAAGAATCATCTGCCATTCAGAACTTCCACATGATCCACAATACGCGTATCTCTAGCTTCTCATATTTATCAAATCAATATACTCGAAAACATATTTGATATGGCGAAGAATATCAACATCATTCAATACGCACTGATGCCACCCGGAGGGCTGCAGCTGGCACCAGCAGGTCAGACATAACAGCTTCCTGCTAATTCTCTCATTGGAGAAATCTCATTTCGACGCTCGGACAAAAGAAAAATCCCTGAGCACAAGAGGTCAATGGGCATCGCTGTTGGTCTCCAAGGTGACGCCATATACGGTTCATGGTGGGACGCCCTTAAGGATCAAATGTTAGCAAGGGGTTATTAGTTGGATCTTCCCCACTTCCCTGACGCAGAATTCCGGCAAATTGTCGCCGGGTTCCGGCAATTGAGACCCGCCTGGGATGAACTCGCCAGTACATCTGCCGCGAAAGACATCCCTGGTATGCAGGAGGTGGACGATGCAGTAGTCCAACTGGTTAAGGACTGTGGGAAGAAGTTGACTAATACAATCAACTTGAAAAATAAGCCGTTTCCGCAGGTGCCGGGAGTGCCTCCGGCGCAGGTGATCTTCCCGAACATATTACTCTCTGCGAATGCCCCCCCTGGGAGCCAGTGGGGTCTTGCAACAGCTGTACAGAATGAAGGCGCTGGCTCCCCAAATGCTCCCACAGCCAATGCACCCGTGCCAGCTCAATTTCAACCTGCCCAGGCTGCTGGTCCATACCAAATCCCTCCTCCCCCGCCGAATCCCCAAGGGCCAATCCAACTTCCTTTGCCAGCGTCTGGAAATCCTGGTCGGTCAGGAAGTGCTGGACAGAATATGCCTCCCGCCGCGATGGGCCCTCTCAAATTGCGGTTGCGCTCGTCTGCTAGCACGCTAAAAATATCAGCTGCTGCATCGGTGAATAACCCACAACAAATGTTTCCTCAGGTCGCGGTGAATAACCAGCCACTAAACAATCGTCCTCAGACAGCCGGTGGTGGAAACCACATCGAGGCTCCCCTGCCGAATCCCCAAGCGCCAAACCAACCTCCCTCGACAGCGTCTGCAAATCCTGGTCCGTGAGCAAACCAAATCCTGGCTCCCCAGCCGAATTCCCAAGGGCCAAGCCAACCTCCCTCGACAGCGTCTGCAAATGCTGGTCAGTCAGGACACCATATCCAGGCTTCCCCGCTGAATCCCCAAGGGCCAAACCAACCTCCCTCGACAGCGTTTGCAAATGCTGGTCCGTCAGGAAACCAAATCCAGGCTCCCCCGCTGAATCCCCAAGGGCCAAACCAACCTCCCTTGACAGCGTCTGCAAATGCTGGTCCATCAGCAAACCAAATCCAGCCTCCCTCTATGGTGTCTGCCGGTCCTGGTCTGTCCGGAAGTGCTACGCAGAATAATCCTCTCCCGGTGATTGCCCCTGCGATATTAAGATTCCACTTGTTGCGAGTCAGAATGCACAAAATAGGTGCTCCCCTCGTGAATATCCCTCCGCAAATCCAGCCAGCTGCCCCCTTAACTATCCTTGGAACACCTGCGCCGGCCAATTATGAGGCCCAGATAATTCGCCATGTGCTAGATCATCCTAATGTAAGGCAAAACGCGCCAGATCTATGTGATGTAAGGCAAATAAGGGAGTGTTTTTCGAAATTACCCCCATGATTTGTGTGTTGACTTACTATCAAATGAGATACAGACTGGGGGGCTCTACTTGGTCGCCCACGGGCCCTGCACATTGTTTGGCAACGACATCCGGTTGACAGCCACGCCCCGCGGCCCAATTATCGTAGCCTCTATTGGTGTTATCCTCATATCAATGGTGTGGATATTGCAGAGTTAAATTCAAATGACATTGGGGGCTTGTTATCAGCAATTTTAAGATGTGTACCCTCGGACAGCATTCGCTACATATTCGGCGGCACAGGCGAAGGCCGGAGCGAGCTTCGTGAAGACCCTACTCACCCATTACATTATTCAAATTATATTTTCATCCAGCGTGAGGAGGACGTTCGTACCTGGCTCTTGTCGAATCAACCTAATGAGCACCCGCTTGACGTGCTTGTTTATTGTCATGTCCCATCAACCCCAGCTAGACCAGCTACACCACCAGAACCGAGAGATAGATATCTCGCACCAAATGCTCTCTCTAATTGGGCAAACCCCTTAGCCGGACGTAATGTCAACCCGGCAGCTCAACCGAAGGGAAAAGCTATTCCCATGAACAGTACTAAGGCCGGTGGATCACAAAACCCACAAGATTCTCCCCTTTTTCTTCAGGGATGGTCCAGCTCATCGTCAGATGTTTCAGACAACCTCGATTCGCACCGTAGTAGGGTTGTCAGTATGACATCTCCTGTTGAGCAGGGCGGCGATTCCACAGGACGTCGGATAGCACTCTCTCTCTCAACCCGCAGGGAATGCTGAACAGAAATCGCATCATGAAACAGCTATGGAGTCCCACGCATGACAATAAGGCACGGAAGCGTAACGGGCAGTTTGACGTCGGTAAATGGGATGAGCGCAGGTCCAAAATGCAGTGTCTTGTTGCTTCTGCTAAAGAATCTTTGAAAGAGGAGCAGCTTCAGAAGCGCCGAATCCTTTTCGAAGACGATAGTAAGTATGAGCTTCTGGTTAATAGACTATGTTTGCCCCCGAGAGTGTAATACATATTATAGCACGTAGATTGAGGCTGCGTCTACAGAGACGCCGAGTGTATTAGCATTTAATATTGATTGTTTTAATAGAGTATCATAATTAGAGTTAGAATAGATTCAATTTCTCATAGCACGTCAATCAAGTCGGAGGTGTTCATCTTCGTCAGCCGAAAGTCATGATGCCCTGGGGTTGTGTTCGGTGTGTGATGCGCAGCAGGGTTGGGTTGACGTCTCATTCCCAGCCTTAGCCCCTTGTAGGCGGCAAGGGACGCCAAGATGCATCACAGTACGCGATGTCAGGTGGCGTCAAACTCACATGAGGCTTAAAAAGGTCTTTGACAACACACGATTGGAGATTAAGCCATCGATCTATTCCCTACGGTTGGTATATGCTCCCTTTGCAATTCGTTCTTCTATCGACGATTATTCTTAGTCACGCCCGTGATACTTTACCACGAAAGTGTCTTCTACATCCAACCCTACCCCAGGCACCTACAGTACACGCCGGACCCTAAGGGCGACAAACAAGGAAGAGCAAGAGCAGACCCAATGTTCTTGCTCTTGACGCCTATAAGAGGTCCTCTCTTGCGCCCCATACACATCTTCCTGTTACCTCCAGACACACCACACTTACCATTGCGCTTTTCTAAAGCGCCCCGACGGCCTTCGTCGGGAGAGATATTTACGTCAACAACAATCCATACCCTTTGAGCCTTACTTGACGTCGTATCAATAGCCTTGGTCGGCAAACGAATTTGTTTGCCCGGGCGGCTTGATCCAATTCATTCATCCACGCACAAATGGCGCCCCAGGCAGAGCGAGAAGTCAATTACCCAAGGGAAATTAAGCAAATATCCACACCGAACTTTAGAGATCAACGTTAACGCTCTGCTTCTCAGACGTCCCGCGGATCAGCCTGCCACGCGAGAGGTCCAGAGCGAAATACGCAGAAGAACTCTGACACCTTCGGCAGGCCCTCGCCCCGCGGAACCCCCATTGTGAGCAATCATTGTCCCCCTTGCTGTGCATGAATAGAATCCCGAACTGACAAATCTTTCCTTTTTTCAAATGAACAGAGAACCGGAGCCTGTTGAGCGCGCACACTGCCAGCCAGCCGTCGGGGATTCGGGGTATTTAGATCCAAAGTATCAACTAGTCTGAATTGGTTATACGGACTGTCTAACTCAAACCAGCACTGCATATGGCGACATTGCGTATGCGAAATCGTGGTGTGGATTCAAGGATCCGCCTGGCGCATCTTCCGTCTGTGCTACATAGCGCCAGCAAATCAAGGCCTATATTATAGGTCGCCTTCTTGACCCCGGTCGCCTAACTGAATCGCAAGTTGACTCAATTGTGTCGTTTGCCTGCAGCCTTTCGCAAGTCAAGGACCGTATTGAGCTTATCAAAAGCCAGCACCACCCGGATGATGTTCCAGAGTTCATCCGTCATCTGAAAATTCTGGTCAAAGATTCGGCCAAGAAACGGCAGAAGTCGAATGACCACCAAAAAGCTGGGCGGGATCTTCGTGCCGACTTGCGGAACCTCCAGATAAGTATTACCAATATTTATTCCGTTAGCCCTTGACTGACAGCAGACCCCAGTGCCTTACTAGGATTGGCACTCCCCTTTTTCCCCACGTGCTATGAGAATGCATATTATTCGAAGTACAGGTGCGCTGCCTACCGTGCATCCATTCCTCGGCCACTCCTGGTTTGTAAAGGACTGCGCCAGGGGAATTGCCTGGGGCGTTCTTACTACACCGAGTTTCATGGATTTGCTCCGGGTAATAAGAGCGCAAGACGTGGAAGAAGAAATTCAATGCCCCCGCTACCTAATTGGTGCGACAGGAGAAGGTGCCGCCATGCTACGTCAGAAGCCAGATGATCCACTCCCTCTATGCCAGCTCATATTCCTCAATAGAAATAACGACATTTGTGGGTGGTTCCTCACTAACAAAGGCCACGATCCCCTGGACTAATGGTTCTCGAGTCACGTCGCGAAGATAGAGAGGACCTGGACGAAACCCCCTTGCCTGCCAATGGGAGGCATCCATTTTTTGACCGCGACGTCTAGGATAAGTCGGCTGGAGGAGAAGACTCTGTGAGGGAAATGCGGGATGAAGAGTCTGTTGACGACGATGAATGGCTAGAGGCCGAGCCAGGGGGGGAAACTCTGGCGCCTCATGGCGCTTGGGTGATCCATGTGGACGACGGCCATGTAAGTATCTAATCCGCAGCATCATTCATCTATCTTTATCCTTCACATTAAAATGGAATAGCTAATTACAGAAGGATCTCCAGGCATTTGGAGATCCGGGCCCCTCAACACGCCTGCGGAATATTCCATCGCAAATCGAAGTACCGGCAAGCTCTAATCCAATAGCAACGGCGTCGGGGTTGCACCCTTCAGGCCCTTCTGGGGCTTCTGAGTTGGAGAAACTTCGAATGCTTCACGAAATGGCGAAGAAGCACCCGTGGATGCTTGATTGGCTGGCAAACCCAGAAGCTGTATCTGTGAGGCATCAAGGATACAATGGGGCCGAGGACTCACCTCCTGCCAGTTCATCTATGATTTGCGACGCACTTCGACTCTCGCCTCCCGCAGCTCCACATGCTGGGCTCGATCTCACGACTCCGGAGAGACCAATAGAACATCCCTCTCCCCCACCTGAACACCCGCCAGCCACACTCAATGAGTCCCCGACCCACCCACCAGCTCCAGTGACACACCCGGCATACGGATCTCAAAACCGTACCACTCCGCTAGCCCTAACAACACTCTATCTACCCCTTAGGTGCGCCGTTTAGCAAGATGCAGCACTGGTAGCAAATGTAACGAGATTCACTACTTTTTTCCCTAATTTCTTTTTTTATTTTTACCCAAACAACCTTACTGTTTACTAGATGTTGTTTTCCCTTTGGTGTCATTGACTTTCTTTTCTACTTCTTGTTCGTAGCTGGTATCAGATAGAACACAATTAATGATACCTGTGCGCGTCCTTGCATCAGCTTCTTGACCTTAATTCCCCTTGAGCTAACGTCTAATATGTTTTTCCCGATTGGGCACGCCTCGCATAGTCTGTCTATAACTCGGCAGGCGATGGCCAATAGAACTAGACAATTAGCAAGGATGCATGACCTGAAAACTGATATCTCGAAGTCCAATGGTGTTCAATCAACGTCCGGAGATTAAGATCAATAAATCTAAACTGGTTTTAGCGTGGCGTGTATCTTACTTGAATTGGTGTCGCCAAGCGATACTCGTTGTTGCGAGTTTTTGCTCAGGCTCAGACATCGACGACGCCTCGTACATTAGCGATGCCTGCATTCCGTCCGTCGAACTGGTTGATACCAGAGTCTAGACGAACATCAAACATGAGCTCGTCCAGAGTATTAACTTAATGATGAACAAGCAGAAAAACCCCTTTTGGCAGCCAAATAGTCTTGTTCCTTAACGAGTAATCATATGTGATGCTCAACCCCCGCCACCCGCCCTCTAAGTCCTAGCATATAAGACCAGAGGTGTTCTACTCAACAAAACAACACACTCTTCATCTTTACCACACAATATATCGCTTTTTCATACGTCCTAATTCCTATCCTGTACCTTTATCAAACGTCCGGCATTCAAACATGCATAAACAACGACAAGCCAATTGCCTCAGCCAACCCACCGCACAGGTAGCCAATCAGAACCGATGTAGGTACAATGTCGTACCTGTTGATAAGGCAGCCAGATCAGGAATGCAGCCGACCAAATCAGGCAGCACTTACAGTTCACATTCGGGGGCTCGGAAATCTTCCCCACCACCGATCGTAAGACCTCTTGTGGCACGACCACCCAAGAACCCCCGAAGGGACACTTTACACACAGTGGCGTTCAACGATGAAGAGGCCGATCAGGATGAGGATGGACAAGAAATAACAGAAATCTTTCATCTCAGCAATGATAGCAGCGATGAGTACGAAAACTCCCACATATCTGATCAAACAGAATTGCACAAAGAGCCAGACACAGATGAGAATGATAATGCGGATGACACTAGATCAATAACATCTCATCAATCACGAGCAGGGGAGAAACAACCAACAACAGGGTATCGACTGTCGGAATGTTGACCCCCACCAGATCGCAGGAAGCCCCAATCGTCAGGCCTACCCCTGCAGCACGAGCACGTATAATATGAAGTAGTGGGTACACTCCACCGACGATATCGACATCCGGTGTATCGCGTTATTCATCAATGGCTACACACAGAGGAACAACGGCAGCAGTCCGATGCTAAAGTCCTCGGGGTGAACAAGGCATGCTGGGCCATGAGCACATATGGCCTGAGACTAACTAACGGCGCAATACAGCAATGCAAGCAGAGGGAGTCGTCCTAGCGCCGGCCAAGGGACTTATTCTCCTATATACCCTTTTTGATGAACCACTCCCGGGATCAGTTGAATTGACCACTCAGGTGCACCGTGTTCGGCTTCAGGCACTCAATTAGATATCCGATGCAGGGAATATAGAAGCATCTGAGGAAAGCATAAAAGTGGTAAGTATATATCAACAAATTTTAGAAGAATCTTTTAGACGTCTGGACTAGTACTAACCTTTCCAGATACGCCAAAAACACTCGCGGGTAAGATCCCAGTTTGTCTACCACCTAAAGCATGAGATGGTGAAATTGTACGATCACCCGGAAGACCCAACGGCAATCGCGTACAGGGTGGACTACCTGCTGGAAAAGGACAGATTTATGTGCTCCCCGAGAGGATATGAGTTGCGTTTTTGCTCTTATTAATGATGCGACCTATCCTCTTGCAACTAATCAGAGTGAACTGGACGCAGAAAATAACAAATCGATTCCTGGCCCCCCAGATTCCCAAGGCCATATGGAGAAAGTACTTTGAGGGTAGGAGAATGCGTGGGATTATTGATCCGGCATTTCTTGGGCGCATCAACGGTACCATGATTTGCTTAACGTGTACCATAATCTGCCATGGACTGCGAGCATGGCAGACAGGAGTATATAAGGATCAGGGTGACTTCAAGCCTGAAGCAGCCGGAGGTGAGGCAGAACCCTGACCTTTCTGTTTCCCGAGAAGACTAAGATAAGGGCAACCGTTTCAGATCTTTTTGCGCGCTAAAGGCAAATGTGGGCATCATGCCCCGACTCGGTTCAAACTCTGATTCTGGACAAAATTCGTGGGACCATGCGTGGAAAGATGGAGCGAGAGCATGGAGTCCGACAAGATCGTCGGGGAGGCTTAACAGACGATTGGGCTGCTGTGGCAGCAGACCTTGAGGGTTAAAGTTCGACCAACCTTCTGCGATGGACAGCACCACGGAGTCAAACTCCGAATCACCTGCCTCTTTGGCCTCTTCCGGAGAGCCAAAACAGTTCCCAGACGGCAGAAGCGTCTTTCGATTTCGGCGCCACGTCAGCAGCGGGGCTTCTCCGATATCTAGATTCGGATCCTCTGTGTCCCGACTCTTCACCAGAGGAGACCGTGGAGTTAACATTGGACACCGCAGTGAGCCCAACTCCGTCGTGTCAGCTATCTCTGAGTCTTGAGATCTTGGAACCAGAACTCGAGGAAAGAGTACATAGTAACCCGGAAACAGAGGAGGAGGGAAATGGGGCAAGCGTATGAGAGGGTACATAGGAAATGGTGTCTTTGTAGAGTAAGATATAGTAATAATTATTTCGTATTCCTAAGAAGACCGAAGCAAAAGTGGAAATAGTAGAGCTCATGGCCAGATCGTGAGGTGCGAAAGAAAATGCATTCCGCGAGACGTTGCGATATCGTCAGATGTAGTTTATCGGGCGCCAGAACACTATACCCATATCAGAGTCAGGATCTCGCAGCGCAGAGAGTCTGAACATGTCATGTGTAAGAATCAGGGGACCCACTGTATTTGGAGTAAAATCTGGAAGAAGTCATCAGACATCTCCAGATGATGGATCAGGATCATGAGATCCTGAGGCAGGACCACAGAGCAGAGATATCTGTACGGGACGTGGCCAGATGAAAGAAGTCCTGAGTACGGGGCAGAGAGATCCGGCGTCAGGACGCAAGAGGACAGTATCAGATGACCTGGCAATTATGTAGAGGTGATCATGGGTCGCCAGGACGACAGCCCTGAGCACCAGACGCTGTCAGGACGCGGCGGCAGGGCACCAGACGCTGTCAGGACGCACAGGCCGAAGAGGTCTGTGCCCGGGTGGCGTTAGGATTCAGGGTGGAATCAAAGGCAAATCAGGAGGCAACGTCAGATCGACGTGGCGTCCTAATTGTCGATTGACGTTCTTTGCCTCAGGTGCGTCAGACCCACAGGACACACAGGACCCAAGCTTGTTTTTTTGCTGATGCAGATCCGGCGGGGAGGTTTTTAGTACTTATGAGTGTCTTTCTTATGATTTATAAGGAGGGCTTTGCTTTGCCTTTCTTTTGTTAGTCATCGATGGCGATGCGACAGGGTTCTGATGATCCCGCTTGGAGAGTTTGTTCACGTGTTGTTTGAATTTTCTTGTTTCCTTTGTTAGTTTTTGGAAGAAAGGGTTTTTATATGCCATAGCATGAGCTGCATGCAGGATTTTGTACCTAAATCAATAATCAGATGTTTCAAAAAAAAAAAAAAAAGTAAAAATAAAAAAAGGTAGAACGACAGCCATCCTCCATCTCCTCTTCACACCCGGCGATTGAAATCTCAATACCACGAGATTATCACCACTTTTCCACACTCCACCCCCCGTTATGAGTTCGCTCTAGGGGGTGGAGTCATACCTCTTCTACACTTCCCTTCCCTAAGGTTTATCCCTTTGGGCCTTCTTCTCTCCGCGGTGATGCATTTCGTCTTCTTGTGATGATGTTTCCTCTCCCTACTGCGCTTTTTCTCTGCCTCGCTTAGAGCATGTGCACCGTCGGCAACACTCTGCTCTACGCCCATGTTACAGACGGCGGGGTGCACTGTTTGCAGTAAGAGAAAACATTTCAACCGGCCACGGTCGATTTCTCTACTCTCTTTCTCTTTAAGAGGCTGCCTAGTCAAGACACGAACGCGTTTTCCAATAGTTTCTACGGTACAGAGTTGGGTTTACCACTCTTTCTCCTCCTCCTCACATGGTCGGATCGGCTGGCACCCTACTGCTTTACCACTTTTTTGGCTGGTACCCACAACTACCTGGGTGGTATCCATAACTACTTCTTCACTATTCTTTCTCTGACCACGGTCCATCACGGCCGGGCTGTGGGAGGATGGTATTGCACTATCTCCTTCCTCTTTTTCAAGTGTGCGGCCAAAATAGATGACATCTTCACCCTCCCCCATACTTGGATCATGCCAAGCCTGGCTCCTCCCGCGCTGAGTGTGCGGAATTTTCAAGTCGTCTCCGTTACGTTTGCTGTTTGTTTTTCCATTGTTCGGATTATCTTACCATGGGTTTTCCTGACTCTTCCTGCTTGTTCTTTGATTTGATTCCTTTTGTCTATCTTCTTAGCTAGTCCAGGGTGTCTTGTTGGGGGCGAGATGTGAGGTTGGTTCCACACCAGAGGGACTTGGGGGTTTGGCTTTTTCCCAGGGGTACTTGGGGGTTTTTTTTATGCCATAGCGTAAGCTACATGCAAGATTTTGTACCCTAAAACAATAAGCATATGATGATAAAAAAAGAAAAAAAGAGAAAAAAAAAATCTACAAAGACAGCATTCAGCTTTAATGCTATGACCAACAAAAACCGTACCCTGCTCACCCCAGGAACCATTCAAACCCCCAAGTCCCTCTGGTATGAGACCAACCACACATCTCGCCTATCGCCCGACCAAATCCTACGAACATACACGTACACCCGAAGCAAGTAGAAAGGAAAGAAGCAAGCAGGAAGCAGAGGAGAACCCTTAGCGACATGTACAAAAGTATAAAAACAAAGCAGATGAAAGAACCCCTGACAAAGGAAATTTTGGTCTGATAAGTGACGTGTATCAGCCTGAGCTAGGAAGTGAGAGTATGGACCTTCACACCGGAGCGATGCCGGGGGATGAAGCGGTGCCCGATGGCAGGATGGAAAGGTGGATGGGGGTGACTTTGATGAGCGGTCACCGGAGGGTGTGCCAGAGCGGCATTAGCGATGGCCAAAAGGACAGGCGTAACCGAGGCGGGGTTTTTGTATTGCGACCGAAGATCGACCGCGGAAAAGGGAGCAGTAAGGTGCCAGCTAAGAAGGTGGAGAGAGGGGAAAGGGTGTAGCTGTAACCGAGCAATGGGACGAAGACCAAGAGAGTAGCGGAGGAAGGATGGGGAGGGGAAGGTGATTAAAACGCTTGAGACGACCAACTAGGGTAACCATAGCCGATGCATTTCCGCATGCAAAACAGAGACGAGATGCTGAAGTTACTAACCGAAGTGTTCGCCGACAGGGCCACGTAATCGAGGTGGAAAGGGACGTGGCAAAGGGCTTGGAGGGCTGAACGCCGACACTGGACGAAGTGAGCGAAATGCCGACAGTGCAAAAACCTAACTGAGGCGCAAAGGACGTGCGGGGTAAGGGGGGAGAACCGAACTTCATGAGCGGAGTCAACAACGAAGAGGAACAAGAACCCTGTGGAGGAGGGGGTAGACCCCTAAGAGAGAGGAGGGGCGGGAGCATCTCTCCCCTAGGCAAAGCCATCAAGGGGGAGGAGAGAAAGTGGTGGTGGATCCGACGATGAGTTCCCTGGTGTTGAGATTTCAATCGCCGGATGTGTAGTGGAGGTGGTTCATGTTCGTGTAGGGGAGATGGTTCGTGGATAACGACTGTCAACATTTTTTTCTTTTTTTCTTTTTCTCTCTTTTTTTTTAGGTTATATGTTTATTGTTTCTACAGTACAAGAAATGACATGCATCTTTAACGATAAGGCCAAAACAAAACGGAAAATCAAACATAACAAACAACAAAAGAAAACAAACATAACCCATTCCCCCAATGCGACCAATAAGCGTCATAGAGCAGCCGTAGCTAAAGAAATTAAGGAAGGTATAAACTGCTAAGTAGTCTCGAGGGCCAGGGGCGGATAGGGCGGTACTTTGAAAAAGGGGGTTTGGAGGGGGGGTGTGCAGGGAGGGAGCAAGCAGGGGAATCCCAGGAGGGAAACCAGTGGCGGAGGTGCGAATGAACTCAGAATGCGCAATGAGCAGCTGCTGGTCGGTCCAGATCAGGACCACGGGGGCCAAGTCCGAGACCACTTTGTGGAGGCGGGATGTCTGACGGAGGGACGAGGGGCAGGACAGGATGGCATGTTCGAAGGTCTGTGGGGCCTGAGAGCACAGCGGGCAGGATGTGTCGGCATCAGGGCTGTCCCATGAGGGGTGGGCCGCGAGATAGGTAGTCCTAAAGCGCATCTGGTTTATTGTTCCCGCAACAAACTTGCCCAATCCGATGAAGGGATGGGGGGGTGTTGAGGGCGGATAGGGGTGGTATGGGGGGGCTGGGGTGGTAGACCAGTCGGAAAGAAGGAGCTGTTTAGCCCTCAATTTGAGGCGGGCATAGGGTGGGACAATCCACAGAACCGGGGGCAGGTAGTCCGTTAAGTGGAGGGAGATGTGGGGCAACGTAGAGACGTCGTGTACAAGGGGGACGGCCGCGTTGGCGAAAGCCGTGTTGGCGTTGTGTTGGTATCTTCGGTTCTTGGCCTTTTCTGGGGCGGAGCGCCAGTCGAGGTTGAAGAAGAGAAAGGGTTCGGAGGTAATCTTCCCATGCGCCAACAAGGGGGCACGATGGGGCGAGAGGGTTGGGATGGATTTAGGGAGACGTGCCATGGTAGGGTTTATCTCCGGGGGAGACCAGCTAACCCTTATGCCAGCAAGGCGGCATTGGTGGCGTATAAGAGCGGGTAGCGGGGTGTAACGACCCTACGATAGGTAGCTACAATCACTATCACCTTAGCCCAAATGGTATACCAAGAGGTAACCAGAGGTGGTATGGTCTCGTATACTTGATACAAATAGCTGGTAAACCTAGGATAAGGCCTAGGAAATAGTTGAGTAGCCTTGAGGTACTCTACTAGGCAGGGTAACCTTTCGGGGGCACATTCGCATAAGGTCAAGAGAATTATGGGAATGTTACACGGACCTCCGAGACGAGTTCTGTGGTCGCCTAGAGGACTTACTGGGCGGTTAAAGGCATAAGAGGGCAAAGTTACCCTACCTTGGGAATTTGGTCATTATGCCCATGGGTCCCAGTTACCCTAGTGAGGAACCCAAGTTACCCTACCTTCACCGGCAAAGTCATCCTAAAACTTAGAGGTCGATTGCCGCACATTCTATAGGCTCTTAGATGTTCTTGGGCACACACGCATCTGCGCGGGGAGGCCCCACGCTTGTATAAGGGTGGCCCGAACATACTATTGAACTTGGGCGGGTTTTAGCTAACTCCCCCCTCTGGCCCCAGCGTTGGGACGGCGCGCATCGGCAGACGGCTCTGTAGTTGCTCGTTTGCTAGTTACAACAGGTCATTGGAGCAGCTGCCGTAACACAGTATAAGTCGTCGCCGTCCGTCCGACTGAATGTCGTTCACAGGATATATAAGGGGAGTATGGGTAACCGCCAAAATGGGGGTCACCCATATATGGTCTCTCGGGCATCTAGGAGTCTATTCTAGCCTACGGGTTGTATGGTAGTCTTCCTAGTGGTACTCAGGTAGTCTCACAAGGCCAGGGTGCTTTCAAGACAAATACCTCAGTAACCAGCCCGGACCTTCTCCCCTTGATTTGTAGTATTACTATGGGTTGTTATTGGACTCTAGAGGTATGAGTCTTATCACGGTAGAATATGTCCCGAGAGGATGGCTATGGGTCGCGCCCATTAAGCCAACCATCGGCTACATCTCACCGGGGGAGCTTGCATGTCAATTTATAACATTGGATAGTGGCGTAGATTAAATAATAGACTGCATAGCTTGTATAGACGAAACTGCCACTGGGCCATTGAGTCCACCACCTAGGTATTGACTCCGGTTGTTGTCATAACAGCTAGCCACTGGTATGACTTCGATAGGAAGAGTTTTTCCATCTGCGGTTGTATTGGAGATGGATTGCAGAAACTCATATCCTATTGATGGAGTTAAGTGTACCCGAGTTGGTCCGACACTTCCAGCTGGATAATTCCTGATGGAGGGTAGACCTCGGACATACCCTGAGCAGGACAGGGTGCTCGCACCAGGTCGGAGTAGTGGTGAATGTCAAAGGCTTAAATCTGATATCTACTTAAGTTTAAGCGTTTGGCATTCTACTTCGATAACCAACTTTTCCTTGAGAGAACTTATTGAGTAAAGCTTCCAGCTTAACGATATTAAGTTTAACCGTTTTGATTCTTCGTGAATTATTTACTCTATCTTTATCTTCTACTTTGAGTTTTGGTGCGGTCGCAACCTTAGAGTTCACCTCTCTATAGGGTGCCCCCGT
>Ga0307509_10002296_pt1 | contig 31199 bp, 25 predicted proteins | sample 10_EM_MG_FD_202245 | JGI IMG/M metagenome (GOLD analysis project Ga0307509, IMG submission 202245) | Populus trichocarpa ectomycorrhiza microbial communities from riparian zone in the Pacific Northwest, United States - 10_EM | ecosystem: Host-associated > Plants > Roots > Unclassified | place...
TTCAGTACCAATATCAATAATGCTTTCGTTACTGCTGGTAGTGGTTATGGTGTGAATTATCTTCTCCTTTTTCTTCAGGGAATCCATAGTTCAGTGGCAAATGAAAGAATTGGTTTCGTGTTTTTTTAAAAAAAAAATTCGTAGGGTTAGCTTAGGGTTTGTAACATTTTAAATTTAACCAGAGGACATGAAAAAGCGGGGGCCAGCTGGTGTAGTGACACCTAGTCACCTAGCTGTACTGTGCACGTGAAAATATTTAATAATATATAAATTCAGATTTTCTCAGAAGCATTTTCCAAGAACGAATGTTTGTCTTTTGTTCTCGAGAAAGGTTAAGACTCGGTTGTTTCACCAGCAGCTAAATTTATTATAACAGCTCTTACAGAGATTGTACTTCGCTGCATGTATTTACGAGCTCGAGAATGGAAGATCCAATAGTTACAAGATGCTATTCATATACATTCTTCTAGAGGGTACTATAAAGGCATTAATTTGAAATATCATAAACAAGGAGGAAACTACTGATACGTACTACGATCACCATGCTCGATGTAAGAGGATAGGACGAGAGATTTTGTTTGTTTGGAGCTCAATGGAGGGTGCAGCATCTACCTTTCTTCAATACACAGAACCCAAAACAATAGTAATTGCCATTGTTCGCCATTAAATACCAATGGAATTACTCTCTGTTCTGAAAAATCTACACTTTTATATTCCTCAGCAGTTTATGAACCTAGCTAAAACAATCTATAAATTATACGTTGTTTACTGCTGTATGCTCTCCAAGTGCTTCCCAGATCATAAAGCAAGTGGTCCTCATCAGTCCTTTAAGGAGGGGGGGGACGTATCGACGTACTATCTACAATTCTTCGCCCCACAAAACCAGAAAAAATGAGAAATTTCGGCCAATTGCCATTCCTTAATTTTAATATTTGACAGGACTCGTCATTCTATGAACCGATCTTCCTGAGCAGTTCATGGACCCCGAGGAATGCATAAATTAAGCATCATTTCTCTTCCATCATGCCAAGTGCTTCTCAGTTCATAAAGCTGGTGGTCCTATCACTCCTTAGCATTTTAGACCTTCCACATAGCAGCTCTTCTTTGCTGTTGAATCTCACTCTTTCCACCCTCTAAATCCTCTTATTTATATATACACTCCCAATGTCCTGTGGTAAAGAATCACTTAATCAAGAAGATTAAATCTTTGCAATTTCCTAGATGTTACAAAAGAATAAAAGTTCTGAAATTAATTGAAACAAAGTTTCCTGATTTTCTGTATAGGTTCTTCACCATGCATGTTGGGTTCCTTCATCAACTTCTTTATTGCTACTCTCACTGTCGCATTCTCATTAGAATCTTGTTTTAATCACAACTACTTGCGAAAGTGTAAAACATAAAACATTAACAGTAGAGAACCTTAGCACCAAATGTAGATCGTCACTAAATCAACTGCGACTTCAGTGAGTGTTTATTTTCTTCTAGTTAGGAAAACTTTATGATGAAGGGGATATTTTTTTTTCAATGTATAACTTTATATTAATAGATATAATTATATGAAAATTTTTCTAAAAAATCTCAGAGGCAATGTTTCTGACCCACAACTCATAAATTGACCCATGTGATTTGCTAGTTGATCCTGTAATACTGTGACCTATTCTCCTTTTCAGGTCAATCACCAAGCCAGGTATGACAACCATAATTTTTTTTTTTTTCATTAAAATAAATGCTGAAAATATTGGTGGTGGTGGTGAGAGAATCCTCATCCATCTAAACTCTAAAGAACGAGCGGGGTCTTTCTTCTTTATCTGGGCTCAGTTTAGGGCATTTAGCCTATGGTTCTGGACCTCCGTTCGCTTCTTAGTTCACCGCTTTCTTTTGAGTCTTTAACTTTTGTTATCAAGCCCATTGACTTTAAAAGTCCATTTAAGTTCTGCCAACCATGCTCAATGTAAGACCATCATTCCAGCAAAGCGACGGGCTTGGGTCATATCGTCCAGCAACAGAATGAATCCCACCCTCCAAAAAGATGTTTTATGATATATTTTTTTATGCGAATTGTATCAATTTTTATTTTTGACGTGTATGATTTTTTAAAACTTATCTAATCAAGTCTATTTGTACACTCCAGCGGAATCAAGTCATTATTCAACCAAGGTAACTCAAGTTATTTTCATGCTTAATTATACAAAATCAACTCTAATTGACTTATTTTATAGCTAATTTATAAAAAATTCAACAAACCCTAAACAATAATTTAATCACAGTTATACCAATCATGAATTAACTATAAAATCATAACATTAACAGCAATGTAGGATGTTTATCGTACCTTTTGGACTGGGAAGTGGTTTTGGCTAAGGAGTGGTGGCAGTAACTGGGGGTGGCGGTTTCTAATGAGAAAAACATGCTTCAAGGCTTGGAGAAGAAGGAGATGCGATTTCTGGGTATATTTAATAGATATAAAAATACTAAAAAATGGTAAAAGAACCAAAAAGCCATTGTAAGAGAGTTCGGTATAATTTATCTTTAGAGGTAATAAAGTCATTTAATTGTTTAAAAAAATCGAGAAGACTAAGATGCCCCTAATGTAAGTTAAGTTATTTTTTAATTAAGTGGAAAATATGTAATTTTTTTGTGCAAAAAAATAAAAAGACTAATTTAGCCCTATATAATCTAAAAAGAACAATGATAATATATATGATGAAAAGACCATATAGACTCTAATACTTAAATCAATGATTTTTTTTATTCAAGGATAATTTCATAATTACACTTTTACAGTATTCTTGATAAACAGTAATTTTGCTATGAGAATCAGGTTTTTGTTAATAATTTGTTATTGTCTACTTTATTTACTTTCAGTGTTAATCTAGACACATGTATGATAGTGATCCCTCCAAAAAATGTGTGAATTTCATAAGCTCACGATATGACCGGAGATGAATTTGAGTTGGACTACATGTCTCCCATTGTTATGAACAAAAAGCTCTCCGGTAAGCATAGGAAAGCCAAGTCCTATGGCAGCGATAGCTTTTGCTTGTCTTTCTCCAGCAACGGAAAGCTAGTCCTGGGAATATGAAAGCGATACCTTTTGGTTGCCCTTTGTCATGGATCTATTCATTTGGAACATAGACCCATCTCAAGCAGCCAGCAAAAGATGAGAGTTGAGACCATAGCAGAAAGGACCAGCAGCAGCTATCGACACAAGAACAAACCGAAGAATGGACCAAGCAGGCTACATATAACAACTAGCTTTCTCTCCCATTTGTGTCAGGGAAGAGCTGACGCCAAACATGCACTTCGGTGAGCATTTTGGCTTGGGAATGGGGAGATTCCGCCCTAAGAATTAACAATGGGCATTTTTTTCATTTATTATATTTTTCAAAGCGACAATTTGCAAATAATTCGCCATCAGGAGAAGATATATCGCTAATGAAATCTACCTCACATCAAATAAGGAACAAACTGCACTATAAAAACATCAAACTTCCTACTTCTGAAACACCATGAACTTAATATGCCCTTTTGCGAATGGAGAACTGTAAATATGCAAATAGTAAAAACAGCGGGATGATCTCAAAATATACACAGTTTAACCTTCTAATTCCCTCGAGATTGTTGTAGGCAATTCAGGGTAGCTAGTTCCTACTCAGTTGCAGAGTGACCACGACCTCCAAATTCATTTGTTCCAATGCTACAAGTCTACAACAGTACATCACAAAAAAACAAGTAACATCCTAAACAACAACAAACAACAGACAACCGCAAAGCCATTCACCATGCTGAAGTGTAAGAGGGCAGCTACGAGCTCAACTGAACAACAGCACTAATAATGGAGTAAAACTTGAAAAAAAAAAAAAAACCCAATACCGAGACTTGTAGGAAAATTGTGATTAGAATAACTCCCTCAGTCTATACATGCCTATAGGTTTAGCAGTCTCCTATTCTTGGTCAGCCAAACAAGCACCTTCTGCCCATAGATATTGCTGATCATCATTTGACTGTTCCTTTCTATCAGAGCAATTAAACCTCTTTGGACTTCACCCTGCTCTTGCAAAAATGGGAAGAGGACAACAAGTGATCAAAACCCGCTTGATTTTGTGCTTAAAATATATATGCTTGATACAGTAAAAGAAAAAATAAAAGGTACTAAACCTATACTAGTCATGCATGAAGTAGGTAGTAGCAAAGTTTTGGCGAGCTTGGCAAAACTTCTCGAAATTTTTTCGAAAAGCACTGTGGCTCTTCATATTGATGGAATATATTTCATAAAACTATTACGTGATCTAACAACCATTAAAAGGCCTATTAACTACTAATCATTGTCAAAATGGAATTTCAACAAATGCAAGTCTAAAACCATCATCACCCCAGTACAGAGACTGATTTTGAGTTAAGTAGTCTACCACACGAAACAAAGAATAGTACACAATCTCTGAGAAAATCAAAGATGTAACAGACTCAATTCCTCACAGAAAAATATGTCTCTCATGTTGAGAATTGACTAGAATATATTCAGACCAATTCAAGCAGTTTGAGCCTGGGAAATCCAGATTGTCAATACACTCGCACTATAAAGTTCAATTAAACAACATGAATGGCATATAGAAACAATTTGATACTGATATTCTCAGTTAGATACGTTGAAGAATAAAGTGATGCTTACTATCTGCACATTACACCTGGTTTGCAGTTATCCAACAAGCAGGTGAGATATATCTTGGAGTGCAATGATCTAACCTGAGATACTGATAGTGCCTTCTGGATAACAAAGTTTCCGAAAGGATCCACAAGGAGCATGGAAGCACCTGGATTGCTTAGCAACTCCAAGATTATTTGTGTGGATTGATCCTCACTTGTTGTTAACAAGCACTTCTCCACAACATTACTTCCATACTTGTTACACGAAAGAGCCATGTAGCTCCCTTCAAACTGTGTGAGGAGATTTTCTGTGATTTGTGGCATCTTTAAATCCAGAATATGTTGCACTACATAGTTTCTAGAGAAAATTATGGAAAATTACAAGAACCATATTAAGTTAATATTACGCTTGAATGTGTAGTAAAGCATTGATGAGGTTTAGTAAAACAAACCCATAATGATCTTCAGCCAGGAGTAGTGCATTTGCTATGATCTCAGCTACCAGTCGATCTCTGTGTTCTCCCTCAGAGTATTCAACACATCGCTGCAGCACACAGCATCCACTCTTGTTGGTTGCAATCTCAAAGCACTTTTCTGCCACCTGTTTCAAAATATACTGCAAAAGAAAATCCACTATCAGATAATCATGAAGCCAAAATATGATTTGGTTTCAGGCAATATTTTAATTGCAGAATAACAGCAAGTCTAGCTTGTTGAAGATAACAAGTGCATCAAAAAAGAGGATTACAAGTGTTAGAGCAAAAAGTTCCAATATCCTGTAATTTTAAAGCAGATTTTGGTGATGAAATACCTATATTTCCCTATTTCACATTTTATGCAAGTCTAATTGTGCAACTACGTTGAGATAGAATGCCTTGTAAAAGAAGGTGATGGACAAAAACAAGAAAGTGAGGAAATTATGATAGAACGTTAGAGAGGAAGATAAGAGAAACATGAGGCAACAGACATAAAATAACCCATGGTAAATAGGTAACATTATGGATTCAAATGAAAAGTTTTAGAAAGCTGTGGATCCAACCACGGCAAGATCAAGTAAATTTCCATTATTGCAGCCTACAAACTACCATAAGTTTTTGCAAGCTTGTTGATGTTCCCAAGCTTTACACCTTAATTCAGGTGGTGGAGATGTAATGTTTATAGCTATATCCTCCCCCCAAACTGCACACCAATGATTAGGCACAGAAAAACGTTTCACATCCAGTCTAAAAAAGAGCTTGTAGAAAGGAAGAACCTTGCAAAGTCCCAAAGATTCAAATCCAAATCAAAGCATAACATGTGGAAGTCCTGATATTCTAAAGAATGAACTATGAAGAGAGCACGGAATAAACAAATAATTAAAGACAGGAGAAAATCAATACAAGCTATACGAAAATAAGGGTTTCATTTTACAAGTTTTTATGAAATTTCTGAAAATTTTGCTAAATTTTTTTCAATTGTTATAGCAGGTAAGGGTCAAAGTTGACCCAAGAAATCCTGTGCTGATATTTTCAAACCTCAGTCAGCTATATAATTAGCTAAAGCAGCCAATCACTTTACTTCAGAAATCTCTGATATGGTGTTTACAATAGCTCACATCAGATGTTCACGACAACTAAAACAAGAGAATTTCAACTTGCAAATTGATTTGAAATTCTATTGCAATTTTTTTAAAAAAACAGGCGCAAAATCAGAAGCAATCAGAACAGAAGCCATAAAGTTATCATAGATCCCAGCCAGATGAATAATGAGTGCAACCAGTATATATCAAGTGCAAGCAATGGCATAAACTTATACTAAACTTCTTCAAAAGAAACCCAACAAAAGCCAAAGCTATGGAAGCCTATGACAACCCACAGAGAAGTTGCCAGCTATCCTTTATTGAGAAAAGTGACTAGAGTTATAATAGTGTGGGAGAAAAAATTGCAGCCCTTTTCTTCCCCATAAAAGATAAAAGATTTTCACAATCTTAAACGAAAGATTCCACTGGAAACGGTTAAATATTCAGGATTTTAGGCTATAGCATAAATGCATATACAGAAAGGAGAATATTGCAGTAGTAATTGCACCTCTAAGAAGTTCAGGTGGATGGGGAAAACTAGAATTTGTTTATAACCCAACTAAGTATCCATTAAGTAAAACTTAAAAGATGGAAAAATTGAATTATTCAAAGATAGAAAAGGGTATAAAAAAGAACTTAATCGATAAACAAAATCACTTGACAGAGACAAAATGTGAAAACAAGTAAAATAATCACCACGTTGAAGGGAAGTGATGGAGCAAATTATCTAGAACACAAATAGCAGCAGGACAAGAAATAATAACCCATATTACACTCCATCAGAAATATGAAATAATAACCCAGATTACACTATGGAGATATAACACAGGATTGCAACAAACTATTTGTTTTTTGGGGATGGGGGGTTCAATGAATTGAAGATCACCTTATTGTCTTGAGGAGAAAAATGCTTCACAGAATGCTGGATCACATGATGACCATTGGAATCCTTTATCAATGCAACAGCACCTTGGTTTAGAGCTGATACAACTAAAGAAACTTGCAGAGGGTTTGTAATACAATTCAACAACTTCTGTACAGCCCGAGTTCTATTGCCAAAAAGAATAAATAAATCAATTCAGCAGTTAATATAGTAAGAAGAAACAAACTTAGCCGCTGTATGTCAGTTTCTTTAAGCAAAAACAAAAGACAGATACCACATTCTCAATTTGCACAGAAAATAGGAATGAATAAAATAACAGCCGAATGTATGTACATACCCATGCACATCAAGACAAATCCTCACGAGTTGAAAATCCGTTCGAGTTAGCATTCGCAAAACCCGAGTCCTCTGTTCCTCACTAATCACCTCTATAAGCTTTTGTACAACATAATTCCCAAATGGGTCCGCTATCAACCCCCCAACATAGTCTATCACTTCGTAAAACAACATATCAATTTGTTCTCTTGTTGCACTCTCAATAAGCCTTTGTAAGAACTTACATCCGTGTTGATCCTTAGCCAATGCCACGATCTTACCACTCAAATCCTCCCAGGACACGTAATCTTGTAACCAAGGTGGCCTCCTCCCATAATTCTGGCTTTTAGACACCAAAACATTATTCATCGACCCATAATGCGATTCTCTTTGCATTAATCCTCTCCGGTTGTTAAGGTTTGGATTTTGATACGCACCACCATAAACGAAAGTATTACTCCTCAAATCAGAATTAGAACCAGCCATCATTGGATTGTGAACAAAATCTTGAACCCTCGTAGCCCCGAAAGCATTTATATCATTGTTTTGGGTTGGCAAAAAACCAACCTGGCCGCTAGAGGCAAGATCATCCAAAATTTTAAAATCTACAACAGACCCATTAAAGATATTGTCATGAGAACCTGAATATAAAGTTTGATTATCATGAGATACATTGAGTCTTAAGAAGACAGATTCAAGAGTTTCTAGGTAGGGGTTTTGAGTAGAAGTTTCAGGGCTCGCAAGGCTTTGATCGATTAAACGGGAAAAGGGAGTCTCAGGGGAAAACGGCGCCGTTCCAGCAAGAAATCTGCGGCGCTGCTGCTGCTGGTAAGGGTCCATAATTCAGGATGAAAAGAAAAAAGAAGTGAGAAAAAGGCAGATAAGGGTTGGGAGGGTTATGGGTTAAATGCAAGTTTTGAGAGGTTTGGGGGTTTAAAGGAGAGAAAATTGGTGATTTGATTGGAGAAGAAGATTGTTATGGAGAGATTTTACTGGTGTTAATAGAGTTCGTATGATAAGGGAAATATAGTTGACTGGAAGAGTTATAGATGGAGAGTGAGACTGCAAGTGTGAGAGAGGCAATTTTGCATGCTTTTTTTGGTAAGTATTCATGCAAGGAAGGAAAGAAACCTTCAAGTGTTTGTGTCCTCTTTTCTTTTCTTTTCTTTTCTCTTCCCTTGCCTTTTTCTTTTGTTTACGCGGCGTATGTGTTTCTTCTGCTTCTTGTGGGTGTCCAAATAGGTTAACAAAGCAGCAATTTTTTCTTACTCGTTCTTTTGCCCTCGCATGTGTATTCTGTGCCTTTATTAATATTATTTTTTTTTTCTTTTTTTAAGGTTGTTTCTGGCCTCCTGTTTATCTGGGACCCATCGTTGAGGTTATGGGAGCTCAGGATTGTAAGACTTCGACGTCCAATTTGGGCAATTAGTATTCAAAATGAAAAAGAAAAGCGAATTAACACGGCAACAACAAATTTTAAAGAAATGAAATATTTTATGTATGTCACCGTTTAAAGAGGTGATATTTAATTAAATATGATGTTTGTAAATTGGGATATCAATTATAATTTTATTATAATTTTATTGTGATTCAAAACATGATAAAATTATAATTAATAGTGTAATTTATGATCGCTACATTAATTAAATTACCGGTTGGCACTGAAAAACAGAGATAAACTACCATGTGAACAATAAGTTCTTAAGATTTTAACTAAAATCTATTCTTGAGTCTACATGTTAGAAAAAGATATATATTTTAACTCATAAAATATATTTTAAAAAAATATTTTATAAAATCATAGTTTTTGTGTGAACCGATCAATATGTTTATACAATTTTCTTGATCGGTTCATACAACTATCTCGATTGACCAACCAGTTGAGTTGGAGGATAGGTAGTGAGGTTTTTGCCCCATCTAAATCTAACAAAAAAAAAATATGAGACTTAATATTTACTTTGTTAATATGACATTTAATTTAGTTAATGATTTTAGAGAGTTAAAAAAATTATATTTTTAACAAGATTTGGACAGTGTTTTTCCTATATAGAAACTATGTCTAAAATTTTGTCTCATTTAAAAAAACCTATAAAAAACTATAATAACCAAACTCAATAAATTTTTACCAAACTCAACAAAATCTCATATTTCATAATCATAAGTAGCCCACGAATGCAAATAAAAAAACATATATACATGAAAAATGAATTTCAATTACTTAAATAATACAACATTCAAGCAATTGATGAAATCCCAAAATATATAAATATAACTCATCTATTTATCTACGTCTACGACATCTACTAGATGATCCGAGCTCATTAATAGCATAACTGGATCCAGCTTTTTATACTTGCCTTAATGGCTTCATCCTCTGCCATGACATCATCAAGAGTTAATCTATTTTCAAAGGTTTCAAGTCTAGTGCGACAAACATTTAACCATTGGGATTCATAGATGTAACTTTCATTTTCTTCGTCAATATTACAAAGTATAAATACGGTCCCTTAACCCTCCTGTAGCATAAAGTCAACCTAATATTTATAAAATATTAATTTTAAATTAAAAGATCAATATATAAAAACCAATGTTTAACATATATTGATTATAATATATTAGATTACTTATGATATTTTGAAACTGCTGGATATGTTCGGGAACATGCTCGAGATCCGGATTAATGACTTGATGTGTAATATTCATGTGCCAAATCAAACACTTCTCATTTGTAATCACAAGATGCATATTTATAAATATCTCATTCATTCATGCATCACACTATGATATATAAACTTTAATGCAACTTAACTAATTATAATCATTATTTTTACCCCAATTAATTATAGCGTACAAAGCTTCACTCGTATCGATATCGTTTGGAATGTGTTGTCCGTTGCTGAACTGACACATTACCTTATATGGAAAATGTTGCTCGACAATATCAACAAGATCACTGATGCCTATGTATCCATCCTAATAGTGCAAATAGCTAGATAAACTGTTAATCTTTCATTACCTTTAAAATAGAAATTTCTTAGATACTAAACAAATACAATTCGGTGAAGTCAAGTTTTTTTATTTAAAAAATGACTCAAAAAATACTTGGATAGCATACTGCTTATCTAGCTTGCTCCAATAAAATGTCAACTCATGCTACCCGTTGTTATAATTCAATTTTTTACTCTTATTTTTTTATCTAAATATTCTCAAAATACAAAAGGTAAAAAAATATATATTCTTGATATATTTGTATTATTTTCAGCATCATTTCAAAAAAAATTAAAATTTAAAAATATATTTTCAACATATTTAGCAATTAACACATATATTTTAAAATCATTGATTAATTCTTGATATTAAATTGGCATTGAAGTTGTATTTTTTTAAAATATCAAAATAAAAAAAAAGTTAAAAATAAAAATATATAGAAAAGAAGACCAAAAGTGCAAGGAAAAAAAATTAAAAAATAAAGTGAATTTGATATATGGTCACCAAGCAATTAGGAAAGAAGAGAGAAAAAATTTTGCCTATAAAATGATGAAGGAATCTCACCAGAGAGGGAGAGGGAAAAAACCACAAATAATCACCAAAACACTCCCTCTCCCATAAAAAGAAAAAACAACAACAACAATAAAGATTCTCATGGAAAAAAACAAAAAAGTTTACCTTTTCTACAAACTCGCACTCTCCAACACAAAAATTAAAAAATAACTTGGCAGCTTCCACGAGAGTTCTTCGCAACGGAAATGGATGATTGGGATCACGCAAGCAACTTTAAAGCCTAGTTGTAAGTTGCAACTAACTACAACAATTTCCATTGCATTTCCCACATTAATCCTCACATGTTTCTAGTAATTTTGACTTATTATCAACATCGAGAATCAAAATTGTTAGTAGTGTATTTTTTTCTTTGATTCCTATATGCCTGAAAAGTTCGTGTGTGCTAAACCAAACCCATTATTAGAAAGCATCACAAAATGGTGACTGAAGTCATTAACAAAAAAACTAAGTAGTATGGCAAAAGAATTGTTCATCTATACTGATATCACTGTATATTGTAATAGTTCTTTGAGTTCTCTTCCTTCTGTTTGGTATGGTTGGGGTGGGTTGTTAGAGGGTTTGGATTCTTTTAGAGCATGAGATGTGGCTCTCGGCTCATGGGTTGGTGTTGGGTGCTCTGTGTTTATTGCTCGGTTCTATCAGTCTTTGCTGTTGGATGGGTTTTGTGTTGATCGGTTGATTAGTTCTGTTGGTGGCTCTAGCATGACTAGTGAGGACTGGTTTGGATTGAGCTAGGGTGGGGGCTGCTTTTTCCCAGGTTTGAGAGAACACCATCATTGTGCATTTAATACACAGCCTACTTTCACCTACGTTGGCCTTCTGTTCAACACAGGGCACTTTTCAATCTGCCTTGCCAGTTTATTGATCTCTCTTGCTTAGTTTCTGCTCATGTCTTGATGTAACCAGGTTCTGTTTTTTTTTTTTTTCTATTCGGTTTCTTTTCTTGGTTTGGCATTAGTGGCTTTTGTGCTTCTGTCGTCATTTCATTATGCCCTGTGTGGGCTTTTTTTGGTATTTTTTGCTCGGCCTGTGTCCTTGATTTCTTTCATACTTTCACATCAGTTGGGGTATATATAACAAAAAAAATTCTTAGTGGTTTTCCCTGCATTCTTTCTCGCTGCTTGGGCTCCTGTTGCTGCCCTCTCAGTTTTGTTTTCTTGGTGTGTGCTCTTTGGCTTCTTTTTTTTATCATTATCTTTTGACCATGCCTTTTCTTATGCATCCTTTTTTTTGACAGGTTTTCTGACGCCCTGCAAAGCTTCTCATCCTTTCATTTGCTGCGTCTATCTTGGTTTTGCAGGTGGGTTATCGTTCTCTATTGTTTTTTATGGGCTGCCTTTTCTTGGTGGCTTTGTATTGCTTGCTTGGCTATGTTTGTGGTCTGTGATTCTTTTTTTATTTGGTCATCAGATGCTTCACCTTCTTCTGTTTTTTCTTGCTTATGTTCTGTTCTTTGCCTGTCTTTTTTCTTGCTTTTTTTTTGGGTGGGAACACTTGCCTTGTCCACTAACTGTTTGATTATAAGTTTGATTATCTCTTTACACCTCTTGCTTCGTGTCAGCTTTTCTGTGTTTCTTTCCTTTTTTCCCCTGCTATGTGTGAAGGACAAGCAATCCATGGAATTCGTTGGATTGGTTGTGATTGTTTTTGTGCAAGAGGTTTGATCTTTAATCTTGGTTTAGGGTCGTCATTAAATTAAGATTAGGCATGACCAGTGTGGTTACTGTGCTACCTTTGATTTCTATGTTTTTTGTCCTTTCATTGTTTGGGATGAGAGGCTTTCAACCAGCCATCTTATTTTGAATGTTGGAGAGTGCACCACTGAGTTAAATGTGTCATTGCCATGTCTATGTGAATTGTCAGTGCTTCGCATCCATTAATTTGTTTTTTGTTCATTATTTACACCGAGATTTTGGTTCAACCATTTCTGTCTCATAAGCTGGATTTGTGTGCATTTATTTAGGCTCGCTTGATGTTATCTACATATATATCTTCTTGAAATCTCGGTTGTTTGGTTGTCATGTCATTTTTTTAAAAGATGGTCATGATGCTAGCCTACGTTTAAAAATGTAATATGGCCAATGAAGATTGCCTTGCTCATAATAAGGGTTTCTTAATGTTATGGCTTGCCTTTAGACTTAGATGCAACAAGCATGTGTTATGAAATATAGATTAGAGACAAGCTGTGAGACTGGAGTAATGAATTGTACATATTTTTTTTTTTGTTTTTCCTTCCCACAGAGACTTTTTCAAAGCTTATACTTGGTCTAGAGTGTTTTTCAAACATCACCATTCCAGCACCTCCTTTTCTGCCAATCTCCCCTGATTCGGTTTTTTTATATGTGTGTTTGGGGTGTTTGACCTCTGTCTTATTCCATAAAATGGTAGCACAAAATAGTTTAGCAGAGTTGGTAAACTGCAGGGAAGAAAAGCCTGCTCTTTTTTTAGTTGGGATTAAGAGAAGACTCGCTGGATATGTGTGTGCAGAATTATTGTGTCCTAGATTCTATATTTTGGGCAGCAATCAAAGCTGTCAAGTTATATTTGTGATTTTGAAAATTTAGTGAATTGGGTCATTTTATAATCTTTTTAATCTATTTAGGTTTGGGTTGAGAGATTAATGATCCTTTTTTTGTTAAGATTTTCATTGATGAAGGGATTGATCAATAGAATTGGATGATCAAGAGCCATGAACCCTTATGAATTAATTTGAGAAGCTACTTTTGAGTAAAGAAATGTGGTTCTGAAATTATAATGTACAGTGTGGATAAGAGCATCATTATGAATTTTACGGGATTCTTCTACCAGTCTCATGGCTATGTAGGCATGCTTTTGATGGATATAACTGACAAAAGTGGTCAGCTAGGGAGAAGGGGTTGAGGTATGTGTTTTATACTGAAGATTGAGGTTATAAAAGAATTATGGTGATTGAGAATTAACATGTTTTTTTATTGCTGTCAATGCATGTTAACTTTAATGGTGCTGGGAAATCAACTTTGTTTTAAGATTAAGCTTCAGAGCATGATTATTTCATTAGTTGACTCTGGTAATCTAAATGAGTTAAACGTTTGCATTGAAATGAAATGAAGTGTGGCTAAATCTTTGCCTACTTGCACGATACCCTTGCTATGAAAAGATCAAGACAACAGTCATAAGGGGCAATATAGAGGATTGTTATTGGTTAGAATTTTCTTGGTTGCACATTTAGGCTTTGGATAACTTTCATGAAGTTGCCATTCATTTGGACTAGATAATGCAGCCTTTACAAGGATTATCATGCTTAATTCTTTGATGTATGAGACTATGACAGATCAAAAGGTGATATTAGATGGAGATGGCATCACATTAGATTTTGGCAAGTGGAGAAATTCAAGGAATGGCTAGAAATGAGAATCAGATTGTGAGAGTTAGGGACTATACCATAATCAAGAGAAACTGTCCACCTTTACATGGTAATATATTCAAGTTTTCCAAATGTTGGAATTTTTTTATGCAACCAGGTGTCTTATATGCAAGAACATGTGTACGTTCTAAAAGTTAAACTTATCTAGTCCCAGTATTCTACCAATGCTATCCTTTCTATCATATCCTGCTCAACTATCCTACCCATCCTCTATTGTCTAATAAGTGGTTGGTCTCTTTCACTCTATACAATAGAAGGGATGCATGCACTTTCCACCAAGTCATATAAGAAGGGAAACCAATAAGAGGCACTAAATTGATACCAATATGTAGTTTTTTCGCAAACAATATCATGTTGTGGTTCTCCATAAAAAATTAAGTTTCTTTCAGTAATATTTTAATGATTTTTAAAAAAATACATCTCCATAATTTGGCATGCCTTTCCAAAATATAAAGCTCCACAAGGATCTGTTTCTCCTTATGTTGAAAAAGTGCAGCTATCAAGTTCATCATCAAACCATGAGCATAGATATTTCCAATGTATTATTAAAAATGACAAATATCAACTGAAACCAAGAATTAAACCAAGTGCTGAAAAGAAATGCAATGTCCGATTTCCTACCTCTAAGGTTATCATGCAAGGATAAAAAATGAAACTGGCAATTAAATTATTATGTGTTAAGTTTTTCTGTTGGAGCAGGTGGTTCACTACCTTAGCATTTACCAAAAAAAAATATGTTGGCTCAACATATTGTTCTTTTCCTGTTAAGTGTCACCACTTTGTATATTATTGTATTCCTGTTTTCAAAGCACATATGATTGTTAAACAAACGTCATAGAAAGAGGGTGTGCGCGCGCACGCAAGGATAAAAAATTAAATTGGGAATTAAGTTATTATGTTTTTATCTTTTAAGTTTGAGCTTGAGGAAGCTTTTGTTTGTTGGTTTTTTTTTATAAGGGGTGTATATATGTATAGATATATACTTGTTTTGGTTGCAATAGAAAAGAAAGAATGTGTGTATTGTGGTTGGACCATGCCTCTTTTTATTTTGTACATTTTTAATGTGGTGGGAAACTAACTGTAAGGCTAACTGATTGTCCATATTTTTTATTGTCTAAGTTATTTTCGTTGTCATTTTTTATCATTGAGGAGCATCCTTTCTATTGCTCATAGAACCATATATTATAGGAGCAATGTTCCTTTTTAGCATGTTATTAGGTTCAATCATAAAGAGACATGATGGGAACAGATAGTTGTTGTGGGATTGCCATCCTGAGTGAGTTTAATGGGATGATATGACTATTGCTAACAGTCAAACTTTTAAAGAATTGTTATGAGAATTGAAGGAGAAAGGGTGTTTGATAAATAATGTTGTTCGAGAATTGCTCAGGCCAAAAATACTTAAAATAGCGTTGCCTTTCATCTTGATTTATCAATGGATGCAGGCTACTGCATATTTAAGCTAAGACAAAACTTATGAGGTTTTTGTCGTTTTTGTCGATGTTTGGGGAGTTCATAACCTGCACTTTGTATTTTTGTTATGATCATTGCGTCTAACATTTTCTCATTTTTAATTTTTTTGTCAATGGTGTTTTCTATCAATAACATCAAGAAATACATCTTCCATGCATCCCTCCATGCTCAGGTGTGTCGCGTCTGGGTGCCGAAACTGAACGATGAAACAAGCAGTTTCAATTGCTTGTTTGTTGTCAGGTCAGATAATTCTTTATCATGATTTTTGTCACGTAACATTTATAAGGAAATAATTTTCAATTGCTTTTTTGTTGTCCACCTCTTTTCTTTTCTTGTAATTTTCCTTGCAATCTAACATTTGATTTGCTTTTTTTCTAAGGAAATCCTTATTTTTCCTTTTCTCACTTTCGTATATTTTCTTTATTTCTAAGGAAATCCTAACCTCATTTGCACTGCTGTCCCTATGGTATTTTAATCTAGAGATTTCTGAGCTTCTCCCATATAAGCATCAATGCACTGTCTACTCTTCACTCTGATCCTTTACATTGTTTTTTGCCATTTATTCTTTGCCTTGTAACACACCTTAACCTTTTATTTCTCAGCTTTGGCCAAATGCCGCTTCAAATTCAGCGGCTCCCGCCTTTCGCAAACGCTATTAGATCAATTGAAGAATAAATTAATGAAAATAGAAAGATAATCAAGGAAGTTCTTTGCATGGATCCATATTATCACAAGGTACATTAAAAAACAATGTCATTGGTTTTTTTATTTTATGCTATTGATCCTTTCTTTCTACTTTTGTTTCTTTTTGCATTGCGTAGCATGACCGTCTCATATGCTTTTTAAATGTGCAGAATGACCGATTCACTTACAGAGCTTCAATAGCTGACTTGACCTTTATAGAGGGTGGTGGTACGATAGTTGTCCCCAGAGCACAAAATCATTATCTGGCGAAGGAAAAGATCCGAGATGTACCGAGCATCCTGCACCGACACCGACACCGACACCATGGTAAAAAAAAAAAAAAAGTTAAAAATAGAAGCAACAAAAGTAACCATGATCAATTTGCGAAAACCAAGTCAAACGGACTCTTGGGCATGCTAATTTTTAAAGTATCATGTCAAACTCTTTTTTTTTTCCTTATAAAAAAAGATTTAATTTTTTTTTTTTAACATAGAAAAGTTGCTACAACTCAGGACCATAGTTATGAAACCCGGACTGGCGGGTCGACCCGAAACCCGGTCGACCCGGTGGCTGGACCGGTTCGGGTTTGTTAAAAGACCAGCAGGTGCAACAACCTGGCAAAACCCGGGCGACCTGGTGGGTCGACCCATGACCCGGACGACCCGGGAGAACCGGACGAGACCCGGTTTCTTCTTTAAATGTGGTTTCTGTGATTCGGCTTCTCTTCTTTCTTCATCTTCTCTATAATGAGCTGATGTTTGCAAATGCTCCAGTCGTCCATGGAAGCTGGCCCGACAGAGACAAACTGGCTGAGAAATTTGTTGTCATGCGCAAGGCCAGTCTTGGAAAAGAACACATAAATAAATGGTTTATGCTGTTTGATTTTCAGACCTTTAACGCTGCTAGAAAATAAGAATAATGCAAAAACAAGCAAATCACCCATTGAAGAGCTGGGTCTCTTGGTTTGGCTAATAGGTGGCTGGGAAAAAAAGGGAGGGGCTCTTTAGTTTTGGTCAAGGCAGGGGGATGATTGAGAGAGGGACAAGGGAGGTGTGGCTGGGTCTCTGTGGCAATTGCTTTGCCAAGTGAAAAGGAAAACTTTATTGGTTTTGAGAGAGAAAATCCCAAGTAGGGGGGCGGCTTGTTTTTATTTTTGGTAGAGATAGGGAAAATTTAGGGTTGTGAAATTTTTTTGGTAGAGATAGGGGGCGGCTTTTAAATTTTTTTTCTTTTTAATTAAAAAATTAACATATTATTTTTTAATGTAAAATAAAAAAATTAAAATATTTTTTTAAACTTTATTATTTATAACATTTATAGTCTATATTCACATGGATTTTTTCTTAATTTTTTCATATAAATATTCAAACTTTAATATATATATTTTTTAATTTTTCCGGGTTGACCCGAGTTGACCCATAAAACCCAGGACTCGGCCCTGTAACCGGGTCAATCCCCGGACCGGGTTTAATAACTATGCTCAGGACTCCTCCAAAATAAAAATACCCGGTGTCATTGAGCCGCCATGCTAAAGTAATTGTATCAATAGTAACGTTTTTTATTTGGAAATGTATTAAAATAATAGTTTTTTATTTTTTAAATTTATTTTTGATATGCATTCATCAAAACAATTCAAAAACATTAAAAATATAATTTTAAACAAACAATATTTTAACCACAATTCCAAAAAAAAAAAGCAATCAATCAACCAAACCCATTTCCACAGGTACACACGGCCTCTTTAAGCACAGAGTGTAAAATTGTAATGTTGCTTTTGGGGAAAACTGAATACTGCACCGACCACCTTATTTATTAGTCGTTGAGGAAGAAGCTGCTTGTGTACAATCCTTTAAACAAATTAATGAAACTCCCTTTGGCTGTCCAAAACGTGGCCTCAAAGAAAGGAAGATGACATTCGTCCAAAGAGAAGGTAGAAAGGACAGAAACCACCGGCTGCATATGGCATTTTCTGGTCCAAAACAATATTTTTTTGAAATTTCACCATGATGATGTTCTTATGGAACCCCATCTGTTCTTCCACAACTGCATTAATATCAGAATATGCAACCCAGCTAAAAACACAGCAATTCTCCCTCATTATAAGTTGATTTTCTCATGTTAGTTGTGTTCAAGTTAAGAATTTTCTTAAACAGATTTGAGTTTGTATGACTGCAAATCATAAGAAGCAAGGTCAAAAGAAAAGACAATAATGATGGGCAATAAAGTTGCAGAAATGAAGTACGGTCCATATGTACAGGTCAAAAAAGGTTCAACTCATTCTGTTGTATTTATTAGTTCCTTCCAGGAACCGACAGTGCTAGGTTGACTATCGTACAAGATAAACTGTCACGTCAAAAAAATAAACTAACAAGCTTATCCTAGAATTTCGTAGGGGTAAACAAGGCACGCTTATCAACGTATCTTCTTGCTAAAACTGTAGTCCTTCAACCACCAAAACAGAGAAAAGAATGTTCTTACGTGGTTGATGATAGGAACATGACCATCCGGCTTCTTTGAGCGAAATTGTCGAGGGGACCTGCTACATTGATTGTTTGACATTGTACACTTGCTTTATGTATGCACCAAGGTTAGTGATTCCAAACATAAATGTGAATTTTACTTGTTGAAAGAATCTCAATGTGTCATATAATATATATCGCATGGCAGCCTCTGAATGTCTGTCATTATTCTAATGGTCTGAGGTTTCTGCAAACTGCACCAACTCAATTTCCATTGCAAGTAATCCTCTCCGATAGTTCTAAGCTGAGCCCATTAGAAGGACTTGTACCGCAACGAGAAACAAGATAAATGATAAATGATACATATGCAACCGTGCCACTTCCGATCAGAAAGCCAAAGAGCAAGCCCTTAACTTCAGATATAAAGAAATCAATCAAAAGATACCCATTGATCAGGATAACCAGGACAGCAATAGTCCACGCCAGTCTCTACAATATAAATGAGCAGAACATTAGATACAGAAAAAACGATGCAAAAGTTTATATCAATTGGGAATCATCTTTTATATAGAAGATGTTGATCTCATTTATACTCATTTTCAGACACACAAAATAAAAATTTGCTGAAAGCACATAGGTGCTAGTAAACAATTGAAAGGTCGTTTGCAGCTTGAGAAGATTATAAGAAGTCTTAAACTACATGAAATGATAGATTTGTCATGGCCGGCAATCTAAATGCTAGAACTACATAGCAGATAGAGGAGAAAATATGAAAAATTGGTTTCTTAATTTATGAAGTTAATGCATAGTCTCTAGACTAACAGAACTTCTTGCTGATTTGTTTTTCTATTTACATAGAGGGACTTTGCATTTTGTGCAACTGGAAGCCCTTGGCAATATATTCCGCAAATCAAACTGCAGATGCAATACTATAACTGTTAAAATGGTATTGAAAAACCAATTTATAGGAACCAAGACCTCTGTAGCCTGATGTTCTGACATGAAGAACAACAGGTATTGAACATGGAACTTTTCTGGTTCTATTTCAACCGTGACAGCTACCAATGCATCACACATGACAGCACAGACAACACAAAACTTACTAGAAATGTGAGTCAACAGTTTACCTCAAGAACAGGCCCGATTTTAAATACCCCCATGACCTGCTCCTTGGCTACCAAGGTCAGAAGAGGGATAAGTGCGAAAGGAATCTGCATCGACTGGAGCACATTAAGCCACTCATTCAGAATATCCAAAGAAGCTTCAGATGTGTTGAAAATGATGGCAACAATAATAGTTGGGATAATAGCAAAACTCCGTGTTATCAATGCCCTCGTCCATTTCTTTAAACGCAGGTTGAGAAAACCTCCCATGATAAATTGCCCAGCATAGGTGCCAGTTATTGTACTACTTTGTCCAGCAGCCAACAAGCCAATACCCCAGATATAAAGAATTGGAAAGAGTCCTCCACCGTACTTCTCCTCGAGATACTGCCCTGCATTAACTAGTCCTATACTACTGGCTTGTGGAGTACCATAAAACCCCTTAGCAAACACGGTTGTAACGAACAAATTTATCATAAAAGAGACAAAAAGAGCTACTGAGGACTCAATTGAATAGTAAGTCAGTGCCTCTTGCACCCGGGCTTTCTTCTGAGGATCGATCTTTCTAGACTGTACCAAAGCAGAATGTAAGAACACATTGTGCGGCATTATGACACAACCCACCACACCCACAGCTTGTCGAATTGTCTTTGAACCAAGTCTTGGAATTAAAATACCTACAAGAAGGATCATAATCAATCAGAAGAATGGGTGCAGCCAGTGAAGATATTCACAGAAACAAAATCCAAACACTGAACAGCAGAGTTTTCACTTCCTCTACCAAATAAAATTCTTACCCTTTAAAAGTTCTTTTCCACTTGGCTTGGCATCACCACACATCCAGGCAAATGATAAAGCCATTGTCGCAATCAGAACCGCAAAAACACCTTCTAACTTCCTTACTCCATAATTCTCTAGAAATAAAAACATGAAACTGTCCACACAGAAAAGAGAACAAAAAACCCCAGTTAATAAAACAAATCATCAAACAAGTGCAACTATTAACTACTATCTTCCAGAACTAAAAAAAACGAGCATCAGAGAATTATCCAAAAAGATAAGAATGACAATTAACGAGCAATGTTGACTTGATGACCAACTTCACAACGAAGACAATATAACTCGATCCGAAATTATCAGTTTATTTCAAACCAAATTCTATAAAACCTGTCAAAATCATAAAAAAAAATGGAAAAGAAAACAATAGGATTTGGATTCAAGAGTAAATCCAGCAAAAACCAAAAATTATAAACCACAAACAATTCAACACAGCACATACCAATCCGATGCCGTAATTAGAACTCCGGCCCAAAGAGGCAAGAACCCATTACTCAAAATCTGAATAGCAATAGCACTCCCAATAACCTCCTGTATATCAGCACCAATAAGTGCCACCTCCGCCATAAACCACAAAATATACCTAGCCCAATTCGAATACTCATCTCTACACAACTCCGCCAAGTGCCGCCCCGTCGCGACCCCAACACGAGCTGACAACATCTGGATCAACAACCCCATGACTGTTGCCCACAGTAAGAGCCATAACAACGAGTACCCAGCAATCGCCCCTGCCTGAAGATCCCCTTCTAAATTCCCTGGATCTAAAAACGCTATGCTCATTAAGAACCCAGGTCCTGTGAATAGCCAGAGTTTTCTCCATGAGAATGGTGGGACATAATCAACGGCGTCTATTGAGTCTGGTCCTTCCACGTCAACGATCACGATTTTCTCTCGCGCTTCGAATGCTACTTCATCGGAATAATCCTCGCTTTGTAACGATTGAGATTGTGATGAGGATGATAACGGCAACAGACGGTTTGATTCCTCATCTTTTTCGTCGTCTTTAGAATCCTCTCCTCCAGATGGCGAACTCATTTTTTGAAATTCCGTTTTAAATTAGAATATTCCGTTGTGGAGTGGAGTGGAGAGGTGCAGACAGGGGTGACCTTAATCTCCGATATGGTGAAGTCCGATGTGAATTTGTTAGGATGGTGGAATTATGATTTTATGTGCTACTGTCTTCTTCTATTTTAATGATGGTTATTGTAGAGTAGGTTTCATGTAATAGATGATCATCGCAGTAGGATATTATATAGCCAATCATGTATTGACGCGCGATAAATTGGTTGGCTTTTTTTACGGAACTTTGAAGAAACAAGAAATTATAACTTTGAAATTGCTTCGAGAGCATAAATCTGTTCTCTATGTTTTTTTTTGGCTGAATTTTAGTTAAAATAGCTAGTTTTTTTAAAAAAATAATCACATAAAGAGTTGTATTATGTTTTTAATAAATTATTATATATGTACTAAAAGAAATGGTGTTTTCCTAAAAAGAAAAGAGGTAAAATTATAAAATAATAATAATAATACACTGTATATCACGTGGATGAATGGGATATGATAGAAATTGCAGCAGAAAGGCCCACGAGAAAATGTGAACAGAAAGAAGGACGATGAGCACCATTCTTTTTCCTCATGGAAGAAGGAATTCATGCCATCCAGCACAACGAGCGATGCGAGACAAGGCATATGCTGACTTCTCATTGTCTTCAAAAAAGCAACGATGAACATCTCATGGCTGTAGCCTGGTAGGCCGTGGCATCTCAGCTCATGGCCATTGACTTGAGCTAATGAAGGTAACATGCGTGGAAGCAGATGATGTTTGAGGTACTTTTTGTAGATTTCTTGCTTTTATTGCCGCATGGTAGCCAATTCCCTGTCGTTTAATTTTGATTTAAAAAACAAAAAAGGAGTCATAAATATCCATGAATCGAAGGAACGATCCTTACGCAGTCTATAACACAACGTTCAATAACCACGACGAAATAAACAGCTTCAGTTTTTGATGGTCATGGTACAAGTGAAGAAGTACTAAACAGAGAATAATCGGAAGAAGAGACTAACTATGGATCCGGATGGTACACAGATTTGATTCCCACATTATCATCTAAAATAAAAATAAAATCGTATGGATGGCACAATGTGAATGATTAGTACTAAGACCACAATTAGCCTTAAAATGACAGGTTTGTGTCCAAGCACATGAACTATCCTGGGTGCTGTCGCTTGGATGCAGAGCCAAGCTATTTTTTATATAAAAAATAATATATAGGTATTTAAATGAGATTAAAAAAAGATATGAAAAATTAGTCATGAAAAAATATATAACAACGCTAATTAGAGTTAAGTCAACACGAGATATTCCATCAAATTCAAGATCTAGATTATATAACTAGAATAACTCAATAAAAAAAAAGAATTATAAAGCCTTTTAAAAAAAGTGTATTAACTTTTTTAACCTTTGACCTAAGTCATTAAATCCGAAGCACTTAATTTAAAAAAATTTATGAAGTTAAAAAATTAAATATTAAAAGATGAAATTGAAAAAAAAAAGAATTTCAATCATACAAAATAATTTTAAAAAACAGCAATTCAAATAATGAAGATCAAAATCACTATTACTACTATTATTAATAAGTAATATCATCACTGTTATTATTATCTCTATTGTTATTAAAACTATTGTCGTTATTATTATTGTTATTACTAACACTAATATTGCTATTATTATTTAGTAGTAGAAGTCGTATTATTATTATTTTCACAACTATTACCACTATCATCATCACTATTATTATTATGGTTACTATTACTATTATCATTATTATATTATTATCACTACTGTTATTATTAATATTTTTATTATCATTCTTCTTCCTTTTCTTCTTCCTTATATTATTATTATTATTATAACCATAATTTTTGTTATTATTATCATTATCATTACATTTATTATCATCATCATTACTACTATTATTATTATAACAAACTATTATTACTACTACTATTATCACTATTATCACCACCACTACTTATATTATTTTTATTATTATTACTATTACTATCACAATTATCATTATCATTACTATTATTATTAAAATTATTTTTATTATCACCACTATTACCATCATGATAAACTCGATCCACGGTAAAATCAACTTCCCCTTTGGAATGTTTTTTATTAGCCACGCCAAATCTAGGTATACGCTAAGGATGCCAAAAGAGTCTTCTGATGCACTTGCGTGACATTGCATATCTCCACCAAGACCCAACCAGAAGGCGACAAAGACAAGAGAAGGCCTAATTTCATTGACAAAAAACATCACATAATGTTTGATCGTACTGCAAATCACAATCCTCCAATTTCTTGTCCGCATTGCTTGCTATACACATCCAGATTGGGTAAGAAACAGGCTTAGAGACAGGAGACATGATGTACGATAAAATTACTCGTGCGATCGAGGACTAAAAGCAAAGGCAGCCATTTTGTTTTATCATCCTCCTTTCTCCATGATGCATGTGCAATGTGCATGTATTATTGCTGGTTCCCATCATTAATAAAGCATTTTATCTTTAATAACATGGGCCATGCATGCCCGGATCTACGATTTAACGGGCAATTTTTTTTCCATTCACAAAGCAACACATGTGGCTAGACCGCTGTCTTCGTGTCAAATAGGAGTCATGGCAGAATGTATATAGCTGGTATTGTTTTTTAAAAGTTTTTTTTATTTGAAAATATATTAAAATAAATATTTTTTAATTTTCACATTAACATATAAAAAACCATTAAAAAATATTAATTTAATATTTTTTTCAGATAAAATATACTTGACAAATTAAAACACGCAAAGTTATCATACTCTTAAATACAATACCCTGAATACTTACTGAGAAAAAAGTTTGAGCATGCTTGGGCGTGGCCGACATATGGCTTTCAATGGCTGGGCCTTTGCCATGGTGAAACCAGGCCTCTCGGTCATATCCACCGATTTATCATCCATTCTCTGCCACTCAAAACACTGAATCAGCGAGCCCAATGCCAACCCCACCATTCTTAAGGCCAAGCCTTCTCCAGGACAGCTCCTCCTGCCATACCCAAAAGGCATCAGCCTAAAACCATCTCTAGCCCCCTCCAGGCCATTAAATCTCTCAGGCCTGAATTTCCTTGGGTCCAACCAGATTTTAGGATCATTGTGTATGGCCCACATGTTCACAAATAGCATAGTGCCACGTGGAATGCGGAACCCTCCAACCAGGCATTCCTCTGATGATTCATGAGGTACTAGCAGTGGAGCTGGTGGGTACATCCTTAGTGTTTCATTTATGATGCTTCGGAGGTAAGGAAGTTGGGCAAGATCGGCTTCATCAATTAGACGATCAGGTCCGATATACTCGTCGATTTCTTTTTGAGCCTTCAGGAGGACTTCCGAATGGTTGAGCAGGAGTGAAAGTGCCCATTCCATTATACTAGATGAAGTGTCTGTTCCTGCAAATAGGAGCACCTACACTCGGAAACAAGATGTTGTGATGATCAGTAGCAGTTAGAGAGTCGACAAAAGCGACGCAAACCGAATTACCATCAAGTGATCTACCAAATCCATAATGGCTGTGAAATTATTATGACCTGTGTATTGCGGTTACTTGAATATTTTAGTAATACAACACTACAAGTCCAGCAGATTTCATCCACCATGGTTAAAAAAGTTGCACAGCGTTGTCGCTTTATTATGTTTCTCGATCACATTCCACTATCATCTTAATTTCAATGATTCCCATTAAAAAATGACTAATAAAAGAAGATATATAATTTTTTCATCAGATCGCAGTCATTTTAAGTTTGACGATTCCCAATATAGAGTACGGGCGGATTTTGAATTATTGTCTAATTACCCTGTTGATGAGAATGTTATGTAAATCGAGCAAATGATCACAGATTCTTACCAGCATAAGCCCTTTGATAATATCATCCGTGTAATACTCAGGTTCGGTTTCTTGCAATGAAAGCAGAACCTGAATCATAGTCCTTTTCCTTTCACCACAACAATCACTCTCCAAAAGTACTCTCCTTTGTTCTTCGATCAAGCACTGCATGAAACTGTCCCTCTTCACTCGGCACTCTATCAATCTCTTCTCCATCTTCTTTGATTTAATCCATGGTACGTAGTCTCCGATTATGGTTTGGCCAATTAGCGTATACATCTCAGCATGAATCGCACGAAACCTTTGTGCTTGTTCCACATCAGAAACATCGTCTCCATAATACCTCTTTCCAGCTATCATCCGCATGATGATGTTCAGAGTCAGTTCGAGGAATGCTTTCTTCATATCCACCACCTGGTTCTGATTACGAAAGAGCCAGCCGATCATCCATTTTACCTCCTCTAGGTGTGTGGCAGAGTACATCTGGAGGCGATATGCAGATAAGACTTCAATAGACACGATCTTTCTAAGGTTTCGCCAGTGGTCACCGTAGGATGCCCAAAACAGGTTTGTACAGTTGTAACCAAGGTGTTTTCCAATGAGTAGACGAGGGCGGTTAGCAAAGACAACGTCGTTTTTGGTAAAGCATTCTTCAGCTATTGAGGGGGATGAGACAACAAGGACTCGACGGGATCCGAGTCGTAGCAAGACAACGAGCTGGCCATATCGATTGGATATATTGGACAGGGTCCTGTAAATTGGCTTCTTAAACAGGTAGAGATGGCCAATGATCGGGAGTGAAAGGAATGGACTAGGCGGGAGGTTTTGGATCTTGTCTAGGAGGTGTCTTGTGATCATATACAAGGCTAAAAAAACAGGAAAATAGAGAAATAGTGTCGCCATGATCAATTTGCCAATGGCGAATCTCCTCGTCGTTCGAAGGAGTATTACGTTAAGCCCTGTGCCTTGATGAAGCTATCTGTGGATTATAAAAGAAACGCAGTTGAAGCTTGTTAAAGTATATACCTTTGATCAAGTCTGCCAAAGAAACAATCATGCTAGCTCGACCTTTGTCTAGATTTGAATTTGAGTTGAAATGTGTCGACATACAAAGGCCACCTACACTAAGAGACGAGCATAAATTACCGAAAGCAGTTCTTTCAGAAGTGGAAAAAAAAGGCCATGGATTAATCTCTAAATTTTGAAACACGGCCGTGAATATCAAGCAGACAATGGTCATAGGAACAAATAAATTGAGTAGCCATCAATTCATATCGGCCTAGCTTTTTTGCTCTGCATATGTTCTGAATGAGGAATCAGCAATAAAACCGAAAAGAAAATAGCAAGAAGATTGTCGTGGCTCAAAAAAGACCAGTAATAAAGAACATGTAGAGCACAAATGTCACATCATCTTTTATTCTCAGCTAGATAAGAAACAGCATCTCTTCGATAGTTTCCAAGTCATCACAGTCTAATAGCAATAATTGCACTAAAGTGGGCATCGAACAAAAGTGAAATTATTATTTTCCCAATGGTAATTACAACTTTTCACAAATTTCATTGGTAATTTTAAAATTGCATGGCTTAGTCTTTTTATATTTTTTAAATATTCTTACGTAATTATTTTTAAAATCAAAAAGTTATTTAAATTGAAATTGAGTTTTTTTTTTATATTTCACTTTTCACTGTTTTCAGGACACAATAAAATGATTTCTCTGTCTTTAATATCAAGATTTTCTTACATTTTCTCCCGTGGCTTGTTCATATTTTTATTTTGGTTTTTTTGTGTGATTATTATATGATTTTAGAGGAAAATTTGGTGTTTATAAATACAAAAAAATAAAAAATAAAAAGTTGTTGACACATGCATTAAATGTGCTAGTAAATAAATCACTTCATCGTGTTTAAGCAACATTTTACATTGACTTATAGCGACAAAAATTAACCTTCTATAAAGTTTTTTTATTCGTCATAGCAAGACCTACCTCTCTAGAGGTATGTAAGTGTAATTTTTAGGGGTGATCATTTTCGGTTCGGTTCGGTTTTTATCAAAAAAAATAATCAAATCGAAATTATTATTTTTTTGAAAAAAAAACCAAAACCGAACCGAAACCGGGTCAAACCGACCGGTTTCGGTTCGGTTTTTTTTAGGGCAAAAACCGGTTCAAACCGGTTTGGCTCGGTTTTTTCCGGTTCTGGCTCGGTTTTTTTCGGTTTGGCTCGGTTTTTTTCCGGTTTTTTGTCGGTTTCGGTTCGGTTTTTTTGGTTTTTTGTTTATAAAACCGAACCGGCCGGTTTTTTTAAAAATTTAATCGGTTTAATCGGTTTTTTTTTTCGGTTCGGTTTTTTTGGTTATTTTTTTTCCGGTTTTCTCGGTTTAATCGGTTTTCCGGTTTTTTTGCTCACCCCTAGTAATTTTCTTTGGTTTGGAACTAGATATCTCTCTCTCTCTCTCTCTCTCATCTTCTTCTTCATTCCCGCGTTTGACCTTTCAAATTTTTATAACCCTTCAATTTATTTATTTTTCTGATTTGGTTTTTATTTTTCAATCAATATTTTTTTTATTTGAATTATTTTAAATATTAAAATTTATTTTCAATTTCATTCCCCATTAATTTTTTAATCTGTCACATTTAGTTTTTATTTTTTAAATTAATATTTTTTTTATTTTAGATCATTTTAAAATTGATTTTTGATTAAATTACTTTATGCATCCTATAATTTGATTATTTTTTTACTTTGAAACGAAGTTCTCAAATATTACACTTTGCAACATGAAATTTAAAGACAAATAACACTTTATATCCTTAGTAATTGGTGCTAGAAAAAAAATCAATAAAACATATTTATTTATTTATAAATCTATTATTATATTTGAGATAATGTCTAAACAACCCTTTCTTTTCAAAACATAACGGCGAATAAACAAACAAATTAGAAACAAAATTAGAAAACCCTATCTATTACGATTTGTTTGAGTTCATTTTTTTTTAGATCATGTAAGTTTTTTAATTTTATCATTCAATATTTTTCTATAGAATTTTCACTAATTCTGAAAATAACATAAATTATCTCAATTATTTTTATTTGTCATTCTTTTTTAAATTTATATTTTTTAAAAAATAAATTTTGGTTTTGAATTAAATTAATTAAATTGATTTCTTAAATATAAACATGTCATGCTACTCCATGATGTTTTTGTTTTCTTAAATATAGCTTTTTGGGGTCATTTTTTTTAATTGATTGGTTTTTATTATTATTATTAGGCTTCAATATTTTGTTTATTATAATTTAATTTCCTATTTTGTTTAGATTTAGGTTTCATGGGATTATCACATTTCTAATATAAAAAAAAACAACAAGGAAAATAAAAAAAGATTTTGAAATAATAACATTCAGACTTAATTTATGCTTGTAAAGGAAAACAGATAGCTGGCAAGCTGGTTGCTTGAAAATAAATAGGTAGTTAAAATAATCTAAAAAAATTCAAGCCTAATTCAAAAGTCAAGAATAGATCTAGGATTTAGTTTGTTTCAATGAAAGTCTTCGAGCACATCCTCTCCTTATACTGTTATATGGTTTAAGTGTTTTGCAATTTCGAATAATAAAAGTTCCACTTGATCTAGAGATTGTGAGGAGATTATTTGCACTATTTCTTAAGCCCTCTCAATACCCTAACTGACCTCCACTCTTGCATTGTGAAATGGGATGTTACTACCATCTTCGTTCGTCAAACAGGCCAACCAACAATGATATTAATTTAGGAATAAAAAAAAAAACTGACAAATTAAAAAAAGAATAACCGAAAAAACCGAACTGTGAAAAAAACCGATTAAATTTTAAAAAAACCGACCGGTTCGGTTCGGTTTTATAAGCTTGAAACTGAAAAAACCGAACCGAACCCAAACCGGAAAAAAACGAGCCAAATCGGGAAAAACCGAGCCAAACCGATTTGACCGGTTTTTGTCCTAAAAATCGAACCGAACCGAAACCGGTCGGTTTGAACCGGTTTCGGTTCGGTTTCTTTTTTTTTAAATCGGTTTTGTTACTCTTTTTTATAAAAACCGAACCGAACCGAAAATGACCACCCCTATATCAATTGATGCAACAAATATGGGTTTTTTAGTCTTTAAATCTTGTTATCAAATTATATTCTAATTCAACAATTAAATATAAAATTACACTTGTTTTTATGGTATTAGCGTTAGAGTATTTCAAAACTTTTTAAGACCTAAAAAAAAATCTTGACAATTAAAGAAAGTAAACTCATGAGTGAAATAAAGTTAGAAATCATCGCAGGTACTGATATCGCAGCTAAACAATGGTCCCAGTAATGATATTAAATACATATGAGGCTAGCTCGGTTACTTTGCATTGGAAGGAAAAGTAAATGATATTAGGCCAGAGACTGTGACCTTTTACAACTAATAAACTTGGCAAATTAATATCTTCTGTTCAGCAAGCAGCATACAGCCTCCTTCAAATTTGAGAAAGAAGGTTTGCCATCGATGGACGGGAAGTGCATCTGGCCAGTAAAGGCTGAGCCTTGGGCATAGTGAGTCCAGTCCCCCCTGTCATGTCCACCATTTCCTGGCTAACCCTGTCCCATTCGAAACACTGAAGTAATGACCCCAGAGTCAATCCAACCATGCGTATGGCCAAACCTTCCCCAGGACATCTCCTCCTTCCTGACCCGAAAGGCATCAATTTGAACCCATCTCTAACTCCCACGGAACCTTCGAACCTTTCTGGCTTAAATTTTGCTGCGTCGTCCCAGATTTTAGGATCATTCTGTATTGCCCACATGTTAACCAACAACATGGTGCCGCTTGGTATCTGGAACCCGCCTACCCCACACTCCTCTGATGACCTGTGAGGCACTAGCAATGGGCCTATTGGGTACATTCGCATAGTTTCCTTTATGACGCAGTGTAGATAAGGAAGCTTAACCACATCAGATTCATCAATCAGACGATCGTGTCCAACAACCTTGTCAATTTCATTTTGTGCTTTCCTTAAAATTAGAGGATTGTTCAGCAGAAGTGACAATGCCCACTCCATTGTCCCAGCTGTAGTCTCTGTCCCGGCAGACAGTAGAACCTGCAGCATATACGTGAATTAAAAAATTAGTGCATGAATTCGGTCTTCTCATGAACAGTGGCTGCTAAATTATTTGCGCCTTGCACTTTGATCAATATATAAAAATTAAAATTAAAATAAATAGAAGAAAAGATCATTAATTCTAGGACTCTCACTTGCAGATAAATGAGGAAATAACTAGAAAGTACTAAAATTAACGAGAAACTTTTCCCGTCATTTTTCATTCTATACGACAAGCCCACCTCCTCCTCCT
>Ga0307509_10002297_pt1 | contig 31199 bp, 52 predicted proteins | sample 10_EM_MG_FD_202245 | JGI IMG/M metagenome (GOLD analysis project Ga0307509, IMG submission 202245) | Populus trichocarpa ectomycorrhiza microbial communities from riparian zone in the Pacific Northwest, United States - 10_EM | ecosystem: Host-associated > Plants > Roots > Unclassified | place...
CTCGGGCCACTAGCTGAGGGCAGGTGTTGTGGCGGACTCTGATGTGAATCACACTCAATCAACATTCAATTTCCACCAATAACTTCTATTCAAAATACAATATTTTCGAATTGGTTTCCTTGTTGATCATTATTTTTGAAAATTCCCATAAATCCTTGTCACGGTGTTCTGTTAAGACTGAATTTGAATTCAAGTCTCGTTCTTTGGACCTTCGGATCCCTAACTGTGCTTTGTCCATTGCAAGACTGTCGAGGAATAGGTCGCAACAGTACTCACCAGAGCTGCTGATCGGTAAAACAATGCAAGAGAAATATCCCCAATATGAGCCGTTCTAATTTAAAAGTGATAGGGAAGGAATGAATTGCTCAGAGGGTTCGGAAGATAATCACTTCAATTTGGGGGCTTAGCAGATTTGACGGTAGAAATTTTTTGCCTGCCCAATCACCGTGACGATAGTGGCGAAAAAAGAGGGCTGAGTAAGAAACCTAAGGCTCAACCGTTACTGGACATACTTACAACGTTACATGATAGAAACCGTGCAGGTCATTGTGTAATGTAAATTTTGCTTTCAAGGGAGAAAATTAAGGTCAATGATCAGTAGTTATGAGAAAGGGGAAGAAGGACTTAGTAAGTATAGGAAAGGGAGTCGATGTTGAGCGCTGACTCAATCCAGGGTGAGCTTTCTATCGATTTCGTTTCCAAGGAGGTGAGCGCATATTTCTCCAAGGTACGGCCCGACCGGGATAGTATGGATTGATGTGGAGGGCAGAAAATCGTAGAATAAAATGGCCTCGCTTGGTATATTGTATTCAAACTTTCAAAGATTGTTACTATTTACACACATATGTATACAGTCTTGTTTGGGAAATTCCGATTTTAGGACCTGACCACTGGGTTGAGCAATCCACATTCCTTTCATCATGGCCTCTGAAGGCTCGATAAAAAGCCAAGTGAAAATCTTGGGCTCTAGCGACCCATCCCTGCCGCCCCTTGCGCTGCAAGTAACGCAGATGGTCGACAGTTACATGCTTTGGATTGGTGCCGTGGAGGCAAATGTCGAGGGCGCTGGAGAAAAAGCAGTCCTCAAAGGGAGTCTATGCAAGGATTGGGCATGCGCTATGCCTCCGAGAGCTGTAGGTCTTTGAACGCCACGAGCGAAGGCAGGGGATAAGTCATTAATGGGTCGTGGTGTAGATAGGCGCTCCCTCTGCAGCAACCTCCTTGTTTCGATCATCAAGCTCGGACGTTGCTCTATCCATGGCAGAGCGTTTAGGTAAGGTTGGGTCCCCGACGCATGTTGTTGGAGCGCTGAGGACCCAATGGTTTAGCGAAACGGTTTCAGAAGCAAATCTTTTTGGCGGTAGACATTCCAACAGGCTTCCTGTCGCTGGGACAGGGGCAACAATTGGTTTCTGAGGCTGAAAAAGGGATTGTGACAACATTAAAAGAGATAGAGAGAGATAGTAAGGGTGGCGGATAAATACCATGACACGTTATTTAAACTTATGTTGACTATTTTGTGTGACATCTGGAATGGATAATCGATGGACGAATTTATTGGCCACAAAAAAATTGGGGGAATCGATGAGGAGAAAATAAAATAGTAGGGAGCCTGCAGAGTCTTTGAATGAAGAGGAAAACGGTAGTGCATCGATTACCAAACCCTGAACCCGCTCATTGACACAGCTCTTTGACCGCCATCTGCCACATTCAACCGCGCACATCCCAGCTCCGTCGTTGCTCTCACAGAGAGCGGGCCATCTCTCTCAGCACCAACGATTTGTGGGGTCTTCACCAGTCACAATCATGTCCGAACCAGAGCTCTATATGCCTGATACCAACGAAAGCTTCGATCTCCCCCGTTGGCAGACACAGATCGACCCACTTTCATCCACAGCTCAGGCTGCCCATGCTGCGCAGGCCTCATACCACTATTCGGGACCACCGCCACCACCACCGCAAGTCTCGTCGCAGCGACAGTCAGTTCACCCGGGACAGGGTCCAACAAGACAACCTCGCATTTCTCAGTTGCTGGAGCAAGAACAACAGATGGCCCCCAGTTTATCCCCTTACTCAACTGGTGGACAGAGCCAGCTCGCCCGTAGTGCGTCTTTGGGAGGGAACGCTGGCGGAAACCTGGCATCTTCCCGTATTCGACGACACCATCCTTCGGACGATCTGGAAGGTGCATTCAATGTTGATAATCAGGGCATGGTTGGCCCACGGCAGCAGCCTCAACTATCGCATAACACCTACTATTCCTCGAGCGTCGGGTACCAACCGCCATCGTTAACTGGGGCGGGCTCCGTGAACGCCGCCGCATCCCCAACTGATCCGTATCCAGATATGTATTACAATGGGTCTGCTTCGCACCCTCCGAAGCGATTACAGCCTGGCCAACACGACCTCAGCAGTTCTTCTGCCAGTCGTGGAGGACGGTCCCCGCTTCGTGTACCAAATACACCTATCTCAAACTCTCCGCTTGAACAATATTCGCACCAATCTCAATATTCGCCGACCACTGCATCCTATTCTTACGGCAACGCGGTTGACCAGCGCACGCACCCTGTCACGTATCAATCTCACAGTCGCAACCACTCACAAGTCAAAAATGAATCATTGACACCTCCCATCTCCGCTACTTATTCCTCCCAAGCAACAAGCGTCTCCACCCCCAATTACTCGACGGGTATGTCCGCCACTGGATACCAAAACGCATATCCAATGGATACGTCAAGTCCACATCCCCCTATGCAATCGCATCTGAGTACCCAAGTAGTAGGTATCAAGACATCTCACTCAAATCCTTCAACCCCTCTGTCATATTTGCATCCAAACACAAGCCAAGGGTCCCATTATTACCCCCAAGATCAGGCTATGGCGGTCGATCCTCCACCCAAGAGACGGGCACCTGGTTTCCGGCGAATCCGGACACAACAAGAGTTGCAACCGAGATTGGATGTTTCACCGGTGGGACGCCGCATGGGGGCAGACGGTCAATATCTCTCGGTAAGTCAGAATTTTTGGTTATGTTAATTGCAAATTCACTTGACGCCTCAAAGCCGTTGCGTCAATTGACGACTAATATTCTGGATACTTATCGTATTTGTAACCCCAACTTCCGTTACGAATCAACCCACAACCCCAGACGAGTTCTGACCAAACCAAGCAAACCTGCGCACAACGACGGCTATGACAACGATGACTACGATTATATCCTCTATGTGAACGACTGGTTGGGTAGCGATGATGGCCACAAGTATGTAACTGGTTTCAACATCATTTTTCCATACTAAATACACAATTTAGATACTTGATTCTTGATATTCTCGGCCAGGGTACATTCGGCCAGGTAGTCAAGTGTCAAAACATGAAAACCCACGAAATCGTGGCGGTTAAAGTGGTAAAGAACAAGCCAGCTTACTTCAACCAAAGTATGATGGAAGTCACCATTCTAGAATTGGTCAGTGTAGTTTACCATCCTTTGAGTTACGTCCTGATCTCCTTTCAGCTCAACAAGTCGTGCGACCCAAATGATGAACATCATATCCTGCGACTTCGAGATTCGTTCATTCACCGGAGTCACCTTTGCCTGGTTTTCGAGTTGCTCTCATCCAACCTTTACGAGTTGATCAAACAAAATCAGTTCCAAGGCTTAAGTACACAACTTGTGAAAGTTTTCATGGCGCAGTTGCTGGACGCCTTGAGTGTTCTTAAAGATGCCCGCCTGATACACTGCGATCTTAAACCCGAGAATATTCTTTTAAAATCGTAAGTCAACAAATCTTTAGTCCTCAAAATCCCAAGAGTCTTACGCGGTTTTCAGGCTCCAATCGCCCCAAATCAAAGTTATTGACTTTGGTTCCGCTTGTCATGAACGTCAAACAGTCTACACATACATCCAGTCTCGTTTCTATCGATCCCCCGAAGTACTTCTTGGCATGTCGTACACCGCCGCTATCGATATGTGGTCTCTCGGTTGCATCGCTGTAGAACTTTTCCTCGGGTTGCCTCTCTTCCCAGGAACGAGCGAGTACAACCAGCTTACTCGTATCATTGAAATGCTGGGGTCAGTTTCTTATTTTCACCTAACTTCGGTCCCCCTTCTTACACCACATATAGAATGGCTCCGTTGAGTATGTTGAACACAGGAAAGCAAACCAGCCAATTTTTCGACTCGTATGAAGTATGGAATCCACACCTCAACCAAAACGAAAAGAAGTATCGACTGAAAAGCATCGAACAATATTCTCGGGAACACAACACCAACGAACAACCAGGAAAGCAGTATTTCAAAGCGACATCATTACCGGAAATCATCAACACGGCTCCGATGCCAACTTCCAAATCTTCGCGGCAGGGCCACGAACTAGAGAAGGGTGTGTAAATCTGTCTCAAGACAACGGTTTGTACTAATGCCACACCAGAATTGAACAATCGAGCAGCGTTCATTGATTTCTGTCAAGGTCTGTTGAACCTCAATCCCGTGACTCGATGGACGCCCCAACAGGCAAGATTGCATCCATTTATTACTGGAGAAAAGTATACCAAACCATTTGTGGTATGTCCGATGTGCATTTTGAGTTGGATCTTTATAATTATCTATTGTTTCAATAGCCGGATGGTTTGGCCGTTGCACAGCACCAGCCCTCGCCTGGTGCCGGTGGGTCTGATCCAAAACGGCCTTACGGTGGATTGGTACCTTCACAACCCAAAGGAACAAGAGCATACACAGATGCGGCCTCATATAACCATCACCTTGCCCAACATCAAGCATACACCGCTCAAGCTCAAACTCAAGCTGCTAACACATTCCGAAACCCTTACATCACTCAAAGCTCTCAGCAACACTCATCATCAACTTATAACCCTCCATCTGAGTCCGTCGCATCTGTATATCAACCACAGCAACCACAGCAGCCTCCTCCCCCTCCGCAACAACCTCAGCAACAACCGCAACACGCACACTACGCCAATCCTCCTACGGGTCATCGTGGCCTGACCCACCAGAGTTCAACTGGTCAGCTTGGAACGACTGGTTCAACAGCACAATATGCCGGACATTCGTCCGGAACAAGTTTAGGGTCGACACACCTTTCTGCGAATGTACCTGCCAATCCATACATTCCCAATTCAAGAGCACGAGCAAACACCATAAATCAGATGGATTCTGTGGTACCGCCGGCCCTTGCCCGACTTCAACAAATGAACCAAGATATCATTGGGGGCCGGAATGCACTGACACCTGTTCTTAATCGAGACGACGCCATGCGGGAATGGGAACGTCGACAAACGGGAAAGGCTGCTGCTGCTCAACCCTATCCACAATTGGAATACCTCCAACAGCAGGCCGAGCTGGCGACGTCATCTGGATTATTGGGCTGGGGAAGTTCTCAACGCTACCCCCCTCCACCATCGAAGCTTTCCCATGCATACCAACCTCAAACAATCATGGTGGATGATGACAGTAATACCAGGCGAGACGCGGTTATGTCAAATGTGCGGTCGGCGGCCCGCAGTGAAGGGCCACCGACGTCATACACGGGTTCGAATGTGATTTCAAGTCCACCTCAGGCTTACTCAAGTAACGTAACATCGTCGGGAAACCGATATCCCGCCAGCTATAACCAGAGCCAACAAGCAGCCTCAGCCTTTGATTCTATCGACAGGCGAACGGACATTGGTAGTATGTATGTTCCGATGCAGCCTGATCAGTTCCAGTCCTATTCCACTGTTCCACCACCACCATCTACAAGACATGTGGTTCCTCCTGCCCAAGCTGTTCCACCCTCGTTTTATGGTCCTGCCGTCATCCCTTCTGGTCAGATGAATTCGCCACAGACGCGTAATCCATTTCAAGCGGACGGAACACCTCAGGTGGTAACGGGTTCAAAAGACACGCGAAGAGGAAATGGGGGCATAGATACATGGCAACGATAAGCAGTCGTTGCTCCATTTCTCCACGAACTAGCTCGACAACTCCCATGGTACATTTTATTCACCAGTTCTTGTGCACCCTTTCGCTGCCAGCAATTCATTTTTTTCTCCTGCAATCGTCATACACATGTTTCTACGCCATTCGAGTCTATCTATTCTTCTTTACAATATGTACGATATACAATCGTACTCTGTACTAGGTATAAAAACCTGATGGTGATGCGATTCCGCTCAAGTTCCTTTTATATATCCGCTGATCGATGACGGGAGGGTGGAGAACTAAAGTTGGCTGAATTTTTCCTCAATTTCCCAAGCGCCTCCCCAGTATTGAATATTGCATTTGAGGCCCTGGGTTTCTCCTTCATGTTCTATTCTTTTCTGCAAGCCCCGGCTTGTTCTGCAGAATACGGTATCTTGGCTAATTGAAATTAAGGCATAGTCTCAGACAGAATTTGAAGGATTAGCTTACCTTCTCAAGCGTAGAATGGGACAGAAATCGTTGGTGCCGTCACCAATGTATGCGATGTGGTCATATTGGACGCCGTTTCGTAAAAGGAACGCCTCGAGTTCCTCTCCTGCAATATTTCCCTATTCATTACGTTCGTGGAAAGCCCTTGCGGCAGAAGTTTACCTTTACACATATTAGGGCTGCATCCAACGGCACAGCTGTGCTGTGGGCCATCTGGGTCAACCTTTCGCTGCAGCTTCAGCAAGCCTGATGGATCCCACTCAGCAGGATTCGTGATGATTTCCTCGAAAAGATCTTGAAGGCCTTTGGACTGAGCGACGAGTTGTAAACATGCGACCTGCTTTTGGATTATGTTATACGAACCTTCAGAATTGTAGTGATAAATATGGAATTGGCGTTCGATAGACACAGAAAAGTTGTTTTCCCTCTAGCTTTGAGGTCGGTTACTGCTCTGACCATAGCAGGGTGCTGAGTATTTCATTTGGAATAGATTTGTGGATTATGGGCTGAAAAGCACACACGAAAGGCATAATTTCCAGAGCATGAATAATTTGATGTTTTGAGATCGAACGACTGTGTGCCTCTCTCAATGACTGAGCACTTGGAAAAGTTAAGTCTGTATTATCCTTGATTGCGTCAGGACATCACTCACACAAGGTCTGTCCACTGGATCTCATTTTTCAACGCCTTCATTTTTCTTCGAAGGTCAGGGGCCAAAACTTCGAAGATCCATCTGTCAGTGTCCTGGTCAGCCATCGACCTGAGATCATGTGAGATATAGCTGCATGAGATATAGTAATAACCTTGCTCGTACCAATCGAAATCAAATACAATGAGTTGTTTCATGACTTCGGACATGATCACAGAGGGATTTGGTGCAGTGGAGATTAAAAAGATTCGACGCTTACATAAGGTACAGAAAGCAGTCAGTGTCCGATCCGGCTTTTGCTTATGCCTACCACGGTGTGTACAGCAAAGGCGTCTTGCAAGAAATTGCCAGGCTTGCTCGAGCTAACAGACACACATCTTCAATGGACTCAGGACGGAAAGAAGGCTCCCTCAATACGCGTCGCGTATGCTGAAGCGTCATGTCAGTTGGTTCTTTGTCCTGCTTTGTTCTTCGTCGTGGTTATCAGTGGCTCACCAATAAACCCAGCTCTTTTCTGTAGTAAGGAGGGCGCCGCGCAAGTCAGACTTAAGTTGTCACTTGTAGGAGACGATGCAGGCCATAACTTCACTTTCACATCACCTCAGCCCGTCGCGGTTACTGAACGCGAAAAATTCAAGCAAGAACTCACATCTATCATAAGTCGCAACAGACGCGCATCAGAACTTCTTCCTAGACCACATGTACCCCCAGTCAATGCTACCAGTAGCGTCTCTTTTTCTTCAAACCCATCTCCAGCAACTTTAAACACTAAACCTACACCGAATTCTACTCGCCCGCCCGTTTCAAGGGCACCCTCGGTTGTCAGTGATAGAAGGGAAACTCCCGTTATTACAGGCGGTGATCCTGCCAGTGAATTTCGCCTGCGCAAAAAGGTTCTCTTAAGCAATCCAGAGCTAGGAGCATTGCACAGGGACCTAGTCATGAGTGGTCAGATTACAGAGGCAGAGTTTTGGGATGGCCGTGAGGTGCGATATGAAAAAATAAATCGTGTTTCATTCTGGTTAACGTATGTGTGAAGCATCTAATTCTAGCTCAAGCTGCATCCGAAGCGCAGAAGAAAGGTAAACCGGGACAGCTTGTCGATCCTCGTCCTGAGGCCGTTGAAGGTGGCGAGATCAAGATTAGGATCACACCACAACTTGTCCACGATATCTTTGATGAATATCCCATTGTAGCGAAGGCTTACAGTGATAATGTACCGAGCAAAGTAGGTTTTTTTTCGTCCCTTTCATACGAATCGTTATTAAATTAATGTATGAAGCTTTCGGAAGAACAATTTTGGAAACGCTATTTTCAGTCCAAGCTTTTCAACGCTCATCGTGCCTCCATTCGTTCATCTGCGGCCCAACATGTTGTAAAAGATGATCCGATCTTTGACAAATATCTTGAGAAAGATGACGATGGTGAGAACCTTCTCAAGTTGCACTACGTCTACTTCACACATTCTAAATTAGAACTGGAGCCCCGACGACAGCGTGACGAACATGTGGAGGTATTCGTCGATCTTGCGGCTACCCTGGAGGATCATGAAGAGGTAGAAGTTTGCTCTTTCACTAGGCTCACATCATTCACTCTACCTTTTTATGAAGACTGGGAACGAGAAAGATGTCACTATGCGAGCTGGAAGACAAAGGGCTGCATTGCCTCTAATCAGAAAGTTCAATGAGCACTCTGAGCGGCTCCTCAACTCCGCATTGTAAGTTTGGCTACCCTTGCTAAAACAATCGTCACGCCTGATAAATCAGGGGTGAAATACCTCCTGCCAAGCGGCGGAGACTAGATCCTGGAGAAGTGAGTTTCGTCAGTTGTGAATGGAACAATTGACGAAGTTAACTCTGCATTAGGATATATACTCGCAGATCGAAATCGATGACCTTCATGATCCAGAAGCATCAAATGGGATAATTCTTGAAATGCAGGGCAGGGAGCGTTATTTTGAAGGCCGCATGTATAGCAGTCCCCAAACGACAAAGCCAGTATGTCAGATACAAACTCTTGACCCTCTCACTCTCAGCGTTCTTCTCTTAGAAATTAGCTCCATCTTTAGTATTTCGAGATGCAAGATCAAATCTGGAATCCTGGAATACTCGGCTTACAAATGTGGGTCAACCTGTAAACGCAAACGAATGCCTTTTATTTAATAATACATCATAGCTCAAAATTGAACGGAAGCATGGGGATGCTGCTCTTCTCGCCATGACGCAGAATGTGGCGAACCGTCTCGATGTGAAATCCAAGAAAAGTATGTATTTGGGTACTGAGAGTCGTTTCTTCGAGATTGATTTTCTATTTGAAGATGACATCCCAGATGGATTATTCAGGCAAATGACCACATGTCAAACTGCTGCAAACGAATTTCTTCGACAGTTTTGGTTGGCCATATACCCACCTCTAGGGGAATTACAAACAGCTGCGTCCGCGACACCTGCACAAAGAGCTACTAAGGCCGCAAAAATGATAGGTTACATATCCAAAACCCACGAAAAGGTGTATGCATTGGTGAAAACTGCAGAGCAACATGGCATTGACGCAACCCGTGTCGAAAATGTGAGTCCGATTGTGGGCTGTTGGAATTGTACATCCTAAAGGCAATGAATAGGCAATGAAACCTGTGCTCCAGGCATCAGATCAAGCAATTACCTTCTACCGCAACAAAATACCTAATAAGTAATAATTTTACAACCTCTTTCTTAATAGCATTTACACATTTGCACTCATTATCGTATGTGTAGACCAAGATGGTCGATATCCTGTATTATACACCATAATTTAATAGAACCGAATAGAATATACCAATCCTGCTATGAATTATGCGGATTCGGTTGTTTCTGTAGTTGCGTTCCAGAAGACCCCGAACACTCATATATCGTAAACATCACTAACAAGTGAAGGGCCAGCGCGTAACAGACGAAAAATGTTCGGGCACGACGATTTCCAAGGATTGAACGTGTCAAGGTCAGGACCCCACGTTCGACAGGGTTGAGGGCTTGATATGCCCGTGTTGCTTCCTATCCGATCGGTCAGTTTGACCTTGCAGATCAACGTAGAACTCACTCGTCCGCGGAAAGCTTCGAAGGGGTTCATCGCTTCTTCGTATCTTGCTTGATATTTGCTCATGTCATCTAGTCGACCCGATGGCGCTGGAAGTGGATCGAGTTGGGTAACTGGTCGAGAACCAGAATCTTCACGATAACTCTGCATGTATCTGACTTTCTCGTACAACTTCAGATTGTCAGCTTGCAGGGTTTTGATTTCAGCACGTAATTCCGAAATAATCTGGAATTGCTTTCGTAGTTCCTGCGAGAGAATTTGTCAACATATATTCCCGTTTCTGGATAAGAAAAATGGGATGTAAACCTCTTCGAGTTCGGCATTTCGTTGTCTAAACCGATCCCGTTGGCTTGTTACGATAGGGAGAATAGAAGTGTCTGCGGACGGTGTGAATGGTATCGGAGTCGCGCGGAAGGGAATATCCTTAAAGAGGATCAGGATGGAGAATTTGTGGCTAAAGTATTTGTTCCTCATGCTTACTGATTTCTTGCCAATGTCCAGACTACTCAGAACATCCTGTTCCGAATCCTCAGAGGGATGGCAGCCGTTCTCTTTATTGATGGACAAAAGGTCAGTTTCAAGCTTTTCATTCAGCTCCTTCTGCTTTTTGAGCGCCGAAGTAGCGGACTCTAGTTGTTTGCAAGAGCTTTGCAACGAGTCTTCCAACTCGCCGTGGAGGATCTAAAATAAAATTAGCCAAAGCAAAAATGAACAGAATCTTGAGCATTTATCCTACACGTAATTTTGTCAATTCTTCTTGAAGGCGTTTGTTTTTAGTAGCAAGTAGGGCTTCAAGTGATTTCCCTTCGTTGGCTGCTACCTTTCTGAAATTGGGGCTTGGCAGCGACCAGCCGTCATCCCCGCCGTTTGGTATATTGTCTTCGTCGTCATTGGCTTCGAGGCCGGAGAACTCAACATACTGTGAAAGGAATAAAAATCCAACGACGACCATTAGAGTAAAAGATTCGTTTACCTTCATGATCCCAAGTTCTCTCTTGATTTCGTCATAATCGCCCAAGTGCTTCAACTTGGTCCTAAGTTGTTCGATTTCTGAGGTCTAAATTACAATAGCTCCATAAACGTAAGGGAAGAAACCATACACATGCGCTTACCCTCTTTTGAATCTCCTTGGACAGATCATCGACGCGCTTCTGTCCGGCGGCCTCCGCCTCTATTGTTCTACGCTTCTGGGCCTCGATAGATTGAGAGAGGGTATCAGTTTCGTTTTCTAGATCAGTAATTTGCGATTCCAAAGATTTGACACTTGAGTAACAATTAAATTTCGAAGGCAGGGATATTTTTGAAGTTTACTAACCGCTCTGAGGTCTCAGTACCACTACGCGTAGTTTCAATTTCAGCGCGCAAGATTTCCTAACAAAAATAAGAAGGAGGTTAGATTTAAGTTTTAAAGATAATAATTACATTGCGATGTTCAAGTGCGACAATACGACTGTTAGCGCGGTCCAGGTCAGCGATAATCATGTCAACTTCTGCGAGCTTCGCTACGACTTCTTGGTCTAAGTATATCGGCATTAGGGATTAGGGCTTCATAATAATAACAGAGATTGAAATACCTTGTCGTTGGCTGTGATCAAATAGTTTGGCTTGGTTATTTTCATTGGATACTCGTAAATCTCGTAATTGGTTTTTCGTGAGGGAGAGCTGGCGTTGAAGATCTTGTTCCCTTGGTAAATTATCAAAAAAAATGGAAATTCGGAGAAGGGCTTCGTGGAATACACACCGATCTTCGTAATTTCGTAACTTCTCGTCGTAGGTCGCAGTAAGTTCATTGGCCTTCTGCGAGACTTTCTCTTGGATCAAAATTTCCATCTATTTCTAATTGGCGAGGTGTAGTAGTGATCATAGCAAAACCTACCTTCTGATCCAGCTGTTCTACTTTCGTTTCTAGTTTCTTCTTAGCGTTCTCAACCGTAGAAAAGTCGTTGATACGTTTCTTCAGGGCCGCGTTTTCTTCTTGGAGTCGTTGTAGCTCTGCCTCATGCTCCATGGCTTCTGCGACTTTGACTGCCTGGTCCTAAATATAGGGTATTTCAATATGTTCTGTTCTGTATCAAGTGCAACAGAGGAACCGACCACTGCAGTCTCGAGGAGAGGATATGGGTCAGGGGCTTCTGCCAGGACTTTGTAGACGTGGAGAAATGCGTTGTCTGATGCCTTTGAGCGCTTCGTGAGGCTGTCAATCTCTGTCTGGTAGGCTAGCATCAAAGGATGAATGAGTGTCATGTAGGTGTCGTGGACTCGGCGCACACCTTTCAGGAGACCCTTGAATGCATTCAACTTTTCTTCGTCTGCAATCTTCTTAAATTCTAAAACGGGGGAATATTGAGTCGAATGGAAACAGCGATGTCACCGCAAGCTGCAGACCTTTTGTTTTCTCTGCTAGCGCTTTACGGCCAATGACACTCTCCTTCTGATTATCCACCAGCTCTATGCCCTGTGCATCAAGAGTCTTCTGCAGTTCCGTCAAGTTAACGTCTGAAGTGTTGGTCAATAAAAGGCGGTATCGAATATGGAATGAATTTCACCTTTCCACGCTGTCAAGGCAGCAGAGAAATTGGTCTCGAATATTTCCATATTTCGGAAGAAGTACTAATCGAACAATACAGAACTCCAGAGTCCTTCAGGGGGTAGGTGTTCAAGTTTGCAGAGCTTTGCAGTGCGTCCAAGTTGCCACGTGATGCTGTCACTTTTTTTCTGAAATTGAAATTGGCACTTAGCTTCCTCTTTGACGCTTATCATGAATGTGCTGCGGCCTAACTTCCTTCCTCAAGTAGCACGGTTCGCTCTCAGCCGTACTCATATATGCCTCCGGGCTTTTTCCTCGGCTCGCCCTCAGGATATAGACCGAAGCGAGCGCGTTAAGCCGATCCCTCAATCACCCAGTTTCTACACGACCCGTGCAGTCTACTATGACCAGATAACGCACCTGGAAAAGGCCATAGGCCGTTCTGATAGATTTCTCCGCCACCACAATTTACTCCCACTACCAGACTTTGCAAAAGCCAGTTTGCCTCCACTCCAAGCCGTCTGGAAGGATTCCAGAGAGATGGCCTATGAATTCAAGACCAAAATGACAACGACACGGTATAGGAAGGTTACCAAGCTCTTGAACCAACTCAATGACTTCAAGAGGATTGCAGAAATTGGCGGATGTCCTGACCTCGCGGACAAACTTGGTAGCATTCTCGCCATATACGAGAGCAGTAAGAAGGACGCGTTTCTGGCTAGAGGGAAGCGGAAGGTCGTCATTTTGGATGAGTACGGTCGTTCCTATACTCTAGGAAAACGGAAAACGAGTTCTGCGCGTGTCTGGATGATTCCTATCCAACAACCAGCAAGGCCGGAACTCACTCCAGACGAAATGCTTGGTCTTCAGAACACACAAGCACCTAAATACCCTGTCTCTTCGACCACTATCCTGGTTAACAACCTCTCATTAAATCAATTCTTCCCTTTGCCAACAGACCGGGAACGCATTACTCGACCGCTGAAGGTCGCAGGGGCCCTCGGGAAATATAATGTTTTTGCCATCGTCCGTGGAGGAGGTTCAACCGGGCAATCGGGAGCCCTCGGCCATGGTATCGCTAAGGGTATTGTAGCTCATGAGCCGGAGCTCGAAGTCATGTTTAGAAGAGGTATTCTTTGTCCAACCTTCACCGTTGCTATTTCTTCGCTGACTTCAGTTCCTAAGCCAAACTTACCAGACGTGATCCCCGTATGGTGGAACGCAAGAAACCAGGCCTTGCGAAAGCTCGCAAGAGGGTACGTTGGATCTTTCATTCATTGTTTTATATTGATCGACTCATAATCGGATGCCTCAGTATGCATGGGTCAAGCGTTAATGTGGGCTTCCCATACATTATCTCCCCAACACTCACAAGCTCTCAAGAATTTCCATTTATTATATCTCACTCTGTACAAGTGGTATTGAAATTCAGATTTGTGACTTAGGTATAAGTATATAAATGGGTGAATGGGTGATAAGCTTCCCAGTTCGTATAATGAGGTAATAAGGCATCCAAGGCGCGAATAAAATACAACTCTGGTAATGCGATCATCCTTGGAAGAAAAATGTATGGACATCGGATTGTCCAAATGCAAGATTACAGTAAGGGCATTTCCGTTGCCTTGTCGCCAATCGTGCATCAACACAAGGTTTGCAGAACGCTAATATTAAATCAGGAAATATGGCACATTGAAACGCGATAAACATACTATGCATGCATTTGGTGATGATTGTTGAACGAACAGTGTCACGGCAAGTAGAGCACATGAGGAGTTTCTACAACAAGAGTAAGTGCATAGTCATTGATCAAGCACCCAGACAACACACCTTCAAATTCTCCATTTCAGAATTCCCTGGTTCAAGCTTACGGGTGGTTGAATCGGATTTCTTTTTGACTAAAGCTAGTTCTTTCTCCATCTCCTTCTTTATGCGAATTACTTCGTCTTCCTTTACTCTAAGGTCTTGTTTCTTGCCAGCAAGCATATGTTCTCGGTCTTGCAATAACTGGGACAACTACGACGAAAATTAAGTAACCAACAAAGAAGGTCGATGAGAGAATGGACTCTACTTCGTGAAATCTTTTCCGCTCCTGCTCAATTCGCAACAACAACTCGGAAGTTTCCTTCTCTAAAAGATAGACCTTCTCTTTCAATGCGTCGATACATTTCTTACACGCAGCATTCTCCTTCTCGAGGACAGACTGATGTAATGGATGAAATTATTTCAACGCATTCTCATATAATGGGATGCTCACCATTTGGTTTTTGTAATGTTTTTCGACGTCCGTCAAGCGGTCAACTGCCTTGCCCTGCTTTTCAACAGTTCTCGCAAGATTTTTCCGTTCATTTTCGATGGCATCCTTGTCCCGCATAGCAGCATAGTACTTGGTCTCTAATTTGGCCTTCTAAAATGCAGTATTTGCGACTCTTTAGTATTAGTCTCGTATAATAAACGAGAAAAATACATACATCCGCCGCACCCTTGGATACTCGGTCCTCCATATTGGCGAGCTCTGAGATTTGGTTCTTTAATTGGCGATCCATGGTTTCCCAAAGAGTGGATAGTTTCTCTAACTCAGCGAAAATAGAGGATTCATTCTGGGACGCAAGTAAATTATAACCAAGGAAGATCAATAAAATGCCCACCTCTTGACGCTGGATTTCGCATAATCTCAACTTCTCGAGTTCGTCCTCCTTTAATCGGAGTTGTTCCAAAAGTTCAGAAACCTCAGGAGAATTTTCTGACATGGGACCGTACATCCGTTCGTAGTGCCCAAGTTGCGCCTTAACCTTCTCAAGGTTTTCCAAAGCGTCGGCCTGAGCTTTCATATGCTGCACGATATCTGGGTGATCGTCCTGATAGATTGAAAACGTTTGCTCCAACGCTGCTATCCGGTTCTCTGCTTGACTAGCGAAGGAAATTTTAAAAAAGTGAAAGAATTAAAGGTAAAGGAATGACTTACAGCTTCTGCTCTTTTATACCCTCAAAGAACTGCAACTCATCAGTATTCCCACCGAGGAAAAATAGCAAATGTTCTTTAGAACGTGCTTGCACGGCAAGTTGTGCCTTCGTTCGGCTCAACTCAGACTCCATAATGGACAAGCGTTGCTGAACAGCTTGAGCTATAAGATAAGTGCCTAGGGAAAAGTTGGACATAACTCACCGTGCTACTTTCCCATAACGCCTTGTATTCTTGAGCAGAAGAATATTTGACGAAGTCTTTCTGCTTCCGCTCCTGGATCTCAGCGCTTAGTTGATCGCGTTGTTCTCGTAATCGGACATTCTCGTCATCTCGCTTGCCCAACATAGCTTTGAATTCTCGAGTTGTTTGGTTGTTTGCATTCTAAAAACGACTCAGAACAGCCGAGCACGAGGAATTTGGCAAATACAAACATACCGTGGCGCTCTCTTCCCAATCTTTGTGGAGAACCTGGAGTTGACCAATTTCTTCTTGCAGCCGAGTTATTTGCTCATTTTTCTCGCCCAATAATCCCTCTAGATGTGACGCATGATTTAGGAGCATCTTGTACTGTGGGGTTTCACAAATTTGGTCTACGGATGGCGCCTTATGCTGGTGAAAAAGGTTCAATTCAGGCCACAAGAAAGTAAAGAAAGATAGCCAACCTCCAACTCGACCATGGTTCGTTGATCCCTAAGTAATGCCGCCTCCTTTTCCAATTCCATGATTTTGGAGTCCCTGGATTGAAGTTGTTCCCGAAGAATGTCGACTTCCGAAGGATCGTGAAAGCCGTTGCTCTGAATAGGTGATGCGACCGGCGTGGGTGATGGCTGCACGGAGATCAGGATTGAAAACAAATTTACTGTCAAATCTCCCACCAATTAACCAATAACCGGACCACTCACAACAGGAGAGGACGGCTTTCGCTGCACCTCCTCTTTCTCTTCACTTTGGGCTTCTTGAGACTTGACAGGCAACCGTATCTCCATTTCACGGACAGTTGCGCTCTTGGAGCGTTCAAGTCGACTTTCAGCTTCGAGAAGGGCGTTGTGATAATTCTCTTTCTGTGATTCTGAATCTTCCAGCTTGGCGCGTAGTATGTTCAACTCAGATCTCAAAATGGCACACTGAGCACGAGTCAGTCGACCCCCGCGAAGAAATATGGAAAAGACCAACCTCATTCTGAGCCCTCTGACATTCGGGGAAACTTTCGCTTTGCAGGATGCCTGATTGCTGACCATCCCCTAGTTGCACGAATTTTGTCACAAGGGCTTGGGTGGCATTTACAGTATCTCCAAGAGCAGCGGTGAACTTTGGATACGGTCCCTCTTGGACGTGCGCGGTCAGGTCGAATATTTCTAATGAGCGTGAGTAATCAATTTCGGGAGCAAAACACCAAGAAAGAATGGTACCTTTAGATTGAATTTTGACCTGGGGAAGGTCATCAGGCTTGACAATCAGTCGTATGGTGTCGACCAGCTAAAAGTAATGGAGGGTGAGGACTACGTTAACCAGAACACGATCTTGAGGTGATTTTTAAAGAACAAGACACAAACCTGGGCCCAACAGGCTGACATTGCTGCCAACCCAGCTTCGCATGTACTTTTGCGCTGCTCTAACTCTCGGATACGAGCTTTACTTCGCTCATGCTCTTTTGAATAGTGCATCATTCGACGATAAATTGCCTCCTTCCGAAATGTCTACGAGAGTAAATTATGAAGAGTGAAGCAGAGGATATGAACAAGTTCCAAACCTCAAGCTTTTCACCGAAGGCTTCGTGGTCGTGGTCGAGAGAACCATTCACCTGAGGACTGCCGTTGGCACCAGTCAAGATACGTTTCTTAGTGATAGTGGAGTCGTCATCGTCAGGTAAGGGACGTTTTCGGGACTCCATAGGAGACGGTTGGGTCAGAGATAGAGCAATAATGGCCAGAGAAATAATACCGTCGTTGGCGGTTCAAGTTACGTCTCAATTGAACAGTGGGGACCTTTGCCCTTGTTTCTAAACTCCGGTTGGCGGATTACCAAATTTGCAAGCCAGTCAGTGTCACACACATCACCACAACAGAATGTACATTTTCTCTACTTAAAGTTCCCAAGATCACAAACTCCTCATAAACCGAGCTCCAAAATGTACGTGAAGCCAGAATCCAAATCCAAAATTTCACAGTCCAAAGCACTCCCGTCCCCAATCTGCGTCTCTATACAGGCTAGATCAAGCGTCTAAAAGGGAACAGCATCAGCGTATGCTCCAAGTTCATTCAGTTTTTCAGACTCGCCTTTCCTAAAACTGTCATAGGCTGATCTGTATTAGTCCCCCTTTCAGTATACGTCATTCTAGTATGAAGTCCTTGACCAACTCACGCCAAACGCCCTTGTTATAAGAGATGCCCTGCGCCGAAGTTGCAAGGAATGCTTTCATGCTTTTCATGTCGGGTCGATCATCTGCCCCATTGTGGGCGACAACAACAAGGTACTTGTCTCCTGGTTCACTTAAGCCATCTCCGTTACCGCGCCCCATTGGGATGAAAGCCTGGCTCGTAAATGGGTGTCGTTCCAAAGTTTTCAAAATAGTTTTCCCATCGATAACATCTTCAAGGGGCTTGCATCGGTAAACTGAGATACCAGTGGTCGCTCCTGCCTCTGGGTTGTATGATTCCGCAAGAAGGGAAAGCTTATGGAACTTGGTGGCTGTCCCTGCGTTGGCAGGCGTGGTTTTGATACCTTTGGCGTTCGAGATCTCTTTGTAGGCCTGTATCACCTGGCCAAAAGGAGCGAACCCTTCTGAAGTTAGGGGGACAACAGGAGTCATTGCGATTTCAGGTTGGTGAATGGAAGTGGGCGGTACAGGTGGGGCTGGTATATCTTGTTCCACATTGATCTTCACTGACAAAGCGTCGGCCTCCATTTTCCGACCAGTTAAGCGAACCCTTTTCAAGCCACCGTCTGGAAATATTGTCACCTTGACGTGAGTATATATCTGGTTTTCGACGTTATCGAGTTCGAAATAGTGCTGTCGGTGCGCACCCAGCTTTGTGCGAGGAAGAATCAAGGTCCACTTAGTCTCTTGGGGCACTGATGAAGTCCAGTCAAAGTCCCGGGACGAGCACAAGGCGTGAATCTCACAACTCTCAGGGAAGTTGCCGAGGAAGTGATTTGTATCAAGTTCTACATCAGACAACTCCGCTGGAGCACCACTGCAGATTCTTTAATCCCGGTTCTCGCCACAAAATCCATTCTTACTCACAGTTGGATGATAACCCAATCAGTATGACCCTTCGTTCGACTGCGTTTCGTCTCCCAGCCGTCACCCATGTTCTTTCCACGACCCGGCAGAATCAGGTTCGATCCAACACCGAAATGCTCATCGGATACTCGGACAACGCGGCCACCAGCGAAGACATGCGCAAGGTCGAATGGAGTTTGCGTGGATGGATGAACTGGTATTACTTTCCCATATACCCTGAAACGAGCCTGTCGATAATTTTGTCAGGTGCTCTGAACCCAGCTGAATACGCAATGCACAACTTACAATGCCACCGTCAGGGTGCATGTGGATTTTCACATAATTAAAGCTTGAAGTAGAATCAATTTTGAACAAGTGGCGAGAATCTGGGCCGAGGTTTGTTCGGGGAAGAATTTCTGACCACTGACATCATGTATCAGCAAGTTTCTTATCGGTACGGCATTGCTATCTTACTCGAGAATCATCCTGCTGCGGATCCTTTAGGTCTGCATCATGCAATGCGTAAACTGATACGGCCGGGGCTTCGTTGCCTAAGGAAGTGGATGAATAACATGGCACGAGACGTGATAATCCGACGCAGTCACCATTAAAGTTCGCGGTGTCAACATCGAGTGCCTGTAACGTTCCGGCAGTACCTAACTGGATGATACACCAGTCATAGGTTGGGTTGTGCCGCCTCGTTTCCCAACCACTGTAGAGTGCGCCATTGGGTCCAAACTGACCCTTCATAGATGGCGCGGGCTTGACTAAAATGAATTAAATTGCATGCAACATAGAAATGCAAACAGACCTCCACTTGGAGTAAATGGAATGCCTCAGCGAAGAATTCGTCAGAGACAGCAACGATACGTCCACCAAGGGCCACACTCGATAGCTCTGAAATGGGGTAAACAATCGACATTCCGAGCCTCTCCCAGAGAGTACGTACCAGTCAAACCTGAGAACTGGTCCTTGAAATCTTCCAAAGAAATTTTATGAACTGGCATCCTGGCGTAAAGTTCGATATGAAATGGATTCGAAAGGAGATGGGAGGAAAGGAAAATCGAGGCCTCGCCAGGAGATAACGACAAGCCGCATATTCCGGCATTTAAAGCGGCCACCTACCACATTTAGAGGCCGCCTCCTGCTGAGAATTTAGAAATCTGATGCTCATGAGTACTTACCTGAGATATTCTTCTAACGTGATGCATTGTTATCAGAAGAATAGACCGGCGGCATCCTCGATCAGTAAGTATTCTGCCTTTTCTTGGATATAGACGGGCATCTGCGGGCATCCCAAGTTTGCCGAACAACGGGTCGAAATAAATAAATAAATTTATGTCCAACTTCTTACATAGTCTATATGAGGGATCCACACGTAAAGAGGGTTTGGGTACATACACCCCAGATTTTTTTAATGATTAATCTACCTTGCCAACAGATCCAACTCCAGCCCTTCGTCGCAAAACTCCTTCAATCGTCGAAAGTCCTCAACATGACTTGAGAGCAAATCTAATTCCACACGCTTGATGCGACGCACCTCATTCCAGCGAAATCTCCATCTCGACTCAATCATATCCGCGACTGCACCATCTGCTGACCACAAACAACTGCCCCGGAATGTGAGGGACTCCAATTTCGGCAGGACACAAGGTATCAGCTTCGTAGGGAATATTTCTGATTCAGGGTCAAGAGCAAAAGGAGGTCCCGTAACAACTGTAGCGCTGGTCGATGAGGATTTGTCAAGCAAGGTTGAGCAGGTGAGCAAACCCAGTGCCAGGTCCGTCACATAGGGGTCGCACATCCAGTCTCTTCTATCATCCACGATAATGCTCTCCAACGACTGCAATTGAGGGTGGCTCACGCATTCCGCGAACTCATCAAACCGCATCCCAGTGTCATGGATCTCAAAATGGACAAGGCGGCATTCCGATCGCTCCAGGAAATCCATAAACTTTGGTTGTGGCCATCCGTACTGGTCCAGGGATCCCCTGACGTAAATTGCCAGCTGGGCCAGCCCTGGCAAGGCAACATGTTGGAGGAAAGCAGAGGCTTGCTCGTGATCGATATGAAGGGTCAACGAAATGAGGTGCAGGTGATATACTGGATCGCGGGGGTGAGGGCCGAAGATCGAATCCACCTTGATTGCACAATCCGCCAAATCTTGACATTTTTGAAGGATGTGGAGAACTGTTCCAACGGAAGGAACATGATCGAGTTTCAATGAAACGAGCTGACTCCACGGAACGGAGACGGCACTGACTCCATCCAAGCTCAGGTTGGGAATTCTAGAGACGTACAAGTTGGAAAGCCGTGGAACGTCGTCAAATATCCCAAAAAGGTCATTCTCTTCATCTTCATAAACCTGGTAGGAAGTTTGCATCCGGAAATGTTTCAACATCGGCGCTGAACGGTGCTGCGAGCTCAAGAGGCGGGCATGTCTTGGCCCACTTAGGTCTAACTGGATATTGGACCAACGATGAACATAGCGCGTATAGACGTTCAATACTTCACCCGCAGAGACGTGGTTGTCATATGAATCGCTTTGCTGGTAAAGCCCAAGGGACAGTGGAAGAGCACCTGAACGAATGAGCCAAAGTGCCGCTAATCCCAAGGACGGTCGCGGTTTTCCCATAAAAACATACACATCTAGCGATGCCCAGAGATCCGGAAGGCAAATAGCACATTGTCTCCATAGCTCGCAGATTTGGCACAATAACAAGGGTGCGGAGCTTGGCTTATAAATTTGTCGTTCAAGGAAATGGTAGAGGGTGTGTGAAGAAGGCGGTCCAGGGAGACAACGTATAAAGATGTCTTGCAATATTTCAATGGGCATCAAGGAGATGGGAGAGGGTGTAGTGTATCCGCAAGTTCCGTTAAGTGGGGATATGACCGAGGGTCCGGGGTCGGGGGGTTGGTTATCATTGAATGAAATATGGCGTGAGTGGTCACCTTCATGACAAGCATCTTTGAAGCAAACCGGCGAGACAGGCATGTGTATGAACTACTGTAATACGCTGTGCTCACGGAATTAGGGTGTATCGTTGGGCGTGATGGATTGGGGTAGCTGAAGCTGGGCCAAAGACCGTCTCGCATTTGAGACACTCTCATGAGCGATAGGAGAGGTCATCACACAAGGTATGTCTTGAAGCTCGTTCCCGAAAATGCTTCGCAGATGCTGGGGAATAATGATGCAGCGCGCCGCTCCGCTAAGGGACATTCTGATAGATATTTCGATGACTAAGCTCCGAACGGCTTGGTCCTTGGGACTGGAAACCTGAGGTCCAAATCACAGGGTAACTGAGACAGGCTGTCCCATCAGTGGGTAGAAACATCGTGGAATTAAAGAAAGGGCATCTACGTATCACATGTGCGCTATAACTGTCCGTTGCTTTCCCCACGGGTCCAACCATATTTCAGTGCGAAGGAAGCGTCCGGTATCGTGCATGAGAGCTTGAACCGCAGAAGCCTGATCGTGACCAACTTCGAGAGCGACGATAGCTCCTGGATTGAGGATGTCTTTGTGGGAGATAAGGCGCGAGATGGCGTGATAAAATTCCAAGCCAGAGGGACCTCCGAACAAAGCCCTGGGATCTTCAAAGTCTATCACGGAGCGCGGCAGTTCAAGGAACTCTTTCCACGGTATATATGGTGGGTTGGAAGTGATAATATCGAAAGGGGGATAAGTGGACAAAGCAGCATCGGTAAATTCTTTCGCGAGGAAGTTTGCACTTGAAGTGGTGAAGGTATTTTGAGGCTTCTTTGTGACACCCAAGGGGGAGGATGGGATGGTACAGAGCTCAGCGTTGTCCTGCGCCAAGCGGAGAGCGTGGGGAGATATATCGACACCGTGTGCGTTTAGGCTTCCAGGAGGCCAGAGGTGGCAAAGAAGAAGAGGAATGCAGCCCGAGCCAGTGCCAAGGTCGAGCAACGACAGAGGCGACTCTGGAGTGGGGCGGAAGGACTGTGCAAGACGGAAGACCCAATGCTCGGTCTCTGGTCGTGGGATGAGGACCGGAGGACGGACAAGGAGATTAAGCGGACCAAAAGGCTGAGTACCTGGCGTATTGTGAGCAGAGAGACCACGATTGGAGAACTGGAATACCGAGGATGTATTGGAGCGGTTCACCACGGAGACGGCGTGCGACCATGTCCTGGAGGGAGAGACGGGAATCAAGAGCACGGTTCATCCATCTCAACTCGCTAGCAGCTTGGGCAGGTCCCAAGGCATCGGACAAGAGTGCGAGCAGACGGCCGTGCATGGAAAGAAGCGAGTCGGCGCGGTTTGGACTGGTTTGGCGGCTGTATGTAAAATCAGGAAATAAATATCAGCTGTACTTTGTCGGTCCGCGCTATTCTGTTTTTCGCCTCCACCCATGGCTACCGTTTATACAATAGCCCCAGCATGTCACTTTCACTTCTTATTGCAGCTTATCCTCACCCACATACAGGCCGGTCCCTCCTTGCTCAAGAAAAAACAATCCGTCCCACCAGTGCCCAAACGAAAACGCACTGATACCCCCGAAGGAACCTCTGCTGGATCCCCTTCCCCACAGCCAGCCCGCAAGCCCAGAGACGGGCCAAAGAAAAAGAAGGCCAATCGTGCCTGCTATCATTGCCAGAAAGCGCACCTTACTTGCGACGACTGTGAGTTCTCTATAATCTCTCTCCCTCAACTTATTGACTCCCCTCTAGCACGACCATGTCAGCGCTGCGTCAAACGCGGGTTTGCCAACAACTGCACTGAAGGTCATCGCAAGAAGGCCAAATATCTCCTCGACGAGGAGGAATTAGGTACACTTCGTCATTATCGGCCGTTCTTCACTCAACTGCATCACGTGTTTCCAGAACAACTGAAACGAAGCAAATCGGAGAATCCGCCAAGTGGAGGTACCCCCGCAGACCCTACGTCAATCCCAATCGGTATGGTCTTTTTTTTTCTATTGCATCGCCCTCCACTCAATCTCATGGCAGCTGAACCCTTTCCTCAACAACATGAATCTCTCCTCGCCACTTCCTTTGACCCCAACTTTTCGTTTGGTTCCGAGGCCGCAAATCTCGAATACTCCATCCTCTCCGCTATCTTGGGCAATCCTAGCCCAACGGACTCGTCTTCCACCTCTCCGCCGCCACCGCCACAAGCGCCACAATATTCTTCCTGGCCATCCGATCCGATTGACTTTGCCTCCCCACGTTTGGGCTCTTCCACCAACACCTTCAGTTCAACAACCTACAGCGAGAATCAGATGCCTATACAACAGCCGGATCCAACCTTATCAACTTCGCCGGGCAATGCGCACTACTTGACATATCCTTACCCACATTCTCAGCGGCCGGATGATCTTTCGGATCTTCCCTACACCGCTTCCTACTCCTCACAATCTACCTCAGCTAATCATCCGCTTCAACCACGATATCCCCTTGAAACCAGACCGCGAACTCCCCCGACCACCGTATTCCTTCACAGTTCTTCCAAAGATACTACATCACGTGGGCTACTCTCACCCCCACCTTCGACCAGCTCACCAAGTTCGATTGCTGCTGCACCTACAGGCATCGCTGACCTGCCACTCCCTTGTGGCACGAAGCTGCAAACCATTAATGACCGTGTCACCACACCGTATGATTATACGGAGGGCTATCACTTCTTGATGAAGCACCTGCCCACTCGGTGCGTTTGTTAATTGAGATGTCCTTTGTGCAAAATGAGTGCCTTGGGACTCGAGATCTGACAATGCTTCTTTCTATGAAACTCTTTATTGTCACCGCTCCCTTTTCATTCCTCTACCTCTCCTCTCCTCCTCGTGCTTTCCACCTGAATAGTTTCGAAAAGAATGACATCCTGCGCATTGTTCGCGCTTTGGCGATATTCCGTCCTTCCCTTATCGCTCTGCAGATGCCATTATCACTAGACGACGAAATATTCGTCGAGAAATGTTTCCAAAGAACGCTACTGGTGTGTGTTCCCATACCCCTTTTTTCTGCTGTTTCTCATCTATAACAATAGGAGTTGGATAAACTCATGTCCTACAGCGGGACACCGACCGTCGTCTGGCGCCGCACTGGCGAAATCTGTCTTGTTGCCCCTGAATTCTGCATGTTGACGGAATGGCCTCTAGAAGACCTCGTGGGCACCGGCCGGAAAAAGTATATTTATGAGGTACAGTTATTCTTGGTATGGTTGTGTTACACCGCTTTTGTTCTAACTTTATCGCTCAGCTTTTCGAAAATCAATCGGTAGTCGAGTACTGGGAGAATTTCGCATCTCACGCCTTTGAAAATACCACACAGTCCGTGTATTCGCATTGCGTGTTACTTAAACCTTCGGGCGCTCCGGTCCCCTCCACATTTTGTTTCTCAATACGAAGAGATCTTTTTGATCTGCCCAGTATAGTCATAGGTGCGGCTTCATGTTTTTCAGTTCAGTTCCAGTTCAATGCATTCTGACCATACATGACAGGACAATGGCTACCGCTTCTGTAGCATTGCGATGAAGTTTTAATTATTTTCTGTTGCGCGATTCTTATCTCGCAACTGTATTCTTCCGTCTATTTCACAAGTCTCGTTCGTTTCCCCTTTTGGCGAAGTTTGAATGCTCGCCCTTTTATTATATTTATGTCCAACCTTTTCGTCGGCTTTATCTTAATGTCTTGCTGTCGATAAACTTTCCTTGCTCTCCTGTTTCTGGCAAAACCGTACCATGTAACACCTATACTCTATGTCGTTGCCTACATATCCTACCGTTTATACAGATTTCAATTACTACTACGTCTCATCAGGTTTCTTCATAGATAGAGAACATCCAACTAGATAGATTCTATACGACCATAATCTATCACAGAAAAAATATAAATGGACGAATTAAAATGTGGTTGTCCGCGAATTTGTATAGTAGAGCTTATACTGCATCCTGGATAGAGGCATAATCACTTTCCACCCCTGGCTCTAGAAGGGAGGCATGCACGAGGATCAATAGGGCAGATCCAAAGACAATTCCAAAGAATGTTCCAAAAGGACCAGCCCACAGGAACATTGGGATACCGATTACGAAGAGTCCAGCGTACAAATGCTTCTGTGTAATTGTGTGGTCTCCGAATTGAGTTGCTTCAGGTGCTGTTATACTTTCCGTTCAGTTAATTTGCTAATGTGCATATAAGATATACATACCGAACTTATTGATAAGCGCAAAGCCACCAACGAGGAACGCGAGAGAGAAGAGGAGGAGGTAGTTCATGATACTGCGGGCGTTGTTTTATTACAATTCAACTTTTTGCACAGAAAAGGGACGCACACTGCGTACACGGCCAACAGCGCAACTATCAATAAATAGTTGCCTGAAGGCGACAGAGATTAACTCAAATTTGAGATAATCCAAAACCGTTCATGGATTACCTGAGAAATAGCGAGTATTGTAGGATATCCGCTGGGCACAGCGTCAGTCATCCAACTCGCTGTCGGTGAAGGAGTTTATACTCACTGATGTAGCCTGGTTCAAGTCGGCTGGTTTTGAAAGGCGTTGGTAGTCAAAGAACTCAGTCACTGGCCGCAAGCCAGACAGCTTCGTTTCCTGTAATGTTCTTGGTTGGATAGGGCACTTCCTGCTTTGCAAAATACGGACGCACTTTGATTGACCTGACAGCGTCAGTGACTTTGAGCAGAGCTTCCATTACAGCGAGGGAGGATTTTGGCGGTTTTTAAACAGGGCTTGGTAAGGTTCAAGAGTGAAGGAGCTCTCGATGATGGATGTAGTGAATAGAAATACAAAGTAGTCAACGCAGCACCGCAGTGCCTCACAGCCCAAGGCCGTGACAGTTTAATATTTGTACATATTTGGTTATGTTCTGCTGGAACAATGGAATAATACCTGGTGTATTTCCCTCCAGCCTAAACTGCTAATTTGAATCACACCGAACGCCATCCCAGCAACCATGATCCGAAGGAACCCAACTCTCATTCCGATGACGGACATGGATGTCCAGGACGTGCGGGATATGGTGGCGAAACAGAAGGCTGGTCTTCAAAGCCACCAACAACTCATGGTCAAGATGAAGCGTTTGGCCGACAATCCTTCCATGTCAAAGGAGGATATGGAAATGTTTGAGCAAATGAAAGAAGCAATGGCTCGCAGTGAAAAGGCGAAGAGGTTGGGTTTGGAACCAGGTCAGTTTCCAACCTCTCACAGTTTTGGTGACATGTTCAATGGGAACAGAATTATCGAAATCTTGATTACATTGCAAATTTCTATATTGTATAGATCAAGAAGAAAAAATCGTGTGCGACAGAATGCTGACACGACTGAGCAATGACTTTGACTCCTTGTCACGAAGATCGCAAATCCCCTTCACTGAAAACAATTCCGAAAACCTACATCGACATATCCATAAGATTTTCCCTTAAAATGATGTCTGAACATACCTTCTAGATCTTTGAGGTCACAAAAGGTCGCAAGGTCAGCGCGCTGCATATGCAAACTCGTTGTCTTGAGGCTATCCCACAGTGCGGTCGAGACCACCCCACGCTTTTCACTGGATCCCGCATTCTCCCGAACGCCGTCGCTGTCCTGCAACACAAGCGCGTCAAGAATGTGTTGTGCGGCTTCTTCATATCGCTTAAGAATACCATATCGTCAATTTAAGCTTCCGTATATCCGGGGGGGACTTACCCGAAGATTGATGCAAGAAATCCCCAAATTAAACCTGTTCAATGTACGGAATCCTTAAGAAATACGTAGTTTGGTATTAAATATGAGGGATTTACCTCGCTCGAATGTAACCTGGGTTGAGTTGAAGGGCACGGTAGTAATAATCCAGTGCTTGTTCTGCTTTCCCACTATTGGCCATTGTGGCTCCCACTCGGTTGTAAAGTAACCAATCCTATGGGTGATATAAGAAGACATCCCAGTAACGAAATGGACAACCGTACCTCTGGCCTGATGGCCAATGCCGTTCTAAAGCAGTCTTGTGCCTTTTCGTATTCCTTTCTATCGTTGTCAACACCTATACAAACGCATCTGATAAGGTGGGACGAACCTCATTGGTGTTCAGTAATACAGCCAATGCAATTTGAATATCCGCATCAATGTCCTCTGTCAAATCACTTCGGGCCATGGTGATCAAGCATTGGATCAGTTGACCGTAGCGTTCGGCCAGCGACAAGTGGTTATTCACAGGATTTTGGGAACGGAACTGGTTCACTGCCTCTTGGTATCTCTCATTGCGACTGACCCATTCGTAGATCGCGTCGTAGGTACCCTGGCGGTTATTGTCGTTCGTGTATGAAATGGCCAGCGCAAGCCAGGCAGGCAGGTGAGAAGGGTCCAATTCCACAGCACGTTGAAGGGCTTGAAGGGCTTTGTATTCACGCTCATTTTCCTGCTGCTTAACTCCGAGTTCGTACCAAACGGTGGCGTCGTTCATATTTCGTTGAACAACAGCCTCGAGCTCCAAGACATTCTATTATTGATCGAAAACAAATTGGCGTCAGGCCGTGTGGATATCGCGGAGACAGTGCTTGACAAACCTCTAAAACCGAATGGCGTCCCTGAGTGTGCTGGAGATGGTGCTGTGTCCTCGATGACTCGCCAAGAAGGTAAGGGTTGCTACCCTGAAATTGATAATGACTAACGGCCTTGATGCCGAAAGAAGTCGCTTCGAAGTTGTCCCAATCAGCTTGCAGTTTATCCCATGCCATAGTTTCTGCTGTGTTCGTGAACTCCAATGGGGGTTGTGTTTCATTCCAATAGCTAACGAAATCAACATTTTCCTGTCGGAAATAAGCATCATTGGGGTCTTCTTCAACCTTTTGTTGATTCTCATTGGTGGCCTGTTGATCCTGAGGCAAAACGGATGAAAGGGGGAGAGATCCGTTAAAATTGCCCATTAACGGTCGAGATGCAGTATCAAGTGCTCGACCTTTCCCTTTAACGTCGATTTGCGAGGATGTCCGGCCTTCGCTCTCCACCATTTTATTTCCCTCAACAATTATTTCTCCGTCCCTAAGTTGCTTCATAAGACCCATGAATTGACTTTGCTGAAATTTCGGGTTTTGCTCATGTTTGATGTTCTCCAGGAGCATTCCAGCAGTTCGCGCAAGCTCATCTTGCTCAATTTCAGGTTGACGATGGACCGGTACCTTTTCGGCAGGTTTTTGGTCAATTGAAGAGGCAGATGCGAGTTGTAATTCTTGAACGTTGAACTCCTTGTCCCACGATATGCCTGAAATGAAAGATGTGAGATCCGGCGCAAAAAAAAAAGAAACGGACTACGAACTCTGATGATCGAGAGCGGATTGACGCTGAATATTTTGTTGCATTGGAATTTGGGGCATGAATGTAGGCATGGAGTTGACACGGAAATTGGAAAGGGCAGGGTTCCAGTGCATCCCCCCTGAAATGTGTGTTCAACAATTAAAAATACCCAGCTATAATATCCATGAAACTTACCCTGAGTTTGAGGCCCAGAAGTGGTACGATTGGGTTGCATATCGATTTGGATGTCCATATTCTGGCTTGCGTGGACAACCTGTTTAGGTGTCGCGTGCAGTGGCTGATTTTGAATGAAGTCAGAGGCCCAGGCAGCAGTTGGCTTGTGTTGAATTTGGAGGGACGGATTCATGGGGAGAGATGTACGCATGGCAGACAAGTCGAAATTGGGTTCTGCGATAAATTGAGGTGCGGTGGATGCATTGCTCGAGAAAAACCGGGTAGCGTCCTGGTCTTGCGAGGCATTGCCTTGCTGCGTTCGGAACACCTGTGGCGCGGATGAGGATGAATACAATGCCTTGGGGTGTCAAATACCTCTCGGGAAGGTCCTGCACGTCCTGCACCAAAGTGATCCTAAGAGTTAAACCATGAGGCTCTCCAATTTTTATAAAGCTCGTATTTACGCACCTGTTGTAAACCCCTATCTTGGTCGAATCGTTTCGAAAGACCTTGCAAGGGATTTGAGGGCCCGCAATCTGCGCCCCCTCCAATAAGCATTGGGAGAGCCATGGTCAACGATGGGAGTACTTCCGTAACGGTGATACTAGGAGTTTCCTGATCTCACGTGTTATTATCCAAGCACAGCATTTGTTAAACATTTAATGGAATCTAATTGAACCCTTTCCATGTATATGATAAAACCAAAAGTATGATAGCAATAAAATAATTACAAGAGTCAAAGTGACTAATCCTCGAATTGGTGTATGTTACAAAGTAGCTATGGAAGGGAGTGTTGCTCTCGACTGACCCCTTGACCATTCGAGTGTGCTGGCTCCACCTCCATCGCTGCAAACTTGGGGTTTGATGCCCTGCACTCGGCACCACCATCGGAGCGAACTGGTAAAAAAGGAAGTACGTCAGAATGCTGGATGTCATGTGCCCACTGCAAAGAACGTACGGTGTCGCTAGATAGACAGTAGAGGCAATCAATCAAAGGCAGCATGATGGAGGGAAGAGACTCACGTTTAGAGCATCCAACCGGCTGAAAGTCTTCTTACAACCTTGGCAAATATTAGACTGAGACTTGGCTGCGTGTAGAGCCTGGTGACGTCTGGAGAAGGAAGTGTTAAGGGTCTGGCAAAAAAAACAGGAGGACAGATAACCTACTTGCAGTCATGCTGACGGGCGAAACCTTTCTTACAGCCTGGCCACTCGCAGACGTACGGTCTCTCCTCTGTGTGGGATCGCAAGTGGCCTACGGGATAGACGATAAGATGGCGAATGGATGGGAAATGAAGGAGATGGCTGACCTCGAAGGTTGAATCGACGTGTAAATGTGCTTCCGCAGCCCGGTACTGGGCAGACAAAGTGGGCTTCATTGCGACGGCGACTTGCGCTAGCGAGTTGGGTGGCGGATGTCGTTACTTGCTGTTTCTCGACCTGAAGGATGGGTGGAAGACGAGGCACACCGGCAGAGGATGGATAGTGATTGGCGCCGGCGCCTGCAGAAGGAAGAGGAGCGGAGTGGTCCACCGAGGGAGATGAAGGGGTGGATGGCTGGAGCTGCTGCTGCTGCTGGGTATAGAGCTGAGCGGCATTTGGGGGATAATAGACGTCTGGCTTGGGACTCTGTGGAGGAGGACTGTTCATGATAGGTGGGCCGGTTGAAGAAGAGGGTTGGGAGTACGGAGGTCTTGCGAGTTCATAAGGATATTCGCGGGGCGGAGGACCGTCTGGATGAGACGCAGGGCCCTCTGTTGGAATGCCTTGTGGAATGGGGGCGGCAACTGCGGGATACTGAGGAGGAGGAGAGGGGATCGAGTCTGTGGCCATGTGTTCGTGAAGAGAGTAGTTCATCATCAAAACTCAAATCCGCGATCGTGGCAGTGCAACAAATATATGTATTATCTACTCGAAAATGTGTGCATCCAACAGTCGGC
>Ga0307509_10002300_pt1 | contig 31183 bp, 20 predicted proteins | sample 10_EM_MG_FD_202245 | JGI IMG/M metagenome (GOLD analysis project Ga0307509, IMG submission 202245) | Populus trichocarpa ectomycorrhiza microbial communities from riparian zone in the Pacific Northwest, United States - 10_EM | ecosystem: Host-associated > Plants > Roots > Unclassified | place...
CTTTCCTGGGGCAAGTCGGGGACGCGCATTTGTGCTCCTTTAGTCTGTGTTCACAGGCACAGATAGGACATGTGTGGTGGGTAGCCTTGCATCCTTCTTCGGGATGTCCGTATTGATAGCATTTCTTGCATTGTTTCGTTGGGTTTGAGTGCCACATTAGCGCAGAAGCTTTGTAGCGGCCGTGAATCAACACAGAGGGTGTGATTTTGTCCACTTCGTCAGTAGGGACAGATACAACCACTGAGGTAAACTTCTTAGGAAGCCTAATCTCCGGATCTTTCTGTAAAAACCTAGCTGAGGTGATGTTAACCTGTTGTCCCACGAAGAGAGATTCTTTCATAACTGAAAGCATGGTTTCTTCGTCGTTGGATGTTGCATCAAGGGAGAGTCCGTGTATCACGACTTGTGAGTCGGTAGGGGCCCTCCTGAATTCCATGTAGTCTTGTGAACCCTCAGGGAGCACAGCGTTCATAGCCGTAGTCATGGGGGCTAAGTACCTAGTGTATTCGATCGACTCAGATCCCGGTGGAGTCGTAAGAGAAACGGTACCAGTGGTCGCGTTAATTTGTATTTGCAGGTTGGTGGGAGCAGAGCAGCCACATTTCTGGAGTTCCTTAGCGATGGCTATGCTAATCTGCGGCTCAAGTTTGGCCGAATTAGGAAGGGGTATAGGTGTGGCGCGAGTGGCGTATATGCGCCTCCTCGCTATGGTAATGGTCTTTGGGCGTGCAGCAGGTGGTGGAGAGGGGGGGGGAGAGGTGTCATTAGCCGGTTCAGCCGCATCCTCCGGCGCTTTGACCTCCTTTTTCTGCTTCTGCTTGGGATTTTTAGGGGGTGTGGGGCCAACAGTCGCTGACCTCTTCTTCCCTTTGGGTGGTGTCTTGGTAGCAGACGTTTCCTTAGGAGTCGCCGCCGCCTCAGCATAGGTGCGAGATTGCTTTTGCACTGTGCTGGATTGTGGGATGATTTTTGCGGTCGACGCTGCCACGTTGGTGGACAGGTCTCTGGCGTTGTTCGATAAACTTTTCACCGTAGTAGCGAGTTCGGTGACCGTATTCGTGAGTTCGTGTATTTGTTGTCTCATTCCCACCATTATTGTAAACATTTCGATCTGGAACGTGACGTTTACTACTTCGCCGTTCGAGAACTCAGTTTCAGCGGGGTTAAGGATTTCCTCCCTAAGAGGTGATTCATCTGGCAGGGATAATGCGGGTGCAACGCCTCTGATTCCAGAAAGAAATTCCTGGAACCATGGGCTGTTTTCGTACTTGCTGGCCAAAGGTGACCCTTGGTCTTCACCTCCTGGCTGGGAAGCCATATCAGTCAAGGAGGCGGGGTGGGGTGAGGTGTTGTGGAGATGGGTGGCAACCGAGGTCGCGATGGAATCTTTGGTGTTGAGTGTTGTGCAACTCTTCACTGTGATTGGCCTATTTTAATGGTGCGGAAAATAGGTGGGACGGAGCTTGTCTTAATAAATAGTAGACTAATTTACTAAGTATACAGGTCGTGCAGACAACCGTGAAAAGAGGAAAATCACATCAGCAGATTACGTACAAGAGGAACAAAGGCCTATAATTTCTTTCGCCCCAATCCTGGTTTATCGCATTTATCGTCTGTAAGTACCCGACATTACACAAGATAATAAATGAGTACTGTACTCCTCCATCGCCGAGGAAATTGCAAGGAGGGGTACAGTAAAACCACAAGTTTATCAGCGGGGTATGCGTGCGCTCACTTGTATCGGAGTTTTTCTTCTTCTTCGCTTACCCGTTGAGAGTGTTGGTTTTTGTGTTATTACTGTGGCTGGTATGTACTTTACTGTACCGGCAAGTTACCCTAGCAGAGCGTAAGGCATTCACCACGATTCTCCCGCTCACGCGGTCACTTCACTGCACCAAGAGCGACGGGGAGAGCAGCAGCACAATACGGGAGTTAATGATGAGGAAAAGAAAGAGAGAGAGAAAAGCCCCCGACCCACGCGTCCACCATCGAGGCAAATGGGACTAAACATAATACCCCATGAACTGAGCTGTTGTAAGGCTCATGTTAGAATGAAAGGCCAAAAAAGGATCCACCAGAGCCCCTCCCCAGAAATGGCCCGCGCAGCAGCTCCCTCCAGCTTGGTTCTCTCTCTCTCTCTCCCTTCCTCTCTCTGGTGGGCAAAGGAAAAAGAGTGGAGGCACCATATCATACCCATAGTCCAACCTTATCACAGCCCTAAAGACCACCGGTAGTCACCCCCTCCACCCCCCTGTAACGATCTACCATGCACATGTAGCTTGCCAAATCCATCCTATTTTACTTTACTCCCTTCCTTTCGTTACCCCCCCCCCCCCCGCGCTCGTGTCCACTCATGCTTTTGCTCCTCTTTCTTGCCCACGGTTACCGGTACGGTACTGTTCCCTCACTACTCCCCCACCCCCTGCAGGAAACAAAAAACCAAAATACGGGAGAAAGGAAAGAAAAAAAGGGCAAAAGGAAGAAGTAAAAAAAAAAGAGGGGGAGGAAATTGAGAAAGATCGAGGGAACCAGCGGGGGAACGGAATAATAACTTACCACCCATGCGACATTTAGAACGACCATGTGCCGATTTACATGGCATGGCATTGACCTTGCACATGGTTCATACCTACAGTACTTACCTACCTACCTACATTACCTGCCTACCTGCGAGTACGACACTCCACGTTACTCAGTAACATTTAATTCCCCCCTCCCCCCAATTTTTTTTAATTTTTTTGCAGCATAGTCGAGAAAGCCGCAAAACCTAGCGAACGAACACGGGATCCCACACACGTGTCATGGTCGCGGAGGTGATACAGTCCTAGTGTACAGTACAGCCCAGCACAGTAAGCTTGGGGAGCTTGTGCACCATGACCATCATGGAGACTCACTCGCTTACATTTTCTCCCCTTGCTCTCGCTAGTTGCTCCGTGGCTAAATTTATTACCGAAGTATCGGTTATTGTCAGAACCTAGTAGAGTATTGCCCATTTGCGAACGAGATAATAGCCGCGATGCTAGGTGCCCTTGCTTTCACCCTGCCTTACTCGCGCAGAGATCACCCAAGGCTCTCGTAACAATGCACTGGGAAACGGGTTTATGATACTTAGAATCATCGAGTTCATCTCCCGCCTTAAATTATACATGGTGTTGTCCCCTCGAGGTTTATGCTGGAGATAGTTAAAGAGGTAGAGCAGAAAGAGAGGAGACAGAAGGGAGGTATGAGGAAGGAGGTCAAAAAAAAACTTTTGTTTATATACAATAACGAGCCAGAGGAAAAAACTAAATACTCGAGTAGTGAGCTACAAATTAAAATTAAATATGGGCATCCGGGATGAAAGATCTGAATCAAAAACATGAAGGAAAAAAATGCGTGAATGGCTTAAACCAACTCAATTCGTAAGAGTGGTCTTGACATAGGGCGATATTAACCAGCATCTGCTTCCCAGACTCTCTGTTTGTTTTTCTGCTGAAAGAAACAAATAACAAAACCCAGACGCCCCCATTAACCCTAGGAAATTATATGAACTTAGCTTGACTATAGCTGCGCCATAGTTCATGAAAAATCAAAACCATGTTACTCCACCCTTGGCACCTTCCCGTTAACCACACCATTTACTACACCATTGGTCATACCGTTAGCCATACCATTCACCAGCCCTTTCGACTTAGATCCATCCTTGTTCTTCCCCTCGGGTGTGGGGGGGGGCTTGGTGTCATCCCCTGTAGCATCGTTGGTCTTTGGTTTCTCGACAGCCATAGAGTTGACGATGCTTGTTTTGGTAACCTCGTTTCCATCATTGATGTTCTGCTTTACGCTGGCCCTTAGCATTTGTGCAAATAATGCCTTTGCTATCACCTCCACATCGAAATTCTGTTTTTCTATCTGCAAGCCGCCGCCTTCCAAAACGGTGCCCTGTAGCCCCATGTGTCGAGGCGGGGTGGCAGACGGGACGTTGTTGACTGTGACAGAGAGTTGCCTCTTCTCTTCGACCCCATCGGGTTTAGTGATATTCTTCACGAGCTTTCTCCTATCGCCCTTGGATCTAGACCCACGACCGCCCTTAGAATTGGTCGCTACAGCAAGCTTACCCTTTAGCCATTCAGGGAGCTGCTCCAAGGCGAACCTAGGCGCTCGTTTGTAAGACATAAGAAACCCTTGGATTTCCGCTGGCGTGAACTTATTCTCCGGTATCATCTCCGCAAATTTCTCGGAGAGTTGGCGAATGGTTGACCTGTATTGCTCCTCCCTTGCCTCACTGCTCTTCTCTGCTGACGACAACAATGGCTCGTCCTCCCCTCCGAATACTTCTTCCTCCTCTTCAATAGTAACCGAATCGATTCCGTCAACGCTAGAGTAAAGTTCCCTAAAGATCTCTGCTAATGTGGTCTTGCAAGCATAGCCGAATTCAATCTGCATGTCAACTCTGCCTGGGCGAATGAGAGCCGGGTCAAGCCGCTCTCTGTGGTTGGTAGTCATAATCAAAATCCTCCCTTCGTGACTTGCAACACCGTCAATAGCATTCAGAAGTCCTGAAAAACTAACAGACATTCTCGGTTGTCTTGAGGGAGACGGTGGAAGGGAATTTTCGCCTCCAGATCTGTTAGATTTCTTGTCCCTTCCGTCCTTTGGCTTGCTTTTCGAAGTTCGCGATTCGTCATCGGAGCTAGTCTCCTCATCTTCCGAGGAGCCCCAATCAGAATCATCGACCAGGTCGTGTCTGCTAGTACGCTGTACACCGGCACAGTCAATGTCCTCCAAAAGGACAATGCATTTCCGCGGCAGGCCAACAAAGAGCATGGTAAGTGTCTCATCCGTAAGGCTCCCGGTAGATAAGCTCAAGATATAAAGAGGAACTTTGAGTTCCCCGGCAAGAGCAAGGCTCAAACTTGTTTTCCCTGTACCAGGAGGCCCATAGAACAGATATCCACGGCGGTATGGCAAGCCGCGTTGGGCATACCAGCGAGCAGTCACCGGGTTCAAATACTCCTTGACATCACGAAGGAGGTGAGATTTAGAGCCCTGAGGCATGATGACTGTAGAGATATCACGGGAAGGTCGATGACGGCCCTGATCCCAGTTCTTTTGAGCGAATGGTGTAGGCGAAAGTGTATATACCATTGTTTTCCTCGATTGTGCTTGGAGGTATTCCTTCCGCGCTTCGGCGAGGAGCTCGCGAAGAAGGGTTGGCGAGCGACCGATAGTGGTCAGTACCTGTCAGGCGTATTAGTGGGCTGGAAGAAATCGTACAAAAGTGCGGGGTGATGATTAATTACCATGGTTTCGTCTGGAATATCACCCGTGTAATACGACAGATCCAATTTACGATTAATGATGATTAAATTTTTCTTGTACCAGAAGTGGAGAAACCCTATAGACATTCAGTCAGCAACATGTTGATCTCTTTTTTCTTTCCTAGGACAAGTCGGGTTCAGGTGGAAGGGAATACGGCACTGGCTCCGCAAAGCGCTGCAAGTGCCAATTCAACCATCCATGCTCATGATGGTAGGACATGGCAACATTCTTGATATATAGATAACACAACTGGGTGGAAGGGAGGGGATGGTGGTGGCGAAGTGGGGAGAGCAAAAAAGAAAAAGAAATGTAGTGCAAAATGGACTAAAATTGCAATTCCCTCATGACATCGGTCCGGGTTTCCGGTTACGGTATTACTACAGTAGTACTCGTCCCAGACAAGGAGTACCCTAACATTGAAGAAATAATTCTGTTTGCAAGCACAGACACGCACAGATTATTGGCGATAAACCTCTAATCTCTGTGCTCGGGGTACTTCTTGGCTGGGTCGAGTGCGGTAGGAGGACCCCCGATGAGGAATGGGAGAGGTGGAAAGAAGTGACACTATTTGAGCACATGATCTGCACAAGTAGGGAATCGTTTGCCCAAATAGAATCACTAATCCAAGCGAATAGTGTGAACACCGCCTCGGTTGTGCTGACAGCATTCCCGGGAGAGGGTGGGAAATAACTTTTGTAGGAAAAGTAAAGAAGCGCATTTCACGTACCAGGAGCGGGTGTATACTTGAGCCTTGGGCCCAGCCTATCCTCTTCAGCACATCCACCGCTTTCATCGCCGTCAACTTCTTCGTCGTCATCGTTCTCGTTTCTGCCTGCGCCATCTCCAAATGGACCGTACGAGCTGTACCTTCGAACAGCATGGCTCATGGGGTTCTTCCTGCTAGTAACACAGAAAAGCCTGCAATCGGTAGAGATACGATTGACTGCCAGCCAACGCATGACATACAGGTAGGTTACATCTGATGAGTGGATGGTTGCCGAAGAAACGAGGTTGGCTGATATGAAACGTGTGAGGGTGGTAAGGGAAGATATGGAATAGGTGAAAAAGGAAAAAAGAGAGGTCAGGAGGGTAAGTGACATCCCCAGAGTGACTGTAGTGGGCAAGAGGCGAATTAGAAATAAGATTATCAAAAATGAGAAAGAAATATAGAGTAAGATAATCAAAAGGACTGAGACACAAAACCAGTCAATCCCATTTTGGGGGGGGGGGGGGTGGGAGCAGGAAGCTTGGGGACAAGCTCCGCAGGCCTGAGTAAGAAGCTCGGAGCTGGAGCTTTGGCCAACGAGCCCACCAACGGGGAACTCCGCATGGTGACTTGCTCGAGTATAGCGAGGCCCCTGGGGGATAATGCAGCACCAAAAGCCATCTGGAACGATGGCCGAAAGATATCGAGGGAACGCGATAAAAAAGGGTTGACAAAAACCTCTGAATAAAACGAAAGATAAACTTGCCCAACAAACTTGTATCCATCCCCAGCTTCAGGAAAAGCTTCTGTACAACATCAAACCCTGGGATCGCAGTGATATCGAACATACCACCCCCAACAGCAGGAGTAGCAGATCCCAAGACGCGCGCGGTTGCACTAAGATTTTCCATCTCAGCTACTGTGGTTGCCGCCCAAGTAGGGAGAACACAAACAATAGTTTGTATTATTCCTTCGACCTATCCCGGGACAAAGGAGCTCCAGAACAGGAGCAATTGTAGAAATTCTTTGGATCAAGTCAAAGTTCGTCCTGCCGAATTTAGGGGAAATAGTGGGCAGGTGGATGGCTAATAGGCAGTAAGGAATGGAGCGTATGATAGTGCCTAGAGTGGCAAGCGAGGCAGCCTCAATTCTGAGGAATTGAAGCGAAGTCAAGACGTTCCCGGCGGGGGAGGTGTCCCTTTTAATGGAGGTCTGGTTCTGCGCAGGGAAATATGCCGTCGTACAGGCACCGCAATGAGACAGCTATGAGCGGGCTGTCGTCACGAGAAAAACCCGGATTGATGGGTGATAGGAAAACTGAGATGTGTTCGATATTCGATGTATATGAAAGTGTGTTCGCAAAGGAGTGGAGTGTAGAAGTTATAAGTGATGTACAGAGAAAGGAACGCAGCTCATACTAAATACAGTTTGTGATGGCCACTCGCACAGTGGGCTCTACCACACAAGACCTGTCACCGCAGTACGGTCTGGTCATAGCCCTACTCAACCTAACATACCACGATGGGGTTACTCCATCACCTTTATCATTAAGATCCCTGCAGAAAGGGGGGGGGTATCAGAGCCTCACTTTTGGTTGGCATAAGCTTGCTCTACCTGTTACAATACCGGTATACTAGTAAATGGAGGGCGGGAGTACAAGGTAGGTACATCACACAACTCCACGCTCACGCGCATACTCTACTCCCACAAGCAGACTAAATGGTTACGGTACTAGTACAGTTACAAGTACCACCAAGAGGAGGTGACCCACCTTCGTAACCCGGAGTGGCCACTACCGTACAATTCCGACAATAGTTGCTTGAAGTACCAGGGAGGTGTTCTCCGACGCGATCACCCGCGCTCACCGAGCTGAGCTCGAAGGCAACTGAGGTTCAATACTATCCAGTTAGTTACGTGGACCACTACGGTACGCCATCAGTCCGAGACCATCTCCAAACATCCACGGGTGGTTTAATGCATCGTGCTGTCTGACCGACACTGTTTTGTCTGAGTCGTCTTGCAGCTTCCTGGCTGACGGGTCCTCTTAGATCGATGGCAATAGTTTCACATTGCCGACAAGTCCTGTGCTTCTCACTGAATCTTGCCCGGTTCCTTTGCCCCATTCTATTGTAAGTTTCCCAAAGATTGTGAAAGGAAGCCCGGATCTCCCTGGGTCTTTTTTCTTCTTACTTTCTTCTTTTTTTTCCTTTTCAGAACTTGATCGCCCAAGAGCCTACGGAAAATTTCGTTCCGAAGAATCAGATATACTCTGGATTCTCGAGCTCAGTGGCCTGCCAAGTGCTAATTAAATAGGGCTCTGAAAAGAAAAGAAAAAGAAAGATTCACAACCTTTCGCCCCAGCGAGTTCTCTCGCAACCCTTAGAAACCCTACTATCACACGTACCAGTACCGGTACTCGAGTACAGCCCAGATCTCTTTTGAGAGGAGGACGAAGAGAGCCGACCCGGTCACACAGCAGCTTTTTTTCTTTTTCCTTTTTTCCCCCTTCTTTCTTTCTTCTTTTGTTTTTTCTTCCTCCTTCCCTCCCCTCATTTTGCAGCCTTGGTATGGAAGCGGTGCTGTACCGGTACCTGGGTCTGCAAGGACCACAGCCGCCAGCCTGCCTACTGGATGCACTTGGCTTTGGCCATCATGGAAAAGATGTCGTACGCCTAGCCAATACTGGTACTAGGCAAAGTACCACAATATTAACCTGTGGCTAAATCTCGTAAGTGTGCAGTACCGGTACTGCACAAAAGTACTCGTACTCGAGTAGAGCAATGCAAGCAAAGGAGAATAGATCGCTTCCTTGCTTTTTTTACTCATTAGGTTACGCCTTTGATCACTTTTCTCCCTCGCTACTACGAGTAGTGGTGATCCTGTCATCACCGCCGTCCGGCTGTGGGGGTCCGACCGAGTCCCATCCCTTCTCCCGCACTACTCTATACCCTCATCCCCACTCTCGAAATACGTATGATGCCGGTATCACTCTTGAAGAAGAAAGAAACAAAGCAATAAAACGCAGCACGGCATGACACTGGTGTATGCTGAGATTCTTCGCAGAGGCAAGAGATCGCATCTCGATAAGGTTTCTATTTTCAGGTGCGCTTCTGTGTTTCCTAATGCCCGCTAAGCCTTAACGGTATTACATACTAGTCTGGGTGCAACCGAGCAGGGGCAAAAAAGCCAGGCACATACCGCAGCTGAATCGGATGTAGAATGACGGAATATTGTAGCGATTACCGTAAGGGACGCTTTTGTATTTTCTTTTTCCACAGGTTTGCAGGAAGGTAAGCTTCCTGTGGCGAATTACCCTTTTAATAGATTTTCTAGCGACGAACAAACCCTCCTTCAACCTCTGGACAATTGCTACACAAGGGGAGAAATTTTCGTCATCTCGAGCATAGTAGACATAAATAGATCATTTTGAGAAACCAAGCCATATCATACCGTATTACCGGTATATTAGAGCTGAGTCCACCGGTTATCATTCGCTCTAAGGGGTATGCCCCTTTGGTCTATAATACGGTACTTAGCATTACCTCTTACCGTATGCGGATGCGATATCAGGATCTACAGTACAGTACTAGCCGCGATCACAACAACGCTTAACACGATGAGTGCTGGTGATCGGCCGCTGTCACCGTGGCGTGCTTGAACTTCCCTCGCCTTCTATAACTTCATGTATCACCAAACTCCCTTTTACTCCAGGCGCTCGCGCTGTATCAGACCATCAGACACCAACTGAGCCCCTCAAGGATTCGTCACTTCCGCGTGAGACAGCGATCAAGGCCCGCGATGGCGTTCGCCTGTATCTTAGAAGACCTACCCGGCAGTGCGTGCGAGAACTGCCTTGATGGAAGGGTTGCTGCTCGGAGCCAAGTAAAATCATCTCTCAAGGTGAAAATACAAGTAGTTTCGAATAGAGAGGATGCCTAAGCTACCTGAACTTTCGGAAAGGAAAAGAAAAAAAAAAGAGCAAAATTAAAGTAAATCCTTGTATATACTTGTAATGGTATGCATCTCGTCCGTGCTTTTGGCTTTTCGGCACTTTGATCGCTCCCCCCCTCTCACTCCCTTCACGTGCTTGAGGAATACCATATTTCCCCACAAAAAGCTATCATACCATGTCGAAACTTACTCGGGTATGGAGTTTAGTGATGGGGCTGACAAGGATTCAAACCACAAGGGCATCTTGCCATTCCCTGCGCCATTCCTATCATAATTGCACTGTATGATATAATATGATACCTGATTAAATCGTTTGTTATATGCTTGTACCACTATCCGTCCCATCAGTAGCATCCATACCTTATTGCGGTAACCTCGCAACCTAATAAGCTTTCCTAAACATACCTATACCTCACTCTGGGGTATAATAGATGGAGAGAAAGAGAAGAGCGGTATGAAAAACAAAGGTTTAGTGGGATGTCGTCAAATTAGAGCCCCCATTTTGTCCACCATGGGCTATGCAGGGATCGATCGCTTCACAAGCGCTTGTCTATTGGGCCAATTATTCTCAGTCAATTTCGACGCATTAAGCTCAGATGCCATAGCTTATCTACAGGGCGATGTACAGTACGCCGCTCAAGTGCAGTACTTTACAAGAGGGGATGCGAGGTGGGAGGATTGTGCACCTCATTACAGAAAGTACGGGCATATCACCAAAGCTCCCCCATCCCCCTCCTTCTGAGTCGGTACTACCTCCCCCACTCACCACTTCTCCGGGGAACACGGATCCCCTCCCTAAACTGGGGGGGGGGGTCTGATACCCTTGGTAAGGGTAAGATAGATGTTATGAGCACTGCATGAGACGGCCCGGCGGGGGGTGATGATCCTAACTTTCGTTTTCTCACTCTTACTCGCTGTGTTTTTACCAAATTTGCCATATTGCCAGTCAACAACACGGTAGTGGGTCACAAAGGGGCTAGATGTAGTGTTTGTTGTGCTACCGGAGCTAAAATCCTGTGGTTATAGTTGGTCAAAAGTCTTGTCACTATAGAGATGCAAGGTCCCTTTCTGGTTTAAAGTTCCCTAAGATTTTGTGGCAAGTCCAAATATCTTATACAATACTCTGTTCAGCTTACCAATGATATTGAGAAACTGGTTCAGTTCTTATACCCTAAAGGACAGGCTCTATCAAAATGCTCTCTATTCAGGATACTTAGTATTTACTTATTACCCCATGCTAATGCTGAGAAATGTGACTATGGAAACTGTACTCAGATTTGCCCTTCATTATTCTATTAGAATTATTAAGAAAATGTGGACTAATTATGGGATTCATAAGTACACCCAAGTTAAGAGTTCTAGGTCAATACTAGTTCTAGTAAGTGGAAGGTATTACTAGTGTCTCAAATATAGGAATTGGATAATTGAACAGTGAAGAAGGGTGGTTTGAAGTAATAAACACTGTACTAAATCTTCAAATTCTGCTATTTAATGGATTTTTTTTTCAATTTTCAAGGAAAAATAACTTCTAGAAGGTGTGAAGGGGGTTAGAAACTATAAAGAAGTGAATTAGATAGTGTGAACTTGTTTGACTTAAAGATTAAGAGATACTTGTGGTGTTTTAAAAGTAGAGGAAAAAGAAAGAGTGAATACAGAAACATATATTAAGTCATTGGAGTTTTCTTTACTTGAATCTTTGGAGGATCTGGAGGAAACTGGTATTAATCTACTCTTTATATAGAACAATACTAGATATTGCACAAGAAAGCTCATTGTTGAGTAAGTTAGTTGAAGGGGAAAACATATGAAGTTTTAGCTGAATACTAGTAGCCTCTATACTCATTAGATCTTAATCCAATTGAGTATTTTTGAGTGTACCTAAACAAGCTTTACAGTGAAAGCTACTCATATTTAGCAGCTGATGCAAGGTCAGCAGATAAGGTAAAACCCCATATTGAGGAAGCTCTTATTTCTTACTCGGGATTAATACCAGACAGTTTATTTGAAAATCTGATTGAAAGTATTCCTAGAGCATTGCAGTAGTTAAGGCAATAGGGTAGTATACTAAATATTAAATATCTCCAACTGCTTTATTTATCATACAACTTGGTTGATTTATTATAAATTTATTGGGAGGGTGGGCGAGTGCCGTAGCCATGTCCGAGACGATGGACCTTGGCCGCAACATGCGCCTAGATGTGTAGTTCAGAGTAGGACCCGCAGGACATCCGAGCAGAACATGACAAGGTGCATAGACAGAGAAGGATAGCGAACCTTTTCCCAATTTACCATAATGACCTCTTTTGTCCCCTCATAGTCTGCTTAGGTACTGTCGAAGAGTAGGGACCCATTAACTTAAAGAGGCAGTGATATATTTGGCTGATTAATCCCAATCAACCGTTCCACAACTTCCTGTTGGACCTTCTACAGTATGATACAAGGATTCTAGGAATGGGCTACTAGAGCAATAGTTTTCTGAATGCGTTTTCCGAAACCTCCCCGAGAAAACTTTTGCCTCACCTCACACGCAATCAATTCACACACTCTAACAACCAGAGTTTAGTACGCTTGTAGCAGGCAAGAAGTGTTAAGTTCCGAAAGAAGAGGTCGTGAATTTGTAACAGCGGTCAGATAGACAGAGATTTTTGCCATGGGGCACTCGAATACATTTTGTGAAACTCTGTTGTCGGGTACTTCTTGCCTTCCCAGAGCTGTACCTTCCCAGAGCGCCGACATCACGTCATACAACTTAAGTTCAGGACAGTTCTGTACCACCTATAGTACGGTAAGCGACTACAATAATTTCTCTACCGCCAGCCTCAAAAAACATATCAAAACGAAACGAAGTTAATGAATTGGATCTTTGTAATCTTTGATTTGATATATTAAGGAAAGCACCCAAAATAAAACAAGGAAGCGAGAAGCTCCGATCCGATAGACATTATGGCTACCCCAGCAGTGGATTAGTGGGCGCTTGCACGCCTAACGTGCTGTACTGTACTAGCCGATTTCAAAAGTATCCGGACACCTTGGCGCCAAGACACATACAAATCTGCGCCAAGGTGTCCGGATATTAAAAAAATCAGCTAGTACACTCTGGCCACGGTAAATTTAGTTGCATCTCACCAAACTCAACCTTGTTACTCTATCCCTTAACAATTCATGCTAAGTCCAAGAGAGAACAGGTGGCAGGAAGGAATTGGGGGGGGGTTAGAGCAAGTGGATTGGGGAAAGAAGGAGAAAGCGGGGTTTGAAACTTGCGCTCTTCCCGCGATTGTTTCATTTTTGTTGACTTTATTGAGCCTAAAACTCCTTTTCCCCGGGCATGAAGTGCAGGCAGGTAGGTGGTTGACTGACCGCCACGGTAGGTAGATGTTGCGATGGTGAAGACATGGATAGGTTGATAGCCCTACGGTGCTTGCGCTTTGGCCTACTATAGTGCATGCTTAGGAGCTAAAAGTTACGTTAATTATCATCAGTGTCACCTGTCATCAAACTACCGAACAATCCCGTGTGACTTCATTCCTCCTCAACGATAGTGGTGAACGGTTTCTGAGTTACTCCGTGATGGCTAACTTCCCTCGGCGAATCTCCGACCCTCACTCCTCCCTCTCCCTTGGTAGGAGGACCCCGCGGGAACATTACAGTACATGTTATTGCAAGCTACTTGCGGTAGGTTGCTGTGCATGTGTACCGGCAGCCAGGAGGGCAGGTGGGAAGGCTCGAAGGATGGCTCTGTGAATTGGTCCATAAACAAGGCGGTGGGACAAACTAGGCTTCATGCGGGGTCACTGTTAGCTGCTACAAGGAAATTTACCCTTGTCATGGGTTTCACCCCGGGGATTAGCTTGGTTATGACACGAGTATCGCAGTTCTATGGACTTACTCGCTTAAGCTTTGGTAGCAAGAGATATGATGGATATATATATATATATAATACCCGCCCCTCTCTCAGAGAAAGGATAGGGCTCGTAGTAGGTGAATTTGGAACTTTGTTTTTGCAAAGTCCCAATTATGGGTGGTGGTTGGAATTTCAATTACGGCTGCAGACTATCATTGACCACACCTTATCACAGCTCCCAGCATTCGAGTGCCTTACTGGTACTGTACCCAGCGATTTAATTTGCTCATAATGTCCTTTGTGCGATGATCTTTTACCAAACTTTCTGCTCAACTTCCTACCGTATTCTCCGAAGCCAAGCTTTCCTTCATTCAGCAAATAATGCCGGCAGGAGTATCATATACCCTGCGTATAAAATAGCCTATCATACAATGGTGTTTCAAGTGGCACAGTATAGTACACGAGCAGCTTAGCCCTATAAGGCCGGACAAAGTAAGATATAATGGATGCGATTTTTTCCCCTCCACTTACTAAAATGATGTAAAAAAGCCCTACCACAACCCGAAACCCCCTCTAAAAAAACCGCCAATGCCGAGAGCGCCATCCACTACCCCTTCCGCTTCCGGTTCATTTTCTCTCCCTTGGCCCCGGTAGGCATAGTGCTCGTTACCCAAGCCTACGCTACTCTCAACTAGAAGTTATACAAGTACTTGGGTACAATATGGTATTAATAGTTAGTCCTAATCACTATAGAACTTTGCAGCCTCCCAGGGACTGCGGGGGAAAGTACTCAGTTAAATCCGGACCCACCTCAAAAAGAAAAGGAAAAGGCTGAAAAGCCCTCAGCAAAAGCGGGGGGAAATGTAGGCGGACATATCACACAGAGCCGCATGCCACCCTGTTTCTGCCAGCTTCATTCATATTACTGAAGGAGGGGGCAAGGATTCAATTTCTGTTTTGCTTCCAATCCCTGGATTCTGCTTCCTTAACCCAAATACCTTTTCCTCCCAGCACTCCTTGGAGCTCACCCTTGATCGCGGGTCAGCTGCGGAGTACTATTAGTCAGTTGGAATAACTAATTCTTTTTTTTGCAGGGATATGCCTCTTGAACTGTAAGTGAATAGCGGGGTACAGGTCCTTGGTAAGAAGGGTCCGGAAATACGAGTGGTGGATTTGTGATACGCACGGATTTTTTGTCATATCTTGCGAATCCCTGTTTCCGGATACTGTACGAGTACTTTCCTGGGACAAGTAGGGTGGGGAAGGGGATATCGTAGCAAAAAAGAAAATAAAAAGAGTGAAGCTATCATACCTTACGGCAGCAAACTAACAATAGTCACTTTTTCTACTCACATTTCGTTTACTTTCTTTTGTCTGTTGAGCCTCACGATTACAATTATCATGCTAGTACATACGTTCAGAGATGTCGTTCGTGTTCCACTTTCATTAAGTGGAGGGGAAGAGTGAAAAACAGGAGCCGGTAAGGCAAGTGAATCTTCCTCTATTTCTGCTGATCCCATACAATTCTCTGTAGAGACAAGGGTTATTTTTTCCGGCTTTTAATGATCCCAGCGAGTAATATATGATATTTTAGGGGTGGGGAGTTTAGTTCTTGACGTGTCTTATCCGCGTGTCTTTTCTCTCTCGCACAGATGATCCTTGACTAGGGGGGCTTCTCTTTCATCCTGCGATGGTGCCGCCTCCTGGCTTGCATGTACAGTATGTTTGTGAAATGCACGTCACGGGGGGGAGGGGATTGAGATAAGTATCATATGCAAGGCCTGAGGGGGTTTCATTTCGCTAGCAATAGGGCAAAGTGAGGTATTAGTAAAAACACTGTGAACGTGGGTACGCGGATTCCGGCATGCCTTTATGCTGGCCTGTATCTAGCTCGAGAGTAGTCCACTATGAGATTACTTTCTACATGCAGCTTCCTGTTTGATATCACCAATCTTGTTCGTTTGGTGTTGGGGTGTGAGTGTTTGAGATTGTGATGGCGGCGGAAGGCTGCGCATGACAGAGCCTCATAACTAGAATGCGCTGTAGTTTCGACCCTAGTATAGAAAGGAGGGAGGAAGACAGCTTCCCGAGTTTGATATGATATTATAATTACACTAAAATCCACTATTTACCTGCCTAGAGCATCCCCAGATTTCCTGGTCCCAACCAAGGCGCGTGCCAAGCGGTAGCATTCTTGTACTTGTACCGGGACTCGAGTATCGTACTGTTACTTTACCCGCCCATTCTCAAAGTATACATAAATCTTGGCACGGCTTAGGCCCAGGAAGCCAAAACTTCCAGATACTTTTGGAATGGGCGAGTGGGGTAGTGTCGGCACTAACGCCCCCGGCGACTCCGACCTTTACTTGTACTTCTCGTAATCGCAAAAGCCTAGTGCACCGAGGGAGAGGGAGGCAACTGGACTCTGTGATGACCCCGGATCCCCTGTTTAGGAGAACTTAGTGGATCTAGCAGGCGTAGCCGGCAAACATCTCTTGCATTAGCCGCTTCATACAGTACACATCGAAACAAGATCCCCATTCCTTCGGCATCATCCCCGACAGCTATCTTGCGGAGGAAAAGAACCCTCCACTTCTCCTCCTCCACCTCCTCCTCCACCTCCTCCACCTCCTCCACCTCCTCCACCTCCTCCTACTTTTCTCCTTACATAAGTGGCGAGGTACTGCAAAGCCAGAGGGCCAATAGATACGGATTTTTAATAAAAGCTAAATGTTTTGCCATTGCCCTCAAGAATCTAGGGACGTGCGCACTGCAGCTAGCTGATTTACGGTGCTAGTGGTCCCGCCGGCCGGCCAATCCCAGCACTTCTGTTGCCTGCAGCGGCAGCAGCGACACAAGCAAGCAGGTCAGCATGAGTAGGGTTTCGTCAACGGTTTTGCATGCTCCCCCCTTCTGATTGGTCAGACTTGAGCCGCATTCAACCTCATCGCTCTCTCCAGTATCCTCTAAAATTTACTTTGCCGGTACCGTATTGTACTCGGAAACCTTCGTATTTTCTTTTTAACTCGCCTAATTCCAAGTAGGCAGGCAGGCTAGAGGTGCTCTTTGATAACAAAGTTAGGTTGAGAGGAAAAAAGGAATAATCTAGCGCAGTGAGGGTGAGGTAACAGGGGGGTGGATGGCACTGTGTAACAACGTCCCGGTCACTTTTCAGCCTCATAGAGTTGGGTTTTGCAGAGACGCAATAACCATGTCACTCGGAGGATGAAGAGCCTGTTGGGACCGAGGGGAATGAGAGAAAAAGTACAACGTACCATGTATAAGGAGGGGGAGTGAATATTGGGGAATATATAATATTATGACTAGGACTGAAACTATTACCTGTCTTTGGCCTTGCACTGGGGATTCTCGTACTACTTTTAGTGGGTATGGGCAGAGTTTTTCGACTTTTTCCGGGGCCTAGTCTAGAGAGGGACCATCTATCCTTGCTGAGGAAGAGCGGGGGGGCAGGTTTCGTGTGTTGAAGAAGGGTGAACTTTTGCAACCTATCTTGTCAACTTCTCAGCTGTGTGGAAACCTATCAGCGCAGACGCGGCTCTGCGTACTTATTACCCAATGTATTGTTAGTGCATTACCGGTATTAGAATCACTTTCCTCGCCCTTACCGTCACTGGTCACCGCATGCTCAAACCCGACAGCAGTGCAGTGGTTCCAAGAGCTTATTGTACAATCAGGAGATACATCTCTCCCAGCGTTGTCGATCGATGGTCAGCTTGAAAGACAGACCATGTTCTAAAATGGATGAAGATACATGAAATTAGCGATGCGCTTCTACAATGTATTGCGCAAAAGTTTATGCTGAATTTTGGGGGCGCAATGCCAGCTTGGTTCCACGGTTGATTCCGAGTGATAGGTTGGACTTGCAGGACGGGGGGGCTAATAGTCGCCGTCTTGGGTTGCCCTGAAATTTTTTCAAAGGAGATAAAGCACAGTGAGTTGTTCTCGACTCCATTGTGAGATTCGAGGTCTATATCCTGGCTATGTGAGATCTCTCGCTTGACGTGTTTCACAGATGAGGGGTGTAGCTTCTGGGAGTTGTTTGCTGGTTGTGTCACTAGGAATTGCACTCAATACAGGGAACAAGAAATAGTATCAAGTGTGGGGGATCTGCTACCAGATCGTCTCGAAAAATTCCGATTAGCCCTGAGGGTAATATCCGCAGTTCCCCTTCAACATTTGCTTCGATTGTGGCCATTTAGAGATATTCCCGCCCTCTGGTTGGTCCGGCTGTCCCCAGCTTCGATCAGGCTTGCTCGAAAAGATATGATAACCCGACCTCAAGGGCTTAGCCGTCCTTAGAATTGACATCGATCTATCGAGCTCTAGCTTTGGGACATGATGATTTCGGATCGTCGGCCTCGGCGTGTTTGAGTTTATATCACATAACCTACCTAGTTTGAGCACCTTTCTTGTTTTCTAGCTTCACTTTTCCATGCACATCTCAGGGAACCCATGCAAATATACCAATACGCTTGATGAGAGATCTTTGAGATGCGGTGGTGAGGTTATTAGACCCAGAGATAGAGAGATGCATCTCTGACGCTTGAACCCAATCGGCATAGCTAGTCGGTCGGTAATTACTTCTGAGCTGCTGATAATGCACGAGACGACTTAGCATGGACAACCACAGCCTGCACCAGGGAAGAAGACAAGGGTTAGAAACGTGGAGGTTGATCAACCCGAGCTACAAAACGCGCCAACCAGAACTCAAGAGTCTTGTGTCTCATTTTCAACCCTTTTTTTATCCAAGGGGTGTATACTGTACATCTGGGGAGGGGAAAGTGTTTCTAGGTTTCACAGGGTTCCTAGGCTGGAGTGGCTGCAGATGAATCGCAGCTAGTGAGAGAACCTATCAGACGATATTAATGCGAGGGGTGGGGTATTGCACTTCACTTTTTGGTTACCCCGCACAGCTGATCTTTAATTTCTATCACCCTTGACTTCATTAAGTTACTATTTTTCCATTTGCTTCTGTAACAAGGATTACTGGTATCCCTTTCGGATCTTTGCAGCCAGGAAATGCTAAACCCGGTTTCCTAATGACAAATTGAGGGGCTATAATACACCGGCTTAGTTTAAACCCGAAGCCTTAGTCCAGCCACTCCAATAAGGGGAGTGGAGTACCACCTGCGGACCTGCGGGCAAAACCTGAGAGAAGAGATCGGGCATAACTCATAAATATAAGTGAAAGAGGTATATATCATATTCTAAATTTCAAACAAATCATCTTCTCTCCTTATGAGACAAGATGGTTTTCAATGTTTGGTGGAGGCTATAAGGGATACACCTTAATGCCGGAGACACCTTTAGGGACTATGTATTAATCGAAGCATCCGCTGAGAGACGTGCAGTGATTCTTTGATTTCTCCAGGGGTGTTTTCGTAATAAACTAGCTTTTCGAATGGGTATCTAAGTATCATATGCGACTACCTAAATTTTCCTATTGCTAGTACAGTACGAGGAGTAATTTGAGTCCTTTGCTCAAAAACTAGTCTTGTGATATCCTAGCGTATGAAACTATTGGATCGAAACTAGGAAGAAACGTAAGGTCTGTAGGGACGACTGCTGGGCAAACCGTTGATAAAAGATTGGCTGAGAGTATTAGAGCTTTATCCTTGGCTGTCTTGATCAACGCTAGTATCAGCCGCAGGGGCTGGCAAGCGTAAACGGGAAAAGTATGCGGATCGCCTAATACGTATCCCCTAGGATACCAGATGGGGAAGCTGCAGAAATCCCAGAGCCCGCAATAGAGTTCACCAAGCCTGTGGATGTGTGCCCTGTTAGGAGGCCACTCGGGGCTCTATCTCTGATCCGCGACTCTCGTGGGGTCCAGCTGATGAATCCGAGTATCCTTGATAGAGACAGAATGAAGATCGATTTGCGAACAGGGTTTCAACAGCTAACGAAAGAGTAACTTCCGTAAACGCTACATCCAAACATAATATCATATCATATCATACTGTCGTAGGTGGCTAGCCTAGCCCTAAAATTCCAACCACCAGTGGTGAGGCCCTCACGGAACAAAGGAGCTTTGCAGAGGATAATTCCGAGAAAGAACTTAAACAACCTTTTTTTTTTAGTAGGAATCGCCCATTACCCTGTGTTGGTGTCCTAAGGTTTTGCAGTAGAGATAGAGGGGGATTTGTTGCACAACAGCTAAGATGTTCTTGAAGTGGGGGTTAAGAGCCCGGTGGTGCGAGTGAGATTCCCGTGAATGAACCGCACTAAAATGAGAGAAATGATAGACTAGACTACTGATAGAGATGCTAACTAAGGACAGACTAGGAGATGCATATATATCTCAAAATAGCTAGCAACCTCCAAAAAAAAAACTAGATGAAAGACATCAGGCCCCGTGAATGAAACTTAGGAGCATCACGACCTCCCGTGATCTTAAATGGTTCAGAGCCCTAATACCCCGTTCCTAATGCCCTTTTCAACAGGCGTAAAAGATGAAAGAAACTAAGCCAACTGTCTTGTGGTGAAAGCCAGAGTGTGAGAGAAATAACAAACTGAACCAAGCACCCGATACTTGATGCGCAGCGGCAATGGGTATCAATGAAATAAAACTAGCACCAATATCCCCTACCTACCTACTAGCATGGGATGTGAAAACAGCAACCCAGCACAGGATTTCTAATCCCCACACACCTTATACTCATAATATTATACCCCGTAACCGCATGCTCTATAAGCACTCCAGCCGTCCCGGGGTTGTTTTTTCTTTTCTCAGGGGCAAAAAACCACTCTCTGCCAAAATCCAAGTGTTTCTTAATTTACAGGCTTATCTTTGACCTTTGCTATAAGAGCGCGGCCGATAGATACAATAGTCACGTGCACCATATAGGCGCAGTGCAACTAGAAGGTTCACTGAAAATTTCTTATTAGACACACGTGACTGTTATATCTCATAGTTGTGCTCGTACTGTTGCCCTGGACACACTCCCATGTCCTGGGGTGACATAATCGGATGGCTCTCAAGCTTGAAACGGGCACAGCTGTTTGGCACAGTTCAGGTTCTAGTGTACTCTCATAGGTCCCGCAAGCAGTCCTAGCTTAATATAGGTGATTACCATGCTTGGGAAGAATATCCTTTGCCACAAGCTATGCAACTTCTTTTTCAATCCCTCCTCCCCCTCAACCTTATTGCGAGTGCTAGGCTGTGACTGACTCTTGCTGCACAGTGACAGGAAGAAGGCACAAATGACCGAGGAGAGATTAGCCCCACCCGATTCAAGCGGTATCGTACTCCAATCTGTGGTGTAGGTTATTACAACAAGGTCGCTTACAGCAGTACTCTGGATCAACGACCTAAGATAAATATGGTTGAAGCGAAAATCAGGGACTAGCTGGGCAGAAAATATGAATACTATCTCTCAGGGGCATATTGCATCATAAGGATTCCCGCATTGTATAACTCTGAGCCTAGGAACGGATCACAGGAAATTCGAATCAAAATTGACATGGTTTTAGGAACAAAGCTAATGAGAGGAGAAAGCATTCACTCAAGGGTTTAATTAGAACCCGCCTTTCCAACTTCCCCCCTCCCGTCGATCACTGGCATCCACCATTATTAGCTAGAAGATTTGGAGAACATCGTCTTGGAGAGCCGCTGGGAACTGGAACACAAAGGTTGCCCCTGATAACCCCTGAAACACTCTTCTTGAGAAGCTCCTCCCTATCCGATTTCGGCGTTCGTAATGTAGCTACCAAGCATTTTTTATACAATATCAGACCTGCAACATGGGGCGCCGCCATACTAGTCCCACTGAACGTATCTGTTGCTGTTTTGGAGGTGATCCCGGCTGATAGCACGTCAACTCCAGGGGCGTGAATATCTACACAACCTCCGTTATTGCTGAAGGGGGCTAAACTATCACTGCTATTGGAGGCTGCGACCGTGATTGCACCTGGTGCCGAAGCGGGGCTATACTGGCACGCATCGCTCTAGAGGAATGTCAGCTTGCTTGGCGAAATCAAGAAGTAATCTAGATTTTAGGAGACATACACCTGCGTTGCCAGCTGCTACCACAACAGTCAGGCCCTTTGCAACCACTGCCTGTACTGCACCATTGATGATGTTATTCTTACCCCCACCTTGACCAGTGTTAATAAACCACAATCCACCGAATACTCTGGTAGGAGGAAACTGAACCTACCAAGTGACATGTTTATAACCGATAGGGGGATTTTGCCAGCTGCGGAGGAGTGATTGTATGCTTTCTCAATCCCCTCAAGGACTCCAGACCAGCTCCCAGAACATGGGCCATAATGGCGCCCCTCCAAAACCTTGACGGAAAAAATGGTAGCATTCTTGGCAACACCATAGGTCTGTCCTATAATAATGCCAGCGACGTGGGTTCCATGACCACAGTGATCATCCGGAGACCAAGATTTATCTGCCTTCCACAGGTGGGTTACCCTGTGGCCGAAGTCGCTGTGATCTAGGTATACCCCTGAGTCTATGAGATAAGCGGTGGGCGGACTAGTGCCAATGTTGCAGTAGGGGTGGCTGCCATCATAGAGATATATCCCTCGGTCACCCCCTGAGCGGAAAGATATTCTGCCCAGGCCCCACAAACCCGGCATGGGCAATGACTGCTTGATGCATAGTTTATCGGCGGTGACGACGCCGTCTTGCTCGATAAGCGCCACCTAGAAAGGAGCTATAGGTTAACTATCTTCACGCGGATAGCGGAGCCATTGGCGCACTTCAGGTCTTGCCCGTATCTGTTCAACTGTGCTACTATCGAACTGCCCGCTATATCCCACGAACCCGGCGAAGTTGTACCTTCTTTCTGCTCCGGCAAAACTGGTGACTTCCCTAGTGGCTGTGCTCAACCAAGAGAGATGATCGTCAAGGCCTTGGGAGCTGGCTTCCCCCTTGAGTTGCACAATCCAGGCGTTAGGGATCTTTTCATCCACGAAAGGCTGGGGCACATCGTCCAATGGGGCCGCAATAACCCCAGCGATAAGGGGGAGAACTGCTGCCACAAGAGAGAAAAAGTGTCTCATGGTGTAAGATTGGAATGATTTATGGAAGGGGAGGATATGAACTCCAGGAAGATGATTGTTTCAAAGGGCTTGCCTCCCCTTTTTATCCCGAGGAAGGCCTCAATTAGTGTGATGGGTTTTTGGGATACATGCCTCGCGGTATGTCCTAGTAAGTGCTCGGAAGGGAGCACTAGGTTTACTATCGTAGCTATTTCAAAGTGCTCCTTGTGTTTTTGAATGCTCATTCGTTATTTTTTTGGTGGTACCATGAAAACACTAAAAGAGCGCTCTAAGTGAAAGGCATGCGCGTCGGGAATGGGCATCCGTCGGTTTAGCTGGCATGCAGGCCTTAATATAGGGAAAGAGGGAGCTGGAGTCTGACGGTTGCAGCCAATCTGAGGAATGTTGTGAATATCGATATTCTCTTCCGCTCAATTCCTACAATAAGTACTATACCCTTAAAGAGGTAGTATTAGACCCTAAAGAAACATGTTTCGCGAATGTCTCACACATTACCTATGCTTATACAAGTATATGAGAGAGTAGAACCATCGCCCTTTTTTGATGGCTGGTGGGGGTCTAGGAATGTGGGGTGTAAAGTATGTTCAACAGGTGTTATTTCCTGTGACCTTACCCGTTCCTTGCTTCTATCAAGCCCGAGGTTTATAACGTCCAGCGGTAAAAGTGTCCGCTTAACACCAGCTACTTGCATAAATATAACTGTCCGAGCGATAAAATTCTGCCCCGTCAGCAAACCCCCAACAACCCGTTACGGAGGCACCGAGCCGTTGAAGTTGAGGCTCGAGACAGGCACTAATAACCCCCAGCAAGGTTTCACTAAAAGACCGGAGCTCGTGTGAACGGATGTGAGCAATGGGCCTTACAGTATAGCTTGTGGGATATAGAGAGATAAGCAGGGTCCTAAGACAGATCAGACATTGTTCCTTGTTTCCAAGTAGGAGGTGCGCAGTACACTTACTATCTACCATATAATATACACTCTTCAAAAGACAATAGGCCCTAATTTACTCGATGGGAGAGAAGAGGATAGGTGGTGCTTCCAAGGGTTCCCCCGTGAGATCCTTCTCGAGCAGTGTCTCATGATCAGTTGCAGATGTCATGCTAAAGGCCGTATAGCGACTCGAGTTAGCAGAAAGTCGAGTTCATCTGATTCAGAGCTCCACATCCGCTGATATAAGAGTTGACGAGAGCAAGCCGAAACTTTAATACCGGCTTTAAGGCATGGGTCTGCTTACGGGCCTTATTAGAACAAATGGCCTGATAACTAGCTAGCTAGCTCCCTTGCACTTCTGACCAAATGTTCACAGGGACATGTGTATAAGTCATAAACAATCGAAAAACAATAGCCATCGGTAATCACTCGGCAAAACGCTTTAATGGATTATCCACTACCAAACCTTAACTAGCTCGGCTGTGTGCTAGGTAATCCAAAATTTCCCTCTCTAAAAAGGGGGGGAAACATAGCGAAAGGTGAGCTATTGAGCCCATCTGCAAGAAATATAAAAGCAAAAAAGCATCAGACCCCACCAGAGGAGGCAACTCCAATACACACATCCAGTTCGATTATTTCAGATTTTACGGTAACGTGATATTCCTGCATCCTCAGCCGCCCTGGTGATGGTTTACGAGCTCCCCACTTATCATGTCTGTGGTAGCCTCCAGCCAAGAAGTACTATCCAGATGCTCAAATGTTTCCCAAGTTAGAAACTCTTCTCCAGAAAACCAAAGGCTTGCGATGGAATGCACGCCCAGTTAGCGAAAAGCCAGTCTGAAGTAAGACTGGTAAACTACAGTCCGGGTACAGGCTTTGTGAAAAGGTGTCTGTACTACTTCAACTCTGAGTTTCGCAATCCCGTCATATGATAACGGTAAACCTTAGTGTTCGGCGGATCGCTTGGGCAATAAAGAGAATTTCCGCCCCTGATTGGACAAACGCCAATTGACTATCATATGTACATACCGCCAGCTTTAAGCCATCTGTGACATTATGTTATGGTGTCCTCCGATCACGCTTTATAGGGCAAGTTCCGGTAGCACAAAATATCACTCGCTCACCACTGCCGGGAGGCTAACTGCGAGAGTACCTTGAGCCGGCCAGTGGAAATACTCCATGCTAAGGCATCATCACACTAAATTGGGCACCCACTTATCTCCAACTATTGTCAGAAGATCATTTTAATGTCCCAGCGTCCTTTCTTACTCCCACGGCTTTCGGCCTCCGAGCCAAGACTTTGCAACAGGTACCCACCTGTACTGTAGATACCCAAGACGGATTTACTGGCGTAGATGAGTACGGCTGAAGGGGCTTCTGTGGAAGAGCCTGTAAATCAGGTAAGAGAAGCCCGTCTTAGGGGTAAATTTCACCGTAAAATTACCTCCTCATACCGTACAACGCCATGTCGTTTAATTTCAGCTATGATTCAGCCTTCGGCTAAAAAGAAGTCTACCAACCACGGGCTGGACCCCCAGTTCCTGCCGGGTATTTAATCCACAGTACAAACTCGTAGAACATTGACGAAAGCACCTTCTTGAGGACAGAACAATAAATACGATAACTACTACACCTATCGGCAATAATGCAGTTCAAGCTGGCAGCCGCCATTGCAGTCATTTCCCTTCAAACGGCAGGTGAGAGCACATGAACGCCTGGGCACATACTACCACATGCCCCCTTCTCAGTATACAATCTATGGTCAAGCTAACAAATCCCCACACAAATCCCTGGTTTCCGCATCACCGTGGCACGACAGATGGTAGGACTGCCCCACCCCTTGGCCCATAAAGTCAACCTGTGACTTCTCGACCGGCCTGCGCTGGTGCACTAACGGCTGTCTCTATCACATTTGCGGCTTCTGCATTCGGCTCCCGAAACTCCCTGAGCTGGTTGCGGTTGAGTTTCCGTGGCCGCCTGGCCCCCCACCACCTCCCAACGGCATCACCGTTGATTACAAGGGGTTGACGGAGAAGCATGTCTTGGGATAGTTGGATTTCAGGGGTGTAAAGACGGATGTGGTGGGTAAGGAGAATTTGTTCGAAGTTGCGGCGACAGTGTTAGGGGGTATCAGCTGTAAGGTGGGGGTCTCGGGGGATATCGTTAAGGATGCCTGATCAGGATGGGAATTGCCTTCTTGTATTCTAGGGGATATCAGTAGGAGCGGTTGACGGAATCAGGAGCGCTGGAGACAGCCTTTACCTAATTATTATAATACTTGCGTCAGTATAATTAAAGAATTGGTATTCATGAGAATAGATAGAGCGTGGGACGCGCTCTCTGTTGGTCACTCAATCGCGCTTTCGCAGTACCCTGAAATCCTTTGTGTAGAACTAGACACAAACTTAAACCCCCATCAGGGAGCTGCCGGAGCGAGTGATATGTCGTGAAACGGTGGCGGGAAATTGCGCTCATCATAATGGAACTATCCCTTGGGAGGTCCGAGACAGTAAAATTCGCAGCCAAGTGCACTCATGCCGTTTTAGAGAAATCTCAGTATTGTGATTCATTGGAAACCGGTGGTTGTTATGGTGCTGAGTCATTTGGACGTTAAAAACCAGATATTCATGGCCGTAAATAGTGAAGTCTTGACTGATCTGGAGGGAGCACGCCCGGTTGCGAATTTTAATGTTTCAGACAGTCAATGGATAATGATCACCAGATATATAAAAACAGAAATGATATTGCTTTTTCACCAGATTTACCAGCAAATCTCCCACTCGATATATCCGTCAACCCCCTCAATACATAAATTCCACTTAAACAGCAGGAGGAATAGCACCCCCCTTCTTGACATGCCAAATCTCCATACTCTCAACATCAGAAATATTAACAACCCACTCCATATTCCCACCCTCCTCCTTCAAGAACTTGTGGTGAGACTCAACGCTCTCCCAACCGATCACCGCCATAAACATGTCGGGATCCTCAACCCCCCATCCACACGCGTGACCGCGATAACCGCTGGCTAACACCAATGTTTCCTTGAAATCATTGAAACCAGATACCCATTCGTCTTTATCAGTCCCCGGGGCGATGTTCAGCTTGCACCACTCTGTGACGGGAGCTTCAAAGACGGCCGTTGGCTCATGTGGCGTGAGAGTGGCATGGAAGAAGGACGGTGCTCCGGAAGTCATACCAGTGACTTTTTCTTTGAAGGCTGGGTAGGTGGATTGTTTGCGGAAGGCCTGCTGTGCCGAGTGTGAGGTCCAGTCTAGGTGATGTAAGCCACTATTTCAGTTGCCACTACTCATGACTGAAGAGGGAAAGAGAGGGATAACGGTACTTAGGGCCCAGTGCAGATTCCCCCCATCCTCAATCTGCCACCCCCAATTCCCGCCTGTGCATCCAACACACTTCGCAATGTCACGAACCCAATTCTCAGAACCAACTGCCTTCTCCACACCTTTCACCGGAAAGGTGATGAATTCAGTGACGGGTGTAATGCGGGACATTGTGTTTTTTCAATAGTGGTATCTTGACTAATGGGATAGCCCCCTTAGCTGGTTGAGAGGCATGGCTTATAAAGGGTAAAAAAGCTACAGGGAGTTTCCCCTAAAATGCATTCCGAGTCCGGCTGGTTCTCTCTTGGGCAAAGGTCGAAGATCCGGATTTTGGCAATAAATAACTGGAATTACTCGGGAATTTTTATTGTTGTCGTACGGGACAGGGTAGCGGGGATTTTACACTAGGGAGATTACATGGCTGCAGGATAATGTAGCCCTAACCCTCTTGGGAGCCCCCAGCCAAATACTAGGGCCGAAGAAAGTCAGTATGACCGGCGTCTGTTCAGCACAAGACCAGGAGCCTACCAGTAGGATTCAGGTGGCTAATAAGCGAGGGGCCTTGGGGATTCCTTGGCTATTGCTTTATTCATGGTAAAAATATATAAAAAACAAGTCCTGGATCAAGGCGGGAAATCCGAAGGAATGATTCGTGATTGTTAGTGAAAAAGTAAAGCTAGCGAGGTCAGTAAGACACAACAGATCAGTGATAACTAAGCCTCTCCAGCGTCGTGGGGAGTAGAGTGCCTAACCACGATAGCTCCAATCTCAATAGTTAGGGCTTCCGAATATCACTAAGTTAGACCTGATATCGTGGCTACAATATAAGTACTGTACACCGTGCCACTACTCCTCGTTCCAATGCAAGTTCGAGTATCCGATCTTCTATGGAAATCGACAGCCACACAAGCCCTGTTTGAGGAATTCCTTAGAGATATTGACAAACAGCAAGCGTTACGAAAGTTACAACCTACTAACGAAGGAAAGAATTGGCCCAAACCTGACGAGATCAGACCCCTCAAGTGAATCTTAAGTTAGATAATATGAAGAATTTTGCGGGACTCGGGTTCTGTATGCACAAAGCAGCCGAACGGTTAGTCTAACCCCTAGAGTCATTATGTGCATCATCAACCCACAGGGGAATTCAATAGTAAATTCCAGCAAACAGATGAGATTGCTGAAAGGATAAGTTAAGTGGGCGGTAGTTCCCCGGGGTTTATAACCCCGACCATTACCCTCCACTGTGCTTGGTAAACAACTCTTAGAATCAATTTGAAGTCCTCGATTCCACAGCTCTCCTATGGGATATTCAGTGAGATTGCCTCAATGCATAAATCCGGAGATCCAACCCCCCCCCCCCCCAGCGAAGACAAGTGCGACGATTAACCTACCACTCCTCGAAGCGAAGATATGTGCCCAACCAGACCCCTAAATGTCACTAGCATATCTTTTCGTGAAAGCCGGATTGGAGGCACCCCCCAGCCAGCCGGGCCATCCAGAAGGCAAAAAGGCCCCCAAATAGCCACACTCTAGGCAAACAGCAAAAGGCAATCGTGCAGATCCTCAGTACGGCGAGTCTGGCTTTTCCGAAAAGGTACAGGAATAACATACCAAGTGTCGGTACGGGGTGGTACTGGACTCGAGTACTGTGGAACACCCTGCGCTAAACCTGGTCATGATACCTATTACACAGTTCCCAGGACACCCGATAAGCTAGGTTTCCAGACAGTTCTTAGATTATTACGTGAATGGCAAGGTGCCACGGAACTATACGAGTACCGGTATACCGATTACCCCAACGCCGATCTCCCGTGATCTTCGGCAGAGACAGTGATAAACACATATGGATGAGCCAGGATTTGAGCGCGCCGCAGCAACCTCCGCTCTGAATGGGATCTGATCTCTCAATACGATAAAAGGGTTTGGCTGCCGTGTGGCGGCTAGCATCTGAGACTGATGAAGGTCCAGAAGGGAGACAACATGGGAGTGAGCCACCAAACAAACCTACGGTAGTAAGGGCGCGTCCGGCCGCCACCCCGAGCTTCATTTTTGCCCCGATCATGGAGGTCTGCTACAGTACAAAACACTATTTTGCTTTTGAGTGGCATGCTTGGTTGGCACAAAAACTTAATAATGCAATAATGATGTTAAAATGAAGGCTTCTAGAATACTAGTATTTCACAAGCTCTCATTTTGGAACATATGCACAAGCTACAATAACCCACTACCGGCACAACTATCGGTTTTTAGAATAGAAAAATAATATATATTTTGGAATACAGGGCCAATGTGTTTCTTATAGTGGTTATTCTGGGGGGTTTTTTTGGGTGCCATTTTTGAATTAATTTTCTTGATAGCTAGATACACTTCTTAGAGCTTGAAGATGCCCAGTCATGACAACTCGCTATTATTCCGGTTGCTACCCAAGTTTATGACTATCAAGATTTGAAAACCCCCGGGCGGCGTGGGGCGCTCTAAATTTTAATTTTAATTTTTTTTTGCAATCTTTGCCCATCACTCACATCTTGACATCTATTCCTGCCTGAAAAAAAGGAATCGGGGTGGCAAGGTAAAGTGGCAGCACAGTAAATTAACTGTTTCTGTGTACACCAAGCTTACCTCAAACACCGAAGTAAGCTACTTTTCTCAACTTTCTCAACTTTGAAAACCCCAGGTTTCTCACGATGCAAGGTTCGGGAAGCGGAACGGCACCGCTGGTACGATTGCAATGCTGGCATCATAGCCCAAGCACAAATAGGTGTTATCAAAGGCTTATCAGATCCTTCTCACCTCTACCCTTATCGAAGCCCCACGGCTAAGCCCTTCCGCCGTCGGTTTCTTTGGCTAGGAGGTCGCGATTGAATACCGTAGGCGAAAAGCAAGCGAAACCGACTAATGAAGGTGCACATGATGGAATTATTGGACGGGAGCTGACCGAGAAGGAAAAATATATGCGCAGACATAGACAATGGACGAAGAAAAAAGTAAAATCAGAGGAACAATGCAGTGCCGGAAGACCAGGGCAGCGGTTTTTTTTTTTTGTTAAATCCTTGGTATGATTTTAGGTACATGACTAGCACTCCCCAGGGTCCAACCACTGCATTCGGGAAAAATCCCATGGCAAATAAAAACCCAAAACAAAACATAACAAAAGAAATAAAATCATAAACAAAACCAAAAATACCTAACGGTATAAAATCAATGTGAATATCCCCTGTAATCAGGGTTCCTTGAAAATCACCATCCTTCAATCAGGACTGTATCTGTGAAGCTCTCGTAAAAGGAAAAACATCCATATTACTAGGAAAATTTAACTTATTTAACGAAATGAAAGAAATCAAACATCTCATCAAATCCCATCCCTTCTTATTTTCGGCCCAAATCAAAGACTCCGGCGAAATATCAAAGATTTCATCAGGTTGTCCAACCCTGGCACTAGCGAGGGCCTGGCAACTGGTTATAACATGTTCAAACGTTTCGGGTTCGTTCTCACATCTCGGACACAGCACGCTTGCTTCCGGATTTCTCCAGTCCTTCTGTGCCTTCAGGTAGCTCTTGCCAGCTCTCATCTGATGAAGACGGGAAGCGGCAAACTTATTGACTGTCATAAAGCGCCAGCATGTCCTGAAGGCGGGCCTATAGCCGTAATATTCAGGGTAGTTGAGCAGTTTCCATTTCAGGTGAATATGTTCTCGGACCTGCTTCAGAGCGTTTTCATAGTACTCGCACTCGTCGGGGTCAGGCGGTGACCATATGTTCGGTTTTCGAGGGACAGGCCATTTCAAAAAGAGTAGCCTTGCTCTTCTGGCCACGTCGTCAATAGGGAGAATCCTTTGGACAGACGTGAACGAAGTTGAGTCCCATGTTTTCGGTTTCATGCCTCCAGCCTTTGAGAAAGCTGCCCTGCGATTGGAGGGGAGGCGGAAGCTGTCGTGTAGAGGGAAACCCGGAGGAAAAAGGGCCGTTGCAATGTTATTGTTGGGCAACGCGGTCGACCATCGGATGGCAGCCATGTCGCGTATCTGTTCGAGGTATAGGTCCACTGGCATTATGCAGGCTTCAGCAGACAGGACATT
>Ga0307509_10002301_pt1 | contig 31146 bp, 32 predicted proteins | sample 10_EM_MG_FD_202245 | JGI IMG/M metagenome (GOLD analysis project Ga0307509, IMG submission 202245) | Populus trichocarpa ectomycorrhiza microbial communities from riparian zone in the Pacific Northwest, United States - 10_EM | ecosystem: Host-associated > Plants > Roots > Unclassified | place...
CCCCCGGATTCGAACTGACGATGGTCCCTGTTTCAAATTAGTGGACCAGTCTCCTAAGCCATTAGACCATAGGAACTGGCCGATAATTCTCTTTTTTCTTGACCTTTTAACTGCTTCTTCTTTGGAATATAGACATTTCGGGCGCTTAATACTTTATCTTTGGTAAAAAAAAAGGACATCTGTATTCAATAATAGCATTCTCTCATGATACCAACAGAACGACGAACCCTCACTTTCTTTCTCAGAAATGTCCCCCGAATTCCACGGCTAGTATCCCCAGCGTAACTATTCTTTGGCATAGGAAAATATTCTCTAGGTAGCTACAGGTGATTGGCGGTAAGTGTTTTGTAATCCCTCCGTTCTTAAGTTCATGTCTGCTCCTATAGCGCAGGGCACTTACCGCTTCCTGCAGTAATACCGTTCGGCTCAAGTTCCCCTCCTACAAAAAAATCAGGATCAACCAGCCAACAGGATAAGCAATCGCTCCCTCTGTGTAATTACCATGAACCCAGGAGCTCAATCCCTCCTCTCAAATCTTATTATCGAAAAGTCGATCAGATGGCGCAAGGAAACAAAAAATCCTGCGAAATGGAGAGTGAAGCACGGGAGGCTCCCACTCCCCTCCCTCCCACAAGAAGAGTGTGGGGTCCATCAGCCCCCCTACGAGGTCGCAGGCAACACTGGGCAATACATCCAACAGGAATATCTAAAACCAGCGGGATATCAGGAAGAAACGAGGGCACTCCCTTCATACACTAAGATGCTCCAATCAGTCTGTTCAGGTGAGCATTACCTTTTACACCATCCTCTCTACTATCATACGGATCCCTGATCATCCATAAACCCCCTGTTTTTTGTTTGTCTCCCTCTTTCTCAAAACTAAAGGCATCAGTCATAAATATTATCTCCCACTACTCCGGGATACAAACCCTTCCAAGCTTGCGGTATTCCTATCTAGCCCTCTTCTTCCAGAACCTTGTCCGAGAGAGAGAACCCCTCCCCACCAGTTCCTCCATGTCTAATATCATCCGTAGAGAGAGGAGAGAGAGATGCCCAGGTTTATAAATCAAACCCTTTAGGTTTTCCTAGGAAAGGGCACTTGAGCATTTTATGTAAAGATAGAAGGAAAAAGTGTCTACAAGATGTCAGCAAGTATCGAATCACCCACAGGCCTATCTGACAGAGCAGGTAACCTTTTATCACAAGAAATCACTCGTTGGATTTCCACCTCCCTACCACCGTACCCACCTTGTAGAGTTCACACCACCCCACGAGTCTTGCCATTGTTCCACTCTACAGTTAGACTATGCTAGGAGTACACAGTAGTCTTCACTCTTGAATACCCACCAAAGCCAACATTGTCCCAAGAGGAGAAAAACAAAAAAAACAAGAACGCAATCAAAATCCAAAGTATGCCACCACTAATTTATTCCACAGCAATCTATCCATCTACCACATTGGCAGAATCTGTTCACGCCGAACCTACATATGCTTTAAAGACGCTATACCACAGTTCTTCTACAGCGCTGGTAACACGCCCAGTACTTCACCTGGAGAGAGCTAACGGCATGCAATCTCCCTACCCCTCTCAACTCCATCTTGAATACAAACACCTAGAAGTATCAATCTACAATAGATTACCCAGACAAACTATTTCGCGGTTCCCCTTGGCTACGAGTTTCGCAATGGCGCTTACTGTATCCTAGACTATGTGGCAACTTATCAGTATAGATAATACCACAGCCCAAAGCTATCATACTTTAAACAACTGAAATCTCTAGACTAATTTGAGCTTCAATTGTTGATTTTGTGATGGTTTGTATAATATTATACAACATTATGCAGTCCATGTGCGTCCCGCACAAGCTAGCCCCAAACCCACACAGCATACACTAAGCAACATCGCCAGCTCTGCGTATCTAGGCACGCTCTGCTGTGGACACCCATGCACAGGGTATGGACTCACCGCAGTACCAATATTACTCCCCATCTCGTACTGCCCCTTCTGTGACCGTGTGTTCCATCATGTTTTGGTATCATTCGAATATGATGAAGCTGCAACAGGTACTTTCTCAATAGAGTTTGCAGGGAGTTCAACTAAAGTGTGACCCCTTCTGGTTCATTTTCATGGAAGGAAGCGTTTGATGATATAGAGTTAGGTTTGCTTAGGCTTGTTGCGACGGCTTCATACAGGAATGCGATCAGTACATAAGAAAGACCCCACCCTATTCAGCGGGAATTGACCTTAGGGCATCAACAACAACCCTAGACCTACCCCCCAGCAAAAAAGTGGTTCGCCGAGCATTTTTAATGCTCGACTAATCCACTGTCCCCCGGATTCGAACTGACGATGGTCCCTGTTTCAAATTAGTGGACCAGTCTCCTAAGCCATTAGACCATAGGAACTGGCCGATAATTCTCTTTTTTCTTGACCTTTTAACTGCTTCTTCTTTGGAAAATAGATATTTCGAACGCTTGATACTTTATCTTTGGTAAAAGAAAATCAGTATCCAATGATAGTGCTCTCTCGTGATATTATTGGAACGAGGAACAACGGCGGTGGGGTGTATATCTGTACTCTATCTCCAAAGCCCTCAGTTTCTTTCGCAGAGCACAAATAAAGACCTAAAACCACCAGCTAACTTACACTATTACCATAAATTTGAAAACACAGGAAGTACGCTGTGTGCCTATGGCTTTGGTGGGGGCGAATTTCCAAAGATTAGGCGTTGAAAGTCTGATGGTTTGTCGGCCTTCGAGGTTCGGGCGTGTACTGTATCTGTTAGTGTGTTACCGGTATGTCTACTTTGCTGTTAATGGTAACCCACAATACCAAACCGAGGTGTGGCGCATCTAGTTGATATGATATGACATGATAGGGGGGAAGGGTCGGGATATGATATGGAAGCTGTCAAGAGGTCATTGATCTTTGGTGGCAAGTTAGTATAGTATTTAGCCCCGATAATGTTCTTCCTATCACCCCCGAGATATCTTATATTTTATTTTGAGCTTGCCCATCCTAGTATACGAGCCAAGATAATTGAGAGTAACTTAAAGAGTGATTGCCCTTGCTAGAGGGCCAGAAATTCTGATGAGGAATCAAAGAAGGGCAGCGCTCAAGGCGCGAATTGCAAAAAGTGTAGTCTATGCATTGTTACTCTTGACGAGTCGACGCCTCCCTTGCAGGGCCCAGGGCACGTATCACATGTCATCAACAAAGGGATCCGATCCCAGCGGACAGCGGATACTAATTTTTCCGGCCTATCAACACCCCCGGAACGACCACAAAGGGTGAGAAACCATGTGTCACACCTCCACCCCGGAGGCAACTGGCTCAACCCCTATCGCACCTTCCAGAACCACCACAAGTTTCTCAAACAAGTCTCAGGCCAAAGTTAATCCGACCGATTGTGCGCATGACATTCCCGCCAACTTAACTCCAACCACAACCCCAGCTAAATTAGCGGCCGGTTCCGGTTCCAAGGTTCAAGCATTCCCACCGTACCTCTCATCCTCCCTTCAGCTTACACAAAAAAAATGCGCAACATAGCCTGAGGGCAAAAATCATAGCCAACTGTCAGTATCAGTACCGGTACTTGTACTAGGTATCAAGCCACATCTCATCTCACCCACAGTGGAGGGAGAGTCAAGTTATGTAAAATATGTTAGTCTACCAAAACCCACCACCACGAGTTGGCCCGGCGCCCTATGATAGGGTAGGCCTCGCAGAAAAGGACTAAGGTACGGCGATGATCCCTGATGGGCGGACGGACGGGCGGATAGATAGCGGGAGTCTGGCGGTTGCAGAGAAAAGTGCGGACAGAATGCCGGCCTTTACTTACAGTGCCGGTGTTCTTCGACTTACCGATACTGGTTTAGAGAAAAAAGGAAAACAAGGAGTAAGGAGCAGAGCAGGGGAGAGGGTGGAGAACCTGGAGAAGGGGGTGGCTGGGAAGTGGGAGGTGGGAAGGGAGGTGAAGAGCGAGGGAGGGGTGGAAAAGGCGAGGAAGCGAACGAGAGAAGTCGCTCTGCAGCCACAATAGTCATCCCCGAAAGGTCCCAAACTTCGACTCGCCACTCCATACCAATTATGTCCAACCATACCAAGGAGCGAGAAATTTCAATAAATACCGGTATTCGACTACCGGTAGAGCAGATGCCAGATGACTCCAATCCAGCCTATTTGCAGACCGTACTGAACCGTGGAGTCTGTTGAAATCCACTATCTCCATCTGTCTAGGATGGGTCCAGTCTGCCAAGTCAACAGAACTGCGAATATCAGTTAATGAGATCCAACACATACCCGTATAATCTGGCAAAAGTCGGACTGGAACTAAAGCGAAACTACGGTAAGGCAACCGAGCCAAGAGGAAGGCGCGAAGAATGCGAATTCGCCACAGTTTAAAAATATAGACCACGGTGGTTGGACAGGTTCAAGAAAATCCTCAGTTGCGCCAATCCGACTTTTGCCAGATTAAGTGGATCTCAAGAGATTTTATGGTACAGCACAAGCATGCGATATTGCACTATAGCTTGAGTCTTAAGTGACTGCAGAATTCCATGAAATCCAATAGTGTCCATAATAAATATTGTATCAGAGACTCCTTAGCGGAGGGTAGAAAGAAAATAAGATCGTGAAGCCATCTGTTTTTGAATCCTCAGTCACAAAGACATTTCGTCTTGTTAGGAATAGTGTCCACTTTCTCACGAACTTGATTAGCACCCGCCTAGAAAATGCCCATCTTTTAAATCCTCATCATAGACCCCAACATCTATAAAGAATTTTCTTGAAGGTCAGCCAAGAAACCTCAGACATCAATGAAATCTTCCCTCTTCTTTTTTTTTTCATTCCAAAATCCTTCGTCCCACCTATTACTAATCAGCTTTCCTTGCCCCTCACCTCGAGGTGAAAAAGAAAAAGAAAAAAACCTCTTGCGTTCCCAAATTTTGAAGATCCTATGACCGTAAAAAAAGGGATCGGTATAGTAACCGTTTCGGAAAATGCTCCCACTTGTTCGGTATGATATGTATGTTCCCTATATTTATTTTTTTACTCTAGTATTATTTCCTCCAATGTTCAGAGAACAGGTTGCGGTGACGAAAGATCGGGAGGCAGCTGGCAGCTTTATTTCATTCTCATTCAGCGCAAGCAGGACGCGTGCCGTAAGGCTGCTAGTAATCGATCCCTCTTTTCATTTGTTTTTGCTGCAAGTCTTATCTCTTTCGCCCCTCACTCGTTTTTCCACATGCTGAATGCCGAGGCTTTAGGCTATTTATTAGACGAGGTTGGTGTGCTAACTGGCGAGAGAACCACGATGCTGGTCTTGAGCTTTAGCCGTACCAAGACTCTTGAAATCTACCATCTGATTACCAGCTGAAATCAGCTCGTCAGTCCACCATAGGTTCGAGAGAACTGCGAAATATGGGTTAATGATAACCAGCTAATCCCTCCCAAGGACTCTCGAGCCTGCATCGATTGTTCTCCATTTCATTTCATTTGGCCCATATCCTCGCCATTAGCATACAGGAAAATACATGCGGCACATGTTATTGTAGAAAAGTAACGTTAATCTCAACTTCAAAGGAAATTCTCGAGGCACATCTCTCCTTACATGGTAATAAAACTAATAAATCAGCACCCGACATGGTGCCTAATGCGGCAGGTAATAGCAACATGTGGGCAAGTACCGGTACTCGAGTACTGTACTCGAGTACGTATGTTCTGTCGGTCTGGCTGCAGATGGCGCAAGGCGCGAAAAAAGAAAAGCAAAGAAGCCTCGGACGTTTTGCTCTGTGCGTCAAGATCAGATCCTGTCACTCGAGTGCCGAACTCGTTCGGTCACACTGGAGCAACACCGAGCCTCAACTTCTATGCATCATGGGGCCATTGGACGTGATTCGTTGATCATACCGGCACTGGGACAAACCTCGTGGGTTTTCCGTTTCTCCTTCCATCACGAATCCTAAATGTAAGCAAGGTCTTTCTCCCCAGTCAACTGTTAGCCTGTGTAACAGTAGCACAAAAGATGGGGTTTGGAGTTGGGATCCCTGATCCGGTGGCGACAACATCGGGCAGACGATGGGTGTGTGGCACGGTATCGAACCCTCACATGAGCCAGAGACCGCATCGTCTTAATTTCCTTCCCACCCCATTTCTCTCTCCTTGGGTGATACCGTACTACTCGAGTACGGGTATCACACAGATACGGTGCTAGCAACAATCAAAGTTTATTGGAAGCAGAGGGGCTATTTCCTCTTTAGGAGAAGCTCCAGGGATGATGGAGCTTGAATCCCTCATTATAAACCCTGCGGCTCAAGGAACCAGCGCGCGGAAGAAAAAATTTGAACAGACTCGAATCGCTGGCTGTGGGTCTCGTTCCTCAAAAATCAATTCTAAACCGAGACCGGAGAGGGAAAGGAAGGGAGCCGGGTTCTATTTACCTGTCGCCTCATTTGATCCCCTCGAGGTGACTGAAAACAGTAATCGTGCAGACAAGCCGTGCCAGGAGGAGGGAGACGTCGACGACGAGAGCTACAGACATAGAAACAGTGAGAGCGAGAGCAGCGACGAAGAGGACGACCACCGCGGCCCCCAAAATCGCCGACACCTTCTCCCCTCCACCCCCGCTACCATCAAATCATCTCTCGCTCATCTCTTCACCATAATCCCGAATTCTATCCTTCCTTCCAACGAAATGGCCACTATATCCCCAGAAGCGGAGACAATGTCAAAAGATAAAAATGCTATTTATTCTGATGGAGATGTTGCATCTGTGGATTCCGATGCCGTGAAACTTGCTGGTTTGTACTCTGAATTTTTTGTTAATTTCCCCTGCTCTCATACATTTGCTTTACCTTTTCATCCTTTTTTCTTCTTCCTCGGACACCGACACCAAAGGCATGAACCGACGGAGCCATCTCTCCTTAACCTGAGATGGTGAAACCCCATGACAAATAGTTTCCATTACAGTATTCTGCGGCATTTTCTAGGGCATACTACAGCTAACATGAAATCACCTAGAGATGGGTTATACCCAAGATCTTGAGAGAAACTTCAGCAAGTGGTCACTTCTTGGGTGAGTTTGTTATAACTTTTCCGCTTCCCTCCCGTTCCGCAAACACGCCATAAGTGCAAGCTTGAGACACGGAAGTAAGGGCATTTGCTGACATAACTTGGCTAAAATAGTGTTTCCTTTGCTCTTACCAACAGTGAGTTCATGCATTAATTTCATCCGTGGTGGGGGAGCGCGACCTCACTGTGTGACTAGGCTGGTTCGGTATTTCCGCATCGCTTGTTACGGGTATCAATTCTGGAGGGCCAATTGTTACTGTCTACGGAATCATCTTAGTTGCACTCATCAGTGGATGCGTCGGCATCTCGTTGGCCGAATTGGTGAGTGCGATGCCCAATTCTGGTGGCCAATACTACTGGGTAAGTATGTTGGCTCCTCGAAGACATGCGAAATTTCTCTCATACCTTACCGGGGCTGTTGGATATGCCGGGAGTATTTTCACTAGTGCCAGTGTTGCATTGGCAATCGGAAGTGCCCTGATGGGTATGATACAAATGAATCATCCAGACCTGTACGTGCCCTCTCCATGTAAACAGTTTTAGACTCAATTTTAACCACCCGCACCCCGCAGTGTCATTAAGAGATGGATGGTTTTCGTTGCTTACCAGATCTTCAATCTCTTCGCCTGGGTTTTTAATTGCTATGGAAAGACCTTGCCCAAGGTCGGAAGCTTCTTTCTCTATGTCTCACTCACCTCGTTCATCGTAATCACTATCACCGTCTTGGCCACTTCGTCTCCAAAGCAAAACGCAAAGTTTGTATTTGCCAATTTTGTCAACAACACCGGCTGGGAATCAAATGCAATCGCCTTCATTGTTGGCCTTATCAACCCCAATTGGTCATTCGCATGTCTGGATTCGGCAACACATTTGGCAGAAGAGGTCCCGCAGCCTGAGCGCAATATCCCCTTTGCGATTATGGGAACTGTGGCAATAGGATTCGTCACAGCATTTGTGTACTCCATTGCGATGTTCTTCTCCATGACAAACCTGGATGAACTAGTTAATACAGCCACCCTAGTTCCCATTCTCGAGCTATATAGGCAGGCCACAGGTTCAAGGCCTGCTGCAATCTTCTTGGAGTTCTTGATTTGCTTCACGGGATTGGGTTGCCAGATAGCTTGCCATACTTGGCAGGCAAGACTCTGCTGGTCCTTTGCACGCGATAGGGGATTGCCAGGATCTCGATATTGGTCCCAGGTCCACCCCACAATGGGAATTCCGTTCTACGCACACACTGTGAGCTGTATCATTGTGGCGCTTTTAGGACTGCTTTACATTGGGTCAACAACGGCATTTAACAGGTTGGCGCCTTCCTTCCCACACACTCACGCCTTATCTTAGAAAGGTAGCTAACGGAAGAAAACAACTCTAATAGTATGGTAACCGCGTGTATTGTTCTGTTGTACATTTCATATGCCATTCCGGTGACCCTCCTTCTCGCGAAAGGACGCAACAACCTCAAGCGTGGCCCCTTCTGGCTCGGCAAACTTGGACTTGTGGCAAACCTCGTGCTCCTGTTCTGGACTGGCTTTACGCTCATCATGTACTCCTTCCCGTATTATATGCCGGCGGCGAGTGGAACGATGAACTACGTATCAGCAGTTTATGGAGTTGTATTCAGCCTGACGATTGGATACTGGTTCGCCCGTGGAAATCGTACTTTTAGAGGGGGGAGCCAACGAGCTGCCGAGGCGGAGCACATAGTTAAAGAAGTTGCAAGTCATGCCAATGTAAATTAATATGATACTTTCGCTCTCCCTCACCTTTTTCTCTCCCACTTGCTTTTTCTATCGACCCTCAAGATATATTGCCCTTAAATAACCCTTTTCATTGCTTGTTTCCGGTTTCTTTCTTCCCTTTCTCCTCCTGCATCCATAGTTAGAAATTAGCTGTCCTGTAGAACTAAATTTACATGGAAGCATACATAATCATAGCTATCCGCCGTCCAAGATATCATTGCCATTGCTGCCGTCGCTGCCGTCGCCGTCTCTTGGCCAAGCAACGCCAACACAACCAGACCAAACCAAAAAAAATGTCAAAAGCAAAAAGCAAAAAAGCAAAGGGAGAGGAATCCAAAAGCCGCACCTAACGCCCCCTCCGCAAGCCGCGAAATCTACGATCTCGTACCTATCATGGGATTTTGTTTTATCTTATTTTATCATATAACTCCATAACAAACAAACAGTCGGTTGCCTTGTCTTGTGCTGCGCAATGCCCAAAATCGGCCACTTGCACACACTCTCTCCCTCCCTTTCTTCCATCTCCCGTCATCCTGCGCAATTCTGTAGGGCATCACGAGCCAACCACCAATCCGGTACCACAATAAGGAAAAGAAAGAAAAAGGGAAGAGGGAAGAAGGGGAAAAAAAGCAAAACAAGGTCTTGCACAACAAAAAAAATGCAGAAAAAGCAACCAAAATCGGCCCGATGGATTTCCCGACGGATGCTACCGGGATGGTTGGGGTCCCCAAGGCATTTGCTATTTCTATTATATTTTCGGGCTGGGGGAGGGGGGGGTGGTGAAGTGTGATCACTCGGCATTTCATTGGACTACGGTATGTATGGGGATGTTTACGACGGGATGATGATGGGCTATGGGGGGCTTAGATTCGGATTGGAGCCAACGTCACCCCAGCCAGCCAGGCCAGCCAGCCATCGTGGTACCGTATTGTACTCTTGCTGCAAGTCTCGGGATCCCCGTGGGGCTGGAGCACGTTTGTGGGATCGGAAGTGGCCTACAGTACCGTATCTCGCCGTTCAGAGATGGTGGTTTTATTACCGCCGGTTATTAGTTTGATTGATGGTATGTATGTAAGGTAAGGTAAAGTAAGGTAATCACTGTGGCAGTGAAATTGAAAATACGTACCCGAATGGTACTGGTTAAGGGTTGTTGTTGCTATCGCGCTGCATATTGTGCGTTGTTTATTTATAAACTATAGTATTATTATGGTCATGGGTGGATAGATAGATGGATAGATGGATAAATACAGATGATGGCTTGCGTGCACAGTATGGTACTGGGTGTCTGGTGTTTTGCTTTGTCTCCGGGGGATCCGGGGATGTGGGAAATTTATTTATTTGGGGGTATCGTGATGGCGGTGCCCGGGTGGACGGACGGACGGGCGGGCGTTGCTGGCTGGCTAACTAAGCGGGGATTGAATGCGAGTGATTTAGTGTGAGTGGAATAGGGCAACTGGTATCGTGTCGTGGTGGAGGATAGAGTAGAGTACGGGTACAGGGTTGGAGGTTATCTGTTTTGCGTTAATTCGGGGGTGTACGGTGATGATGGGGTACTCGAGTAGTTGGACCCGTACAAGTGCTTTGTTCCCCGGCGCCGGCTGTGCAGTGGGGGTACCCGTCGTCGCCGTGGGTGACTGACTGACTATTAGTAGTAGAAGGATAGTTGGAGAAACAGATATAGAGATTTTATATTATGTAAAAGCCTTCCCTTTCTTCCTTTCTTCCTTTCCTGGAGTGAGCTGGTATGGGGATGATTAGTATTCTCCTTTTCTTGAACGGTTTTTTCTTCCGTGGTGCGGCACTGTACGGTAGCTGGGGCTACCGGTACCGGTATGATACGTAACGCACTGTATCTGGAACGAGGAAAGAGAGTATGGTACGATATTTGTATGATAGCTGGGAAGAGGATCCTTGTCACGCATCATATCCCCTAAACCGCTGGGGGGTTCGGCCCTATGATACATGACTTATTTGGGGTGATCGCGAGGAAGGAGGTAATGGCCTTGTTGGACGCAAATGATTTTCTTTCTCTATCATAGGGTATTCTGAGAACTGCAGTAATAAACTGCTTTCCAAGCACGGTGTGTGTTTTTCATATCACGATAGCTCGAATAGCCTAGTGTCCAGCATCGCGCCGTAGATGGGCCTAGACGTTTCTCAGCGGCTTGAGGAGGAGGAGGAGGAGGAGGAGGAGGAGGAGGAGGAGGAGGGGGTAAATGTGCGTAGCACGGAGGAAGATAAGAGTGACATGGGCTGGTCCTGGTCCCGGTACGGCAAAGTATTGATTGAGTGAGGGCACCGTGGAGACAGTTACCGTCGAACCCTTTCAGCCCTATGAAACCCCCATGTTGAATTTCCAAATCTCGAAAAGCACAATGTCTCATCCCAAACTTTCCCCCCCCTTGTTTTTGCTCCATCCCCTTTACTCGTACTCGAGTACACATCTTAAAATCACGGACCTCGGCGCGACTTCCGCTGTTCGTTCGTTCGATCTCTACCGGTGTCCGTCAGAGCCTCAAGGCTGCAACTTACAAATCCATCAGCATTTTCTATGGTACGATACCGGCACTTTCTTTTTCATTCTCTCTAATTTCTTATCTCGAGATTTTTATGGAGAAGGCTACCCCACAACTAGGTACAGTACCGGTATTTGCAGTAGTAGGAGTGTTACATCAGCAGCGCGCATAGCGTGAGTGTATGCTTGTCGGTTTTTTTTCCTTTTTTCCGTTCTCATCGGACCAGGTTAGTATCGCGCGAGGTCGGGCATAGAGTTACTCGTACGGAGCAATTATTTAAATTTAACCAGCCAAATATATCCCTGTCTGTTCCAGTTAATGGGCTCCTGCCCTTGTAGAAAAGACTCTTGAAATCCGTTGCGGGTATCTGGTTGTCGCCGGATGTCAGCACGTTCAAACAATCGTAGGTTTCAGTTTGGGAGGTTAACAGGATCATGAATATCTACCAAACGCGCCCCGTGGCCTGAACACATTTCGAGTGTCCGGTTGGGCGCGCGGGGGGGGGGGCGCTAATCCCCCCTTTGGAGGGTTCGTCTCTGAACCCGGAGATTACGGGGTTGGCGGAGATAGTGGACTTCAGACCCCGGGGCCTCGGTCAGTAGCCTTATCGCCATGGGAAGTAGGGGTTAACTCATGGTGATGTGCACTTGGGCGGTTGCGTGTTTTCACGGATTGTGCCTGTACTCGAGTATCGTATGTGTTTTATTTTGAAGAGCTTGTCCCAGGTAGGAAGTATCCGAAGTCAGGGATTCACAAAAAGATATTTCAAAAGATCAGTGTATCCGAGCGCCCATACTCGAGTACAAATCCTCAATCCTTGTTCTCGGGTACCGTACTTCATGCCTGGGACAAGTACAGTACTCGAGTATGTACCGGCATTTGATCTGTGGTGAGGGCAGGGACCCATTATCCGGGATAGACAGGGGTATATTCGGCTTGTTAACCTGATATACTTGTTCCATAACTTCTTGCCGGACCTTGGATGTTGGGTTGGATTTATCGGGCAATCCCGCGGTCTTGATCGGACGATAGGCCTGTGTTTAATTACGGGTCGGCATCCCCTCGGTCCGTGGGCAGTGCCGTGTGGGGTGTGGGGTGTTCTTTGCCGACTTTAATGATTTATTAGAGCCTAGCCGGACTCCTAAGTTGGCTGGTGAAAAGAAGGTTTTGAGTGGCCCAAGACAGAGGTACCATTCCCCTCGGGGGCATTAGCAGGAAAGGAAAGGGGGAAAGTTGCTCTGGACGATTGCTCTCTCCTCAGGACCGGAGCTTCTGGGATTCTTGAGAACATAGACCTGTTTTTTTCCATAAGTGTTGCTGGACCGTTCTGGGCTTAAAAAGCATCTTTTACACAACCCCAAGCAGAACTCCAGAAAAGCTCTACCGTACTTCTCTATAATAATATTATTATGGAATGGGGGCATTTTTCTTCTTCACCTTCATCATAGAAGTCATCGGGATCTAGCGGTGGTTTGGCTTTTCTTTTCTTTTCTTTCCCCCTTGCCCCTCTCCCCTCTCTCTGAGGGTTCTGTCTTGGAGTGGCATCAAGCTTTGTTTTGCCGCTGTGCGCAGCAAACCAGGCGAAATTATGATGTCTTGGTGCATGCAAATAGCTAACTTACCTGACCTCATTCACAATGCACTTTGTACCTGTATCACTCCGTAAGATGTTTCGGAGAGGCCGACTTTTCTTTTCTTTTTTTCCCTTCTTCTGGGTTATGCATGGGGTGTTTTCTTACCAAGTTGGGAAGTGAGCTTGAGATGCAATGATCGGGTGGGTGGGAAATGGCGATGCGGGACCCGAGCGAGGGAGATCCCGGGGAAAGAGTGGTGGCCGCTGGTTGGATGATTGGTTGGCCGGTTTGATAGCTCATGAGAATGTCTCGGAGCAGGTAGTGGTGGTAGCGGTGGAGCGTTTCAAAAGCCGTGATGGGGAGGGTTGGGGTGGAAGTGTTTGGACGCGGGAGATCAGGGAGATCAGGGAGTTCTATGAGCTACTGAGACTAGCTACAATTTTTTTTTTGGCTGCTCAGTGTTGTGGCTACAAGCGGTCGTGTGCGTTAAGGGAGCCCAGGATGCCACGAGCGTGGCCCTGCTGCGTGGGGAAAGGGGGGGGAGGTAGGCAAAAGTGCTCTCTCTCTCTCCAACTGACCCCAGCTTACTCAGTACTCAATCTATATCCAGATCATTCTCCCCTGCGCAATAAGCAACTTTTGAATGATCCTCTCAATTGACTCGATAGGAATAGGGACTGAGGGGCTTGAAGTCCAGTATTACGCATCCCCAGGTAAAATACCGCAAGCGAATATTCAAAAAGGGTGCATCCGCATTCCACCGAACTTCTATGACACGTTCTGTGCGTGCTTCTTTCGCATACTGGTGTTCCACCCCACTCCAAGCATTTCTTGGTGCTTAATATTTTTCGTGGGGAAGAAAGAGAAGAAAAATTAGAACATCTTTTCGCAAGTGCAATATTCTGTCGAGTTTACTGTCGTACGGTTGGCCCTGGCACCATACCAAGAGCGGACTACGGCAATGCACACGTTGAGGTGCTACATAAGGGCTCACTCAAGGGGCAGAAATACTCTCGTGAGATCGGGATTCGCAGAGTTGTCAATGTCTATGGTCTATCTATATATTATGGTCTAAGTTTCTCTGAGATAATTTTTCCAGCACAGGAGGAAATTAGAGTTAAGGATAGTTTTAGGCTTGATCAGGGATGGGAGGGGGCTTAGACATGCCCGCGTGGGTTCAGGGAGGGATGTTTTCCAGGGACTGAGGAGTAGGCAGCTAAGATATGGTAGTTGGTGGAGTTCACCGTTAGCTGGGCAATGAGGATTGGAGCACCAGGTGAATCGTGGTGGATTGAAGGGGATGGGGGTGAGTGAGGCTTTGCTAGTTCTTGACGTTACACGGATTTGTCGACCTTTTTTCTTTCCTTTTTCTTTCCTTTTTTTATTTTATTTTTAAGATGTGACGTTTACGATTACTCGAGTAGTTGAGAACTTGTCGATGAGTGGCTTTGGCAGATGTGTAATGAGGTTCAAGTCGATGAATTGGTTATTGCCCCTCCTGTTCAGCCCCGGCTCGAAGTTCGTCCTGCTATGCCTATCCTAATTTGACATGCCAAGCTCATCATCTCTTTCAGTCGTCGCTCACTCACTCAGTGAGTTCGATTAGCTACCGATAACTAACGAGCCATGGCTTCTGCACACAGGAGAGGCTTCTTGGAAAGTGCGTTGAGTGAGTAATAGGTATGATCAGACCTGAATGCGAGGCGAGAGGGCCCTTGGGGGGGCATGTGTACTCGAGTATGGCAGTTTATATGCCGCATGTTATATATACCACTCGCCATCCCGGGAACGAGCTCTGATTGTCAATTTCTTGGAGGGAAAGCCTCCTTTGTTGCCCTTCGTTCTTCCTCACGAAGCATTCATAGCTTATATAGCTTCTTGGAATTCTCCCATCTTTATCCCGTTCCCCTCTCTCCCCTGTCCTTCTCTTTGGCCTCTGCTCTCATCTCCTCGAACCTCCGAACCAGACATCCATCCGTTCTTTCCTTGAGGTTGAATAAATCGCCCTTTGCTCAAAGCACTAAAAGCCCCCTCTCTTCGGCATACCGAGGCAGTAAAAACCACGGACAGACCAAAACATACATTTTATTTGCTTTCTTTTTCCTTTTCTTTTCTTTTTTCTTTCTTTTTTCGCACTTGCGAACTTTCTCTGTCCTCCTTCCTCCCCCTTCGGTTTCGATTTTGTAAGCCTTCCTTCCTTCCTTTCTGGTTTTTCTTTTTTTACAATTTTTCTTCTTCAAAAGAAATTTCGCGCTGTGTCACCACTCCCTTTTTAACACCGCTCGAGAAGAGATTTTCTATTCAAACGGCGGCAGGAATAATTCTTCCAGCTTGCTCCCCGTCACTGCTCATCCCTGCTGCTCGTTTACGTCCAACCGCACGAACGCTTTCCGATATCCCCCACTGTCGCCCCAGGGTGGAGATATTGGCTCGCAGCTGCAGCATTCACCCACTCCTGCTCGTGCCTTCGATAAGCGTTACTGTAGCCCATAACCTTCCTTCCGGGCTTGGCAATCTAGGTGTGTTCACTCTTTGGGATATTGATACACGCATTTTCCTATTTCCCATTTCAAATGTTTTTTTTATTATCACTTTATCTACCATGATGAACCTTGTTAGGGGCCACCGGTAGATGGATCGGATTCATCAAAATAGACCTTTTTTTATATTTTTACTTTATTTGTTTCTTTTAATATTTGCTACTGTCCTAACGGGGGAGGATCTATCATGACAGACTGACTCTTCGTTCCTGCCGTTGCCAGCTCGTTCATAGTGTGTGTGTGTGCAGAATTATTTACTCTCCTTACGCACTTTACTATCGGCAACTGCTTCTCCATCAGTTCGATTGCTTAATAAGTCTGAAAAATTCGATCGTGATCAATTAACGGGGAGAAGGAGCTCGCTATAGACCGGGACGGGCAGAAGCAGGAATCCCCCCGCCCTCAACGCTCTAAGAGTGCATTGATTTTTGGTTTTTTTTGTCAATCTGCCCGGCCACAGGCTGCTTGATCCTAATTGATCCCCGCTTTCGTGCCGGTTGCAGGATTGAAGCTTGGTGTGTTCCATTAACGTTCGCTCCCTAGCCTATCTCCCGCAGGTTTCATCATCACCTTCCCGGCAACAGAGGGTTGGTTGGGTGCCCGGTCTTTTCCCTACGGCTCTCCTCCTGAATCCTGCATAAACTCAGCTCTTCTACCACAGCATCTCTGCATTGGCAACGAGCTGGACAATTGAGGGGTGGAGGGAAAGAAAAAGAGCTTGAGACGAGTTAATTTGTCTTTTCCTTTATTACCATTTTCGTTGTTTTATCATCGCCCCTCATTGCCCAGTTTCGACCTATCTACCTGCAAGTTCTCGACGACCGGGAAGCAGCACGGACAAGGCAGTTCCATTACGATACCGGCAGTCAACGTTTCAACGGGTAAGAGCCGCCGTGCACTGGGTGGTCGCCGTGAGCAAAAGAGATCAATTTTGGCGACAGCACCTCGGAAAGTAAGGCTTGGGCACCCCATCCTCTTTCTTTTATTGGGGGAAGTAAGTTGGAATTGATAGTCGGGTGACAGGGTCTTTAATCTACCCTTTTTATCCTTCCTCCGTATTTTATCCACTTTACTTGTTACCTTGTGCCAGCCGAGTCGCCCTCGCTATCGCTTCTTCGAAAGGGTCTTGCCTTACATTAACTGCCTTACCCGCACTACTTTTTCTGAGAGATACTTTTCCTTGACGGGCCACGGAGAGCGGGAGAGAAGAAGGGGAAAGGCGAAAAACGAGATACAAAAGGGTTTATCGAATCTTTAATATTGGTGTCAAATACTTGGTGGAGGCCTTTGATCCTTCAAATATCGGGATTCTTTTGTTTTCGGGGTTAGAGGATATTCCGTTGTTTTTTCGAGGAAGCTTCACCGATACCGGTAGTCGAAGGAACTCTATTGCCACAGGCCTATTCTTCATAGGACAGCAACCACGTTGTGTCCATGCCGTCTTCGATTACAACTGATACTGCATTCAGACTGGGCAGCTCTGGTTACTCTTCTCCTGTAGCGGCAATATCGAAAAGTGGAAAAGAAATGAGGTCGTCGCCTGAGAGTGTTGGCACTGCGCCAACAAAGCCGAAGCAATCGAAAAGCAGAAATGGTGAGCAAAGACATCGCCCTTACGCAGCTTCCTAAGGGACAGGGGTTTCTTGATGGAGGACGGGTCTCATCAACCCATGTCTGGGAATGGAAATGATGGGGTTCACACCATTGTCCGAGTGCTGATTGTATATCGATAGGATGTGTTACATGTAAGGCTAAAAGATTGAAATGCGACGAATCCAAGCCTACATGCCATCAATGTGCGTATAACCTTATCGGTGGTTCCTGGGTCCGGTTTGGGAGATAAGAACGAGTGGTTACTGACAAATGGACGATAGGTCAAAAGCGCGGGGTGCCCTGCGGGGGTTACAAGAAGGATTTCAAATGGAGACCCTTTGAAGAAGCCAGTCTGGGAAGGACACCTAAGCCTGCGCGTAAAAGTACTGCATCACCCACATCGTTTACTAGCTGGCAGCTGACGATACCCAGGTCCAGGAGCACCAAGGCCGAAGAGGTCTTCTCCCCCATTATCTAGCCCAGGAGCGTCTAGCATCGCATCTCCCACCGTGTCTAGCATAGCCTCCCAACCCTCGCCATCGGAATCTAGTTTCGGATCTCCATCTGCACATCAATCACAATATCGGCCTTCACAGGATACGACGTGTATGCATGAACAGCGTTCGTCCATGTCTCCAAATGATTTCAGTTTAAATTCGCCGTTCTTATTACCCCTCGACTCTCCAAGTCACATAACATCACCGCCGACACAGGGTCAACCGGGTCTTCTTGGGCCGCAACATACAGGGGCTTTCGCTCTCACCACCTCACCAGACCCGGACAGTAGGAATGGTATGCTCGGTACGTCAACTGAATTCGGTGAAAATCCATCACCAGATACCGCGAGATCACTGGCCCCTATGAATGGTTTGGTTCCGATTACTTCTGCACCAATGCAAGGACTTGTAAGCATTCCATCGTTTGGATATCAGGAGCCACTTTATTCCCCCACAATTGATAATACGATCTCAACAATTGCGAAAGGGGGGCCCGAGGAGAACGATGAGATTGAGGAGGTTATCCGTTCCAACCATAATTCACAGTCTGACTGGATGATCTCTGCACTCTCACCTGCTTATGCCAATTCTTCAAGATCGAGATCTTCACGTGGAGAAGTATTTATAAGCGCAAGCGATATATTCCGCCGACCAGTAGTCACGGCAGCTAGTCCAGAAATGCTTGTGCTACACTTTGATAAGCACACTTGTGGCATAATGTCGGTCAAGGACGGTCCCAACGAGAATCCATGGAGAACCCTTATTTGGCCGCTTGCACAAGATTCACCAGCGCTTTATCATGCGATCGCATCCATGACAGCTTTCCACATGTCTGGTGGCAAGCCAGAGCTTAGGGAGCTTAGAGTGGAAGGGATGGAGCATATGCGTAGCTCGATCCATTGCTTGGCTAATGATATACGTAACGGTAATACCCATAACGAGGCGGCACTCGCGACTACCCTGGTGCTTGCATTTTCCGAAGCATTTGACCGACACACATCCACTGGGATAGAACATTTGAGAGGGGCTAAGGTTCTCGTCAGACGGGCTCTGGACGAGCAAAGCACTTCTAGGCCTGACAAGGTTGCCTATAAGAGATTGGGTTTCTTGTATAATGTTTGGGTTTATCTTGATGTTCTCGCCCGTCTTACCTCCGATGAGGATGATGATGAAGGACCTGGATTCGTGGTGAATAGGCCCTTGACGCCTATAAGTGAGATCGACCCGTTGCTAGGTTGTGCGGCCACCCTCTTCCCTTTGATTGGAAGGGTTGCGAATCTTGTTCAGAAGGTCCGCAAAGCCGATCAGAATACGTGTGATATTATCAGCGAGGGTATGGGGATTAAGGATCTACTCGAGGGGTGGGCCCCTGAATCTCGTTATGAGACTCCCGAGGATATTTCCAGTGATGTCGGGCATTGTGTCCAAACTGCAGAGGCATACCGTTATGCAACACTCTTGTATCTCCACCAGGCCGTCCCCGAGCTGCCGTCCCCGGGCTCTCGTGAGCTTGCGCGGAGGGTAATGCAATTGATTGCTCAAATCCCCTTGACCTCTCGAAGTTGCATAGTGCATATATACCCTCTCCTCGCTGCTGGTTGCGAAGCAGTAACTGAGAGGGAAAGATCCTGGGTCAAGAGTCGTTGGGAAGGAATGTGCTCGAGGATGTGGATCGGTAACGTATCTAAAGCCTGGGAGGTTATGGAGGAGGTCTGGGAGCGTAGAGATAAATTTCGGGAATCACAGGAAGCTATGCAGCGATATCCCCTATCTCCGGCCGACGCGCGGTTCTGTTCCCCAACATTGGACGCTCCAGTTTATAAACGCGAAGTAAATCCTGTAGGATCCGAGGTGGAGGAGGTATATGGATGGGGAAGAGCTGTTTTGAGTGAGAATAGCGATATGAGGCTTAAGGGGCAAGCTATGATTGATCGATCCTCTGGCGGGAATACTCCTTCGGAGATACTTGCGGAGTATGAGATGTCGGTGAGAGGGAAGCTGCACTGGGTTGGCGTTATGAGGGATTGGAACTGGGAAGGTGAGCATCCTGAACAAAGCACCGCCAGATTTTGCTTGCGGCTAACGTTTGGTGAATGATAGTCCTCCTTGGTTAAAACGATTTCTTGTACATTGGCCTTCGGGGCATTGGCTTTTTCGTTTTCATATACGGCCTCATAATCACCTCCATCCTATTTTTCAGCTTTATCGGTTTGACTTCGCTTGGTCGGAGAAGGCGCATATTGGCTTTGGGTTTATTTCTGCCTTGTTTTGTCGGTTGGTCCGATTGGGTTGTGTCACCCGCTGTGACTTGATTTCGCAGGTTTATTTTATTAGCGATTATTATTTTATTGATTATATCTTCGTTTCTCTGTTTTTTTCCGGGTTGGGGGGAATGGAAAATTGTTGTATTGCTATAGCTTGCTTTGCTTTATCGTTTTATTTTTGGCTCATCTTGAAATTTTGATATTTTTTTTGGCGTCTTTGGGGTAGGGAAGGAAGAAAGGGAAGGGGGAGGAAAGCAAGGCGAGAAAGGAAGACAAGCAAGAGGAGTAGGTGAGGAGAAAGGCAATGGAACAGAGGACACCAGGGAGAGATATAGAGGAAGAAAGGGAGGGAGAGGGGGGAAAGATTGGCAATCATTGGAAGGAAAAGAAAAGGGGAACTAAAACTCTAATTATATAAGTACGAGTTCTGTACAAGTGCGCTTCTCTTCGACGAAATAACTTTTCTCTCTCGTTAGTTTCTTCTCTATCTGTCGTAACTTAAATTACAGTACTTTTAGCGCCCCATGTATCATGGAAAAAATGTCAAAGGGGGGAAAGAAGTCCTCTTTTCTTTTCTTTTCTCCCCGCTTCCCCCCATCACCCTCTCTCTTTTTCGCCTTGTTGCCGTTGATGGCGGGATCAGCGGTATAATAGTTACCATGATACGAGTGTCGTGTTCTTTTTGTCCGACGTCGGCACGCCGGCCCGAGCTGCTGCCCTGAGGAACCTATCATGCGTTGAACTATCCGTGCTACGCAAGTTAGTGTACTGGAGTAACTACAAGTGCAACTAATCCATCACAATCCCTCACCGGCGTTTCGTATCAGTACAGTACCGAGAGTGCGCCTTGGTGTTGATTCACTTGTACGAGTAGTTGAGGGCAGATACGGTATTGGAGGGAGAGAGGGGATATTTTATTCCAGGAAGGGCTATATTGTCCTGAGGTTGGGTTGTCGGGAATGTTTATACCGAATGGGTAAGATGATCCGGGGGTTGGGTTGCTTGGTTGCTTGGTTGGCTTATCGATAAGGTTGAAGGTACGGTAGTGCGGGCGGGTAGTGCCGGGGGGGGGGGGGTTTGTGGGGGGTGGGAAGGGAGGACGTATCATAATTGAATCTTCGTATTATGATATTATTATTTATATGTCATTAGTGCGTGGGTGGATGATGGGGTTGGGGTTACTTGGGTTTTACGTATCATACTGTACGGGACTTGTGAAGGAATGGGCTCATCGCGGAGGGTGCACGGGGGGAATTATTGGCTGAGAGATTGGTAGACTACCATATTCATCCTCCCTACCGTACCTACCCCCCTACCGTGTCGGGGCTGGGCAGCACGAGTATTAGGGGGTTCGCTGCTGGTAGTAGCGCTGGTGGTACTGACCGCTTCTGTGATATGAATGGGTATATAAAGCACCTCCACCTCCCCCCCCGTGCTTTCGTCGGGAACACCACACCAAAAATGCTATCATAGTGCAGTACCACCCCTCTATCCGACTAACCCTCAAGGCCGCCATACCGGCTAAACCTAACGTCTGCTGGTGCTTATAATACGGGACATCTTCACCTCCTCCTCCACTGGGACTAAGTCGCCGATCTCGTCCTCCAACCGGCTCGAGAAGGGCATCGACAACCCTAGACCTACCCCCCAGCAAAAAGTGGTTCGCCGAGCATTTTTTAATGCTCGACTAATCCACTGTCCCCCGGATTCGAACTGACGATGGTCCCTGTTTCAAATTAGTGGGCCAGTCTCCTAAGCCATTAGACCATAGGAACTGGCCGGTAATTCTCTTTCTTCTTGGTCTTTTAACTGCCGCTTCTTTGGAAAATGGACAATTCGGGCCACTTGATACTTTATCTTTGGAAAAATAAACAAGCATCAGTATCCAATGATAGTAATAGTACTCTCTCTCGCGATATCAACGGGATGAGGAATGATGGCGTGCGGGTGCATTTCTGTGATGATCTGCCTTCAATACCCTCGGTTTCTTTCGCAGAGCTGGGTGTTCCCCTTCTTTCGTGGGCGGTATCCCCGGTGTAACTATTTGGCACGCACTAGGCAACTCCACACTTCACTTGTGCATTCAGCTACACACAGTGCTATACCTTGAATTGTCGCGGGGATAGAGAGTTGGTTCTCAAGATATGTTCCTGGCTCTGCCTCTCGCCTTTCTCTCTCTCCCTCTCTAGGGCATGCCCCTAGTCTACGGTACACTTATGCTTACGAAGAGGTGAGGATCGTCGTTGAGGGCGGGTCCGGTATTGGCGATGAGGCGGAGAAGAGGACTACTATATACGGCCTAAGGATGTTCAGTGAGTGGTTGCTAGTGTTACCTTTGTGAAGGGAGGGAGAGAGGGAGGGGTGGGAGCTACGATTACTCTCGTTGCGGAAGGATATGGACTTGCGTTTCATACCGGGTAGAGGTAGGCGGAAGCTTGATATGTGGGGGCTTTGGTTAGTTGTTTGTGAAGATGGATGATATCTGGCTGGGTTAACAACCGGAGGAATTCAAGTGCTGGTCTGGGTGGATTCGATGCTTGCTTGATTTACCTTCTCCGCTGGTCGATATGGTATCATACGTAATATTATAGGTCTGTTATATTCTGGGACTTGGGATTCAACTTGGCTTTTTTTAAAAATTAAATAAATAATAATCAATGACAAGACGGGAGAACCTCAAACTTGCTCAATACCTGTACTGTGCTCGGAAGACAGCTCAGGGGCTAACTCCTAGTACTGCATAATATCGTGGTGGTAAATCCGAAGCATCGCAATCCAAAACAGAATCTTGGGTTTTCCAATAATTAGGGTGGAGTAAAATATGACAGAAGTTGGTACCGACCGTGGTGACGCTTTTTAGCTTAGAGCCTTATACTCGAGTAATAGTGCGGTGAATTAGTTCCATGCTAGTCTAACTTACCCTAGTCTGGGGCCACTACTTGTTTCCTGTGCGACCGGCACTGCCGAGCTTGAATTGCACGACCTAAATCTGCTGTGCATATACCGTAGCACAATCAATACATACGGCCGGGTATGTGTGTACCGGGGAAAGGAGTTACTGTACCGGTATTGTATTTCAGTGTCTGTCCAAACCTGAATTAGCACCGACTTTATCACGTGAGCGAGTGACCTCTAGTGAACGGTCGGTTTTGAGCAATTTTGGCAGCCGCGAGTGTGCAAGCGGTCGTCTACTTTAAAGGTATGTATTGTATAGTAGCTCACCCGGAGTCGTCTCGGCCAAAAGAATTTCTATCCATTCCTTTGATTTTTTCGATTTTTTTTTCTTCCTGGAAATTCTCAGTTATACCGAGTGAAGGGGATTCACTATGCTTCACTTCCTAACCCTAACCCTCTTCTTCTTTGCTCCCCCTGCCTTTCTTCTATGATAGAACTGTCAATTCCATATCCTCGCCGCATGTATGTTTAGTCTAGTTATCCTCCCTCTGGAAGTGCGATTTCCGGCCGGGAAACCCGACGTCAAACAAAAGGGATAACAACCCTGGTCGCCGCTTCTGAGCGGTAGGAAATCACGGTTTGGTATGATACTCCTAAAGTTCTGCTCGTTTCCTCTATCTTGGAGGGAAGTTATGGAAGAAAGAAATAGAGGAAGAAGGCTCTGTGACCAGAATGCTAGGGATAGCAGTGGGTTCCTGAATAGGATTGGTTTCCAGGTTGAAGGTGAGTTGTGGGGTACATAGCTATCGAGAATGGGATTATCGAATGTTTTGCGGGTAAAGTTAGTCCTTTCCTTTTTTTTTTTTTGCGAGGCTTGATGAGATTCTCCCGAACTGTCTTACTGGACGAGGTGTTAGGGGTGCCAAAGTGGTTACTCTCCTTTCGATTTCCGATATCGCGGGTTCACGGATGTTACCCGTAGTATCACTCGCCCCCATACTGCTACGGACCGACTTGCCTCCTGTCCCTTCTGCGGGAGGGTTGCCCTCCCCATGTTTCCCCGTTTCGGGGGAGGTGGCTGGTCTGCCGGGAGTAGGGAATGCGGCGTCCCAGTCCGTTAGCGTTGTAGAATAGCTCAGGAAAGGAGAATCGGGATATGGTAGGATGGAAAGAAGCTGATTGTAGGGGAACAATGTGTACAATGAGAGGATGTGGTTGGTGGTTGTTGGACACAAGATAGGAAGTTCGAGAGAGTGAGAAAAGGAGAGGAAGGAAGGAATAAAAGTGGACAAGTTAAGAAAGCTATTGTCGAGATATACAGTGAGGGCGCATATTCACAAATTCCAACTGGTTCGAAGGAAGTATATGCCGAATAGTGGGTGGGATTTGGATCGTGTCTTGTGGGAAGCCAAATTGAATAGAAGGAAGAAAGGGGAACACAACCGTACTCAGAATCGTGTCTGCTTGAGCTCCATGCTGGGAATACGGAGCTCACATGGCCGCACGAATGATACTTAGTGAAAGAACCATTATGTAGGAAGCAGATCAGAAGATGGGAGAAATGCTACCAGAGGGTAGCCCAATGGGGGCTATACTGGACATCTGGGCTTCTGCACTGGGTGTCTCGGGATAAAGTTTCGTTTCTGTTATAATAGGTCTTTCCCACCACCCCAACTTCAAGGTGCCCCCCGGAAAAAAAAAGAGAGTTCAGCACTCGGGATTCCCACATGGTCACCCACTGTAGTACTAACCGAGCGATACGATGCTTGTTTACCGCAGAGCGGACGGGATGCGAAATTTTCATCGTTCTATGGCCGAACACGTTACATCAGTCTGGAATTCGGGTTATGGGTCTGATGAGTACTATTAGGTTCAAAGTAGGGGTATGTGTGCCGGTACATACACCGCATCACTTCGTGTAATGGTGAAGCATGTAGGTGCTATTGGTAGCTGTGAAGAAGGAGTTCGAGATTGCGAGGGTGTGTGAATACTCATGGCTTCGACTTGGTAGGAGGTATTCTTGCACCCCCGGAGCTGAGTGGAGAATGATTTAATTTACCCCTCTAGAAAACGTGCAGTAGGGCCACTTGTGGTCTATATTGTCGATCGTGATCTATTTTTGTCTATACGAACTCCCTATACGAATATTGTAAACCCCAAATATATTCCTCTCCATATGCTGAGATTTCCGGTGCAGAATCCTTATCTATGCACTAGTGAGACGGCTGGCCTATCTAGATCTTTCTGTAGAAGGTCCTTTGTGTCACAAAGAGTTCTTTTGTGAAAAAGGCCTGCGCAATATAGTTCTATAAGGTGCTTCCCTATATACTCACTTCTTATTTCTTGCCAGATGAATAATTTTTGATTGGCACTCCGCTCTCTAGCAGCAGGGTTGCTGAGTGGGGACACGCGTTTGGGGAACCAAGTGGCTATGGGGCTATACAGAGAGTAAGAGCAGTAGGGTGCGTTGGTGCAACTGCACTGCCCATAAATATTGTATCATACTCATAAATGTCCTATGGTAGGGGGAACCTTGACCAGGAGCACGGGCGAAATCATTTTTCTTGATAATACATATAAATAATATTTGTCCCAAGAGGTTACACCTCGGTGGGTGGCTTCTTGGTAGATTAACTGTGACTCTTGGCATATTTAACAGTAAATAACTGGTATACAAATATCTGGTTTCCCCCCACGAAAACTTTCAACCCCTGTGCCTATCCTATTAAAAATCTCTTTTTTATTTTCTAAACCCCTAGCTTAGTTTCTATCGAAAAATAGAGAGAAAATATAAATAAAAGTTGTTGAGGAGCCTTAGGGGATGTTTGGCGCGACGCAGTTGGACTTTCAAACCATGGTTTGGAGGCTTATGCAATAGAGTCATTTGGCAACTATTTTTTTTACTCAGAAAATTCAAATTCTGAGTTGAAATTTCTAGTCTCTTGGCGTGCACGGACACAATTTGTATGGGGTGGCGACTCGAAATTTGCGAATTATCGATTAAAAAAATAGTTGCCAAATGACTCTAATCAATTTAGACCAATCAGACCCCTCAAATAAATTACATAAGCATCCAAAGCCATGGTTTGAAAGTCCAACTACGGTACGTCCCGCCAAACAGCCCTTTAGTAGTTTGGAGTTCGGCTTTTTTGAGGGGTTGGGGAGTGCTCCGGTTAACGGTTTCCTCAACCATAGCGTTTGCGAAATGGGCAGGGCTGTGGCGGGGGATACAGCCACATAAGGATGAGCCAGAGCCTCATTATATAGCTGAGCACTGCCTCTGAATGTGGAGGTCCTAAGCCGAAGCCTAGCAGGGCTAGGTATTTGGCACAACCCGGGTCATCTTTGCTTAGGGTGGCCGATAAATTGAGTCAACGGAGCAATCCACCGTTGTTATTCGCGCTTTAAGCGAGTGATAAAATGTGATCACAGAGCACTCTTGAGATTTAGGTTGCAACCAGACCGACTTCTCCCTGTCCAGGTGAACTAGGTATTGTATCGTAGAGGTTCATGAAATCTAAAATGTGTTCTATTCCGTATAGAGAAATGCCCTTTTCGTGTGCTGGTGTGTTGGAATTGAAGGTGTGCTGACGGATTTTTGCACGCGCCACGCCGACATCCAAAGGAGGGTATGAACATTATACCGAAAGTGCAGGGGGGGCAGAGGTAAACCTATTATAGCTGTCACACGCAAACCACCAAAGCACTGCATCATATATAGCCAGTACCTTTGGAAGAAAACTCAGATAAACTCTCATCGAACTTCTCAAGGGTCAGAGTAAAAACCTGCTCTTGAAAACGCCCATTTAAAGTTGCTGTACACACAAACGATCATTTCTATTGAAACTCCTCCGGAGACAACCACACCGGCCCCGACTGAACAGCCACTCACCGCACACCGAGCTGTAGAGACGGCCACGTTTCTTAAAATAATCGATCGCGCTTCATCCGGTCGGGTAGAAGGTAGAGTTAAAACACTTCTCTATCCCACATCCCTCTTCCTAAATACTGGCTTTTTTCTAGCCTAGAGCCATATTCTCATTTTTAATCCATTTCACAGATTCTACCTCCCCCGGCGGGAAAATTACCAACAATGCACCAAACGCTCTTTCTACTTCTGCCAGCTTTCCAGCTAGCCTCTAGCCTTGCGGTACCAGACGGCGCACTCCATCCAAACGCCTCTACCGTAACGACAATGACCCACCACCCCGACGACGCCAAGCCGGCCGAAAAGGTCGTGCAGGAGAACGAATCCAAGGCATCAAGTCACAACATCCGTATGTTTCTGATAATATTCGGGGCGATTGCCGGATTCTTGTGCTTGAGCGTCGCTCTCTTCTTCACCCACGCCCTCCTCTCCAAGAAGCGCTACAATGGCAACGGGAAGAAGCGCGGGAGGAGAAGGGCGTTGAGCAAGTTGCCGAGAGATAGGAGGGGGAGCACGGATAGTGATATTTGGGGGTTGACCAACAATAGACAGAGCCTTGGGACCGCTGCTACGCGGGAGAAGGGCTCTGGGTCTTGGAGGGAGGAAGTGATCCCGCCACATGGGCATGTTTATCAGGAGGTTCCGACGGAGGAAGCAGGAAGGGAGCCTACCAGCTATGCGTACCGTCCACCCCAGTATCCGGGACCCAATTCACTTGCTTTGGAGGAGAGGTATGCGCCATACGAAGGGCGGCCAAACAAAGGGGACTCTGGGGGAAGCGTGAGGAGTGTGGATCCGCCTGTGAGGCCGGTTGTGCCGATGGATGCTATTTAATGGGTTTTGGGTCCATCTCTTTTTTATTCTTTCTCTCACTTTACCGTTTCCTTTCTCCCCCATTCTCTTTTTCGCATATACGAATCACCTGGTGTGCGGCTTTACGGATGGTAAAAACGGCTTATCAACTTTTTTCTTTCCTTTCTTCTCTCTCTTTTGTATAGGCGTGTACCTGGACTGGCGGAGTTGCATATTTAGAGGGTGGATTCGTTTGTGGGTCCAACTGTTGTGAATACCATTCTATAAATGACTTTGGGGTGGGCCCTGGGGGGCTAATATCAGAGCGTTCTGCCGGATATTGTGTCACTGGTGCTTTCGCGTACTCATGCGGTGTCACTCGCGCCGGACAATTTGGTGATCCTTGTCGTGCCGGAAAAGCTAGGAGTTTTTCTAGATCTCGGCAGCACCTTTGGACTCAAGCCTCATTTCTGAATGCCCATTTCATTCCGGTGCTGGGGATAATCCAGGTAATACGGTGGAGTGCTCCGTGAGCTATCCGTCCTTTTCGGCCAGAAGGTTAACTTGAAGGTTATAATTGGCCCTCCCCGGCTCAGGCACGGATAAATTTAGTGTGGTTATCGTCGGCACAACAACACGGGAACAACGGCGATCCAAGGGATCAGAATGCTATTCTTCAACTTCCTCCCCTTCTCTTTTTCGTTACTCCTCCCCCCCTTCTTCCCCACCTCGCATGTGCTCTTACCGACACTCTTTCCTCTCCCTATTGTCACCCCTTTGACAAACTTGCCAAGACCATGTCATTTCTTGCCCGCCGTACCACTAGAGCCGCAATTCCCCGCACACTTTCTCGCCGCACTGCTGCTGCTGTCCGAGTAGCTTCCACCCCGTTTCTCTTCCGCAATCAATTAAACCCCGTACTAAAGACTAGACAATTCTCTGCTGTGAGCTCAAGTATGATGTCTGCCCCTGCTTCGATTGTGAAGCAGAATGTTCGTCCGGAGCCTGATCAGGTCCTCCAGGACATTGCCGATTACGTTCACAGCTACGAGATTACCTCCCCACTTGCTGTAAGTGTGTTTGCTCCCTTAATTGACTCATAGAAACTAATACTTTTTAGTGGGAAACCGCTCGTTTGTGTTTGATCGATACCTTGGGATGTGGATTGGAAGCACTGAACTTTGAGCAATGCACAAACCTGCTCGGTCCTGTCGTGGAAGGTTTGATGGTCCCGCCGCAGTTGATCTTTCTTTTCTCTTCGGGCTCTCATTGTTACAGGGACTACTGTGCCGAATGGAACCCGTGTCCCCGGCACCCCTTACCAACTCGATCCTATCTCCGGAGCTTTCAACATTGGTACCGCGATCCGCTGGTTGGACTACAATGACTGCTGGCTGGCCGCAGAGTGGGGTCATCCTTCCGATAATCTTGGTGGTATTCTCGCCGTCGCGGATTGGCTTGCGAGAACAAACAAGGCAAAGGGTCTGCCGGCACCTAAAGTTAAGGATGTCTTGGAGGCTATGATCAAGGCCCACGAAATTCAAGGCTGCCTTGCTCTCGAGAACTCTTTCAATCGCGTCGGTTTAGATCACGTTGTTCTTGTGAAGGTTGCTACTACGGCCGTAGTCTCTAAGATGCTCGGATTGAACCGCGAGCAGACCATTGATGCTGTTTCTCAAGCGTGGGTTGATGGTCAGTCTCTCCGTACCTACCGCCATGTTCCCAACACTATGTCACGCAAATCATGGGCTGCCGGCGATGCGTGCTCGCGCGCTGTTAACCTTGCTCTTCTCGTCAAGGCTGGTGTTGGAGGTATTCCATCCGTCTTGACCGCTAAGACATGGGGCTTCTACGATGTCCTTTTTAAGTCTGAGGGATTCAAGTTCCAGCGCCCATACGGTTCATATGTTATGGAGAACGTCCTTTTCAAAATCTCGTATCCAGCCGAATTCCATTCCCAGACTGCTTGCGAAGCTGCTATGACTCTCCACCACGAGCTCAAGAAGATTGGAAAGACCACCGATGACATTGCTTCCATCCGAATTAGGACACAAGAAGCTGCCGTCAGAATTATTGACAAGAAGGGGCCTTTGAACAATTATGCTGACCGTGATCACTGCATCCAATACATGGTTGCTGTCCCGCTCATCTACGGCCGTCTCACCACGCAGGACTACTCTGACGAAGTAGCTTCAGACCCCCGCATTGACGCCCTCCGTGAAAAGATGGAATGTGTCGAGGACAAGACCTACTCCTTGGAGTATCACGCACCTGACAAGCGTAGCATCGGAAATGCTATCCAGATCACGCTCAAGGACGGCACGGTTATGGACGAGGTCGCGGTTGAGTACCCTGTCGGGCACAAGTTCCGTCGTGACGAGGGTATTCCATTGCTGTTGCAGAAATTCGAGAGACATGTTACCAAGCGCCTTGGAAAGGAGAAGTTTAATGCTATCATGAATGCTTCTAAGGAGCTTGATGGTATTTCCAAGAAGGATGTTGATGAGTACGTTGATTTGTATGTTACCAAGGAATAAGCGGAGGATTTCTTTGACCGGGCGCAGGTTGGCAGGAAGGGGAAAAATAAAGGATGCTTTTCGAGAGTAGGCGTCACGTACAGATACCCTTGCGATTAAAATTAACGTATTATCCATTGTGCCCCTGGCGCCTCTCGGGTGATAACTTGTAACAATACAACGGCTGTAGGCCGGAAAATGACATTCCTCAAAGGCATTACAAGCTTTCACCTTGATAGATAGAGTCGAAGGCACCCAGGCCCCCCCGAACTCCGGCAAATGGTCACTACCAATCACTCGTTAAGGGGCAACTAACGGCCCCGCGGCCCCGACATAGATCATGACTTTCCACCCAACCCACCTCAAAAAGCGCTTCTCTAACTTATAACCTTTCTCTCCTCCCCAGCTCCGACCATCCCCTTAATAACCTCAATCAAGACCCTCCTCCCAGTCTCAATCCCAAACGGCTCCGCCAACGGCGGAACATGCATAAACAGCACCTTCTCACTCTTCAACTTACCATTCCCCTCCTTCTCGCAGGCTGCCTTAAGGCTAGTGTAATAGATGAACTCGCACAAGAACCTGCCCGCATCATCAGAAACCTTGATAGGAACTTCCTTTCCGGGCGTCTCCTCGGGCTGTAACGGAGATATTTTCCACAGAATCAGCCCCTCTTCATCCCTTCCTTACTTTCTCCGGGGGGGGGGGAGCAAAAAAAACAAAAACAAAAAACCTCAAACTTCTCCACCCCCTCCACGATCCACGGCACATCCAGCGCACACCCAAACTCCCTCCCACCCGGCTCCCGCTGCTCTGCTCCCTCGCTCAGCATAATCCCCCTCCCGGGCCCCGCGTCCACTCCGCCAGGCACCTTCCCGTCCACGTCACCAAACAGGTACCCATCCTCGAACGCGCGCCTTTCAAGATGGTACTCGCCCGCCATGCCGAGGCCTACGTGGAGGATGTAGTCGAACTTGACATCGGGGGCAGTGTGCAGGGGCGGGACCTCGGCGGTCACGGTTGCGTAGGCGACTTTCACCCAGTGCGGGTGTGGCCGTAGTGTTATTGTGTGCGTTTCCATGGGTATGGTTGTGTGGGGTAGGAAGCTGGAGACTATTGCCCAGGAGGAGTTTTGGGTGTGGTTTCTGAAGGGCTGGGGGAGGGGAGAGGGGGAGGAGTTAGCTTTTGGTTTCTTCTTCTTCTTCTGGGGGGAGGGG
>Ga0307509_10002302_pt1 | contig 31136 bp, 30 predicted proteins | sample 10_EM_MG_FD_202245 | JGI IMG/M metagenome (GOLD analysis project Ga0307509, IMG submission 202245) | Populus trichocarpa ectomycorrhiza microbial communities from riparian zone in the Pacific Northwest, United States - 10_EM | ecosystem: Host-associated > Plants > Roots > Unclassified | place...
AACAAAGGCAAATCAGGACGCAACGTCGGATCGACGTGGCGTCCTAATTCGCGATTGACGTTCTGTGCGTCAGGTGCGTCAGACGCACAGGGCGCACAGGACGCAAGCTAGTTTTTTTGCTGATGCTAAACCGGTTGTATCCCAAACTAACTATCATACCCTAACAACTATGGGATTCCAGCTATCAAATGTCAGGGTTGTCAGAGAGCCCTTAATGGCGAGAGCGATAAGTTGGCTCCTGTTCCGCTACCCCAGCTCTTCGACTAACCCGTAAATCTCCACTCCCTTCTCTAACTTGCAGCCCTCGTTCTGCCCTTAGATTTCAACTTCCTCAGCTAATTCAAAGTGGGTTCTAGATTCAGGGAGCACCGAATCCGAGATATGGACAAGGTTCAATCCGATCTAGTTGAGTGGTATAGGCTCCAAACGGAATTCTTTCAGGACCACGTCAGGCACACGAGAGGTGTAGCGCAAACGATAAGTAGGAATCAGAAAGTGGAGGAGGATTGGAGCAATTGTGGAGAACTCGGAAGAGGAGGTTTCGGGTTGTCGATAAGCAGGTGCAAAAAACCACAGGACACTACGGCGCTGTTAAGGCGATTGATAAGAGGCTACACGCCGAGATCTATTATTCAAGGGAGCTCCTTGTGATGGCTATCCTAGCAAAGGTTTGTGTTGTCACCCCAGAAGGAATTCGGCTCACTCCAGTCTCCTACCCCTACAGTTTGCTCTTGTTGTCCTAATTTTAGTTGTTCTAGCACCCATCATTATTTGTTGAGTTCCTAGGATGGTTCGAAGAGCCCGAGACTCTATATATCGCAATGGAATATTTCAAAGAAGGCGACCTTACCAAGCACATTGGTACCCAGCTACCACAGGAAACCGTTCAAAATATTTCAAAACAGATACTCGAAGGTCTCCAAGTGATGCATCAGCATGGGATAGCTCATCGGGATCTAAAACCTGCGGTATAGTCTTGGCCACCAGCCACCTCACTTGACTGTGTGACATTGCAAAGCACTGACAGATGCATAGAACATTTTTGTAGTTTCAATGTCTCCAGTGTGGGTTAAGTTGGGCGATTTCGGAGTGTCGAAGCGGGTCCTGCCTCAAGCCACCACAACCTTTCATACCCAAGTGTCAACCCAGTGTACAGTGCCCCTGAGGTTCTAGGATTAGACCCCAATAGTGAAACCTCGAACTACACCAATGCGGTTGACATTTGGTCACTCGGATGTGTGATATATGAGTTACTTGTAGGAAAAAAGTTATTCGTATCGGAGTTTCAATTATGCCGTTACTTCTCCGGGACATGGCCTTTCCCGGAAGAGAGGCTAAGGATGCTATCACCCCCAACAAACAACTCCGGAATTTCGTTACTAAGGGCCATGCTCGCAATACAACCCGGGGATCGCCCAACCGCTACCCGTGCCCTGAGGAATCTGTGGCTAACGGGCAATAAAGGTGGCTATACAGGGGGCGGAGATGACAAAGGTGAGGCGACACAAAGTACCGATTGGAGCACCCTAAGCCGGAAGTGCAAAGGTAGACCGGTTACACCGAGCAGGCCGAAGAAACCCCCTGAAAGAGACATGATCACACAAGATTGCGCAGAATACAGGATCGAAGGTCGATGGTAACCTCACTATCGCGGAAAGTTGATTCCATACTTCAATAATAACTCTATCAGATACAGCCCCAACTAAGTGGTTATTAGTCCAGACGGGGCTCCGGAAATCTAGATTTGTATCTCATAATATCAATGAAACTTATCCCAAGAGTCCCAAACGAGAGAGAAAAACGTGTCGCCAAGGTAGGACTCAGAACACTTTACCCACTCTACTTCCGGAATGCGCCACTAACGGAAATTCACTGCCACATCCTAGACTCCGCGGGCGCAATCCCCCAATGCCAGACCCTTGCCGTGGAAATTGTTCTCAATCCACCCCCAAGACAAACGACCCAGCAGAACACATCTTAACGAAAATGCGCAAAGCTTACACCTCTACCCTTGATGAAGCTACGTCAAAAATTACCCACCAGTCTAGTGCGAGATCCGATCATTAGGCGAAACGTTGATGCACCGCAGGACCTGGCTACCACGCCAATTCTCAATTCCGACCGGAATCCTAACCAGAATCATAATGCTGACCGGTACCCAAACACTAGAAGTCGAAATCTCAGACGGAATTTAAACCGCTAGTAGCCGAACACAAACTAGACCAAGGAAACTATGCAAGCATTGAAAGTGGGGGGTATATGGTGGAGTAGGGAAATAGACACCCGGGGAAGCACGGGAGGGCTGCTTTGAGAAGCGTCCCAGTTTTTTGAACCTTAGTTGGGATCGCAAGACTTAGCTTATATGTCTGGATTTCGGCTATGGAATTTATATTTTTACTCCGCTGGACTGGAGTTGGAAGATTCGCAGGCAGATAGTGACTGGCTCAGTGTGTGAAAGGTTTATTATTGGTCAAATCCATTTGATGCCTTTATCAGTAGTAAAAAGCAAATGATTTCTCCCGTCCGTACCGGTCATTTCCTTCAAAATCTTATAAGAAGGTGCTATGCTCCTATACCATACCTTTAGAGACATTTGCAAGGAGTTTGTGGAAGGGTTGGTTTTTTTGTACCGATTCGAGCACCTGTACCCTGTGATCTTGCCCCCCCCCCCCATCTTACACAACACATGGCTGATTCCAGGGGCCCCCGACTCACCCAAACGTAATACAAAACCAATAAGATCAACCTATAGCATAGGGATCGTCTGAACTGTCTAGTTAGAAATTATGAGATCCCACCCATTCTACTATGAAGGTTAAGCGCTTTGAGTTAAGATTCAATTTCCTTGAAATATATGTACTCATCTCGAGTACTTTTTATAATATGCCAACCTGCGCCATAGCAGAAGTACCATGTGCACACTATCACCATTTCTTGCATTGTGCAATGTGTACTAACTGGGAGAGCTCGCTGCATATAAATAACAACAACCAGATACCCCTGAAGACTCTAGGGAATTTTAACTTCCCCCTTCGCAATGCGAGAAGGCTGTTGTTTTATGATATGAGGTGAAGATGGCTATTTTTGGTGTAAAACGGGGGTCCTTGAATTTTGTCCTCAAGATCGTAACTTATAATCTGGTAGCGCGAAAGAGATCAAAATAAAGTGTGACCCATCATAAGGCTTTTCACAAATTAACCATTCGCGAGAGTTGTATCTTTTAGATTGGTAGAAAGGAGCCTTCCAGAAGAAGCCGCGATTCTGCCTTCGGTCGGGGATCCACCTCTAACAAATCGAGATCAGGCATATTTTTCCTCGCCCTACCAGTTCTTCAGTAAACTCGCTTTTTGCTTGGCAAATACCCTCGCTTATGTCCTGCCGGTATTCATCCTGCCCGCATTGGGGATTGCAATAACTTCAGCAGGGTGACAGTTTAACTGGTCAGAATTTGGGGAGGGCAACAAAAAAAGAGCCCAGATTGGTATTACCTTTGGGGCAGGATTAGTAACGGGTTCTTGCTGACTACTGTAAGGGCCTCAGCCGCACAGGGATTGTGGCAACTCAGGATCAGTGCTGGCTGTGGCTGTGGCTGGCGTATCGACCCGCCGTGATCACGGCTCAGCTTTGTGGCAGCGGGAGCGGGAGGAAGATCATTATTTCCTTGGCATACCCACAGCCAATAATCACGGGACTACGTTTGTAACCTACTCGAGTAGTCTTGCCAAATTTACTACCGGATACAGGTGTAAAATCTCGGATAATTGGAGCCTACTCCAGTGTGACGGGAACTCCCCCGTTGAGGTGAAAAACGAAAGAACTACCAAGACTACGGTAACCCAGAAGTCCCAGCCCAGGAGGTGCTATGGAGAGGGAGAAAGCGGGCGGAGTAGATAGCCGAGTAAATCGTCCCCGGGACACAAGCGGGACTGCCAGAAGACGGTAGAACCAGAAAACCACGGTCACAGAAGGGAGACCACCCCCCGGGCGGACGGCGACCCGAGGTTCCGAGGCCCATTACACAGTATAAATATTGGAACTATTTGGGAAATTCCCCTCACTAGAAAGATAGGCTAATGATGAATTTTTTCCCCGCTAAATCAGCAACCCTTCACAAACTTTTACTCCCATTTCTCCCTGACCATTATCGTTCTCGTTAGAAATGATGCTGCTCGCCATACTCTGATGATACTTTCTTTGCCGTTCGGATAGCTTCCGGGAGTGCGCTTGTTTGTGGGTTCGAGAATGCGCCGAGGATTTGGGCATGGGTTTGTGTTCGGGAACTCGCTTTGGCTTCGGGCATATGCTACGGCTTTGGGCGTGTATTTGTGGAAAGCATTTCCCGTGCAGGAATACAGTCGTCGGAAGGGAAGTGGAGCGGCTATAAGGGAAGCCGGAAAGAAAGCGAAAAGGTTGTAAAAGGGTTTTACACCCGAAGGGACATATGTGGATGTGATGAGCAGTAGTGTTTATTTTTCTTTTGTCAACCCGGGAGTGCTCACGGGAGAAGGGGAGACTCACATGGAGTAGCATGGTACCTCATGGATGGATATGACGTCTTTGTGGTTGATATATACTCCTGCGATCGCGGGTTAGCCAGTTGAGAGGAGGCATCGTTGAGCGTGAGACTGTGGTTGCTAGTGAAGGGATTTTCCCCGCTCCTGAGTGTGCGATCGTTCCCATTGTGAGTTGCTTGGCGTTTCGTTTCGTTTCATAGCTCGTCACTCGTAGTGTTTCGCGGCCACCATATCCGTGTCGTCGTCCATCCACGTTTATTAGCTCTGGCTCTGTATTTCAACTTTCTCAGCTCACCTGAGACTCTTGATCCGAAGAGCCTCAACACTAAAACATGGAAAAGACTCAATCGGATTTGATTGAATGGTGTAAACTCAAAACCGAATTCACTCAGGATCATGATAGCCACGCGAGATAGATAGCGAAAGCAAAAAGCCAGAATGAGGAAGTGAGGGAGGATTAAAGCAATTGTGGGGAACATGAAAGAAGATGTTTCGGAAGTGTCAATAAACAAATCAAAAAAACCACAGGTCATTTTCGCGCAGTCAAGATGATTGATAAGAGGCTACACCACATATTGGCAAGGGTTTGTGTTCTCACCCTAGGGGCAATTCACCCAGCCGGCAGCCTGCCGCCCCACTAAATACCCCTATTGTCATTTAAAGGTTAACTTAGTTCTTTTAGAGCGCGCCATTATTTGTGGAGTTCCTCCGATACATCAACAAAAGATAGCTCATCCGGATCTAAGTCCGCGGTATGGTTTTCACTGCCAAACATAGGCCTTAATTATGCCGCATCGCAGGGCGCTAATTAATGGATAGAAAAAATTTTAGTTTTCATGTCTCCCGTGTAACTTAGGTCAAACTCGGGGATTCCGGGGTGTCGAAGCAGACCCTGGCTCAAGCCGCCACAACCTTCCACACTCAGGTGTCAACTCCAGTGGGCAGCGGTCCGGAAGCTTTGGGGCTGGACTCCAATAATCAAACCTCGGATTACACGAATTCGGTTGACATTTGGTCACCCGGATGTGTTATATATGAGTTACTTGTAGGCATAAGATTATTCATCTCGGAGGTACGAGTATCCCGTTACTATTTGGGCAAATGGCGCTTTCCCAAAGATAGGCTAAAAGTGTCAGTATTCCTAACAGCGGGTGTCGGGGTTTTGGTATTAAAGTCTATGCTCACAATACAGCCCGAGGATCGTCTTACTGTGATGGGTGCGCTGAGCCATGGATGGTTGGGTGGCCTCGCGACGGGGAACTGAAATAGCTGAGATGATCATGTTGAAACGACACAAAATTGCGACCCGAGCACTATTAGAAGAAAGCACGAAAATACACCAGTTACTCATGATAGACCGAAAAAAGAAGTTTCCTGGAACGATGCAAGGTGCAACCCAGGAGGTGTGGCCCTGGAGGGAGATGCAGGATCGCAGAGCTGTGGTAATCAAACTGCCCAGAAAGCCGTAATTGATGCTTCTGAATCAATACCATCCGGTGCAAGGAAATTGTAACTGGCAGACCCAACACAAACATGCCAATGGAAATGCGGAAACCCCCCCCCCACCCCCGACGCAACCGCACCCAGAATTGCCCACCAGTGGCCCTACCCTCTTCAGCCGAGCAGGTTTGGGTAAGACATCTTGGAAGATTCAGACGGCCAAGCCTAATACTCATAATATGGTAGGGGGCAGAAACCAAAATGTTCCTATGATACAATGAATTCGAAACAAGATCTAAACATTAAGCGAAAGCCTCACGCGGGACGGGATCCTAACCGGCACCATGGTCCTTGCTAGAACCCAAATACCGGAGGATACCGAAATCTCCGTTTGCACCCAAATAGCCTGTAGCCGAACACAGACTAGACCAAGCAAACGAAACTAGCGCTCTAAGTAGAGGATATATAGGAAACCGGAGTAATAGACTACCCATCAAGAGAAGTGGTGCAGTTATTTTGGAAGGGTTCTGATTTCAGAGTTAGTTATGTTTTCATGAGCTATGTCATATAATATCAGATTTCGTTTGTGGAATTTATGCAATGTGCTCATATGGTATCAGTATCGCCCGGTGAGAATAAATCGCTTGTATGCCCCAGAAAGGCCATGCAGGTAGCGCTCTAACCCCCCTAAGAGGCTCAAGAGTGAGGCTTACTAACAATGGCAGGTGACCAAGAGCCTTCAGGATAATTGCCTTCGGATGCATCTCTACGGATATTGCAAACCCCCACCATAATTTGTTTCACCGAGTAATATGAAGGCGAGCGCTTGGGAATAATTCCCAAGGCCTAGAAGTACTTGGAAGGGTATTAATGTTATGAGAGCTCGAAAGGTGGAGGACGGGCTAGACTGATGAGGAAGGACAAAGAAGCAAACGACAAGGCAAAGAGGATATCAAAGACGGGCTTGTATTTTTGTGACCTATCCTTCCTATAATCCAGGTGTAAGGCCGTCTTTAAATACATAAATCAATATCAACTCTTCCGGGAGTCTCTCCAACATAATCACGTCATTTTTCTTCTTTCTCGCGCAATGTTCTTACCCCTCATACCCCTCTCTTCTATCCCCGCTTTGCTGTTCCTTTAACCCCTCACTTCGCACACATCACCGAGTTCCAGACTCCGGTGAATCCACCGCCATTCTTCTAGCATCTTCTAATCCGTGGGGGCAGAGGCATTGGGTCCGGAGGAGCACCGGTGATTAACAACAGGTATCAGGACTGTGCAGACACAGCAGTGCTAGACTACTGTCAAAATCTTAGGAAATATATGCAATGCAACCAACATTCCAAACTCTCATACTGTAGCTCAACGAATGGTCTTAGATAGGGTAAACCCAAAATTCCATATCAATACAAGACCCTGTCCCTCCTGACAGGCTATCTATCCCCCCCGTTCCCTCTGAACCTTCCACATTTGCTGCTGGCAACATTTTGTTGAAAGTCACCGGCGATCACTCGACACTTTATAATATTTCTTTTGAAGCTTACCTTACCTAGTGACTCGTGTGTTACTAGTTTTCCTTGTCACTCATTACAAATGTAGGAGAGGGAACGGGTATACCTGCCTAGTATACTACTGTATATATGGGACTCGGATAAAAGTACGGATATGATCGGAAATCAAAGCAAAGTAAGGATCTGAATAATGAACGCAAAGGGGACCAGAACTCCATTGTTCTGGTAGAATCCCCGGTCATCTAAGGATTTTAGAAAGATCTTTGGATTTTGTATATAAATCGCTCTGGCCAGTCGTGGATGTAAAGTACAAGCAAGACACGAACCCGATAAATATACAGATGTTTTCTCCTTGAATTCATTTCCCTTCCTTCAGCCAGCCCTTCATTCCACTATCCAGATCTCATGATGACAGGTTCACTCAGTTCAGCCAGTCTTGACAAAATTGAGAATGAAAGTGTGCACTATTTGAATGCAAAGCGTATAGAGAGAGGAAACGAGTATATCGAAGACAGCCCTATTATTTGGTGACCTGACTACGGCAGCCTGTAGCGACCAAACCGCCACAACAACCAAATCTTAAAATGTGAAATTGAAAAACTTAAAAAGTCTCTTAAATGTCAGAAGTTTATAAGTTATAAATTGTTTATGATTATGACCATTTGTATGATTTGGTGCGTGTGAAAAATAGGTAAAACAAAATAGAAAAGAAAGACAGGAAAGGTCAAGTGTTTAACATTGATGGAAACAATTTGACAGAAATAAAACAAAGCGAAGAAAGATAGAAACCAATAGTAAATACATCTCAGAGGGAAACAAAATTCATAGATCAAATTCCTCAGATTCTTCCTCTCCAAGAATGGATAAGGAAGGAACAGTTGCAATATAGTCAGTAATTGGCGGTGTCCAATTATATCCACCCTCCAGTGGATGGCAGCGGGGTAATGGAAACCCAAGATGAAAGACTTCATCTTGAATCATTTGCCGGAGTTGGAGGTAGGTAAAAATGTGTTTTGGTGTCCCATCAGCGGTGAGGTCAGCTAAAGCGCAAGTCTCGGACCCAATTCCCACCAGGTTTAGCCTGCTCTCACACCAGCTTTGTGTGATCATAGGTAAGTATTCATGGAGATCTAAACATACCTAGTATTAGCTTAAGTATACTATTTATTTCTAAATTCTCACCATGTACTACATTTAGGTATAAAAGATGTCAGAGGTGGGAGATTACCTCAGGCTGCAACTTCCTCTTGAAGCATTGTAAGAGTCTGATGATCAGGAAGTGATCCGTAATTCCGAGTTCCATTTGGTGGAGTAAAATACAGAACACAGGACTTTCCCGTTGGTAAATTTGGTCTCTTCTTCTTTTGCGAGCGAATCTTGTGATTGTTCCATAAATAGACCAAGTTGTATATTTCATCGCGAATAATAGGAAAGTAAACGTAAAGAAGGGCAATTGTGTCAGCCTCCGAATCCGTATATAGGCCAACACTTCCGAGCTGATCAAAGTATTGCTAACAATGGGTAAACAAGTTAGTTGTTATTCAAATCAGCTAAGATAACAAGTGGGAGGACAATTTTAATATACTTTCCATGCAAGAGTTTGGCTACGACTCATATGTCTCCACCAGGCCTCAATGCGTTGATTGAGCATAGAGGTACCGTACCACCATACCTCACGAAATGCCAGATCTGGATGTTGGGCCAGATGCAAGCGCCAGTGCCCACTGGCCATCATCATGGTATCGGTTCCTCTATCAGACTGAATTGAGTGTGGTAAGATACCTGTACAAGAAACTACTTCTAGGTATTGTCTCAGGCATGATACACCGGTTCGTGTAGATATGCCTACATAAATCCATGGAATATAGCTAGACAACCGTTAACATTACTTCGCACTAGTAAAGGGACACAAGACTATTTAAGAAAACAGTTGCTTGGTTAAGAGTGGCGATTGGCTACTCATAAGCGTAGGACACGCATGAGCAGAACTCAGTTAGATTATGCAGTAATGATGCCATACATCTGAAGCATACTCAATCACCTTGAGGTTTCTGATTCCGAAAAACCTCCTCTGAAGTTAACTTAGAAGTATTCAGATGCTAGGATTAGTCGGTTAATACTATTGCATTGGTCACGTTGCCCTAGGTACTGCTTCTCGTGAATAAAACTATCCAATTGTTTGCAGAGGTTCTTCTCTTTTGAGAAGGATCCAGACTGTAGTAAAACTATGGCCAGATATCAGAAGTACGCACTGCACGACCCTGGTACTCAAGTACTTGTTACACATGCAGGCATTTGTAAATAGAACCAAGTTTGCATGCTGGCTAATAGTGGATAGATGGCCTGATGATGTACCGGGTATCAAGGGTATGTCTGTCGAAGTCCCTCCGGTTAGCCCCAGGGCCTTCTCAACCACTCAGGGAACGCGGTGAGATCTAGCCACAACACTAAGTATTTGACAGACTTTTTTCCTTCACCAGAGCGAAGCAGTTATGCCCTGTTCAGCTGCATAATTGGCGTTACACAAACGTAAATTTGACCGACAAAATTTGACTTCGATGGACTTTTGCTCACACCCTATAACAGGGCCCGTATTGACAGCCAAGATGCAGTATATTAGCCCCGAACTCAAGTACCTTTCAGCTATTTTTATGGGAGCAACGCACCTGAAAGGGAACTGACAGGCGCTTGGATTGATCTCCGAGTCTGCAATTGTATGCGTTGTCGCTACTGATTGCAAGGGTCCTTCTGCCATATGCGAGCATATGCGGACCTAATCGTCCTCTAGTTCACAAATAGGCTGCCTTTGCTAGCACTGTTGTGCAAATTGTTGGATACCAGGATTAGTCCGTAAACACCTCCGATGACTAGCTGCTCTTTGTATGCAGCCAAGCCAATACTAGTGTACAGAGAAGTACTTTGTGAACGGTTCCAATTTTTATTTACCATGAGAAGTATTTTACCAACCTGACCAATACAACAGCGGGGACGGACTGTCCCTGCAAGTCGTATCCAACTAGGAGTAAATGCAAGTACATTAATGTGATATCGTGCAGTAGTATAAATGCCAAGAATCATGCACCACCAATCACTCGAATACATGACCTGCCATAGTCTAATCAAAGATTGAGAAAAAGGTGAATCAGGCAGTAAATACCGTGAAAATGCATCAATCCCAGCATAAATTTCAATGCCGAACATGCTTAGCTTATGATGTCCATCTATAGACCAAACATTGTTGGGCCCGGGGACATGGTATGCACCACGGGGTCTAGTTCCTAAATGAGGACGGCGACCAGCAACACCAATAGGATCTAGTTCCTTCAGAATTTGGAACATGTGGTCTCTGACAACTGGCATCTCAGACTGCTTTAAGGGCTGATATGTGTACTGTCTTTCATAGAGTGTGGTTTGCCCACTGCGCAACAGATGTTGAAGTCTCATACGTATGACAGCATTATGAGCATCGAATTCTGTTGGATCAAAGCGGCGCCTCATACCCAAAGCTAGTCGCAGTCTACCGAGCCTATTATTACATCAATATTAGTATAATCTATAATGCTTTGTCCTGATTCAGATTATTTTGTTGATTAATTTCCATTACTTACATGCGTAAACTCAGCGTATACCCTTCCCTTCCTAAAAAGCCTATAATTTCCTTATCATTGAGTCCCATGTCATAAAAGAGAACCCAGAGTCGTTGGACAAGTTGCGAATCATCAATGCCTAAGCGTTCATTTTTTTGAAACTTCCACGAATGTAATTTTCTTTCCAAAGTTCGCCGACTTGGTAGCACTGCTTGGTTAGTGCGAGAATCGAGACCTAAAGTATGCAACTTAATTTCATGGTATTGCCTGTAATAGCTTAAGGTTGAATGAGTTATACCTTCCTCCATGTTGTGCTGAAAGATTTCCTGATTAACCTTTATTGAAAGAAGGTCATGTGTCTCTTCTAGCGTGCAATTTTCAAAAATATACCAGTAGCAGATCAACTCCTTGAATGTATCCATCGAAATATGATGCGCCAAATCTCTATTGTCGGTCATAATGTAGATCTGTTGGTCAATTCAAGTATCGAGTATACAGAAGGGAAATCCACGGTGTTGGGGTGGTCTGATATGGGGTCTTAGAATACCGCAAAATATCTTAAATCTTACACGCTACTTATAGAGAACCTAGTGGCGACAGTAAAATTGTCTAGATATTCTCAGATTTTTCTTTCACTTCCGGTATCAACAATCTTTCTATTCTTGCATTTGCCTAGCATTGTCCTGGCTCTTCCGAACACTTGCTCTCCGTTATCTATAAGGTCCAACATTTCATAGTATGAACTTCGATCAGTCCCAAACCTGCAATGATTCTCAATCGACCACCCACCCTGCTCTTGATGATTTGCCAAACGTATTACCGCATGGGCCAGAGCCAACACGCCGCTGGGAGTGTCCTGCACGCTATAGTACCAATCACAAACATCAGGATGGGCGACCCTTGTGTCGGCACTGCGAATGCTGGAATCCCGCCCCTTTCCCGAATGACAGTTTACCTGTTGAGCCTGTACGGCCTATCTCCCAACGATGACCAGCCGCCCCCCTCCAACCAACTGAATTAGGAGGGTCTATATTCATCCCCGAGAGACCATCATTGCCACATGAAAGACCCAGCACATACAGCAGTTTTAACCTTCCCCCTATGCCCGTCCCACTTTCAAATCCAAACCTAGTTAGTGATAGTGACTCCCCGATAGCCATATCCTATCTATTAAAGGACAAAATCACTTATTCCACCCTACTGAAGCAGCTCTTGTTTCCTACCAATCCACGAAATTCCTCAAGCCACTCCTCACAATTTCCAAGCTTGAAGCATAATTCAAGTGTAGTGGAACAAACACGATTGCCACTAAGAATACGTCCAAAACCTCACATTATTCATTCTATACCTAAACCTGCCAGCAATGCTGTCAATCCTTTGTCCATGGAGAGTCTGACCACCTATTCCCCAACTAACCAGTCCAAATCATCCTCTCTGGACACCAATACTACCCAGATATCCCAGTGCCTGTTACAGGTAATTTGCAATCCTGGACACGTTCACAATAATTTCGATTCTCAGAGTCCAGGAATTCGGTTCAAGCATTGCGAACTAATTGGTGAAAAGATTTGACGACCCAGTCATACTATACTTGATGAACTTGTTCAATGTCCAAATACAGATACCAGTTTGCAATGGCCACACTGCCTGCGATTTAGAGTCCTTGAGGAGAGAACCCTATGGGAACATTGGTTCCGCCTCTCTTCAACGGAACACTCTGGACAAAAGCCCCTCATACGCGACTGTTATCTTACTCATGGCTGGAATAAGCAGGCAAGGACTCCAATCTGGCTTCCCTGGCTAGTAAGAAATTCCGGAACTCTACGTGCAATTCTAGAGCAATGGTTTACCGGCCCCAAAGATAAAGTAACCATTATTTTTGAATATATCAATAAAGATCGGGTGCGAGCACCTACCGAACTTGTTGTTGTAGAGAGGTTTAGTCATCTTAATATCACTCTCTAGGATGATCAACCTCTGGAAACGTTTACTTCGGATGCTATTTCACCTATATCTATCACTCAATCATCCTCCTATCACCTACATTCATCTCCCCCACTCCCCACTACTGCCACTCCAGCAAAAATTGCAGTAATATCCAATGATCAAAACACGGCATTAGTTACGCATGATAGAACTCTCAACTCTATATCACAGGATCATGGGACTGTCCACCCTCAACCACATTTAGTATCTAGTTCGGATTCTGAATTCCTCTCAATTCAACAGCTGATAGATACAAGACATATCATTGAACCTCACAGTGGCCAAGTTTTAACTTCACGAAATGTTCAGCACTCGCTGGATCGTTCCTCTTCCTCTCTACTTTCAACCATTCCCGATTCTCCCGAAATAAATTCCCTGCCTACTATCTCACTAGCAGACCCCATTCAAACCACTCGTGTTCCACTCCGCTCAACCTCCAAGGTTTGTCATGTTGCCTTACCCTTGATATCCATACCCTTGATTTTTTGGGCTTTATACTAATATTACTTATAGCGTAATCATGTCCAAATGGCGAGTTCTTCCCCACCACAACAATCTATCGAGCTATAACTTCCTCCTACAACACATTGTGTTGTGCGTCCTAGCGCAGGCAGAGAGCAGGCACCGAAGCGTGTCCGCTCAGTATGTGAATTAACTGAGAAATGATAATTTGTTTCCTTTTTTACTTGGTTAATTTCTCGTAAACCACATCTTCCTTTTATTCTCTTATCTAACTGACCAAATTTAAGGCTCTTACTCTCCTTAAACTTTCTTTTCTTTTGTTTTCACAGAATGTTCTACTCGTGCCTCTTAGCCAAGAATTGGCACCTCTTTGGGAATAGTGCTTGTCTACCCAGAAATAGTAAAGCGTTGAAGCTGCTTTCAGAATTGTGCATACACCGCCACTGGACTTGACTATTATGATATGCCAGAATAAATGACCAATTCTATATGCCCATGGATATCTTATCAATCTGACGGCTATATTCTCATCATTCTAATAGCGACATTTACTAGTTCCTTGACCTAGTGGGACAATCGTGGGATCTTACCCGAGGCCTTTGGTGTTAGTGCTATTGATGTAGTTAGCTGATAATTACTTAAGTAGAGAAAACATTATTCATGTGTTGAGCCCTATATATCCATTGATGACAATTTGTCTTATCCTTCACGCAAATCTAATAGCTAAGCGATATTCTTTTTTTCTTTTCTAATTTCAAGATTTGATTTTCAAAATTTGGTTGTTGTGGCGGTTTGGTTGCTATAGGCTGCCGTACCTGACCTTCCTACAATCGTCCCCAGATGGGATCTTTAAATATAAAAAACAATTTCAGTACATTGATGAGTCTTCACAACATTCGCACGCCACCTCTAGCACTTATCGCCCGATCGCTATTGCCCTCATTCCTCGCTTTGCTTTCCGTACTTCTAGTCAACCACCAACCCCGCTTCTCGCACCGCTCACTCTGTCTCTGTGACTACGGTCAATGCTCCGGTTTCTTTCTAGAATATTCCATTTACTGTACTTTGGTATGGGTGGGAGTGATGTCCGATGGCCAGCCACGGAGTAAGTGCCCGTGATTTAACACGTCTTCGCCTACTGCAGTATGAATTCCGTCTGCGATTGGCATTCCATCTATGGTTTTAATTTCCCCCGACGATAGGGCTCTAGCTAGCATGGAGATTCTGGTGAGGATTCTAGCTGGTATGATATTAGGATTTCTGTTAGGACCCGGGCCAACTTTAGGATTTTGGTCACGATTCCAGATAGCATGAAGAATCCGTGCTAAATTCCACCAACGATTTGGGTTTGGCTTGGTGTTAGGGTTTTTTGTTGAATTGCTTGTTGTGCAAGTTGGGTCTCTAATAGCTCCCCTGCCACAGAGGTTGGGCATGGCGTGGTACATATTCTTGGAACTGTGCATCTCGGCGCGATTTGGCCCTGGAGTCGATTAGATGTTGCCTGTTTGGTTGCAATAGATCGTTTGGAGATTGCTGCATTGGGCCTAGGATTCCGGATCCAGTTCTCGTTGGCAATATGCATCGTATAGAAGTTGGGTTTGGCACTCGGGATACAACTTTGATATGTTTGTGGAATATCACGGACCTGTATTTTCCCCTGTACCTTGGGACCCTTGGATGAGGGGTCCTGGACATCGTGAGACATCGGATCAGCTTCATGGTGTCCTTTATGGGTGGCTAGGCCCCCAGCAGAGACTACATCCGATCTTGTTATCATTGAAGTGTCAACTTGAACAATAGTCTTCTGGGGAGTAAGCTCACCACCTGGTTGTGATATGTGACTCACTCAAGATCCTACCTTTCTCGGGATGCACTTAGTATCGTCCTATATAGGTCTATCTCGTCTACTTATTTTGCCCCCTTGTTTGATTTTTCTTCTGCAATCGATCTGTTTTTGCGCTTCCCTCTATGAGGGTGCTCGCACCTTGGTTCAGTATTGCCCCACCCTCACCATCTGCATTACATTCATTATCACTCTTCAGGCCCGTCAACCAAGCATAGTTCAGTGCCTCCGCTTCCGTAGGGAAATCTCGGGGGTATATTGCGATCATGGACTTTTGCAGTGACATCCCGGCATCGTCTATTCGGGATGATAACTTCTTTTGCGTCTCTTAGGGGCAAGGCTATTCACGAAATAGCGACAGGATAAGTTACTTGACCCTCCACGCCAAATAACTTTGTCCCTACGAGTAACTCATATATTACACACCCAAGCGACCCAAGGTCAACAGAATTCGTATAATCCGATGTTTCCCTATTAGAGTCCGGCCCCAAAACCTCAAGAGTACCTGTAGTCGAGTTGACCCCTGAGGGCAAAGGGTTGTGGTAGCTAGGGCCTGGATCCATTTCAACGCCCTGAAATTCCCTAGCTTAACCTATACCAAAGACGAAGAGACAATAAAAATGTTCTAAGTATCATACTCGCCAGTATTCTATGATACGACTTTGTCAAGACAAACATTTAGTAGCCAGACCATACCGCAGGGGTGCTCACCTGCAATACTCAAAACAGTTTTGGGCGGAGTTTGAGGGGGGTTCGGTCTTGCGGTAGTGGGGGGGGCAGTGATAGCGAGTGGGAGTGTATGTGCGGGGCGGGTTGTGAGTTGCGCACCTGGTGGGAGGGCGGTGGGAGCGGGCGAGGTGGCTGTGGAAAGGAGAGAGATGTGGGTTGGTAGGGGGACGGAGTACTTTGTTAAGATTCGGTGGGGCTCCCGCGGTAGCATGAGGGGGGGGGGCGCACAGGTTGCAGGACGTAATTGGGGCATGAGGGGCTGATTCAAAAGTAATAGCTGGCCAGTCGCTTCCAAGGGCGGCGTAAGGAGTAACAAAGCTAAAGTTGAATAGGTCGAAAGGGTCCGCCCGGGAGTGTAGGTCTTTCGTGTTGACGCTCAGGAAGTACGATTCTAAGAATTCAAGGGCGGGGCCCAGGTGGGGCTGTGTCCCGATACTGGAGGCATAGCTCGCTTTGGGTGTTTGGAGGGCTCCTGAAGGTGAAGTTGCTGTTATTGTGGAGAATTGTCCGGGAAAGCCGCTTCCGGGGAATCTAAGGTGTGAGATACCTTGCTGAAAAAATTTTGGTCGATAATGTCGTTGAAGATATCATTGATATCCCCGCTGGATGAGGAGCACCGCATAGATGCCATGACTTGTTGGTCGTTTTAGAGGGAGGGGATACTTTTCCGGTTTGTAGAAGGCGGGTAGGGTATATGTAAGGAAGATTGTTGCCAGTGTTCGCAACGGTCTGGGGGCCCCGGCGGCCCCACGGGGAAACTGCCAAGAAGACTGGACCGGACCGGACGACAATTTTCACTCAGTCCCGTCCTGGGACATTTTAGGACTGCGGGTTTGAGTGAGGACCACGGGCTCCACAAGGTGAGACACTATTATGCCGTCCTAATACAAGGACGATAGGGGACGGTGGTGGACTGCGGATCCCCTGACCAAGACGGTAGGGATCTGTGGGGGTCTGCAGGGGTCTGTGGGGATCTGTGGGGATCTGTGGGGGTCTGCGGGGGTCTGCGGGGGTCTGTCGGGACCTGCCGGTATTTGTGGGGATCTGTCTGGCCACACACTCTGAGACATTCTGAAACCTTGTTGTGGGGCCCGGCGTCTTCCCCCGTCCTACGGCCATTAGCCCCGGGCAAAATTCTCTCCAGGACTGGACGGACTACGAATCGTAGTCCGTCCTGGTCCTACCCTCAGGACGGACGGACTGCCCCGTTGCGAACACTGATTGTTGCCAACTGCTATATATCGTTGTTATGAGGTGAGGTTGGGCAACATCTAAATTTGTTTCGCCTGCCGCAAGATTTACCCGGGGCCGCGAGATAACCGGTGCAGTTGTGGGCAGTGTGTTCGGCATCTCGCGGTGTAACGGAATCTAGAACACTATCAGCACCGACTCACGATTTGGGTATGAGTGAGAATACCTAGACTGCTAGAAATGTCGATGGATAAGCCAACAGAGCGTGTAAATGGTGGAAAGGTCTTCCAAAATGTTTGTGAGTATCCTATATCTCTCAGTTAAAATATTTCTTAGAAGGGTCTCAGGGGATGTAGTTACAGATTATGCGGCTTGAGTATAGAGGATTAGCAAGCTAAGGAAAACATTTCCGGGAACAAATAGATCCTCATAGACGCTATGGCCGGTCGTTGCGCCTCTTGAATGCAGGGTTTCCCTCACCTGTCCGCGAAACCGTAGTAGAGGAAGTTACAACTTCTACAAGATTGAGAACAAGCCAGAATCCAAACCATCCCTGAATACCCGACATCGATCCAGAATCATAAATGAAACTTGCCGTATTAGCCGGGATGGTGACAGCTAGCGAGAAAATAAGCTTTAAGACCTTGCCAGTGTTGAATATAACCGGCGATCACTGCGTACACAAGTATATTTTTTCTTTGTACTTTCCTTCTATTGTCACTCATTAGTTAAGTTTTATTTATCGCTCATCACCAAGCAAAGAGGAGGAACACGGTACCTTGATGGTATACGATGGATGTGGATTCGCACTAAGGGCCGGAAGCATCGGAGGGGAAACCGGAAGATGGACCGAAATAGTTGACGAGATAGGGACCCGAACTCCATGTCATATGTGCATCTCCGGAAAGATTCTCGGGAGTGAGGTTGTTCATGGGAACGCTTTGGATTGTCTATATAAACCCTTTGTGCTGCCATAGATACAGTAGATAGACAAGCAAGCTGGATACGAATCCGAATAACATACACTTGATTCCTCTTTGGCTTCACTCTTTCCGCTCTCCCACTTTCGTTTACTTGTCTATTAGTCCGTCCTCCCTCAACCAGCACCCCATAACAACAGCCGGTTTTACAATCAGAGATCCGTGGAGTTAGGGTAACTTATATTCGAGAAATCGCCGGGTGGCGAGGGGGGAAGTTCTAGAAATCAATAGATCAGCAAAATGCAATTAAGGGCAATTGAAAATCTGCTTTACGAATCGATGTTCAGGTTATCCATTAGCCAGGTGTGCAATGGGTAACTAAACAGGATACGGCGAGCGGCCTCGGTAATATATCGGTTGTGCTTTCTGGGGATGGGACGGGAGGAGCCATCTCTTTCGCTGATCTACTCGTGAATCAGTGAACCTCCAATCCGCTCCGGGGGGGGCAGCAGTAGAAGTCAATGTATGGAATGGTGTGGCCTGTGGTAGAAAAACGGGAAAAGGTGGGAATGCAAAGTTAGAAGGGCAGTTACTTAATTGGCTCGAGCACAGCGGATACTCGAACCAAAACCCCAAAAGCAGGATCGGTTTTTTCCCTTTTTTTTATATCAGACTGTATTCGAGTATGAGGAGGGGATCAAAAGAAAGTGTGCCTAGAATAAAAGTAACGGCAAAATCTCGATAGTCTCCAGAGCAGTGAAGCCAAGTGCGGCAGGAAGGGGCTCCTTTATCTACTCGAGTACCAGTCTCGCTCCAGGCAAAAATTAGTGTGGTAGGACAGAATGAAAGGCGTAGCATGTGCTGGGCCTGACAGGGATGGGAAGATCTGGATTGGGGATTGGGGATTGGGGATTGGGGGTGTCTTTTGGCACGACAGACTCAGCCTCGACAAAAAGGAATTTTGCGAGGAAAGCCATTTTTGGGTGATCATAGGGCCATGGCGCCTGGAGAGATGCTTTGCATCCACTCAGCATTGGTGCAGCACCCAGAGATTCGTGCAGACGCTGGAACCCATTACTCGAGCACTCGCAGACCCCAACACTTACTGTACGGTACTCGTGTCCTAACGTTTGTGAACACAACTGCTATTGCATACACCCAAAATTCAGCTTTTTTGCCTCGATCTTGGCATCATGCAATAGTGGTCGTGTTTACAAACGTCAGGATATTACAAATACTCGAGTGCAGTACGAGTCCCGCAACCAATCCTGCTGAGTCTGCCTGTCGCTAGTACCCCATGGACGGATGAGACATGCAGATTCCCGACCTGCCGTTAAAGGAAGGTGGGTTACTACTTCAGGGCAATCCTCACAGCGTATCCTCCAATTACGTCGATTTGGGGTGGTATTCTGCTGATTAATTGCTGTATTGGCAATGGGTGCAGTTACCGGATTCGGAAGGTCGGGAATCTGCAGGTCTCATCCGTCCATGGGATAGGGTAGAGCTGCCGCCAAGATTCTTTCGTGGCGAACCACATTGTTGCGGAATAGATCTCCAACGGTTTTAGGCCATGTGTTCCCATAAAACCCGTTGACGAATCGTCCTGGTACTTGTAGGATTGGGTGCCGTCGCCTACGCTGCATAAAACGCACAAATTAGGAGATACTCTTGCGATCCTTCACCCCTTTAATCTCTCTACTCGCCAAAAAAAAAAAATTGGGAAATTCTATCCCGAACCATTCCACACTCGAATGCAGTACCGGTATTATGTTACGACGCCGCCTGTTGGTGCGAGGTTCCGAGCGACCCAAGTGCAAGCTACATACTATGAAAAGAACAGTTGTAACGCGGGTAATAATGCCATCGAGCAAGAAGCCTACTGCCAACGCATCCACCCTAAACCAAGTAAACCTCCATAACAACCACTCGCCCACACATCATCATAGCTAAATGCTTGCGTGTCAATGGTAACAATAATTACCAAGGGTAATATAGTTGTAAAATATACTTTTCTCTATTTTTCAATTTATTTCTTTTAAAGTTAATTCAGTTGGGGCCAATTTGTTGCGGCGGCGGTTTATGAGATTTAGTGTGGATGCGGACTTTATATTCAGGCCAGTGCGAAGGCACCTGTCGTCCCCTACCCGAAATTGTCTCACATCGTGGGGTTCATTATCCTTCATAATGACGGGTGCCCTGCAGGTTCACGGACGAGGACGGACTGCATTGTGCCGTCCTGTCTCGCCCGGGGCTCTTGGTCAGGGTTCCGAATGGTCCGAGCAAGACTGGACCGGACCAGCTAGTCTGGTCAAAAGTCAAGTCTAGTCTAATGGTGGAAATTAGACTGACGGGATGGTCAGGATTAGCAGACCAGACTTGGACAGGGCTGGTCCGACCAGGCCCGCCAAGCACTAGGATATGCACGGCCCTTTCACAGAATTAACATCCCGTTTTGCATTTTGCTACTTATATCACAATGTGTTATGTTCGAATAAAATGTTTCTTAAATAAACTCATTCTTTCCATCAATTAAACCGTGGGATCCCAGGAGAGTCGGGGGAATAATAGTTCTTCGCTGAGATTCGGGGTAGCGAAAATAGATTCATGAGTATCAATTTTTTTCAGACCGCAAAGTGAGTGATATTACGTGACTATGCAATCTTTGATAAAGACTAGTCTGGGACCAGTCAAGACCAGACTAGACCACCAAAGTTAGTCAGGTCCAGTCATTGACATCAACCTGGACCGAGAAGTCTGGTCCTGCCTCTAAGACTTGACCGGTCGGACTATTCGGAACCCTGCTCTTGGTAGTCCGCCCGTCGGGCCCTACCGGGGACCTGGAGGGTTGCGAACACTGTTTAGGCCGTGGGCCTGGACCGATGTGTGTGAAAAGGATTGTGCGAAAACTGATTTCAAGGACCACTCATCCAAGTCCCTTAACCCTAAGCTAATTTGAGGTATAATATGTTGAAAATTCACGAAGGTTCCATATCTCCGACATCACTGAGACTACGATGGCACATGGCTGGGAAGAAGTTTGTTTGAAGACTGTTGCACGATTGAGTAGTATTGTATCAGCAGAGTGTTAGTATGTTTGGTTGAGGGGTTAGACGAAGGAGGAGGGGTTAGCACAGTTTAGGATTGGGCACTAGCGAAGACAGGAGGTTAGCGATTAAGGTTTACAAGGAGTTGGAACGGTCCAGTGTCGCGCTTTAATGGTTAGGAAACAGGCGGACGTATGAGAAGTGAAAAGATTTGCAGGAAAACTATGTAAGAGGACGAAACGCAAGGGAAGGAAGCAGGAGATAGGAGTTTCGGGAAAACTCCTAAGAGGTTGTGTGGATGGAACGAAGATAGGTGAAAATGGTGGAGAGTGTTGCGGACAAAGAGTTCTTCCTGTAAAGTCAAGTTGTGTATATATAGGACACGTCCGAAGACGTAGAAAGAATAAGAATCCCAATACACTCTCTACCGGACATAGCCTGATTTTGATATAATACCTACCATGAGCTCAATTGATTTTCTCCACCTCTAATATGCTAGCAGAAATTTTGGCCATTCGGGAGGACTAAAAAATATCGGTGAGTAGCTCTCAGTGGAGATAATACCCTGTTCTTTTTTTCTCGGAATGCATTCATGGTAGAAGGTCACTGGGCAGTGCCGGCCGTGTATGTGTTGAATTTCCTGTTAACGTCTTCCATTGTCCACAAACAACTGCTTTGTCGCATGTTTTGTCTTCCTACATCATTCCACCCTATTGGGCTGCATCTGTTGTGGTGGTGGGACATCGTTGATTGGGTATTGATTATTCGGCGGCTAACTTTATTTAGTATCCCCTAGGCTCTTGTGGCTCTTCAATTTTGGAGGCTGATGCCTGGCTCGCACCCATAATGCGCTATGGGCTGAAGATTCGAAACAGGTTCCTTGTCATGAAGTATGCGGTCATTGATGTTCTCTATACATGTTTGGCCATGTGGCCTGCTTTTTTTTTTTGGTTGATGGCAAGCGAAGAATAATATGGCTAGCCAAAGTTTCACAAAGTCTTTATCGTTCCGCTTCCGCACATATCATTCTTGTAGGGTGAATCACCCATGCAATACCCTTGGCGCCGTTTTCACGGTGGCTTCATGTCTTGCGGGCTCGGGCGCCTTTGTTGCTTGTTTCTGTCGGTAAAGTCCTGGATCGGCTCCTTTCTGTCTTCCTGGTATCAGGGCAAGGAGGGCCTGCCCTCCGTGGATAGCTACGCAGCCCTTTTTCCCGCTTTTTTTACGGTTGATTCACGGTCGCGCGGCCTCTTGGTTGGTTGGGGCCTTGTCGGAGGAGGAGGGGGTGGTTCGTCGATTTGCGCGCTGGTGTGATGATCGTGGCTGGCGTGGTGTGGGAGGGGTGCCCTCGGTCCCCTATTGGGCGAATGGGCGGTGTGGAATTTTCATTTGTCTGGTTGCATGATCGGTCTGCCTGATTGTGGGCTTCTTGTTGAGCACGCTGTTAATGGTAGGGTACTGGAGGTGGGTTGCTTTTGTTTAATTTTGAAGATTGCTGTGTTCTGGCCGGGCTCTCCGTTCCTGTGGTGGGATACTCACGAGCTGCGCGGGTGGTATACCGGTATTCTAGATGTACTTGATTATAATACTACGGGATAGGCAAGGCGTGAATCGGGATTGTACTGCTGTGCGTGTCGAAGCCTGGATTGGCATGGCTTCCTTTAGTTTAATAACGAATTTTGATTGAGCCACATTGGGGCATATTCCAACAGGAAATACCCTTCGTTCCTGAGTGATCCGCCGCGATTTTCGACAGTTAGTTGCGCTCCCTTTCCGTTGATTATTCAATCAAATCAACCCTCCCATTTACCCCCCACTATCTTCATATTTTTTAACCCCCCTGGTACTCGGGCAGGGATGTGAAAACGTCGGAGAGTTGATAATGGCAAAGCAGGGATTGTCGTGACTAAAAAAAGAACCCTACAGGGAAAGGGGAGGGGGGGGGCGGGGCCGCACGGATAATAACAAATCCTGAACCCCTAACGACGTCAAATCAAAGACTGCGCAGAGGCCGTGATCGCAATACCGTAAGAAGCGAAATAATTGAGAATGACGCTAGAACATTCAGAATTTTCAACTTTGGATTAGATCGAGAAAAAAAACAGCGAGAAGATTTTCCGACAACCCAGTCTCACTTGAGACACACACACCTTACTAGGAGAGGCAACTCCAACGTCCTAGCGAGATTCTCGATTATTTCGGTTCCCACTGATATCTAATTAATGGAATACCTTGTCCATGACGCCAAAATAATATGGAACCTCCACTCCTCTAACAAACCATTGGAAACTGAAGAAAGAAAGAAAAAAAAGGAAGAAAGGAAAAAAAGGACAGGAAAGTCTGATCTTCGTCCACAACCTCCACCTACCGATCTGCCATAACCCCACCACCATCCCACACTTCGGCCTACACGATCCCCTTCATAACCACCTCACACTACTCCATGTGCTGAGCGCGTACATGAGCTCGCATATTATCCATCCTGGCGGTTGTATGCGGGCAGAGATCGCAGGTTATGCGACGCAGGCTATGCTTCGACTCCTCGTGACGAGCGCGGTCTTTCTTCGTGGTGTAGCTAGTGCACGAAGAGCAGCCATCGTAACTGCAACAGAAGCGATGTTTAGGGCCTTTGTCGTGGTGGTGATGGGTTGTTTCAGCGTTTTGGGTCGTTGCGCTCGGGTGGCAGTCAGAGGAGAAGCAGGCAAATACTTTCTCTGGGCGGGGTTGGGGGTTCGGTCTTGCGGCAGTGGAGGGCCCGGGGGGGGTAATGATAGTGGGCGTGAGTTTACGTGCGGGGTGGACTGTGGGTGGCGGCGCAGGCGGTGGCAGAGCTTCGGGAGTGGGCGAGGTGTGAGGAGTAGCCAAGCGAAAGTCGAATGGGTCGAAGGGGTTCTTCCACCGTAGTAGGTCTTTCGGGTCGACGCTCAGGAAGTGCGCTTCCGAGAATTCGAGGGTGGGGTCCGGATAAGGCTGTGTCGCAATGCTGGAGGCACCACTCGTTTTGGAGGTTGGGGCAGGGGATGGCACTGAAAAGCGAGGTTGCGGTTGTCGTCGTCGTTGTTGTAGCTGGTTGTCCCGGGAAGCCGTTTCTGAGAAATCTAAGGGGTTCGGTACACGGCTACGGAGGAAATCTTGGTTGGTAAAGTCGTCGAAGCTATCATTAGTATGCCCATAAGATGAGGTGCTAGGTATAAAGCCCATGACTCTTTGCGAGTGTTTTAGAGGGAGGTGGGGTGATACTTTTCCCGTTTGTAGAAGGCGGGTAGGGTATATTGTCAGGAAGAAGATTTATTGCCAACCTCTATACTGTCGCCAGGAGGCGAGGTCGGGAAACGTGTAGACCCGTCTCGCCCGCCGGAGGACTTACTTGCGGCTGCCTGATAGCCGGTATAGGTGTGTGAGAAGTGTATTGGATACTTCGAGGGGTAACCGGATCTAGAAAGCTATCAGCACCGACCCATGGTTTGGGTGTGAGTGAGAACACCAAGAATGCTAACAATGCCAATAGAGGAGCTAACAGAATGTACAAATGGTAGGGATTGAGGAAACGTTTTCAAAAATCTTCGTACGTCAATGGCGAACTGAATACACCTTGCCAAGCGCATCAACGGCACCGTCCCAATACCTCCAAACAAGGGAAATCAATATGGATACCTCGCCAAATTCCGGCTCGGTCGGTTGCATACCCCGTTTTCCGATTCTATATATCTTTCTTACCACAGACTATACTCGGGTATAAGGACGGGATCAGACGATGGTCCTAAAGCAACAAGTAAGGACGAAATCTCGGTAGTCTCCGCCGCTTTAAGGCGAAGTGTACCGTACCGATACTCGTAATATTCTAACGTTTGTGGGCACCACTGCTATTGGACACCATGAACAACCTGAGGCTCCGGCTGGCTTCCTTCTCTCATATGCGATGGCAGTTGTTTTTACAAACGTCGGAAAATTACGCATAGCGGAAGGGGCCCAGCCAGTATTTATAGTGATAACTATCTTGCTCCCGATGGAATTTAATATTCCAGTCTGCCGTGTTGGCGAGGCCGAACAGGCCTAGGGCCTTGCGAGGATGAGGGTCGAGTTCAGTGAGTTGTTTTGTGCCAAGAGTTCGCCACACTTTTTCACCCGCCGAAGTCGTGCCAAATGGTCACACACACCTATTCCTTTGCGTGGATGAAACAGTATTCGCTGTACCTTTGCACACACCTTAAGAACTCAAATAGAAGAAAGATGTGCTAGGACGTTGGAATTTCCCTTCTCAGCTACGCGAGGGGAAAACACCGCAAACCCAGCCTTCAGTTGAGATAAAACAAAAGGGATACGGACGGCGCCTTACTCGGAGAGGCAACTACAACGTCCTAGCACATTTTTCTTCTATTCGAATTTTTACGGTACTAGTATAGTACTCGCAGTGTGGAAGCGTTTTTAGAAAAGACTACTATTACATACCACCCAAATTAGAGAAAAAGTGGTAAATTTTGGCGGTATGCGACAGCAGTCTTTTCTAAAAACGCTTCGGCATTGCGGGTACTCATAATGTGGATGTGGTTTTTTTGTTTTTTTTAAAAGAGGACCGCTATGATAGCAAGAAGAATGAAAATAGGGTTCCCTGCATAACCACCAAAATTAGGTCTTTTGCTTCGATCTGGGCGGTATGCAATAGCAATCTTTAAGAAGTACTTGGAATTTGCGACGAGCACTGGAGCATCGTACCTTCCCGGTCTGTACTAACTTTAGGGTAGGCACAAAAGTCTGTCGAACATCTGATGGAATAGAGGTAATGGGGGCAGGGAGGGACAGTTGAGACGGGGCATGATGGAGAGGTTGGTTGGTATGGAAAGGGCGGTGGTTATTCCTCGTGGTCCTCATCGGGGTGGTAGAGCTCCACCTCACCGGGTCTGCGTCTAAGCAGTAACCAGTGATTCGGGACCGGATGTTTCGGATAGTGTCTACTTCCTGTCTTGGCAACACTCAGGAGTTTGCGGTAGGCGTGTGGTGTATTGTTTTTGTGTTATCAGGTCTTTCCGGCCGCCTATTCGAGTACAGTACACTACAGTTCGATGGATGCAGCAGGGGACGTCTAGGGACAAAATGCTTAATAAAACAGTGTTTATGTCCGAATCAGGATCTTGATAGATATATCTCTTGTTATTTTTATTTGAGTTGAAACCTACAGGAAAATGAAGGAACTAATCACACAGGAGAGTATGCCATAGCTCAGGCCATATTGTTAGACTCTACCTAATATTCAGGGGAGTTTGTTCTTTTTTACCCTAAAACACTATAGCAGAAGGCGCCCCCCGCTGTATCAATCGAACTGTTGTGTATAGACGGCCGGGACCATGCCTATTGTTTTATTTTAAGAGACCCAAGGGTGTCGATGATTGGAAGAACCAGAATACTCTAGCATAGATAAGAAAGTGAGGCTGGAAGAGAAATTGCTTCAAGGGGTCGCATGATTGCCAGCAAGGGACATAATTTTGTCTCTTTTGGCAACTCGATTTCCTCTGAAGGGCGATAACGGTTCGCCACACCTTCTTATCCTTGCTAGTGTACGGTATTCGCGGTAGGGCACTAAAAGATAAAAGTTTTGGGGTGGTCTTTTTTTAAAAAAAAGAAAAAAGTCTGCCGCACATTGCCTTCGGAGGGCAATTTTGTATGCATATGAACTGATGCCAGAGAACCCAATTAGTGGATTTCCTCGCAATTTGGTGAAGGAAAAAAGTCTGTTGAACTCTTGGCTCCAGGCCCCGGAAAGCTCCGTTCTCTTTGTTGCCCAGATGGCCAATAAGTGGGGTTGGTCAGACTTACGGGTACAAACAACCCTCGGTACACGTGAGAGCCCACGCTCCTGAAGGAGCCCCTTCTGTACTCGCCTCGCCGGAATTAGTCACCAGTCACGTGAACTGTTAAGAAGTACCTACATTACCTGGAGGATGAGAATGGGTGCTTGGGGTTGGGAATCTCAGCCCCTCTAACTAAAATTAGAGTATCCATTGTGAAAATGAACAACAGATCCAAAGCACTTGAAACTGGGGTTCTCGAATGCAACTCTGATGTTGATGATAGTTGCATCGCACCGAGCTTCACAGTCTCCCCTTCACAAGTACCTACGAAGAGAGAAAGGGCCTATCGAGAACAGGAATTAATTACCACCAATTACCCCTATTTATTGCTAGCCCGGTTTCGTCGTGGGGCTGGCTTAAGATTGTACTGGTAGATCTTCAAGGAGTTTGAGAGGCGCTCGTTACGCAACCCAAGACCACCAATAAAGTTAAGCCACATCTCCTGTCTTCAAGATTTCTCGCTGCTACAGATAATACCGGTACCTGTACTGTACCGGTATTGCAGCTCATCCCGCTGAGTCGCCCCACGGCCCGCTCTCCTGCAAACTTTCGCACCCCCCCCCCCATTCCCCCCCATTCCGCACCTCATCCCCCCACCAACAGCTCGGTCGGGTACAAGTAACCCCAGCACAAGCGGCCAACCAAATCTAAATACCGGTAGCCCTTTAGTGTACCGGTGGCATTTGCGGTACCGTAAAATCTCGTGAAATCCACCATCCCTGGCGGCCCTAATCTCTGGGGTTTGAGTCAAAAGTTCTCAGGAAGGTTTAGTGCTTTCCTGATACGGTATAGCCTGGGTCATTTGGTTGTGTTAGATCTCGTCACTCAACAAGCCAAACCCACCCCGGGCGGACGTCGCCATTTGCTGGGGTATAGGTGACATACCAGAGCTGGTGGGTTTCACGACATTTTACAGTACTCCTATGACTAATCGTACATAGCATCAACTTTCACCCAAATGATGGGCTTGTTGCCTCCTGTCTAAAAGGAAAAAACTAAGTGAAAATCCCGTATGGGAAAACCTGGAATTATTATTATTATTATGGAGATATTATATAATCGCACCTATCTTATAAGGGAACCTCGCTTTTACGAACGAAACTTCGGGGAATTTACACCCCCGCTCCCATACAAATGGCCCCCGCCATAAGGGATTTCTTGCGAAACTTCGATATAGCGAACAAAAAACTACAATTTTTTGGCCATCGCTATAGCAGGGTCAGACTGTATTCACAACTTTTACTATCATTTTCGCACAAGAAGAGTGCTGGGGCCTTCCATTGTCCTCCTCTCGCTAAATGCACTACCGTGGGTGGAAACCCCTAATCATTGTATGATGTCATGCTATCAGGGAGCGGTAACAGACTTGGCGCTAGCATTCATTGGAGGCTAACCACAATACATTGGAGCACTAATAAATCTTCTTGCAATAGAATTGGTTAGGTGTTCCAATAAAACCCGGCTGCAAATTGTCCTGGTCTGATTGGGCATCATCGCCTACTCTGAATAAAAGTCATCAAAATCCATTTTTAACGAAACCCACAGCACAATAAGATCCTCGATACCAATAACTACCAAACTTTTCTTACAGGTAGCTCGGAACTCAGCGATTCAATCCATGTCAATTTAGCAACTATTAATTGTGGATTAGCCCTTGCGCGGACAAGCGAACACCCAGTTTCAGAATTGTTTGCGCCAAGCCACTGAATTTGTACAGTATGTGGGAACCTGTAGAAAGAGATATTATACACAATTTCAAAACTGCAATTTCTATGGAGTCACCAATGATTCAGAGTGGGCCCGATTTGGTTGAAATTCCAGTCTGATAGGGTTGAGATATTCCTCCACTACCGTGAACCCTTGTATACTACTTTACATTCAGGTGAAGGTGGTGTTGTCGCACAGTTGCAAAAGTGGCCACTTTCAAGTAAAACACCACATGACCATAACATTTGTCACCAAACAGTATCATACTGTTCACTTTCTACATAACTATTATATAAAAGAAAGCACACCCCATGCCAACTCAAGACACGCTTACCTAACCCTCTGGGTCTAAAATTTGGGCGATGGGAGTGGGCAGTGCTATTCCACATCATAGTAATCGTCCCAGGAAATAATTACTCTGCGGTAGGAGTTAAAAAAATGTGTATGATAAAACCCCTACGTTTGGATGAGCGCCGATACAAACTCAAAACTCTATTTCCTTTCAGTACTTAGTTGTATAGGACGAGTAGGTGAATATCAACTACTTGCCGCTACTCCTACCCCCCCCCCCCCCCCAGCTGGTTCACAGCCATATAAGAGAATGCTCACATATTATATTCTACAAATCAGGTACACACCTCCCTCTCCCACTTCGGTCTGTAATCAGTGACAAAGGAAACTTCTGATAAAAGATCGATAAGGTGGACCAGGGTGATACCTTCTCTAACCAGTGATCGCCGGTGGTTTTCACCACTCTGATCATTGCTTGGCTAATTTAATTACATCTGGGATAAGTTAGATGAAAAACTACTTAATGGTGCCAGAAGCTACCGCGTAGTGTGAGTGTAGCCAGGGAATCGCCCTCGTAGGGCGATAGCTAGTAGCGACCGAGAGCTGAGTTCGGCACGTTATTGTGATGCTTTTCGGGAGTAAATGAATATAATAGTAAAGCTGGACAGGACTTCCGGGGAAGCGCTAGGCGCATCCAGTAACCACCAACTACATCACCCTAGGCCAATAAGATAATCGCAATTAGAATGCGTAGATCGGTTTCAGAAATAGCCCAGCTCCACTCCCGTACATTTCATTTGTCTTTAATACATCTTCCGATCAAATTAATCCTCCCATTGCCGCCTTCCAGCTTCCAATTTTCAAACCTTCGGGTACTCGGGCATGTATGTGAGGACCTCAGAGAGTTTATAATACAAAGAGAGATTGCAGATTGCCACTAACTTACCTAACAACGAACCCAACCGAGTGAGTTAGTGGAGGAGGCAAGACCACAGAAAATATTGAAAACCTGGGCCGGTAGAGTTAGTCTCTAATTACTCGCTTAAAAGACAAACTTTAGAGACTACCTTAGCCCACAATCTAATCTCGTATTTGCCAGATAACGTATTTGATAGTATTCACCCTAGCTATTTATTTGCCAAGGCTTATAATATTGTTTCCCATTTACACAAACCGGTACCCAAGACCCGCGCCTATAACCGAAAAGAAAAGTGGAAAGCCCTCCAAATTTTGCATTTACATGTGAAAGAAAATGAAGAAAGCGGATCAAACATGTTGAAATTCCCCGGCCGGCCATCACTCCGCACTCGGAGAACTTTTTCCCTTGCATCTTACCTATCTAGTCACTCGCTTATTAGTAGTTCCTTTTTCACGCATTACAAACTTCGCAGGGGGGACGGGTATACTAGATTAGTATACTGTGTCGAGAGTGCGGAGCAATGGCCGGTGGCCGGCATGGTGGGAAAAAGAAAGCGGAGGAAGAACCGGGATCATGAGCGAAAAAGGGGACCGGAACTCCATTGTTCCGGTAGGATCCCTCCCCGGTTTTGATTCCTGCGTCTGAGAAATTTGGAAAAAAAGGTCTTTCTATTTTATATATAAACCCTCTGTCCGCCCGTAGATTCAAAAGGACAAGAAAGCAAGAGACGCATTCGATCAATAATATAAACGCATTTCCTCCTTAACTTCATTGTCCTTCTTCATCTGGGAACCCTTTATTCTTGTTGTTATGAGGTCTGTATAGGAGAAGGGCGGTCGGGCTCAAATGAAGAAGGACAAAGAAGTCAAGGAGGAAACTTATGTATATTGATCGGAGGCGTGCCTTATCCTCCTATCTAGTGAGGCAGAACATAGGGTTTATATAGACAATTCTCGAAGTCTCTCCAGTACTTCTTCCTTCTTCCTTTACCGAGGTCTTTCCAGAGATGTACCGATATCTAAGGAATTCCTGTCTCCCCCACGGAGAGTGTTCCGATCCACACTCCGCTTTACCTGCCGATCATGTTCGGTCAAACTTCCGAATTCTCGTATTCCGAATACGAGCCATATATCCATGTTCCTC